>Ga0316204_10003802_pt1 | contig 28990 bp, 30 predicted proteins | sample 6monrhotite_MG_2_FD_205661 | JGI IMG/M metagenome (GOLD analysis project Ga0316204, IMG submission 205661) | Microbial mat bacterial communities from mineral coupon in-situ incubated in ocean water Damariscotta River, Maine, United States -... | ecosystem: Environmental > Aquatic > Marine >...
TACTATTATTTTGTATTTGGTCGTCGTGGGTTGATAGAAGGACACCATCATTAAGTGCAGGTTGGTCGTCAATGAATTCATCATGACCACTTCACTAGGTTTCGCTCCCACTAGTTGCGCCATGTTTTCGGTTAAGAATTCATGGTAGGGTAGCCACGGGTGTTCCGCATCGGTATGACCTTCCACGCCATGTTGTGCCCAATCGTCCAACTCCTTCTTGATGTATGCTGACGTATTTTTTGGTTGCAATCCGAGTGAATTTCCGCAGAGATAGACCAGTCGATTACCATCGGAATCTGTCGGGAAGAGGAATTCATCGCGGAACGATGCCAAAGGGTCTTCAGCATCACATTGTTTCGCAAAATTCAGGTTGTTTTGATACATAAATAATCTTAGTTTCTGCTTTGGTGCATCGGTTGTTTTTTGACTGAAATCCCTGAAAAATATAATTTGAAACCTCCTGTACTATCTTGATGAATTTTCGCAATTTCGATTCCGTTGAAGGTTTCATATTCTTCCCAAGTATTGATCATGGTAGGGAGGGAGTCGTTTGCTTTTCGGAACACCCATTCTTTCACTTTGTTATCTTTTCCGAAGTAAAAATCGTAGGCATCACCGGGTGTATAACCGCCGTCATCGGAATAGGTCATGGTAAGCATTTCCAGGGTGTCTCCTGAAATAGGCGCGATCTGATTCTTTTTTTCTGAAAGCGTACTGTTTCGCTGATCCCACACCAATTGATACGGTGCCAACAACCAGAATTTATCGTTGATAAAGGCTTGGTCGGCGCCAAGATGGGTGCTATCCATTTCGCTTCGGAGGTATTGAGTAGTGTCCGTTGCTGTCATCATAGTTACACGGTCCAAAATGGGTTCCCAAACCCATGAGCGTTCAAAGTGTCGTTCGCCACGATCCACATTGAAGGTAAAGGCGATTTCCGATACATCTGGCCATTGCCCAAAACCATTTCCGTAAGCAATGGCATTGGCTGTGCTTTGGAGGGGGTCGGCATCAGGTTCAGGGATCCAGTCTCTTTTACCATCTTTGTTTTCGTCATTTTTAAGTTCCGTGACCACATCTTGGCAGGCGATTAAGGAACAAATAACAAATCCAAAGGTCAGTATTTTGATCATTTTATAGGGTTTTCAGTAAAAATACGGAAACTCTAAGTTTGCACATAATTTTTGTATTTTTAAAATATGGAAATCAAGAAAGAATATACCAACGGCGAAGTTACTGTAGTTTGGCAAGCGGGTCTATGTATCCATTCGGCTAAATGTGTGATTGGCTTGCCTTCGGTGTTTAAGCCAAAAGAAAAGCCTTGGATACAATTGGGGGATGAGCCATCCGAAGAAATTATGAGAGCGGTAAAGCGCTGTCCTAGTGGTGCGATTACCTACTATGAAAACAAAAAATAAAACCAGCAGCAAGCAAATGGATTATCAAAAAGCCTTTGAAACCAATAAAGAGACTTGGAACAAAAAAGTGGCGATTCACGCGCAGAGTGAGTTCTATCAATTGGATCAATTTAAAGCGGGAGCCTCTTCCCTGAATCGATACGAATTGGATGCGTTGGGCGATGTCGCAGGAAAGTCGTTGCTTCATTTGCAGTGTCATTTTGGCCAAGACACCCTCAGTTGGACACGCATGGGAGCCAAATGTACTGGTGTAGATATTTCTGAAGAAGCCATTGCATTGGCGCAACGGCTGAATTCTGAATTGAATTTGGATGCCGAATTTGTGTGTTGCAATGTGTTGGATACTTCAAACCATGTTTCAGAACAGTTTGACATTGTTTTTACGACCTACGGAACCATAGGTTGGTTGCCCGACTTAAAACCTTGGGCCCAGATGATTGCCGAGCGACTCAAACCGGGGGGGGCGTTTTATATTGCCGATTTCCATCCCATCGCTTGGATGTTTGATTACAATGTTTCACCGCCCAAAATGATTTATGGCTACCATCAAAAAGAAGTGATTTACGATGAGTACGAAGGGACCTATGCCCAAGGGGATGCTAAAATGACGAGCAAGGAATACGGTTGGAATCACCCATTAAGTGAAGTAGTGAACTCTTTGATAGAAGTCGGAATGCATATCGAATATTTGAACGAGCACGATGGTTCTCCCTATGATATTTTTCCAGACTTGGTTCAAAACGAAGAAGGTTTCTATGAACTCTCTGAGAAATTATATCCACTACTTTTTGAGCTGAAAGCGGTCAAAACTTAATCTCAGAAAAGCGGAATCGTTTTGATTAATAAAATGATAGGCAGCACAATGAGTCCGATGTAAAAAATATACTTGCCTTGATTTCGGTCTTTTTCACTGTAGGAGTAGACCTTAGAGCCATCTGGCAGCGTCTTTTTTGCTTTCCAAAGCGCCCAGCCAATAATAAGTCCTGCAAGTCCGCCAATAAAGGCGAAGATGTAACCAGCGACCACCCAACCCTTTTGGTTTTTTTCAGGTTGCGCTAGTTCCTCGATTCGCTCTTTTTTAAGGGAGTCTATTTGCGCCTGGTCGATTTCCTTCCCACGTTTCTTCAAAATTTGTTGGGCTAATACAAAGTTAATTTCGCCCCATTCGTCTGGTTTGGCAAGGATATTATACAACTCTTCATCAGTATAGCTGAAGAGGTAATAGTCTGCATCAACCTCTTCAATCAGTTGTTCCGCGCGTTTTTGAAGAATAGCCTCAGCCTCCCGAAAGTCGGCAGGCAATACTCTAATCTCAATTTCGTTTTGCAGGGTGCTACCTCCGAAGGTAATGTCTACCGGAGGAACGTTGTCTGCAATAATGGTTTTGATACCTGCATCGTTTAAGATTTTAGCAGTTTCTTCGGCTAGCTCGAGATGTGGGAAACGTTTAAAGATGGAGAAGTCGTCTTCGTTCATGCCGCGATTTTATGTTGCATTGAAGATACGTAAAAGGAGTGGATTTTAAATGTTTAGTGTCCCGCCCCTTCTTTTAATAAGTGCGGAAATTTCTTCTGAAACCGTTTCAGTCTTGGGACAGACACATTTTGGATGTAGCCGTGATTGGGATTTAGGCGTTCAAAGTTTTGATGGTAGCCTTCACCGACCCAGAATTTCTGGAAGGGAAGTACTTGTGCAGCAACTTTACCTTCGCCAATTTCTTTCTCTATTTCTGCAATTTTAGCATCGATGATATTCTTTTGTTCCGCATTCTGATAAAAGATAATAGAACGGTATTGGGACCCATTATCGGGACCTTGCCCATTGACTTGGGAGATGTTCTGAGATCCAAAGTATACATCCACCAAGTCACTGAAACTAATTACGGACGCGTCGTAGATTATTTCTACAGCTTCCGCATGCCCAGTAAGTCCCGTATTGCTAGCTTCGTAGGTTGGATTGTCGGTATGGCCACCACTATAGCCCGAAATGGATTCCTCTACTCCTTTTACGCTCTCATAGACTGCTTCTACACACCAAAAACAGCCGCTGGCAAAATAGGCTCTGTCCAAACCATCGATGGCAGGGACTTGCACGGGTGTTTGCTCATTTTGAGCCACAGATGCTTCTTTTTTATTTTTTTCGTTTGATTGACACGAGGCTTGCAAGCTCAATAAAGCGAATGCAAGGGATAAGAATAGGTACTTTTTCATAGCATAGAGTTGACTGGTTAACTCAGTCGTTTTTATCGAAAATACTTTCAGTAAAGAAACAAAAAAAGCCCTCACGAGATTGTGAAGGCTTTGTTATAGTTTTTGAAAAGCTTATTTAATTTTCTTAAATAATTTTTCCATTTTAGTTCGTTCCTCTTCAGCTAGTCCCGGATCTACTAGGATACGTCCACTATGCTCATCGGTAATGATTTTTTTACGAGCGGCAATTTCCATTTGTACTTGCGGTGGAATCGTAAAGAAAGATCCCCCACTTGCGCCACGCTCTACAGGCACGACTGCCAATCCATTCTTCACGTTGGTGCGAATACGCTTATAGGCTTTTACCAAACGCTCTTCAATATTCTTTTCGAATTTTTCAGACTCTTTAATTAATGCTTGCTCTTCCTTTTCGGTTTCTGCAAGAATTTCATCCAATTCGCTTTGTTTGTGCTTCAAGTGTTCTTGACGCTCTTTCAAACGTTCTGAAGTGGTTGCAATCACTTCATTTTTTTGTTCAATTTGCGCCTTGAATTCTTTAATATGCTTATCGGCCAATTGAATTTCCAAATCTTGGTATTCAATTTCCTTGCTCAAACTGTTGTACTCTCGGTTGTTACGAACATTGTCCTGCTGCGCGGTATATTTTTTAATCAGACTTTTGGCTTCTTCGATTAAGTTTTTCTTTTCCTTAATGCTATCTTCAATCACCGCTAAGTCTGCGTTCATTTTGTCCAAACGAGTACTCATCCCGGCAACTTCATCTTCCAAGTCTTCCACTTCTAGAGGAAGTTCACCACGAACATTTCTAATTTCATCCACACGTGAATCAATCAATTGTAAATCGAACAAAGCTCTTAGCTTTTCTTCTACGGTGCTTTCTTTTTTCTTTGCCATACTAAAAATAAGTAATTGGATTGGTATTTACTTGTGATACAACCACCTTCCCTTCCGGCAAGGCAGGTGCAAAATTAGTAATTTTTTTGCTAAGGTGGGCAACTAATAACTCTTTTGTGTACTGTTCACTTTCGTAATGCCCTACATCGGTTAACAATAGTGCTTGTTCCGCACTAAAAAAGTCGTGGTATTTTAGGTCGGCGGTTACGAAGGCGTCAGCCTCAGCTCTTTTGGCGGCTGCAATAGCGAAGCTACCACTTCCTCCTAATACGGCGACACGCTTCACTTTCTTGCCAAGTAAAGCACTGTGTCGCACCACACCAGTTTGAAAGGTCGCTTTGAGGTGTTTTAAAAACGCTGTTTCGTCCATGGCCTGATCAAATTCGCCTACCATCCCCATCCCAATATGTTGGTTGGTATTGTTCAAGGTGGTTACCTCATAGGCTACTTCTTCATAAGGGTGTGACGTAAAAAGTGCTTTGAGTACCTTCGATTTAAGGTGTCTCTGAAAGGTGACTCCAATTTGAACCTCTGCTTCAAAATGGGTAGTTCCTTTAACCCCCACGGTAGGATTGGATGCTTCGTTCCCTTGAAAGCTTCCCATTCCCGAATTATTAAAACTACAATTGCTGTAGTTGCCTATATTTCCTGCGCCAGCTTCAAAAAGTGCTTCTCGCAGTTCTGTGGCCTTTTCCGAAGGAACAAAAGTCACTAATTTTTGAATGGTGCCTTGCTGCGGCACTAAGATGCTTCTTTGTTGCAAGCCTAACTTTTCACACATCATGGCATTAACGCCATTCCATGCATTGTCTAAAGCCGTATGAATAGCGAAGATGGCAATGTCATGTTTGATTGCTTTTTGTACGACGCGCTCTACATAGGTAGCGCCCGTGAGTTTTTTTAAGCCTTTGAAGATAATAGGATGAAAGCTCACAATAAGATTGCAATTTGCGGAAACCGCTTCATCCACAACAGCCTCAATGGTGTCTAAGGTTACTAGGATTCCGGAAACCTCCATGTCTGCGTTTCCCACCAATAGACCCGTATTGTCAAAATCTTCAGCATAGGCCTGTGGTGCCAATTCTTCTAGCGATTGTATTACCTGTTTTACCTTCATAGCTGCTAATTTAACATAAATATAGTGGATTGATTTTTTTTCTGAAAAATAGTTTTTGCACAGATTCTACTTGTTTTTCTTTAGAAATGAATGGCGCCTCAGCTATAGAGACATCAGTTATTTGTGTTGCGCTTTCTCGGAATTTAGTACTTTCGTGCTATGAAGCTACGGAAGCTATTATATCCTTTTTCCATACTCTATGACGGAGTAACATCTTTACGAAATCTTGCGTATGATCAAGGTTGGAAGGAGAGTACGAGCTATCCCATACCCGTTATTAGTGTTGGAAATCTGTCGGTTGGAGGCACGGGAAAGTCGCCAATGATCGAATATTTAATTGATTTTCTTCGGAATGAGTATCGTGTTGCCGTCCTAAGTAGAGGGTATAAAAGAAAGAGCTCAGGGTTTTGGGAAGTGGAAATAAGTAGCACTGCTGAACAAGTGGGAGATGAACCATTGCAATTCAAACAGAAATTCCCCGAAGTGACCGTTGCTGTATGTGCGGACCGAAGGGAAGGGATCGAAAAATTGATGGGTAAGGCCGAAATCATTTTGTTAGATGACGCCTTTCAGCATAGAAAAGTGAAACCGGCATTTTCAATATTGCTCACGCCTTTTGACGATTTGTACACCAAGGACTTGCTGTTGCCTGCTGGAAATTTACGAGAATCCAAACGCGGTGCGACGAGAGCCGATGTGGTTATTGTAACCAAGTGTCCAGAAGGAGTGGCTTATGCAAAGTTGCAGCAGATTCAGTATGATATGGAGCTGGAGTTTCCTCAAAAAACCTTCTTTTCTAAGATTGGATATGCCAAAGAGATTCAAGGCGTCACAGAGTCGTTGCCCCTCACTTATTTGGCTAACAAACAGTTTACCCTTGTCACTGGAATTGCGAATCCAAAACCTTTAGTGGCCTTTTTACAAGGGAAGGGCATGAAGTTCCAACACCAAAAATTTCCAGACCACCATCATTTTAGCGATGCCGAGGTAGAGCAATTACAGCATAATGAAATTATACTAACTACGGAAAAAGACTATATGCGCTTGGCTCCCAAGTTGGATAAATTTGCCTTGTATTACATACCTATTGAAACGATTTTATTGAACGATCAAGATGTCGTTTTTAAGAAGGTGATTTTGGATGCGTTGGAAAACTTTAGGAAGGGCTAGTCGCTTACCGTTTGGGCGGACTGCATGGTGTTGTATATTTTCTCAAAAAACTCTTCAGTTTTAAATGGTTTTGGAATTATTTCATTGAAACCAGCTTCATAGAATTCCTGAATGTGCTCATCAATTGTCACCGCAGTTAATGCAATGATAGGAACTTGTTTGTTGAACTTTCTAATTTCCTGTGTTGCCTCAACTCCGCTAATACCTGGCATGTGAATATCCATTAACACCACGTCAAAATGATGTTCCTTTACTAAGGCCACGGCATCCGTTCCGTTATCTGCTACAAGGCATTTCATCTTGTTCTTTTCCAAGATTTTTTTGGTAATCATTTGGTTGATTTTATTATCCTCGACCACCAGAATCTCTTTGTTTTCAAGCGCCACATAATCCACATCGTATATAATGTTATTCGGATTGTTGTTTTCTTTTAATTCTTCAGAAACCGCAAAGCTAATGTCGAACGAAAATTTGGAACCTTTTCCCAGCTGACTTTCCAAATGGATTCGACTTCCCATAAGTTCTAAAAGGTTTTTTACGATGGAAAGTCCCAGCCCAGTTCCTCCAAATTTTCTATTGATTTGCAGGGAGGCTTGCGAGAAGGTCTCAAAAATACTTTTCTGTTTTTTCTTTGAAATCCCCACACCATTGTCTTCAATTTCAAAATGAACTGTGGTGCGATTCGAACTTTCACTAGCTTTCAGAATGCGGACGTAGATGTCTCCGTTTTGTGTAAATTTTAAAGAATTTCCAATTAAATTAATCAGGATTTGAGAAAGTTTAAGTGGGTCCCCCATGAGTTTCTCTGGAATGGATTCATCAAATTCAAAATGCAGATTGTTCTTGCGGTCGTCTGCTGATTTCTTTAAGGCAACCAATACATCGGTGGTGCGTTTCTTCAGGTTAAAAGACGTTTTCTCTACTTCTACTTTGTTTGCCTCTAGTTTGTTGAGGTCTAAAATATTGTTGATCAACGAGAGTAGGTATTCCCCCGAAAATTTCAATGAATTTAGATGTTCCCTTTGATGTGGTTTCGGGTCTTCTTCCAGTAAGAGGTGTGTGAGTCCAGTCACGGCATAGAGCGGGGTACGAAGCTCGTGGGTGATGGTGGAGAGGAATTGCGCTTTGGCTAACGATGCTTTCTCTGCTTTTTCCTTTGCGAGTTGCAATTCACTGTTTTTATCCTGAAGTAATTCGTTGGCTTTCGCTCTTAAATTGTTGTTTTTATAGAGTGATAATGTAAGCAATGATAAAATAACAATCAAGGCAATACTCAAGCCAGTTGTCATCTTACCGAAGTTAATAGAGCGCAGTTGTTTGTTGATATTGCTTTGCTGAGCGGCGATAATAGTCTCCAAGTCGTTTACATTGGCATTTTCATCCACCCCTTTTGAAATAGCATTGATAAATACTTGGTTCAATGAGTCGTTTTTCCTCTGATACAGCGCGAATTCCTGCTGCGCTAACGCTATATTATTATCTCGAATCGCAATCGTCGCGGCAATTTGATGCGCTTGTATCGATAAATTGGCATAGGGTTTTCCTGCAATCATTTCAAGACCAGACTCCAAGGCTCTTTTTGATTGTAGTAAGTTTTCTTCCGGCTGTGAATTGTCCAGGTACAGATAAGCGTTCGCTCTGCTCAATTGGGAATAGGCTTCCAAATACTTTTGATTGAGTCCGCGGAAGTGTGTAATGGCCGCGTCAAAATAATTAATGGCATTTTTATAATTACCACGCCCTTCTTCAAGTGTACCCATGGCAAAAATAATTTCTGCTTGACCTTGCTCATTGCCGAGAGAAATATAAATATTATTGGCTTTTTTTAAGGATTCCTCCGCTTCCTGAAAATTATCAAGTCGAGTTAAAATGAGCCCGTAAAGGCTGAAAGACTGTGCTAGTAAATCTTTTTCATCTAGATCCTTAAGCAAGGTAATGGCCTGTGCCGCTTCACTTTCTGCCTTGGGATAATTTTTGATGAAATAATTAACATTGGCTTCACTAATATTGAGTGCGGCCTTCAGTTTGTTATTTTTTGTGAGAGAGGCAAGTTTATCTGCAGCGACTAACTTTATCAAGGCTTCTTCGTAATTACGCTCTGCAAGTGCGCTACGCGATTCCTTCTGGTATTGTTTTACCAAAGTCACGGTATCTTTTTTAGTCTCTTGGGAATACCCACAAAAAACCGTGAAAAAGAGAAGAAGTATGAGGGCTATATTATTGTACTTCAGATTGTTCACTTAGTGCAAAATGCTGCATTTGGACGATAAATATAGTTATTTCCTCGATATTTTAGAGATTAAATCTACAATTCTTGCGGAATAGCCCATCTCATTGTCATACCACCCGATAATTTTAACCATGGTGCCAATAACAGAAGTCATTTCTGAATCGAAAATACAAGAGTGTTGGTTGCCTACTATATCAATAGAAACAATAGGGTCTTCGGTGTATTGAAGAATGCCTTTTAGTTCGTTATTTGCGGCATTTTTGAATGCAGCATTGATGGCTTCAATGGAGGCAGTTCGCGCCACATTAAAGGTGATGTCGGTCAAGGAGCCATTTGCTACTGGAACACGTATGCCACAGCCCCCAATTACATGGGCAAACTCTGGGAAAATCTTAGTTAGAGCCTTCGCAGCTCCTGTGGTTGTTGGCACAATGGATTGTCCGGCAGCACGAGCTCTTCTCAAATCACGATGTGGTTGATCGTGTAAGCTTTGATCAGTCGTATAGGAGTGCACGGTAGTGATATAGGCCTGCTCAATTCCGCAGAGATCATCAATAATCCTAAGCATATGCGCGGCGTTATTGGTCGTACAAGACGCATTGGAGATGATAGTATCCGACTCCTCCAAAATTTCGTCATTTACTCCTAAAACCACTGTTTTAATGTCGTCATCAAGTGGTGGAACCGCTAAAATCACTTTTTTGGCACCTCGATCAATATGTTTTTGGAGTACGGATCGGGTTTTAAATTTACCGCTACATTCGATGGTGATATCAATGTCTTTCCATGTAATATTGCCGATTTCTTTTTCTGAAGAAAATGCGATGGGATTTCCATTTACGATGATGTTAGATTCTGTATAGCTAACAGTGCCATTTAAAATGCCATGAATACTATCATACTTCAGAAGATGGCTTAAGGTGCGCGCGTCCGAAATATCATTAATCGCACTAACTTCTATCCCCGGGTGATCAAGCAAGAGGCGAAATAGGCTTCTTCCAATCCGACCAAAACCATTGATGGCTATTTTAACCGGTTGTCCCATGATTTACGAATTGGTTAGGTAAGGTGTTTTTGTGCTTTGTAAGAAGAGCGGACTAAAGGACCGCTTTCTACATGACGGAATCCCATTTCGAGTCCCACTTCTTCGTATTTTTTGAATTGCTCCGGACTTATAAATTCCTTTACTGGCAGGTGTCTTTTGGAAGGCTGTAAGTATTGACCAAGGGTTACAATATCCAGTCCCACATTGCGCAAATCTTCCAGCGACTGCATCACTTCCGATTCAGTTTCTCCCAAACCTAACATGATACCGCTTTTGGTGCGAGCGATGCCTTCCTCTTTTAAGTACCGCAGTACTTCAAGGCTGCGTTCGTATTTCGCTTGAATGCGGACTTCACGCGTGAGGCGCTTCACCGTTTCCATATTGTGCGAAACCACTTCTGGGGCAACATCTATAATGCGATCAATATGTCTAGTCACTCCTTGAAAATCAGGTAGTAAGGTCTCTAAGGTAGTCTCTGGATTCATTCTGCGGATGGCTTTGACCGTTTCCGCCCAAATAATAGAACCCATATCTTTAAGGTCGTCGCGGTCTACAGAGGTAATCACAGCGTGCTTTATTTCCATTAATTTAATAGAGCGAGCTACCTTCTCAGGTTCGTCCCAATCTACCGTTTCAGGTCGCCCTGTTTTTACACCGCAAAAACCACATGAGCGGGTGCAGACGTTTCCAAGAATCATAAAAGTGGCAGTACCTTCGGTCCAACATTCTCCCATATTAGGGCAGCTACCTGAAGTACAAATGGTGTGCAAACTGTATTTGTCCACCAAATTTCGTAAGTCTGTATATTTCTTGCCCGTAGGTAGTTTTACACGCAGCCATTTTGGCTTCGGAGCTGGTTTCTGAAGGTCTACTTTAATTGCTTCCATAGGAGGCACAAAGATACGACTTAAAAGGTCGTTTCGCCAAATGGATAATTCCAATTTTCTTATAGCTGAGATTGACATAATCGATCGTTTTCAGTCAAAAAAATTTAAAGCAAGAATCTGTTTAGAGCGTGCTTAAAAACCAAACACTAAATGCAATGAGCACCAAGATGGAGAGTAAGCTATACCATTTCAATGCTTTACTAGGCCGAGCTTCCATTGGGGTGTGCTTGCTTTGGATCAATATGTAATTGAGGATGGCATAAAAGGGAGCCGTCAAAAATGATAAAATGGTGGCAACTTTTATGAGTAGTCCCATTTCAGAAATAAAGAAAAAGAATATGGAGAGTGTTCCTATTATGAGAACGAGCAACCAAAACAAATAGCCCCGTTTCTGTTGTTTTTTGAAAAGGATTTCAGAAGTGAGGTGCATCACTCGAGGCGAACCATCTAGCGTAGTGAGCGTTGTACTAAACATAGTAGTAAGCGCGGCAATACCAATAATGATCTTGGCCCAATCACCCAAACTATACGTATACATCGAAATCAGCTGGTTCGCAAACTTGGTTCCTTTCGTAGAAAAGGTTTCACCACTCCCATACATCACAAGTGCTCCCAGTAATAAAAAGCCGACGGCTAATATGGTAGTTGCTATATAGCCCACGTTAAAGTCAAACCGCGATTGTTGGGGTGTGATCGATGGATTTATTTTTTTCTTTTCTACCGTCCAAACTGAATGCCAAATGGAGATGTCCAAAGGTGCCGGCATCCATCCCATAAAGGCGATTAAAAATCCTATGGAGATGGCGTCCTGCGGCAGTACTTGAGTAAAATCTATTTCTTGAGCGGTCTTTGTGGCAAGGATAACAGCGACAATGGTACTAATGGTGAGGCTTATCACGATAATTTTCATCAAAGAGTCAAGTGCTTTGTAGCGCCCTATAAGTAAGATGGCAAAGCAAACGGCTGTGATAATGGCGGTCCAAAGCACCAATGAACCTGCACCAAAGAGAGAGCTGGCAATGCCCGCAGTTACAATGGTAACCGCTGTTTGAATGGTAAACATGGTGGCGAAAGTAACTATGAAGTACATAATTAAAACGCCACGACCCATTTTGAAATAACCTTCAATTAAGCTTTCACCCGTGGCACTGGCGTATCGCGGGCCAAATTGAAAAAAAGGATACTTAATGGCATTAATCAAAAGTAGCGCCCAAAGAAGTCCGAAGCCAAAATCGGCGCCTGCTCTTGTAGATTGAACCAAGTGTGATACTCCAATGGCAGCTCCAGCAAAAAGAAAGCCTGGGCCTAATTTCTGAAGCAGATTTTTCAAAGTTTTCGATTTTGCGTAATAACCTCAAGCAATAGTTTTCGTGCTCTCAATAATCGCACTTTCACGTTGCTCAATGGCTCTTGAAGTGTTTCTGAAATTTCGTTATAACTCATTTCCTGAAAATACCGAAGGTTGATAATTTCTTGGTAATGCGGTTTGAGTTGCTTGATGAATTGTAATAATTCGGCCAAGTTCTGTTTTGTAATTAACTTGTCTTCTGGCGAAGGCGTATTATCTGCAATTTTACGCACTTGCTCTGGACTAGCATCTGTAGTTTGGGCACGAATGGAAGCATTTTTTCGCCTGCTTTTGTCAATTTGAATGTTTTTTGAAATGGTAATGAGCCAGGTCCCAAATTTGTAGCGCTCATCAAAGGTGTCAATTTTATCAAAGGCCTTGGCAAAGGTTTCGATGGTAATGTCCTCCGCGTCGTGCTCATTTCCTACACGTTTCAATTGAAACCCATAGACGGTATTCCAATACATATCCAACAAGAAGTTAAACGCACTTTGTTTGCTTTCTTTGGCGCGGGCAATATGTTCATTAATACTGGAGTCGTCTATTTCCACCGTTTTGGTTTAGCCATTTTATTCGAAATAAAGATAGTTAATTGAAGGACAACTAAAAATAATTCTAATAACGGGAGGTAGGGAAGTAGGCCTTTTTCTTTCAATAATTTGGTCGCATTCCCTATAAAAATGTACTGCAAAATAAAGCGGAATAAAACAATAGCAAGAGGAGTTTTCCAATCGACAAAAACAAAACAAGTAACACCTAGCACCCAAAAGAGTAGGTTGCTGAGGTAGTATATGCATAAGAGAACCCGATGTTTATTTTTATAATGCATTGCGGTAGTAACGTGTCGTCTTTTTTGTAAAAACCACGCTTTAAAGGATTGCTTCGGAATGGAATAGGTAAAGGCATTTTCGTCAAAGCAAATTTCTGTGTTTTCTGAAGTAGCAGCTTCATTTACAAAGAGGTCGTCATCGCCTGAAGGGACATTCATATGGGACATAAAACCTCGATTGTCATAGAACAGCTGACTCGTATATGCTAAGTTTCTACCAACACCCATATAGGGCATTCCGGCCTTGGCATACGAAAAATATTGTATGGCTGTCATCAAGGTTTCAAAGCGAATAAGAGCGTTTAATAGGCCTTTTTGCTTTTCGTAAGCACCATAACCTAGGATGAGCTGTTTTTCCTTATCCAAGGATGCGGTCATTAGCCGAAGCCATTGGTTGGAGGCTGGGCGACAGTCTGCGTCCGTAAACAACATCCTTTTATTATAGGCCCTCTTGATTCCCAATGTCATGGAGTATTTTTTGTTGCTCCAAAAGGTTTCGTTGTTTTCAATATGTACTGTATGAATATTGTCATAATCCTTGGCGAATGATTCTATGACTTCTCGCGTGTCGTCCGATGAGGCGTCGTCGATTAGAATTAATTCAAAATTGGGGTATTCTTGTGACAGCCAAAGTGGAATGTTGTTTTTTAAATTCTCGGCTTCGTTTTTTGCACATACAATTACTGAAATGGGAAACGATTCAGTACTAACTTGGTGTTCAGGGGTAAGAAAGGAAAATTTTGAAAATAGAATAAAGAAGCCTGCATTTATAAGAACTACGGCTATGAAGATATATAGCAACATTCGCTATACCTATTTTTCAGATTCCTCTGAGCAATTAGCAAATTGATCTGGGGATTTACCACAAAAGCTGCAGTTTTCTCCATCCTTATTTAAAAAGGGGCTTTGACTAGCACAAGTGCCTGCAAATTCACCGTCCTTTTTTGCCCATAATTTGATGGCGATGCCTGCTACCGCAAGAAGTAGTAAAACTAGTGTAAGGAGTAAAAGTTTCATCTGAAATAATTATGCTGTAAAAATACAATCTTTCTTTCGGATATGAGTAGATTTTGGTTAATTTTAAGCCCAATTAATGACATAAAATTATGAGATTAGCTAGCTTTTTTATTTGTTTTCTTTTTGCAGGAACTACCTTGTTTTCATGTAAGAATGATGTGAAAAACGATAATGTGGAAGGTCCTGAAACTATTGTGGATTCAACTGTAGTGGAAAATGTTAAGGAAAATCAAGTTGAGCAGAAGGCCATTGCAAATAGCGTCTTGGCTAAACTCATGACAACCGATGAAACTAGAACATTTACTCGTTATATGATTAGTGCTGGTTTAACAGATGTCATTTCAAAAGGCAAAGGCCCTTATACCATTATCGCTCCATCCAATGAAGCTTTCTCAAAATTATCCAAGGCAACTTTAGATAGTTTAGTGGGCCAAAGTAACAATCAAACATTACAAACTGTATTGAAAGGACATGTAATCGTAGGAGATTTTTCTTCTGCTTCTATTTTGCAAGCAGTCAAAAATGGAGAGCATACACTACCCACACTTGGAGGTACTTCCATTACCTTCTTTATGGAAGGTTCTAATCTTTTAGTGAAAGATGCATCAGGGGCTGTTGCTAAATTGGGTAAGACAGATATTCTCAGTGCGAACGGTCAAGTACATGTGATTGACGCAGTACTTGGAAATTTCTAAATAACGTTTACTTCGGGTTCGATGTAAATATCAAAATCCTCTTTTACTTTTTTCTGAATGCGCAACGCGAGCACCCAAATCTCCGCTCCGGTGGCATTTCCATAGTTTACTAACACCAGTGCTTGGTTCTTGTGCACCCCTGCATCGCCAAAACGCTGTCCCTTAAAGCCAGCTTGTTCAATAAGCCAGCCGGCAGGAATTTTAAACTCAGTAGCAGAAACTTCATAAAAAGGCGCTTGGGGATTATGGGTCCGAAACACTTTGAAGTCGGCAGCAGAAAGCACAGGATTTTTAAAGAAACTACCACTATTACCCAATTTTGCTGGATCCGGGAGTTTGGATTGACGGATTGCAATCACTGCCTCAGAAATAGCAGCGATACTAGGCTGTTCGATCTTATTTTCTTCCAGTTTGGATTGAATGGCTCCATAAGAAGTACTTAATTTATGTTCGTTTCTGGTGAGTTTGAATACCACATCTGTGATGACGTATTTTCCTTTGGCATCTTTTTTAAATATAGAATTTCTATAGTCAAATTGACACATCTCCTTAGTGAAGACTTTCTTTTCCAGTGTTTGCAGATCATAGGCGGTACAGCTGTGGAAGACATCCTTAAGCTCCACGCCATAGGCGCCAATATTTTGAATGGGTGCGGTTCCAACATTCCCCGGAATTAAGGAAAGGTTTTCGAGGCCACCAAAATCATTTTGAATACAGTATTGAACAAACTCATGCCAGTTTTCGCCTGCCATGGCTTCCACCAACACGTGAGAGGTGTCTTCAGAAATAATCCGAATACCTTTGATATTAATGTGCGCCACGAGGGCATCCACATCTTTGGTGAGCAGCATATTGCTACCACCTCCTAAGATCAACAGCGAGGGATGTGTTTTTTGTGAAAGCACTTCCTTTAATTCAGAAATACTAGACACCGAAACAAAATAGCTGGCTTTGCAATCAATACCAAAGGTATTGTAGGTTCGCAGCGATTTATGTGTTTCAATTTTCATTAATCCTTATATTGTTCGAGTGCCAATTTTAAGATTTTAACTGCTTTAATCAGGCTTTCCTTTTTTAATACATAAGCAATCCGAACTTGATTGAGACCAACCCCTGGGGTTGAATAGAATCCAGCGGCCGGAGCTACCATAATAGTTTCGCCATCCACGTCAAAATCTTCCAACAACCACTGTGCGAACGCATCACTATTTTTAACTGGTAATTGGACGATACAATAGAAAGCTCCTTTTGGGATGCCTACTTTTACCCCTTCAATTTGTTGTAAATGTGCCACCAAAGTGTTGCGGCGGTCTTGGTATTCTGCAATCACATCATCAAAATAACTCTGTGGTGTGTTCAAAGCGGCCTCACTTGCAATTTGAGCAAAAGTAGGTGGGCTTAGTCGCGCTTGCGCAAATTTAAGCGCGGTGGAAATAACTTGTGGGTTTTTCGATACGAGACAACCAATGCGTGCGCCACACATACTATAACGCTTGGAAACTGAATCGATTATAATACCATTTTGGGCCATATCTTCCTCTTGCAAAATAGAGTAATGCTCCAAGCCATCGTAGGTAAACTCACGATATACTTCGTCTGCCACCAAAAACAGATCATGCTTTTTTACGATCTTAGCTAGTGTTTTGATTTCTTCTTTTGAATATAAGTATCCGGTGGGATTACCAGGGTTGCATATTAAAATCGCTTTGGTTTTGGGCGAAATAAGTTTTTCAAATTCGGAAATAGGAGGTAGGGCAAAGTTATCTTCAATTTTAGAAATTACCGGTACAATTTTCACTCCTGAAGCCGTTGCGAAACCATTGTAATTGGCATAGAAAGGCTCAGGAATAATGACTTCGTCACCCACATCACAAATGGTTCCCATCGCAAATAGGAGGGCCTCACTTCCACCTGTAGTGACAATGATGTCATCTGCAGTTACCGGAATATGGTTTTTATGATAATAGGCTGCTATTTTATTTCGGTAACCTTCAGAACCTTCTGAACGCGTATAAGCCAAAATCTCTAAGTTGTGATTTACCACTGCATCCATAGCTATTTGTGGACTTTTAATATCTGGCTGGCCAATATTTAAATGGTAGACCGTTTTGTTTTGCTTGTAGGCTTTTTCAGCAAATGGCACCAATTTTCTTATTGGCGACTCCGGCATTTTGATTCCTTTGGAAGATACAGAAGGCATAGTTTATGAATTAAGAAAACAAAGTTGCGAAATATTTATTAAAATTATGGTGTTTCTCACCCTTTTGGACGCTTTTTTTATATCTTCTGAATTAAATGAAAACAGGTGAACTATATACTGCGCTTTGCATGCTTTGTTTCTTTGCCTTTGGGGTCCATTTCACTGCAATAGGTCAGGATGGGTTTCGTTTGCCTGAGGGTAAAAAGAAGGACCGTATTTCATTTAATTTGGTCAATAACTTAGCCGTGGTCCCCGTTGAAATTAACGGTAAAAAGCTTTCCTTTCTTTTGGATACAGGAGTGAACTCAACACTACTTTTTAGTCTAGACTCGTCGGATTCTTTACAGATAAAAAATGCTAATCCGGTTACTATACGAGGATTGGGAGAGGGTGGGGATATTGAAGCTTTAAAAAGCAATCATAACAAATTACAAGTGGGCGCGGCGGTGGATTACAATCACGAAGTCTACGTCATTTTTGATCAGGACATCAATTTTTCACCCCGTATGGGTGTTCCAGTACACGGCGTATTAGGATTTGATTTTTTTAAAGATTTTATCGTCAAAACCGACTACGATTCGGAGATCATTACCATATTCGATCCGAAGTTATATAAGCCTAAACGTTGCAAAGGTTGTGAGACGTTCGATATTACTTTTGTTAAGAACAAACCTTATATAAAAAATACCGTTTCAGCATTTGGCAAAGAACACGAGGTTACCTTGTTAATAGATTCAGGTGCGAGCGATGCTTTGTGGTTGTTTGATGAAGGTTTTGGAATTACCGATACACCTAAGAATTACTTTAGTGACTTTCTTGGCCTAGGATTGAGCGGCGGCGTTTATGGAAAGCGATCAAAAGTGGCCGAAGTCTCGCTAGGTTCGTTCAAGTTTAAAGATGTCAACGTGGCGTATCCGGATAGTTTATCACTCCGAAACTTGAAGGTCACTGGTGCTAGAAATGGCACCCTGGGCAGTGATATTTTAAGGCGATTTACCGTGATTATGGACTATCCATCTCGTAAAATTACACTCAAAAAGAACGCGTTTTTCAAAATGCCTTTTCATTATAATATGTCAGGTATTATTATCGAGCACAGTGGTATGGTCCCGATAAAGGCGGTGCGATCTAGCAATTCGGAATCGATACGACTGGACAGAAATAAGGATGCTACCGGAACCGTCAATATTGATGTGAATCCCCTGTTTACCTTCTTTCTAACTCCAAAGTTTGTTGTGGCCGAGTTGCGGAAAGATTCGCCTGCAGATGCTGCTGGAATTCAGGTGGGAGATGAAGTCTTGTCAATTAATGGAAAACCCTTCTACAAATGGAAACTGGCAGAGATCAATTCTTTCTTTTCGTCTAAGATAGGTCGCAAAGTAGTAATGCAAATCCTTCGGAATGGAGTCAAGATTAAAAAACGCTTTACCCTTAAAAAAGTACTATAAAAAAACCGCCGGAATGGGCGGTTTTTTCTACAATTGCTGTGGCAATTTATTTTGTCTTTTCAAGCACACTTTTATTGTTCGTTGCCATCACTTCACCATTAATTTTCAAAGCTTTGATAGGCTCAGAGGCATTGGAATACACAGTTACTGTTTTTCTGATTTTCCCAACTCTATTGGTGTCGTACTTTACTTTGATCACACTGGACGCGCCTGGTGCGACCGGATCTTTAGGTTTTTCAGGAACGGTACACCCGCAACTTGACTTCACATCACTGATGATGAGAGGTGCATCTCCTGTATTGGTAAACTCAAAAACGCGAACCCCATCACTGCCTTTGGCTATTTGGCCATAGTCAATGGTTTCCGTTTTGAATTGAATCTTTGCTTGCGCATTGGTAGCAAAACTAACTAGGGCAATTACTGCTACAAGAATAATTTTTTTCATGGTTTCTAATTTTAATAGGAATACTAAAGTAGGTAACTTTTATACAAACTGCAAGATAAGTTATTCACTTTAATAATTTCATAATATTTCAGTTATACCTACTTTTGCACATTACGTTCAAAAATCAGACCAAAAATGGCTTTAGAGGCAAAATATAACGCGCAAGATGTTGAAGATAAGTGGTATAGCTACTGGATGCAGCACAATTATTTCCGAAGTGAAGTTGATGAAAGAGAGCCGTATACCATTGTAATTCCACCTCCCAATGTAACCGGGGTACTGCATATGGGTCATATGCTGAATAATACCTTGCAAGACGTGCTTATTCGAAGAGCGCGCTTAAAAGGATATAATGCTTGCTGGGTCCCTGGAACGGATCATGCTTCCATTGCTACGGAGGCGAAAGTAGTAGCCAAATTGAAAACCGAGGGTATTCGGAAAGCCGATTTGTCTCGTGAGGAGTTTATTGGGCATGCTTGGGATTGGACGCACAAACATGGCGGCATTATTTTAGAACAATTAAAAAAACTAGGTGCTTCTTGTGATTGGGAACGAACTAGCTTTACCATGGATGAACATTTGTCCGCTTCAGTCATAAAAGTATTTGTGGATATGTACCGGAAGGGTAACATTTATCGCGGTTTCCGTATGGTGAATTGGGATCCTGAGGCGAAGACCACTTTGAGTGATGAAGAGGTAGTTTATGAGGAAAAGCAAGGAAATCTCTATTATTTGAAGTATCAAGTAGAAAATTCAGATGAATATATTACCATCGCCACAACACGTCCAGAGACCATCTTGGGGGATACCGCTATTTGTATCAATCCAGCGGATGAAAGATACAGCCACTTGAAAGGAAAGAAAGTGATTGTGCCTATTTGCAATCGTGTAATTCCTATTATTGAGGACGACTATGTGGCTATGGATTTTGGGACTGGTTGCTTAAAAGTGACACCTGCACATGATGAGAATGACAAAATGTTAGGTGATAAACACGGCTTGGAGATTATTGATATTTTGAATGATGACGGTAGTTTGAATAGCTTCGGACTCCATTACGAAGGGAAAGACCGCTTTGTGGCGCGTAAGGAAATTGTGAAGGAGTTAGAAGCGATGGCAGTAGTTGACAAAGTAGAACAGCACATAAATAAAGTAGGAACCAGCGAACGAACCGGAGCGGTTATTGAACCCAAATTAAGTGACCAATGGTTTCTGAAAATGAAAGACTTGGCGCAGCCTGCTTTGGATGCAGTTCTAGATAAGGATGTCAAATTAGTTCCTGAAAAATTTATCAATACCTATCGCCACTGGATGGAAAATGTGCGCGATTGGAATATTAGTCGGCAATTGTGGTGGGGACAACAAATCCCAGCCTACTTCTATGGCGAAGGAAAAGAAGATTTTGTGGTAGCTGAAACGAAAGAGGAGGCCTATGAATTAGCTTTGGAAAGACTAGAAGCAATTTCAGCGGAAGCTGCGGCTTCTTTTGCTATGGAAGATTTAAGACAGGATCCAGATGTAGTGGATACCTGGTTCTCTTCATGGCTATGGCCCATCAGTGTTTTTAACGGCATCTTAGAACCAGACAATAAAGAAATTAATTATTATTATCCAACTAACGATTTGGTGACAGCTCCAGAGATTCTTTTCTTTTGGGTAGCTCGAATGATCATTGCTGGTTTCGAGTACCGTGGTGAGAAACCGTTTACCAATGTGTACCTCACAGGTATTGTGCGGGACAAGCAACGCCGTAAAATGAGCAAGTCCTTAGGGAATTCGCCAGATCCCATCGAGTTAATGAAGAAATATGGGGCCGATGGTGTTCGCGTAGGGATGTTATTGAGCTCTCCCGCTGGGAACGACTTGATGTTCGAAGAAGACCTCTGCAAGCAGGGGAGTGGCTTTGTAAATAAAATTTGGAATGCCTACCGATTGATAGATGGTTGGGAGGTTTCCGAAGAAAAAGAAGAAACGGAAACGGCTGCGATGGCTATCCAATGGTATGGTCATAAATTCCAAGAAACGCTTATAGAAATTGAAGATCACTATGGAAAGTACCGCATAAGCGATGCCTTGATGGCCACCTATAAATTGGTTTGGGACGATTTCTGTTCTTGGTTTCTGGAAATGGTGAAGCCTGAATACCAACAGCCTATTTCAGCAAAAACCTATGCGAGCGTAATTCAAGTTTTGGAAGATAACCTCCGTTTGTTGCATCCTTTTGTTCCTTTTATTTCTGAAGAGATTTGGCAACACATTACACCGCGGAGTAAGGAAGAAGCACTCATTGTTGCTACTTGGCCCAAATCAAGGGCCTTTGACGCAAAATTGATTAAAGATTTTGATGTAGCAGCTGATGTGATTTCAGGGATAAGAACTATCAGGAAGGAGAAAAATATTTCGTTTAAAGAAACCATTTCACTTTCGGTGGTAAATGCTGAAAAGGCTTCGCCTCAATTTGACGCAGTTATTTCAAAACTAGGAAACCTATCCGAGTTCAATTATATTTCGGAAAAAATTGATGGCGCACTTACTTTTAGGGTAAAGTCCAATGAATATTTTGTGCCTATTGAAGGAGCGATTGATGTGGAAGCAGAGATGGTAAAGCTTCAGGAGGAATTGAAATATACGCAAGGCTTTTTAAAGAGCGTACAAGGGAAACTGAAGAACGAACGGTTTGTTTCGGGGGCTCCAGAACAAGTAGTGGCGATGGAAAAACAAAAAGAAGCAGACGCCTTAGCTAAAATTGAAACTATTAAAGCGAGCCTTGCGGGCTTATTGTAATTCAGCTAGAAAATACTTTCCATAAAAATTCAGGCTAAAAACCACTATTGCTGTTATTTGCGGTATAAAAAATAATGTGTCACCGTCTCAATATAAAGGCGTTTGGCCTCATTCGTACTAATATCGGTAATTTGAAATAAGGCATTCGTCTTGAAGGCGCTAATCAATGGTTTGTTGCTGCTTGGTGAAGATAGGTTGTTTGTGGCTCTTTTATAATAGGCATACAGCTTTAACAGCACATCTGCCGGGAACGGCTCCGTATGGTCGTTAATAGTTTTAACGGCCTTATCAAAAGTTATATCCAATTCTTCCTGTGTCATCTCATTTGGAGGCAAGTATCGAAACACCGCCTGTTACTTTTTGGTTGAGAGAAACATTTATTTTAGCGTCCAAGGGTAAGAAGACGTCCACGCGAGAACCGAATTTTATAAATCCGCTTTCTCCAGTTTGGGACACATCTTGTCCTTCTTCGGCATAATTCACAATACGTTTTGCTAATGCTCCGGCTATTTGACGATGCAGCACATCTCCGAACCCATTAGATTTGACAACCACCGTAGTACGTTCGTTTTCCTCACTTGCTTTTGGATGCCAGGCAACCAAGTATTTTCCTGGGTGGTATTTGCTGAAAACTACTTTTCCTCCTACTGGATATCGCGTTATGTGAACATTTAGAGGCGACATAAATACGGAGATTTGTAATCGCTTTTCATTGAAATATTCCTTTTCGAAAACCTCCTCAATCACCACTACTTTTCCATCTACCGGAGACAGAATGTGTTCTTCACTGGGGCTATAGCTTCTTTTTGGATTTCTGAAAAACTGCAAAATAAGCACCAATAACACTATAATCGTTAGCAGCAACACAATACGTAACCATTCGAGGGTAACGAACTCGTTGACGAGCAAACTGGCGACTACCGTCAGAAAAAAAGTAATAACTATTATTTTGTGTCCTTCTTTATGAAACATAATCAACAAATTCTAAGAGTGCGTAAATAAATGGACTTGTATAAATAATACTATCTAAACGATCGTAAATTCCTCCGTGACCTGGCATCAAACGGCCACTGTCTTTTACACCGGCTTGTCGTTTAAATTTGGATTCAATCAAGTCTCCAAAGGTGCCGAGAACCGAGACAATCACGGCCATGGCCAACCATAATCCCAGCGACAAAGATTCGGTGAATTTAAAGATAACAAAGCCTGCTAAAAGTGAGCCTGCCAATCCGCCATAGAAACCTACGATGGTTTTTTTGGGAGAAATGCGTTCCAATAATTTTCTCTTTCCGAAATTCTTGCCGATGATATAGGCAAAACTATCGTTGGTCCATACCAAAACAAAAAGTCCAATCACAATGACATCGCCACTTTCACGCTGAGGTATAATGGTAAGAAATACAAATCCACTAATAATATAAAAGATGAGCGTGATGTATTTCTTTTTCTCAAACATTGGAATCTTGTGCACAATCAACAAGTCTTTCAGTAAAAATAAATTCACAAAAATCGCAAGTATGCACAATAGGTACACTGCGTTTATATTAAACACGCGATAGCTAAAAAAGTAAAGCAGTACGGCCAATAGCAGGTATGAAATGTAACTCTTTAGGTGAACTAGCTTTTGGAATTCGTTGATGGTAATAAGTCCTAAAATAAAGAAAAGAATCACGAACCACTCTGTAGAAGCAAACATTGCAAAAATGATTATCGAGATATAGAGTAGTCCCGAGATGCCTCGCACGATAAGTTCCTTCATAGATTATAGATCTTCCAGAAGCAACAAATATAGGTTTTTTGTACTACTTCCATAGGTCATAAAGTCTTTTTCCTTATTGTTTTCGAAGTCCTGAATGGTCGTAATATTACTTGGGATATGGCGCTTGTTTTGGTTTTTGATAATCCGAAGCCCTTCACTGATATTTTCAACTAGTTGGCTCGTGGTAGCAAAAATTACAAAATTGGCAGGGAGTTCATGAAGCTTTTTCTCCTTAATTTGATTCGAGCAAAGAAGAATAGAGCCATTGTTTGCTACTAGCGACTCACATGTGGATAGGAAGAATGACGCACTAGCCTTTTTGGAAAAGGTTAAGTTATAGCCATTAAATTTTTTGATTAGTTGTTCATTGATACAAAATACGTCCTTTTCGTACCAGTCATTCTCTAAAAGAATATTGTCAAAAGATTCAGCAATTTCTTGCCAATTTTCGCAATACAAAAACTTACCTCCATTTTTATTGAAATTATAAGTAAATTTTTCGTCTATAGGCAACTTCTCTTCAGGGAAATACTTACTGTGGTCAGCTTTTTTTGATTTTGATTCTGACTTAGTATTTGATTTTAAAAGTCTCTTGAATAGACCCATTGAGAATTTGAGGAGTTTATAAGGGTTAATCCCCAAATATATAAAATCTAAGCCTAAATCGTCTTACGAAAATTCTAAAGATTGGAGTCCTTTCGTTAAAATATCTAATTAAGAGGCTGTTATTTCAGGCTCTTCATTTTCAGAATCTGCTTTTTCAAATGGCCTTTTGCCGAAAATTCGCTCCAAACTCTCTTTGAAAATAACTTCCTTCTCAAGTAATTCGTTCGCCAATTCGGTTAATTTGTCTTTGTTTTTCTCTAAAAGCTGAATTGCTCGTTGGTACTGTTCTTCAATGATATTGGAAATCTCCTTATCAATCATTTCAGCCGTTTTCTCACTATACGGTTTGCTGAAGTTGTAATCAGTTTGACCAGACGAATCGTAGTACGTTAGGTTTCCAATTTTATCATTCAGCCCGTAGATCGTTACCATTGCCCGAGCCTGTTTGGTTACTTTCTCTAAGTCACTTAAGGCACCTGTAGAGATTTCATTGAAAATTACTTTTTCTGCAGCTCTACCCCCCATAGTGGCACACATTTCGTCCAGCATTTGATTTGGTCTAACAATCAAGCGCTCTTCCGGTAAATACCAAGCTGCGCCTAGCGATTGACCACGAGGCACGATGGTTACTTTTACTAAGGGGGCTGCGTGTTCCAACATCCAACTTACGGTGGCATGACCCGCTTCGTGAAAAGCAACGGCTTTCTTCTCAGATGGGGTAATGATTTTATTCTTTTTCTCTAAGCCACCAACTATTCTATCTACGGCATCCAAGAAGTCTTGTTTATCTACGGCCTTTTTCTCATTTCTAGCTGCAATTAATGCAGCTTCATTACATACGTTGGCAATATCGGCACCAGAAAAACCTGGAGTCTGTTTCGCAAGAAAATCGGTGTCAAGTCCATCGGCCTTCTTTAAGGGTCTTAAATGCACTTCAAATATCTCTTTACGCTCTCGAACATCTGGCAAGTCCACATAAATTTGTCGGTCAAAACGTCCAGCTCGCATTAATGCTTTATCCAAAACATCGGCACGGTTGGTAGCGGCCACCACAATAACATTGGTGTTGGTGCCAAAACCATCCATTTCTGTCAACAATTGGTTTAAGGTGTTTTCACGTTCGTCATTGGATCCCGAAAAGTTATTCTTTCCGCGGGCACGTCCAATCGCGTCAATTTCATCAATAAATATGATGGAAGGTGATTTTTCTTTGGCCTGCTTAAAGAGATCTCGCACACGTGAGGCGCCAACTCCCACAAACATTTCAACAAAATCAGATCCGGATAATGAAAAGAAAGGAACTTTTGCTTCACCTGCTACTGCCCTAGCGAGCAAAGTCTTTCCTGTTCCTGGAGGTCCTACCAAAAGAGCTCCTTTTGGAATTTTACCTCCCAAAGAAGTATATTTATCTGGATTCTTTAAGAAGTCTACAATTTCTTGCACCTCTTCTTTCGCTCCTTCCAAGCCAGCAACATCCTTAAAAGATGTTTTTACGTCGGTTTTTTCGTCAAAAAGTTTGGCCTTAGACTTCCCTATATTAAAAATCTGTCCTCCAGCACCACCGCCACCACCTGATGACATACGGCGCATAATAAAGATCCAAATACCAATAATGACAACAAATGGAAGTAATGTGAGCAAAATGTCTCCAAAGAAATTTTCTTCCGTGTCATTCTCATAACCTGTGGTGAGATTATTCTCTCGGATGATTTCTTTAAAATTGTTTTCAAAGTTCTGAAGATCTCCAATTTCAAACTCGTAATTAGGGTCGTTCGGTCCGGGCTTAATGAGATTGCTCCCTTTATTTCGATTGTGGATTTCCTTCGCTTTTGCTTCTTCCGTTAGAAAAACTCGAATCTTTCTTCTGTTTACAATTTTGATTTCCTCAACATCACCCGCTATTAAGAATTCTTCAAATTCTGTTTGTGTTGTTTTGTTTGGTTGTGTCCAACTGCTCCCACCAAAAAATTGAAAACCAATGATTAAAAGAAATACAGCTATGTAAATCCAATAAGCATTAATTTTTGGTTTTTTAAGATCGGGTTTTTTATTTTCGTCCGCCATGTGGCTTTATATTTTTAATAAGTTGATTCTATTTTTACCATTTTGGCATCTCCCCAAAGGCCTTCAATGTCGTAAAATTCTCTAATGTGTTTCTGGAAAACATGAACAACAACATGCACAAAGTCCATCAAGACCCATTCCGCGTTTTCACTTCCTTCTACATGCCAGGGTTTTTCTTGCAAACTTTTGCTTACTAATTTTTGAACGGAATTTACAATGGCATTTACTTGGGTGTTGGAAGTACCTTCACAGATGATAAAATAATCACACACTGTGTTTTCAATCTCCCGCAAGTCCAGAATTTGTATACTCTGTCCTTTTACTTCTTCTATTCCTTTAATAATGTGTGTGACAAGCTGATCTGTCCCTGCTACTTTTTTTGCCATTCAGTACTAATTATTTGAGCAAAGTTATTACTTTTTTGTTTCTTGTTACGCTTTTATTAGGCAACATTAACACAATCTTTACCTATTGAAACTAATCAAACTTGATGCCATTGCTTCTACGAATGACTACTTAAAAGCCATGCGCAAGAATGTGCCGCTTGAGGATGAGGTGGTCGTGCATGCAGTTCACCAGTCTGAAGGAAGGGGACAGGCGGCTGCAAAATGGCACTCAGAAGCGGGTAAGAGTCTGTGCTTTAGTATGTTTAAAGATATGTCGCCTTTGGTTATAGAGGAGCAGGCCGCTATTAATTGGGCGGTTTCTCTAGGGGTGAAAAAGGGTCTAGAACACTTTGGAGTGCAACAGGTTGCGGTAAAGTGGCCTAACGACATATTGGCAGATGGCAGGAAAATAGGCGGTATTTTAATCGAAAATCAGTGGCATGCTGGCACGATGACGAGTTCCATTATTGGTGTAGGAATAAATGTCAATAACACAAGTTTACCCAATTTACCACAAGCCAGTTCCATGCTCCTGCAATCGGGAACCACTTTCGAAATTTCTGAAGTTCTGTTTAAAATTGTGGCAGGTATTTCTTCGGAATTAAAACGATTTGTTTCCAACGATGCGATAGAATTGAAGGCTGAATATGAAGCACAACTCTTCCGAAGAAACATACGTTCTGAATTTGAAGATGCCGAAGGGAACCGCTTTCAGGGTACTATTAAAGGGGTGAGTAATGGCGGTAGGCTGATCATCGAACTATCCGATGGCGTACAAGATTACTTTGCCATAAAACAATTAAAACTAAGCTACTAAAGGGCAGCCATGTTTTGAGACAGGGTCTCTAGAAATTTATTGATCGGGCCTTTCACCATCATCGCCATCATGGGGTTGAAATCGCCAGAGAATACTAATTCGGCTTCCGAAGAATCACTGTTTACTTCAGAAATTAATCCCTCCAATTGAAATGGAATTTTATCACTAATAGCGCCAAGAACCACTTTGTTGGGTGAAATCACCTCTTTTACTTCCAAGGCGATATCCGGCATCCCTTTCAGTGCAAAAACAAAAGCATCCTCGCGGATCACTTCAAACTTGCTGATATTTTCCGGCATCAGTTGCTCGAAATTTTTAACATCACTCAAAAATGCACAAAGCGCCGAAGCGTCTTTTTGAACTGTAACTTTTTTACTTTTTAATTCCATGGTATGTATTTTAGGGCTAACAGCGTATTGGACTCGCTCAATTCATAGTGCAAAACCTATGCCTTTTTCCACTCCGACGGATTTTCTCGCCAAAGCGACAGGGCTTCTGATTCTTGTGGAGTGATGTAATTTGATTTTTCAGCTTGAGATAACAAATGTGCGTAGTCACTTAGGGTGTGCACGTCCACATTGGCTTTTGAAAAATTATCATCCGCGATAGCAAAGCCATAAGAAAAAATGGCTACCATTCCTTTCACTTGGGCGTTGGCCTCCTTCAATGCTTCCACAGCCAACAAACTACTTTTTCCTGTACTTATGAGGTCTTCCACGACGACCACCGATTGGTTTGGTTCTAAGTGGCCTTCAATTTTATTTTGACGACCATGTTTTTTGGCCTCCGGCCGAATGTATATAAATGGGAGATTTAGGTAATCGGCAACCAAAGCGCCAATCCCAATAGCACCAGTAGCTACGCCTGCGATCACATCTGGTTTTCCATATAACTCTTCAATCTGATTTGCTAAATTTTCACGGAGAAAATTTCTGATTATCGGATAGGATAGTGTGATGCGGTTATCACAATAAATTGGAGAATTCCAACCCGAAGCCCATTGAAAAGGGTTTTGTGGTTGTAATTTTATTGCATTAATTTGCAGTAATAGTTCAGAAGTTTTTTGTGCTATATCTTTGTTTAAAACCATTCCGCAAATGTATAAAGTTTTTGTGAAAGACGTTCCAATTATTCTCTCTACTGAAAAAAAAATTGGAAAACAATATACCGCGATTCCTCTAAAGTTGGCTCGATTCAAAAAGCTGATCAAAAAAATCAATAAGGGGGAGTTACTTTACGTTAATTTATATCATAAAAATGAAGAGAAAATTGAGAAGTTTCTTCGAAAAAAATTACCCTTTGTGGAAGCTGCTGGAGGGTTGGTATATAATGATAAACGAGAAATTTTGTTTATTTATCGAAATGATAAGTGGGATTTGCCTAAAGGGCATATCGAGTCTGGAGAGGGCCCTGAAGCAGCTGCGATCCGTGAAGTTGAAGAGGAAACAGGTGTACGTAATTTGAAGGTCTCTCGGTTTATTACAAAAACATACCATGTCTTTAAGCGGAACGATAAATTCAAATTAAAGGCAACCTATTGGTATGAAATGCACACCGATTTTAAGGGCGAATTGAAACCTCAAAAAAAAGAGGGGATTAAAAAGGCCAAATGGAAAAACTA
>Ga0316204_10003804_pt1 | contig 28970 bp, 28 predicted proteins | sample 6monrhotite_MG_2_FD_205661 | JGI IMG/M metagenome (GOLD analysis project Ga0316204, IMG submission 205661) | Microbial mat bacterial communities from mineral coupon in-situ incubated in ocean water Damariscotta River, Maine, United States -... | ecosystem: Environmental > Aquatic > Marine >...
AAAGTGAATAGTTACTTTGTTGTGATTTGTTGTTAATAGTACGAAATGTATTTTAACTTATTGTTAAATAAGAAAAAAATAACATGGCACCGTTTATGCATTATAGGTCGTGATAATAAAATCTTTAGTTTAAGGAGATATTAATGAAAGAAACATTTTATGATGTGATGCGACGACAGGGCATTACGCGAAGGAGCTTTTTAAAGTTCTGTAGTTTGACTGCTGCGGCGATGGGGCTGGGGCCAGCGTTCGCCGGTAAAATTGCGCACGCTATGGAGACTAAGCCGCGTATTCCAGTACTTTGGCTGCATGGTCTGGAGTGTACTTGTTGTTCAGAGTCATTTATTCGTTCAGCACATCCTCTAGCTAAAGATGTTATTTTGTCGATGATATCCTTAGATTACGATAGTGTGATAATGGCAGCGGCAGGGCATGATGCTGAATCGATCGTTGAAGAGGTTATCGATAAGCATAAAGGTAAATATATTCTTGCTTGCGAAGGTAATCCAGGTCTTGATCAAGGTGCCACTGGAGGCATGTCATGTATTGTTGGTGGAAAACCATTTACTGAACAATTAAGGCATGCGGCAAAAGATGCGATGGCTATTATTTCTTGGGGATCATGTGCCTCTTGGGGTTGTGTGCAAGCGGCTAAACCCAACCCAACCGGGGCTACCCCAATCCATAAAGTTCCAGGCATTGGTAATGCGCCGATTATTAAAGTACCTGGATGCCCACCTATTTCGGAAGTTATGACGGCAGTAATTACCTACTTACTTACTTTTGAAAAAATGCCAGAACTTGATCGTCAAGGTCGACCGAAAATGTTTTACAGTCAGCGAATACATGACAAGTGTTATCGTCGTTCGCATTTTGATGCGGGTCAATTTGTTGAGAAGTGGGATGATGAGGCCGCGCGTAAGGGGTATTGCCTTTATAAAATGGGATGTAAAGGACCGACGACTTATAACGCTTGTTCAACGATTAGATGGAATGGCGGGCTTTCTTTTCCGATCCAAGCGGGTCACCCTTGTATAGGGTGTTCTGAAGATGGGTTTTGGGATAAAGGAGGGTTTTATAATAGGTTAACCAGTATTAATCAATTTGGTATTGAGGAAAATGCCGACAAAGTTGGAGTTGCAGCGGCAACAGTTGTTGGTGGTGCGGTAGCCGCACATGCGGCAGTTTCTGCTCTAAAAAGAACACAGCAAAAAGGGGAACAGGAATAATGAGTACAATAAATACTCCCAATGGTTATATTTTAGATAGTTCGGGTCAGCGTATTGTTGTTGATCCAGTGACCCGTATTGAAGGTCATATGAGAGCAGAGGTAAACATTAATGAGAATAATGTGATCACTAATGCCGTTTCTAGTGGAACCATTTGGCGGGGTCTAGAAGTTATTCTTAAAGGCAGAGATCCTAGAGATGCTTGGGCTTTTGTTCAAAGAATTTGTGGTGTTTGTACAGGGACTCATGCATTAACCTCCGTTAGAGCGGTAGAAAATGCGTTAGGAATTAATATACCTGATAACGCCAATTCGATTCGGAATATTATGCAGTTATCACTTCAAGTGCATGATCACTTAGTGCATTTTTATCATTTACATGCTTTGGATTGGGTTAACCCTGTAAATGCTTTAAAAGCAGATCCAAAAGCGACATCAGCCTTGCAGCAAAAAGTGTCTCCGCATCATCCAAAGTCATCACCGGGATATTTTAGGGATGTACAAAATAGATTAAAGAAATTTGTTGAATCTGGGCAACTAGGTCCTTTTAGAAATGGTTATTGGACTAATCCCGCTTATTTATTGCCGCCGGAAGCTGATCTTATGGCAGTAACACATTATCTAGAAGCTCTCGATTTTCAAAAAGAAATCATGAAAACGCGAACTATTTTTGGCGGAAAAGATACCCATCCTAACTGGACTGTTGGCGGTGTTCCTTGTCCAATTAATATCGATGGAACAGGGGGCGTTGGCGCGCTTAATATGGTTAATTTGAATCAAGTTCATCAAATTTTGAAGGAAACTAAAACCTTCATCGATAATGTTTATATTCCGGATATTTTGGCGATTGGTCAATATTATAAGGGATGGTTATATGGCGGAGGAATCTCGGGCCAAAATGTTATGTCTTATGGTGATATTCCTGATAAAGCGAATGATTTTTCAACCGAAAACTTAATGATGCCACGTGGTGCCATTATAAATGGTGATTTAAGTAAAGTTCACGAAATTGATTTAGCTGATCCTGAGCAGGTTCAGGAGTTTGTTCCTCATTCTTGGTATAAATATCCTGAGGGCGTAAAAGGATTACATCCATGGGATGGGATTACAGATCCAGACTTTGATGTAAGTACAGCCAAAGGTACTAGCCAAAATATTGAAGAATTAGACGAAAAAGCTAGTTATTCATGGATTAAAGCGCCTCGTTGGCGAGGTCATGCTATGGAAGTTGGTCCACTTGCGCGTTACATTATAGGTTATGCAAAGGGTGATAAGGAAATCACTGAGCAAATTAATATGGTGCTTAAAACGTTAGATGTTCCGGTGAACGCTTTATTTTCAACTTTGGGTAGAACTGCGGCAAGAGGGTTAGAAGCTCAATGGGCTGCAGACAAGCAATTATATTTCTTTGATAAACTTATCGCCAATATTAAAAATGGTGACTCTTCTACACATAGTGGTGAAATGTGGAACCCTTCGGAGTGGCCTGCAGAAGCTAAAGGTGTCGGGTTTACAGAAGCACCTAGAGGTGCTTTAGGTCATTGGATAAAAATAAAAGATACAAAAATTGAAAATTATCAATGTGTTGTACCAACGACATGGAATGGTTCTCCTAGGGACGAACAAGGAAATATTGGGGCTTTTGAAGCATCATTAATGAATACTAAAGTAGAGGTTCCGCATGAACCCGTAGAGATATTAAGAAGTATTCATAGTTTTGACCCTTGTCTTGCGTGTTCAACTCATCTGATGTCGGAGGATGGTGAAGAGTTGGCTAGCGTAACAACAAGCCCTATAGGTTTATAAAGGAGACAGGTTATGAATGGTACTTCAACTAAATCACACAATGAACCAGCCGTTTATGTGTATGAAGCTCCAGTAAGAATATGGCACTGGATTAATGCTCTGGCAATTGTAGTGTTATGTGTTAGTGGCTATTTTATCGGATCTCCTTTACCAAGTTTATCGGGAGAAGCAAGTGATTATTACTTAATGGGGTATATTCGCTTTGCGCATTTTGCAGCCGCTTACATTTTTATGATTGGTTTTTTAGGGAGAATATATTGGGCTTTTGCTGGAAACCAACATGCTAAGCAGGTTTTTTTACCTCCTATCTTTAGCTCTGATTTTTGGGATGGAGTGTGGCATGAAACAAAATGGTATCTTTTTATTGCTAAAGAGCCGCGTAAATATACTGGTCATAACCCATTAGCTGTACTGACCATGCACATCGCTTTTGTATGGAGTGTGATCTTTATGATATTGACTGGTCTTGCATTATATGGAGAAGGTGCAGGTTACGATAGTTGGCAATATAGTTATTTTAGTAGCTGGATTATTCCTTTGTTTGGTCAAAGTCAGGACGTGCATACGTGGCACCACCTTATTATGTGGGTAATTATCTGTTTTATGATCATTCATTTATATGTTGCGATTAGAGAAGATATTATGTCGCGCCAAAGTATTGTCAGCTCAATGATAAGTGGTTGGCGTACTTTTAAAGATCATAGAAAGGTAGATGATGGACATTAGATAACAAAATAGATAAGTTTTCTATTGTGACTCAAGGAAGAGTTTGCCACTAAAATAAGGGCTTTATAATGATCTCTATATTTAGGTCTAATGCTCCAAGTCTAGCAAATTAGAAACAAAACTACTTAAATCATTAAATATAGGCAGACCTTTTGGTAAGTTTGATTGCTGAGATGTTTTTCTACCTTTACCTGATAAAACCAGCACCGGTTTACAATTAGCATTTAATGCGCAATTAATATCTGATAACGAATCACCCACAAACCAAGTTTCTTCAGGGTTAGCATCAAATAAAGAAATAAGTGTGTTGGCCATACCTGGATTAGGTTTTCTGTTAGGACCTGCATTGTTTGGATGGTCTGGGCAATATTCTAACGCATCAATATGACCACCAACCTTAGCCAGTTCTAGTTCCATTTTCTTGTGCATCATAGCGAGTGTGATTGGATCAAAAAAACCGCGAGAAATTCCAGACTGGTTAGTTGCAATAGCTACCTTATAACCCGCACGATTTAATTGAGTAATTGCACTCAAACTTGATTGGATAGGGATCCATTCTTCAGGCGTTTTAATATAATCTTCTGAATCAAGGTTAATAACACCATCTCGATCCAGAATAATTAGCTTTGGTTGTTGTTTCATTTTTGTAATAGAGAGATATCAGCAATACCAATAAATAAATTTCTTAATTCATTTATGAGAGCCAAGCGATTATTTTTTATTTCTAAGTCATCAACATTAATCATTACATTATCAAAAAACTGATTGACGACATCCTTTAAGCTAGCAAGTTTAGATAAAGCTAAAGCATAATCACCTTTTGAGACCTTTTCGTCGACATAGGTTTTGACGGTTTGAATAGTTTCAAAGAGTGCCTTTTCATCTGATTCAAACAAACTTGTATTTATTTTGTTAGTCGAGGAATTAAAATCAGATTTAGCTAAAATATTCTTAACCCGTTTGTTTGCTTCTGCGAGATCGGCACTTTCAGCTTGAGAGTCGAATGCTTTAACCGCTTTTAAACGATTATAAAAATCGGTTGGTCGAGAAATATTTAATGCTTGAACTGCTTTAATTGCTTGGGAAGAAAAACCTTTTTCTTGATACATGGCAGATGTTCTAGCATTAAAGAAACTCATTAGTTCTTTATCAGTGTTGGTATTAATTTCTACAACCGAATCAGAACTAGCAAAAATTTCTATGGATTTAGTTATTAGTTGTGCTAAATCAAGGGTTAAATTATTTTCTGTAATTAAACGTAAAACACCTAAAGCCGAGCGACGTAGAGCAAACGGATCTTTTGCTCCGGTTGGGATTTGGCCGATACCAAAAATACCGACTAGAGTGTCGACTCTTTCCGCTAAAGCTAGAATTAATCCGGTCGAAGTTTTCGGTAATTGATCACCAGCAAAACGAGGCATATAAATTTCATCCATCGATTCAGCAACGTCTTTATGTTCACCATCCTTAGTAGCATAGTATCGCCCCATAACCCCCTGAAGATCACTAAATTCACCAACCATATTAGTCATTAAATCGCACTTACATAATTCAGCCGCTCTTGCTACAAGCTCTTTGTCAGAATTAAGTTGTTCCGCAATATCAACGGCAAGTATTTTTATTCTTTGTGTTTTAGCATATAAACTACCAAGTTTATTTTGAAAGACAATTTTCTTTAATTTTTCAACATAACTTTCAAGCGTGTTTTTACAATCAGAATCATAAAAGAATTTAGCGTCGGCCAACCGAGGGCGAATTACTTTTTCGTTTCCTTCAATGACTGATGTTGGGTTTTTGCTTTCAATATTGGAAACGGTAATAAAGTAAGGTAATAATTGTTTCTGGCTATCAATTAAATGAAAGTATTTTTGATGCTCAACCATTGAAGAAATGAGTGCTTCAGAAGGAACCTCTAAAAAACTTTCATCAAAATTACCAAGTAGAGGGACGGGCCATTCAACTAAGGCAGTTACTTCTTCTAATAATTCTTCAGAGATTACAGCGATAGCGTGTTTCTTTTTTGCTAGTTTTTCTACTTGAATTCGAATTCTTGCCTTACGTTCTTCAAAACAAGCGATAACATTATTTAAGGCAAGTTTTTGTTCGTATTCAGATGCATTAGTGATTTCAATCGCTTCTGGTGAATGAAAGCGATGACCAAAGGTTAAATTGTTAGCTGTTTGATCAAATAATTTAACCGGCAATACCTCTTCTCCTAATATCGCCAGTACCCAATGAACAGGCCGACTAAATTGTGAGTTTTCATTACCCCATCGCATCGTTTTTGGAACAGGCAGTTGAGCGATCGCTTTTTGTAGAAGCTCTTGCATTAATATTTTTGTTTGTTTACCTTTTAGATTCGCAATATATGCAAGTCGCTCGCCTTTTTTAGTTTGTTTCCTATCTAAATCAATGACTTCGACTCCGTGAGATTTTGCAAAACCGATTGCAGCAGGTTTTGGCTTTCCATCTTGATCAAACGCAGCAGCGGTTGCTGGCCCAAGCTTTTCTATTTGTTTATCTTTTTGCGAAGCGTCAAGCTGAATAAAGCGAACGGCTAGTCTGCGAGGAGTGGCGAACCATTCACTATCGACAAATGTTAATCCTAGAGAATCGAAAGATGATTTTAAATTCTCATGTAAAGATTGAGCGAGTTTAGTTAAGGCTTTGGGAGGTAGTTCTTCACAACCTAATTCAAATAAAAAGTCGAGCTTGTTAGTTTCAGTAGACATTATTTACTCTCCTTTGTATTTTCTAACGATTGGCAAATAGGAAAACCAAGCGCTTCGCGAGAATTATAATAAGCCCGAGCGACATCGCGAGATAGTGTGCGAACTCGTAAAATAAACCTCTGTCTTTCGGTGACAGAAATAGCATGTCTTGCATCGAGTAAATTAAAAGCATGAGAAGCTTTTAAAACCATTTCGTAGGCGGGTAAAGGCAAACTTTTTTCTATTAATTGCTTGCTTTGGGTTTCGCAATAATCAAAATAATTAAAAAGGTAGTCGACGTCGGCAAACTCAAAATTATAGGTTGATTGCTCAACTTCATTTTGATGAAAGACATCTCGATAGGTAACAACACCTTGAGAACCTTCTGTCCAAACAAGATCAAAAATACTATCGACACCTTGTAAATACATGGCGATTCGCTCTAAACCGTAAGTAATCTCTCCCATCACAGGTTTACATTCTAATCCACCCACTTGTTGAAAATAGGTAAATTGGGTTACTTCCATTCCATTTAACCAAATCTCCCAACCTAGTCCCCATGCACCAAGGGTGGGTGATTCCCAATTGTCTTCTACAAACCGGATATCATGTTCTAAGGGATCAATACCAAGCATTTTAAGAGAATCTAAATAAAGCTCTTGAATATCTTTGGGTGATGGTTTTAACACGACTTGATATTGGTAGTAGTGTTGAAGCCGGTTTGGGTTTTCCCCGTAGCGACCATCAGTTGGTCGTCTACAAGGTTGCACATAAGCAGCATTCCACGGCTCCGGCCCGATAGAACGCAAAAATGTTGCTGGATGAAAGGTGCCTGCACCCACTTCTAGATCGTAGGGTTGAAGAATAACACAACCTCGATCTGACCAAAATTGTTGAAGCTTCATAATCAAACCTTGAAAGGTTTGAGGGGCTCCTTCGATGCCTTTTGAAATCATATTTTCAGGATTAGACAAAATCTCAGTCTCCACAGAATTTGAAGAATAACCAAGTTAAACTTAAAGTTAACTCATGCCATTTCATAATAAGGCGAGATTATATCAACCCTATAGAAATGATCCTATATTTTATAATAGAAGTTCTAAGGTGAAGAGATGTTTTTTAAGCGAATTTCAATTGTTCGAGTTGCTTGAAGTGGCTGCCCAATGTTGCATTGACCTTGGCTGGTTATTTGATAGTAGTCTATTGTGTTGATAGTTATGTTATTGCAAGAAGTTGTTGCGCGACAGCCATTTAGACCTTCGGTCGTCATGTTGTAGGTTTGATTGGTGCAAATTCCTATACCTCCTGAAACAGGAAATACTGCGAGCGCTTGAAGGTGAGCCCCAGATTCTGCAGCAAAAAAGGCGCGGGTTGAAATAACCTGTTGAGCAACGGAAATATTAGATTGGTTGTTTATTCTCATTAATGCAGCTGCGAGTAAACTGACGATAATAATAGCAAATAACAAAAAAGCTAAACTAATTCCTTGCTGCTTATTTGGCATACTGGATTGTTTGCCAAGATCACTTTTGCCTAAGTTGTTTTGATTAAGGGACATTTCGAATATGTACCTCATGAAATACATCAAAGGATTCATCACTTCCAGATAAAGAGCGACCTCGGTTTTGAGAGCGTAAATTGATCTGTAGTAAACCTGATCGACTTAAGGTGCCGGATTGATAATTAAAAACCGTAGAACTAGCCGAAAAATTGCTTCCTATTTGTTCTCCACCGCTCGGGGGTCTTTGTTGATTAGCTGTAATTCCATAATTAGAATACCTAATCATTTGACCATTAGAATCATCTAAACAAAAAGAAACGGGAGAATTTAATAGGAAAAAACGATTTTGAGGTGATCGCCTCGCAAAATTAGTCGGTGCAGTTAAGGTAATTACCGCTTGATTTGGATCGGATGCTGAAACGACAATTGAAGCAACATTACCTAAAGTGCCACCGCCGGAATAAAGAGATGATGCGTTGATTGGCATAATTGCCATTAGTGACGCGGCAGAAGATGAAAGGTTAAAACCCACCACATCAAAACTAGTGACACTGCCGTTTGCTGGTAAATTTAAATAAGAAGAGGCGTTTTCAATTGGCAGAAACTCAACACAATGAAAATTGCCGGTAGACCCAGTTCTAACGCTTTGTGGTAGAGCTTCTCTAATTTCTCTTGAGATTCGTTCGGTTACCCATTTGGCCGATTGACTTAATTGGTTTCGATCTTTTGCATCAATATAACTATAAACACTATTACTTGTTAGGCTTCCTAAAGATATTGCCATAATGCCTAAAATGATAATGACGATAATCAACTCAATGAGAGAAAAACCTTGTTGGTTATATTTGTTGATCTTAGCCATTAGAAATTGCCCTTATATTGGCTAAATATAAAGGTTTCACCCAAAGGTGTTGTAACGGTTACCTGAACTCTCTTTAAATCCTGAACAGATAAACCAAAATCGCCGCCGGCATAATCGACAACAATGTCTACTTTAAAGTTTGCAAAACCGACTCGATTATTACCTAAAGCATCTTTTGCTGGTTGATCGCTTAATCCATGGTAATCATCAACATCATCAAACAAGGGTCGATTAGATATTCCCTCTTCATTTGTTATCGCGCCACAGAGAAGCGCGGGTGTTTGATTACATCTAACGGCGTTTCCGATAGGAGAATTTTCATCAAACCGTTTAAGTATTATTTCTTCTAAATAAGATTGACCCAGTTCAGCTGCTTTTACTTGGATAACCGGTGAAACAGAGTTGCGCTGATTTGGCGCGAAAACACTATAAAAAATAATAATCACAATGCTGGTGACAACAATTGTGATTATTAACTCTATTAAAGAGTAACCAAAAACTTTCTTTAACGATGTTGGTAGATTCTTTAACATCGATGAATTAGCCCACTTGCTTCAAAACAGATATTAATGCTTGTTCCAAGTTGTACGCTAATCCTTGTGGGCGTTGTCGAACCCCAGCTATTAAAATTGATAGTAGAGGTTGGCGACACTGTAACCGAGGAGTCGAAAAGTAATGGAAAACTTAAACCGGCAGCTGAAAAACTAGTACCGTCAGCTAATAAGTTAATTTGGTTAGATTGTATTGATAATGAAAAATTACGGGATGAGTCGTTCATGCTGAGTTGTTGAGTCAATTGTCCTGCTGAAATTATTTGTTCAACAATAGTATCTTGTTTAAAACTATCAGAAGATGAAAAACGAGAAGTGACATAGCTAGCTAAAATAGCAAGGATAACAACAACAACAATTAATTCTATTAATGTAAAAGCCGCCTGATTAACGGGCGGCTTCGGATGATAACTCACAGTAATTGGAAAATTAACAATCAGAGAATACGACTGAAATACCAGGTGGAACATTTGCGGCTGTTGAGGCGGTATAGGTTACTGTGCAATTGGTTTGTAGTGAAAAAACACCTGCACCATCGTCTGTTACACCACCTTCTAAGTCGATTGCTGCAGTAATTCCTGCGGTGTCAGCTGTCGGGTAACCATAAGCTGTAGTGACGTTACCACCAGTGACTGCGACCGTTCCAGTGGCGTCCGCTTCGGTACCATTTATTAATGATTTGGAATAAACCAATGTAGCTGCACTTCGAATCGATCCTTCAACTCCACGAATAACCGATGTTCTCGCATCACTTTGTAAATCAATAAATTTTGGAGCCGCAAAGGTCACCATAATGCCAAGAATAACTATAACAACAATCAGTTCTATTAAGGTAAAACCCTTGTGTCTTTTTAATGAATTTTTCACATTTATTTCCTCGTTTTTAAAAATGTTAAATTGGTGTTAATTGATTAATTTATGCCTAAAGTTTAGTCTAGTTTTGCTAATTTTCCATAAAAAAACATGTGTTTATTCAGTTAATTCGACCTTTCCGGTAGAAGAATGATAACTAAGTTGCATTTTATCAACGAAAGGCGATCGATAAACACAAATATTGTCGGAAGTTAACTGCACCCAATAATCGTTTCTATTTTTAACAAGCGTTAATTCCGGTTGCAAAGGGCCTAAAACAAATTGCCATATTTCTTTGCAGTGTACAGCAGTTTTTGGTTCTTGTTGTTTACTGTCGGTGATTGATGTTCCAATTGGATAGCCTGTTTTATTAAAGTCCAACCCGGTTTTTCCATCGATCCACAAATCTAAATATTGTTCATTTTTTAAGCGAACTAGAAACTTAGAGCGCGCTAAGTATATTCCATTTTTTAGTGCTGAAGCAGTCAGAGAAAAAGCTTGTATCCTTAAATCTTTGTGTACTCCCTCTCGATCCAAAAGAAGGTAACTGACACCACCGACAATAATCATTAAAAAACCAAAATATAGAAATCCACTTTTTAAACTGGTTGACGTTAAACTACTAGCCATTTTTGGTTGCAGCCGTTAATTCCCACATTGGAAGATAGATTGCTAACATCAAGACTAAAACTATTGCTCCAATCGCAACAATTAATATTGGTTCGATATTGTCCGATAGCTTTTTAAGATCATAGTCGACTTGTTCTTCGTAAAAATCAGCGACTTGTTCTAGCATCGTGTCGAGTTGTCCGGTTTCTTCGCCAACAGAAATCATCTGCAAAATCAGTGGAGAAAACATTTGTGTACGAGTTGCAACTACCAAGATCGATTCACCTTTTTCAATACCATCTCTCATATCTAATATTTTTTTCGAAACCCATGCATTGTCTGCAACCTTAGCAACAATGTTTAAGGTTGTTATTAAGGGTACACCTGAGCGGATCATCATGCTAAACGTTCTAGAAAAACGAGCGAGCAAAGAGCGATAAATAATATCCCCTATAATGGGGAATTTAAGTTTTCGTTTATCCCATCGATATTGCCCTTTTGGTGTTTTTATATAAGAAATAAAGGCATAAATAGAACCAATACTTCCTACTAGCATATATGGCCAATAATTGAGAAAAAAGTCACTCGTTGCCATTAAAATTCGGGTGGGTAACGGAAGTTCTCCGGCCTTGAAAGCCTGAAACATTTTGGTAAATTCCGGCATAACAAACATGTTGATAATAACGACGGCTAAAACAATCGCAATAGACACGAACATTGGATATCGAGTAGCGCTTTTAATTCGTTGTTTTGTCTTTTGTTCCAGCTCTAAATAGCTGGCTATTTGTTTAAAGGCATTTTCTAATTGGCCGGAATTTTCGCCGACATAGATAAGGCTAATATAAAGTGAAGAAAAAACATGATCGTGTTTTTGAAAAGCTGTAGCAAGATTAACTCCAGCGTTTAGGTCTGCATAAACAATTTCTAAAGCTTTTTTTAACACATCTGATTTAGTGGTTTCTAATAAACCGTTGATAGCACGAGTTAAAGGAATGCCTGCTTTAGTAAGACTATACATTTGACGGCTAAACATGACTAAATCATTTATATCGACCTTCTTGGATTTAAAAAATTCTCCAACGTCAATATTTGTCCAATTATCTTTTGTATCCTGTTTTGAAATGGTTACAGTTACAGGAAGCATTCCTCTGGATAACAAATTATCTGCTACAGCTTCTTCAGATACGGCTTCCATTTCACCTTTGTGAGGTTGGCCATCTTTTTGTCTGGCAAGGTATTGAAAGGTAGCCATTAATTATGTTCACTTATATCTTCAATCGATTCGCAAACACGCAGAACTTCTTCGAGGCTGGTGATTCCTTGTTTAGCAAGCCCAATTGCGGAAGTTGAAAGTGGAGTAAAGGTTTCGCTGGCATGAGCAAGCTTAACAAATAATCCGTAATTTTTAGTTCGAATGGCTTCTAGCATTGCTAAATCAGGGATAAGTATTTCGAAAATAGCGGCTCTTCCTTGATATCCAGTGTTGTGGCATTGAACACAACCTTTACCTTTTTTCCAATTAGTTTGTTTTACTTGTGGATCAAGAAAACGATCAAGCCAAGTAGCTTCTTGTTCATTGGGTTGGTAGTCAGATGTACAAAACTTACAAACTCGTCTAACTAAGCGTTGAGCAATAACTCCTCTCAAACCGCTGGCGAGCAAATAAGGCTCTGCTCCCATATCTGACAATCGAACTGCTGCCGATAAGCTGTCATTGGTGTGTAAGGTGGATAAAACTAAATGTCCGGTAACCGCAGCACGTAAGCCAATTTCAGCAGTTTCTTGATCACGCATTTCACCAATTAAAATAATATCTGGATCTTGACGCAAGACAGCTCTTAAAACCTTAGAAAAACTTAAATCGATTTTTGTATTAACTTGAACCTGATTGACTCGTGAAAGCTTATATTCCACAGGATCTTCTATGGTGATGATCTTTTTTTCAGGCTCATTTAATTCTGATAATGCTGCGTAAAGCGTGGTTGTTTTACCACTACCGGTCGGGCCGGTAACCAAAATTAAACCATGTGGGAAAGACAACAAGGTTCTTATTTCTTTTAGTAGCTTTGGTTCAATGCCAGTGTGTTCTAGTTTTAATAGTCCTGAACTTTGATCAAGTAAACGCATAACAACTGATTCGCCATGTTGAATAGGCATGGTTGACAAACGAATATCGACTTCATGATCTTTCGCTCTTATTCTAAAACGTCCATCTTGAGGAATGCGTTTTTCAGAAATATCTAGACCACACATTAGTTTAAGGCGAAGAACTAGTGCAGCAATAATTCGGCTTTCTTTAATGATTTGTTCCTGCAGTTGCCCATCAACACGCATTCGCACTCTTAGAACATGAGCATCTGGTTCAATATGAATATCGGAAGCCTTTGATTGAATTGCTTGTTCAAATAGGCTTTGTAAAAATTTGGCGACTGGTGCTTCGTCATTAGATACATTTTCATTCAATGTTGGAAGATCAAAACTATCTTCGGTTAAGTCTTCTTCTAGAGCCCCCGCTAAATCAAGTATTTCATCACCGCTGTGATAAAAAGAGTCGATATTGGAAATGATTTCTGATTCTATAGCAACACATATTTCTAAAGGTTTCGGTAGAGCTTCTTGAAGTTGATCATATTTAGCAAGATCGGTAGGGTCGGCCATAACAACTAGGAAGTGGTCGGGCTTTTCGTCAATTACCAGTGCCCTTAACCGTCTAGCAGTCATTTCATTTAACTGATTAACGGCCTGAGCATCAATTTTAAAACCAACAAGGTCAATAAATTGAATGTTAAGTTGTTCTGCTAAAAGTTGAAGCAGTTGTTTTTCTTCGACATAACCGAGATTTACCAGCAGTTTTCCTAATCGTTGTCGATTACTTTTTTGCTCTTTAAGCGCGTCTTCAAGCTGCTTATTGCTGATGATGTTTTTGTCGACTAATAGGTCGCCTAATCTAACTTTTTTTAACAACATGATTTAACCTTGATTTGCAACCAGTCGCTGCTTAATAAATTGTTTTTGTACTTGGCTAAGATTTGAATCACTAAGTGCTACAGTAAAATGAGCAACGGCCAATTTATAATTTTCCATAGCTTCGTAGGAAATTCCGATTGCCATGTTAATGTCGCCTCGATAGGGACTGGTACTCAAAATTTCTTTGTAATGACTAATTGCTTGTTGGTGGTGGTGCAATTTTTGAGCAATGAGCCCTGCCAGTCGATAATTATTATTATCCCAGTTTGTCTTATTGGTTTTATTCATTTGCTGATCAGCAAGAATATAATTTTTAGATGAAAAATAGTCTCGTGCAGATAAATACAAAAAAGGATCGTACTTTGGTTTGGTGGCAAGAGCTTTTTCTAAAAGCGTTTTATAAAGGTTAGGATAATCACTCCGTAAAAAAATTAGTGAATTTAACCAGACTGAAGGAACATCAGGGTAGCCGTCTAAAAGCGTATCTAATTCCATAAAACTGGAGTTGGCATTGGTCTGATTCCAACGGTTAACAATTGAAGAAAAAGATTTTTCTGCTAGCGTTTTCCTAGATATTTTTTTTATAGAAATTGTTTCTATCTTTTCTTCCATTTTGGCAGGTTCTTTATGATTAACTTGAGGTTTTTTTATCGTTTGGTGGTTTTCCGTGGGTGTGCTTTTCGGTTCCGTAGTTTTGATAATCGTTTTGTTTATTATAGAATTTATTGGTTCAGGTTGACTAGTTGATTCTTCTGCAAAGCCTGTTGAAGTTATAGATGCATCAACTGATGTTTTTATCACTTCTTGTGGCGCAAGTTTGGCCGTTAGTACACTATTGCTGTTAGAGTTCTCTTGTATAGTCATCGTCTTATCTGAGAAGAGAAGCCAGTAGCCGATTAAAACAATTACAACTAACAATAGAGAAACAAAAAAAAGGTTTACTAAATGTGTTGGTTTTTGATCTGTGGCAACCATTCCTTGAATATAAACAGGTTTTTGCTGATCTTTTTGAAGATCGTTTAGCATTTCGTTAACTAAACTCATATAGTCCCCAAAAAGGCAAAGGCTGTTCCACTTACACTTAATAAAGTGAGAGTTAAAATAGTTTTAAAGTGTTTAACTATAACGCGATCAACACCATCGGTATCGGCTGCTGCCTTTATCAGATTTAGATTTGAAATCTTATCTTGTTTTTTTGCATAAGCTAACAACAAAGCCTTGTGGCAGATAGTATTAATGAGTCTCGGAGTGCCCTTTGAAAAATAATAAGTTAGTAAGGATGTAAATGAATTAATGCTTACCTTTTCCCCTAAGCTGACACAATTAATTCGATGTTTTATGTAATCAAAAACTTGTGAAGGAGACAATCGTTTTAGACGATAAGAAAAAGTAATTCGTTGATTTAGTTGCCTAAGATGGTTTTTGTTAAGTTTTTTGTTAAGCTCTGGTTGAGCAAATAAAATAATTTGTAAAAGTTTTTGCTGTTCTGTTTCTATATTGGTAAAAAGACGTAAGGCCTCTAATACTTCATCTGACATGGCTTGTGCTTCATCGATAATTAGTACGACTGGACCATGTTGTTTATTGAGTTTGATCAATTTGTTTTGAATACTTTGAGATATTTGGTCATCGCGACTGTCAGTTTTAATTCGTAAACCAAGCTCTTTTGCCAGCGTGTAGTGTAAAGATTTGACAGTTAGGTTTGGATTAGGAATATAGGCAAGCTTACGATTTTTTTCTAGTTGTCGAATAAGTACACGGCATAGCATGGTTTTTCCACTACCCACCTCACCGATAATTTTACAAAAAGCTTCGCCGCTATTTATCGAAAAAAGTAATACGTTAAGTGCTTCGGTATGTGTGTTGGTTTGACAAAAAAGTTCCGTATCTGGTGTGTGACCAAAAGGAATTTTTTTCATGGCGAAGCGATATAAATACATTTTAAAATTGATTAAAGCGGCTCTTTATGTCATCGAGTTGTTGGTTAGAGTTATTTAAGTCTACAATGTTAGCTTTTAATAAAATGACTAATTCACTTTTTATTTGTTTTTGTCTTTTTTGCTTAAAAAGGTTGCCGAACACGGGTACATCTCCAAGCAAAGGCGTTGAGTTTATTTCTTCTGTTAGGGTGTTTTGCATCAATCCACCAATTACAACAATACGACCACTCTTTGTTCTAACGATACTATCTGACTCTCGAACATTGGTTAAGGCTAACGGAAGAACAAACTGGTCTTCTCCTAAACTAAGTGTTTTTGGTTGGTCGGTTACTTCGCTAACAATTGGATGAATGTGAAGAACTATTTCGCCAAGGTTATTAACTTGAGGGGTTACATCTAAAGATATACCAGAGAAAAAAGGTGTTAATGTGACATTAGGCGTAGTTGCCGTACTGGTTCCGGTAACCGTTGTGGTAGAAATGTCAGTGACAAAAAACTCATCGCTACCCACTTTTATAATCGCTTTTTGGTTGTTGACTGTTGAAACCCTTGGCGAGGAAAGCACTTGAACGTCACCTTGAGATTTTAGAAGGTCGATTGCCGCGCTAAACGAATTGGTTTGATATAATAACGAAAAAATACCATTAAGAGGATTTTCTGATACTTCTTGTTTCAATATTTGTCCACTTTGTCCAACAGTATAGACTCCTTCGCTGTTTGATTGCCAATCAACGGATCCCATTTTTCCCCAATCAATACCAGCTTGAAAACCGTCATTTAATCTAACTTCAATTACTTTAGCTTCGATAATAACTTGCCTGTTGAGGCTATTTTGTGTGCTGTTTAAATACCTTTTGATCAGCTCTTGAGTTTGCGGAAGCGATCGTACCACCACAATTCCTGCATGTGGGCTGACGACAACGCTTGCCTTTGGCTCGTCCTTAACAATTAGATTAAGGCTGCTAGTTAACTCCTTCCAAAAATCAGTTTCACTCTTTGTTTCTACATTACTTGAATTGGCTTGTTGAACATTATTTCCGTTCGAAGTTCGATTTCCACTAGAACTATCAGCTGAACGATTATTTTGCTCATTTCCACCAGAAACTGATTGTCCTGCAATGCTTGTTTTTGAATCGCCAGTCCGCACAATATTTAGGTAATCAAGTGTATAAACGGCTGTTGTAGTTTCAGCGGAAGCAACCAAAAAAAGATTATCTTGTTGTTTAACGGTAACAGGATAAATCTGAGTTAACGCATGTAACACTTCGGAAATTGTGACATTTTTTAGTTGAAGAGAAATTTTTAAATCTAAATCTGGGCTTACAATTAAGTTATATTCTGTAGAGTCAACAAGACCTAATAAAAAGCTGTTGATATCAACTTTTTTAACTGAAACATCAAATCGCTCTTCAATGATTTTGTTTTTTGGGGGTTCATCAAAAATAATTGTTGATAATGCTTGTTCAGCGGAAATTTTTTCTGAATTTTTTGTTAGGTTTTCTTTTTGACTTTCTGTAATAGCATCTATCGCTAATTGATTTTTAGGTGTTTCTGTTGGAGTAATAGATTGACAAGAAGCCAAGCAACCAGTTAGTAGTGTCGATGTTATTAATTTTGATATCGGTTTATTCATTCTAATTTTTCTTTTGTTTTTTAAATGGGCTTATTAGGGTGAGATGACTAGTTCCATGCTCATTCTTTAGTAGGACTTTATTACTTTTAATGGCAATAATTTTTTTATTATTAAAAAAATCACCACGGCGATATAGTTTGTCATTAATGATAGCTTGATAATTACCTTTTTTTAAGAAAATAGCTGTAAGTTGTTGTTTATTACTCTTACTAGAAATATTGTTTTTTTTATTATTAACCTTTTGTAGTTTAGGTTTGGTTGGATCATTGATGGTTTTAGCTACAGCAACCTGAATTGACAGACTAAATATTATAATAATTAAAAAATAAAATTTAGCCACCGATCCACTCCTTGTTTAAGCTAAGAGTTGAGACTACTAATTTAATTTCAGCTTTTGGGTAAGTTTCAACTTTATATTCAAAGCTATCAAACGCGACTTGTTTTTCCATGTTTTCGAGATCTTCTAAAAACTTATAAGTGGCTGAATAACTTCCATTTAAAATAATTTGCATTCTATGACGATATAATTCAACCAAATTTTCCTGATCAGTGTCATTAGAATCGGTTGAGGTTTTATCTGAAAGTTTTGTTGTTTCTAATTTTGATAAAGATTGAAGTTTGAGATTTTTGCTAGATGTTATAATTGTATTTAATACTTTAGCCATATCTTCAGGCTGTACAAGATTTAGAGTTCTTTCTTTTAGTTGTAATTTAGCCTGTTCTAACTGTTTATCTAAGCTTTCTATAAGTTGATATTTTGGATCGTTTCGCTTTGAAGTGATACGTTGATTTTTTGTTTTTTGCGCCTCAACCAAGTTGTTTTTTTCTTGAGATAGGTTGATGATGGTGTTGTTAGTTTGTTTAATCAAATTTCCGTTATTGGAAAACCAAAACATATCAAATAACATGAACAATATTAAAATAAAAGAAAGAGTAATCAATAGCCGAAACCGTAACGAAAGGTTATTAAATCGAACCGCATATTTTTCTAAATCAGCGAGCATTATTGAACTTTCCATTTGTCATTTCAAAGTTTATCAGTTGTTTGTTTTTTTGATCTCTTTCGATGATAAGCTTTTCGAACTGACTACTTAATATTTCACTTTTTGCCATTTCGCTAATATAGTTTGGAACTGATTCTGCATTGGTGGTTGTTCCAATTAAGTTAATCGATGTTGGAAAAAGATTAATTTGAGTCAACCAAAGGGAGTTGGCTTTTTGTTTTGCAAGAGCTGATAACACATCGCTATATGGAACAGATTCCAAAGGTGTTTTATCGTTAACCTGTAGCAAGAGCTTTTGAGATGAGGCAAGTACTTTTTGTTTTCTGATAATAATGTTGTTGATATTCTCAATAGAACTTTCGGTTCCTAGGCTGGCAGATAATTTATTCATTTCATTTTTTATTGAATCCAGAGATTCTGTTTCTTGCGCTAATTGTTGATTTAACCCTTGAAGTTCTTTTTGTTGTAATAAGCCATAAGAAACAAACCCAACGATAAAGATTAGAGCAAGGCTTGCAGCAAACTTAAATCCGTATTCCAACGGTTGAGGCTGGTATTGAGGTAAATAAAAATTGACCGCTTGTTTAGCTGTAATAACTTTTAAAATTGTGCCAGCCTCAGAGATCGATAAACTATTTAGAGCTTCTTTTGAGTCAGCGTCTTTGTCTGGAGAGAGTTCAAGAGTAAAGCTTTGAACAGGTAATTCGGTAATTTGCTCTAACGAACTAATGGTTTTATCATCGAAAACTTTTGCAGCATCAATAATTAGCGAATCAACAGGTTTTCTAAAAACCTGGCTAATACAATAATCGAGAGTTCTTTGGGTTTCTAGTAGAAAGCGATCGAGTTGTTCTTCGGCATCAGACTCTAAAGAGAAAGGGCCATCGTGAGGGTTTGGAAAAAAACGACCTTTTATATGTCGAGTAAAGGCAAGCTCTTTACCGATATAAAAGTTATAAATTAGCCCGTCTTGGTCTTGGTCAATAAAACCGGTAATTTTTTTTGGTTCCAGTTTTTCTGTCAGTGCATTACCTGCGGACAGCTCGTCGATCAAAATGCCAATAATGTTTAGGTTATTTATGTGCGTTATGTCGAGAAGTTTTTCAATAAGTGTTTTATCTGCAATAACGGCGGATAATTTTTCAACATTTTGTTCGGAGCTTGCTGGTTGGTAATGACTAACTAACAAGTTATCAAGTGGTTGATCAACTTGATCTTTAACTAACCATTTAATGGCATTATCAAGCTCATTATCTGGTACTTTTGGCGGTTTAACTGCAATTGTTTTGTATAAACTACGAGAAAGTAGCCAATGACAATCTAAGTTTTTTGCTTTAACTTGTTGTAACCATTGATTGCACAGGGTATCTAGCTGGTCAAGGGATTGGTAGGAAACAAAACTAGAATTAATAATTTGAAAGTTATTTGTGGAATTTTCTAACAAAAACAGTCGAACATCACTTTTGCTAAGTGAGATTATTATTTTTTGCCTATTGGATTGACTGTTGAGTCCCCAAATCATATAAACAAATTGTCCTTAGTGGTGAAGGTTAAAGTCTAGCCAAATTTATTAAGGCGCAGCAATAAGACTTGGGTTAACTAAAAGAGTTATTACTCATTGTAGTAAAAAACCCTATAAAAAGTAGTAAATATTTGAATTAATTGCAAATTTATTAGAAATTTATATTAAAAGCTACTTATTTCGTAAAGTTTAGATAGGCCAGTTTCTGGTTGAGGGAGTAAGGCGAGGAAGTTGAGTTTATACTTGTTCTATCTGAATCATACATCTGTAGGTAGAGCGGGTATATCTTAGACGCTTGTATATTGTGAATATTTGAATCAGCGAGGTAATTTTCTAGGATCATTCGCTCTAACTCGGCTATAATTTGCCCAAATTGAAGAAAAGTAGGGTAGTTACCCAAATTTTGAGTTTAGGAGATGATTAAGGTGCGTAAGATTAAATTTATTGGGATCGGTTTTGCTTTATTGTTTGCTGCGAATCTTTCAGCGGATCACCTTGCAGAGCATACGGTTGAAGAACGCATTAAGCCGAGCGGTAAGGTTTATGTCGAAGGTGATGATGTTCCTGTTTCTAAACCTGCGGTTGTTGAAACGGTTGCATCAATCGCTAGAAGTGGACAAGAGATATATGAAGCAAGTTGTGCGATGTGCCATGCAACGCCAGCAATGGGTGCGCCAGTTTTTGGAAATGCCGAATCTTGGGGCTCTAAATTAGCGAAAGGCGAGGAAACTTTGATAAACAACGCTATTAATGGAATAAATGGAATGCCTCCGATGGGAACTTGTGCCAGTTGTTCTGAAGAAGATATGGCAACAACAGTTAAATATATGATTGAAAACAGTAAATAACAGACACGATTTATTTATTAATAAAAGCTGGTTATCCGGCTTTTTTTATGAGCAATGTAAATACGGAAAGTTGCAATGAACTTGCCTGATCAAAAAAAATTAACTGTTTTTTATAAAATGGAGCCAGGGTGTCTTGGTCCAGATGGTGTTTCATTGATCGAGGCTTATTGTCAATTTGCTCAAACTCGTCTAGAAAAACTCGATGATTCTTTTGTTATTTGGGTAGTTGAACCCCGTTATGATAAAAGCTTGCCCGAAGTTCAATATAAGATAAATGGTCGAGAGCTGATCTCTAATATGGCAGAGCGCTATTTGGCAGCTTTTGATAGAGAACTTGATGAGTTTGAAGATTCATTTAATAAAATTTTGACTGAAGCAATAGAAGAATTTGTATGTCGGGGTACCGATTAAGGTTTTTTAATAAGTTTTAACGCGACTTCGTCCTTGTTGTTTGGCTTGATACAATGTCTTATCAGCCCCAAGAGCAAAGCCTTTCTCTTCGTCTTTCATATCAATTTTACCAGTAACAAAGATAACAGAGATTTCTGATGTTTTGGGATCGGCTTTTTGCTCATAGTATCTTTAGTATCTATGCTTAGATAGTCGTCATTGTATGATCCTTTTGAATTTGATGAAACCTAACTAAATTGTATAACGGAAAACAATAAGATGTTTGTCTTTGAATGGGTATGCACCGACAATAGAGGGTGAATGAGTTTGAAGGTGTAGGGATTTAATCTATCCAATCACAAACAAGAGGCTTCAAATCAATAAAAACTCGCTTTTATTTGAATAAATAGATACAAAAGTAAAAAAAAAAGTATAATTCAGCTTGTTATTCAAGAATTTAGCCTATGATTATAATAATTTGTTAATAGTTAGTAATGCGTTCGTTTCGAGGCATGTCCAAAACAATATTTTTCTTAAATTGATCACGTATAACGGGAGCTTGGTGTGAAGCCAACAAATATAAAAAATCCTGAAGTTTTTCATAAGGTTGTCGATTGTCAGTACGCTTGTCCTGCACATACACCTGTACCAGAATATATCCGATTAATAGCCGCAGGTCGTTACGACGATGCGTACATGATTAATTGGGAATCTAATGTATTTCCCGGTGTACTTGGTCGAGTTTGTGATAGACCTTGCGAGCCTGCTTGCCGTAGAGGCAGGGTGGAAGAAGAGCCGGTAGCAATCTGCCGTTTGAAGCGGGTTGCTGCAGATAATAAGCAAGATATAACGGATCGACTGCCAACAGTTCAAGCTAAAAACGGTAAAAAAATTGCGTTAGTCGGTGCGGGTCCTGCGTCTTTGACTGTTGCTAGAGGTTTAGCTCCTCTTGGATATGATATTGATTTATACGATGAGCAAGAAGTTGGTGGTGGTTTTATGCGAAGCCAAATACCTTCTTTTCGTTTACCAGAAACGGTTTTAGATGAAGAGGTTGGTTATATTTTAGACATGGGCGTAAGTACCCACTTTAAGCATTATGTCGATAGTTTAAAAAGTTTGCTTGAAAAAGATTACGACGCGGTTTTTGTTGGATCGGGCGCACCTAACGGGCGAGATTTAGCAAAACTACCGGGTCGTCAGGAAGGTGATGATTCGATTCATCTCGGAATTAACTGGCTTGAAAGCGTTGCTTTTGAGCATACAAAGTCGATAGGTAAAAAGGTCATAGTACTCGGTGGCGGTAATACCGCAATGGATTGTTGTCGTACGGCTAGAAGGTTAGGCGGAACGGATGTTAAAGTGGTTGTTCGAAGTCCTAAGGTTGATATGAAAGCATCAGATTGGGAAATTGAAGATGCTATTAGAGAAGATATTCCAATTTTCGAAAATCACACTCCAGTTGAATTTGTGGTTGAAAATGGCAAATTAAAAGGAATGAATTTCGATAAAGTTCGTGCGGAATATGATGAAAATGGAAGAAGAAGCTTAATATCGACTGGAGAAGAGTTAGTCTTTATGGAAGCGGATGCGGTTCTTATTGCAATTGGACAAGATAACGCATTTCCCTGGATTGAAAAAGATATCGGATTAGAGTTCGGTAAATGGGATATGCCAGTTGTTGACGAAAAAACATTTCAATCGACCAATAAAAAAGTTTTTTTTGGTGGTGATGCTGCTTTTGGTCCATCTAATATTATTACTGCTGTGGCGCACGGTCATCAGGCTGCTATCTCAATTCATAAGTTTTGTATTGGTGAATCTGTCGAAGAGCGACCTGAACCTGGCGTTAACTTAATGAGCCAAAAAATGGGTTTTCATGAATGGACCTACGATAATCAAATAGATCATGATAAACGTCACCTTGTTCCGCATGTTGATAAAGAAACCGCTCTTAAAAACCTAAAATTAGAAGTTGAAGAAGGGTTTGATAAAGATTTAGGGTATGAAGAGGCAATGCGTTGTTTGAATTGTGATGTTCAAACAGTCTTTACTGATAACTTATGTATTGAATGTGATGCTTGTACTGATGTTTGTCCGACTCAATGTATTAATTTTGTTGAAAATGGAGAAGAAATTGACTTAAGAACTCGATTAAATTCTCCATCTAATAATAAAGATCAAGATCTGTATGTGTCGGGAGATTTACCGACGACTAGAGTGATGGTCAAAGATGAAAACGTATGTTTGCACTGTGGTTTATGTGCAGAAAGATGCCCAACAGCTGCTTGGGATATGCAAAAATTTAGCTATAAAGTGACTAAGGCAGGATAAAAATGCGTCTTGAAGCGATAAACGACTTTGTTATTCGGTTTGCAAATGTTAACGGTACGGGATCTGCTAGTGCGAATAACATGTTTTCTAAAGCAGTATTCCGAATGGGGGTTCCAGTTAGCCCCAAAAATATCTTTCCTTCTAATATCCAGGGGCTACCAACTTGGTTTGAGGTGAGGGTAACTGAACAAGGCTACCTTGGTAGTCGAGGTGATGTTGATTTTGTGGTTGCCATTAATGGCCAAACCCTTAAAAAGGACTACGAGTCTCTCGTTCCGGGCGGCTACTTTCTTTATGACTCAACCAAATCATTGCCGCGGGAGTTACAGAGAGATGATGTTATAGAAATTGGTATTCCATTAACTCAAATGTGTATTGATAATTATAATAACCCTCGTCAAAGGCAATTATTTAAAAATATTATTTATGTTGGTGCATTAGCCTATCTGTTTGATATGGAATTTAAAGTGCTTACCGATATGGTAAAAGATCAATTCGCTAAAAAAGAAAAATTAATTCCACCAAATATAGGCGCGTTAGAGCTTGGTTTTAATTACGCTAAGGAACATTTTACTAGTACTTGTGGTTTGTCGGTGTCTCGACGAGATAACGTTGGTGATGCCATTATGATTGATGGAAATAGCGCAACAGGACTCGGCGCCGTTTATGGTGGGGCAACGGTTTGTGGTTGGTATCCAATTACACCATCAACCTCTGTTGTTGAAGGTTTTGAAAAATACGCTAAAAAATATCGTATTGAGGAAGAAACAGGTAAAAATAAGTTTGCACTGTTACAGTCAGAAGATGAGTTATCTGCTATTGGCATGGCAATTGGTGCAAACTGGATGGGCGCAAGAGCATTTACCGCAACTTCCGGTCCGGGACTTTCTTTAATGAGTGAGTTTATAGGCTTAGCTTATTTTGCTGAAATTCCAGTTGTTTTGGTCGATGTTCAACGGAGTGGACCAAGTACAGGAATGCCAACTCGAACTCAACAGTCAGATGTGATTTCTGCAGCTTATGCGTCACATGGTGATACCAAGCAAGTGGTACTCATTCCTTGTGATCCAGCGGATTGTTTTGAAATGACTGCTAGAGCTTTTGATGTTGCTGAGCGTTTGCAAACGCCGGTTATTGTATTATCTGATTTAGATTTGGGTATGAATGATCATATGAGTCGTCCATTTAAATGGGATGATAGCCGTGAATATGATCGAGGTAAGGTGCTTACAGCAGAAGATTTAGATAATATGAAAGAGCGTTGGGGACGTTACAAAGATGTTGATGGAGATGGGATTGGTTATCGAACCTATCCTGGAACTCATCCCACCAAAGGTTCTTATTTTACTCGAGGTTCTTCGCATGATGATTATGCTGCTTACACGGAAGATAGCAGTATTTATGAAGCTAACATGGAGCGATTGGTAAGAAAATGGGAAACGGCAAAAGAAGTCGCTCCTCACCCTCAAATAAAATACAGAGATAAAAACTCTAAAATTGCAGCTATTTTTTACGGAACAACGGCGCAAGCAAGTTATGAAGCGTTGGACGGATTAGAAGCTGAAGGTATCAAGATTAATACTTGTCGTATCAAGTCTTTTCCTTTTCACCCCGATATCGGAGAATTTATCGAGCAGCATGACACAATTTATGTCATTGAACAAAATCGAGACGCTCAAATGCGAACCTTGTTAATTAATGAATTTAACATGGGAACAAATCGTCTTAAATCGATATTAAATATTGATGGTATGCCAATGAGAGCAAGAAGAATTAAACGAAAAATTGAACGTATGTTAAATGGTGAGAAGGTTAGCCCATTTACCACAGCAAATTCTAGTGTTGAGGGGGTAGAATAATGAGCTACTTAAAGTCTACGTTTCGTCATCCAGAATCACCAAAAAATAAGCTAGGTTACACCGAAGCATACTATGAAGGCGCTTTATCGACCTTGTGTGCGGGTTGTGGCCATGACTCTGTCAGTAATTCAATTATTAAAGCGTGTTTTGGTTTATCTTTAGAACCTCACCGAATCGCAAAAATGTCTGGTATCGGTTGCTCTTCTAAAACGCCCGCCTATTTTTTGAGAAGCTCTCACGGTTTTAACTCGGTTCATGGTCGAATGCCTTCAGTTGCTACAGGGGCTAATATGGCTAATCAAGACTTAACCTATATTGGTATTTCTGGCGATGGAGATACTGCCTCAATTGGTATGGGTCAATTTATGCATTTAGTTAGACGAAACCTTAATATGGTTTATATTTGTATGAATAATGGTGTTTATGGGTTAACTAAAGGGCAAGATTCTGCGACTGCTGATGTGGGTAGCGCCAGTAAAAAAGGCGTGCCTAATATGTATGAACCTATGGACCTGTGTGAGCTTGCTATCTCTTTAGGTTCTGGATATGTTGCGCGAAGTTTTTCTGGAGATAAAGAGCAACTTGTACCATTAATTGAGGGTGCGATTAAACATAATGGTTTTGCTTTGATCGATTGTATTTCACCTTGTGTGACGTTTAATAATACACCTAAATCAACTAAAGGTTATGAGTGGGTTAGAGATCATAAGGAAGCAACCGGAACAGTTGATTTGGTGCCGGAAGAACAAGAAATTACCGTTCAACAACCTAATGAAATTCTTGAAAGTATCAAATTACATGATGGTTCGGTTTTAAATTTAAGACGACAACCCAATTCGCTGGATATTCGAAGTCGCGAGTCTGTTTTAACATCTTTAGAAGATGCTCGACAAAAACAACAGGTATTAACAGGGCTGTTATATCTTAATACTGATTCTAAAAACACACACGAAATTATTAATACTTCTGATAAACCGTTAACCAGTTTAACAAAAGAAGATTTGTGTCCAGGGAGTGATATTTTAGAATCGATTAATGCCTCATTAAGATGATCCATTAAGAGTGGATTCTTCGCTAAAAATAAATATATGTGTGAATGCTGCTACCGGTAGAATGGGGCAGCAAATAGCACATCAAATTAACCTATCGAAAGAAACAGAGTTAACTTCTGCTTTGTGTCGCCCAGAACACCCATATCACGAAAAAATCGTCCGTGGTTCTTCTAATGTTAAATATACAAGCGATTTGTTATCAGCGATATCTTTGGCACAAGTCGTTATTGATTTTAGTTTGCCAGTTGTTTCGTTAGCATTGTTAGAAAAAGCGGTTGAATTAAAGATACCGGTATTAATTGGTACGACAGGTTTTAGTTCAAAGCAGCTTGACCAAATCAAACAGGCAAGCCTTGATATCCCTATTCTTGTAGCTCCCAACACAAGTATAGGGGTTAATGCAACGCTATCCTTGTTAGCACAAGCGGCAAAAATGTTAGGCAAAGAAGCTAATATCGAAATTATAGAAGCACATCATAAACATAAAATTGATTCTCCGTCAGGAACAGCGTTAAAAATGGGAGAGGTGATTTGTGAGTCTATGGGAAGCAATTTATCTGAAACAGCCGTTTTTAATCGAACAGATTCTAAAGCAGGAAGAACGGATAGTGAGATTGGTTTTTCGGTTGTTCGAGCGGGCTCTATTATCGGTGATCATAAGGTTATGTTTGCCTTAGAAAATGAAATAATATCCATAGAGCACAAAGCTCAAAACCGTCGCTGTTTTGCAGAAGGCGCGGTTAAAGCGGCTAGATGGTTAGCTCACCAAGAAAATGGTTTATATTCTATGCAGGATTTTTTGAAAACTTCCTAACCTCAGTTATTAAGAATAATAACTGAAGTGATCTAAAAAACTAGAGAAGTTTCGAGATTTATTTCTTATCCTTCTTCTTGTTCGATTGACCAAACTCTTTACAATCTTTATTTTTCTCTTTATCACATAGAGCTGCTTTTTTATCTTTCATCTTCATTTTCATTTTGTGTTTCTTTTTCTTATTATCACCAATATCTTGTTTGATTCCCTGCTTGTTTGAACGTGAAGAGTTGTAATCTTGGGATTTTGATTTATTTTTGTTTTTTAATTTCTTCTTTTTTTCTTTCATCATTTTTTTGCAGTGTTCTTTATCTCCTTTACAGTTTTTTTCCATAAGGGATTCTTTAGCTTCTTTTTGTTTTGAGCGGTCATAATTTTCTTTTGCCGCATAAGCTGTATTAGATAAGAAAAGCGTAATAAGGATAGAAATGCTAATTAGTTTAATAATTTTCATGTTATTTTTCCTCTCGGTTGACAATCCAAATTTAATATACCAAGTAGCTTTCTGATCTACAAGTTTATGTCAGTGTTAAGATCTTGCTATTTAGTCGAGTTATTCTTTGGATTAAAGTATTGATCCAAATAATAATCAACACTAAATATTCGACCACCACCGCTAAAAAACAAAGCGAGCAACATTACCAAATAAGTAACGCCAAACTCAATACCATTGTTGGAGCTGGTGATCCCGCCTTTTTCAGTTAACCACTCATAGTTTCCGTGTTCTTGCAGTAGCTCTTTAGCAATATCAAGTCGCCGTAAAGCTTCTTCAGTGTTTGCATTGGCGCCCCAACTCATTAAATCATGGGTTGCCTGCCATCCGTTAGGCCAGTGAACGGAAAAGATTGCAACTAGCATTGTGATCATCAATGGGATCGCTATCCATCGAGTGGCTAACCCTAATAATAGCAATATCGCGCCAATAACCTCAGCGCCAGTTGCTAAAGCTGCCATCAAGGTTGGCATCGGCAAGCCTAATCCCCACTCCGAATTACCAAACCACTGGACAATATTTTCGAACCCATCAACTTTGTTCATTCCTGCCACCCAAAATACGGGGAATAAAAATAATCTGAGAGCTAGCGGCCCTAAACCAGACAAAAAAGATTGATTGTTAAAAAGATAGTGATGAAGTTGATAGTATTTAGTAATTAGGTTCATTGTTTTCTCCGTTATGCTCTATCAACTGACGAGAGAGCTCTTCTTTTGTTTCAATATAAAAACAAATTAATTACTGCGGGTACCACTGTTGTATAGCATGACGGTCTAAATAAGACAGTGATGTAGCAGCTGGAATATGTTTCTGGTTTCCATCAGCAAGAACAAATGTCATAGGGTAATTCATAATTGAGCGTTCATCAAAAGCGGTAAAAAGAGCCTGTTTTTTGTTAAGTGTAGAATTTGTATCGTGGCAATGTTCAACGGCTGATTTAGCAGAATAGCCGATCAATTCCATCTGAGGGTAACAGTCGGTGAGTATTTTATTAATCGGATTTTTCCCATATGGCCAGTATAAGCTGCGATATTCGTGTTCGAAACCTAAAGCATGTCCAAATTCATGCAAAATCAACCTCTTGGCACTTTCTTCATTGATTTGATCAGAAGTTAAATCGAATAAATTCATTGTTGCATCAATTGATCGGTAATCACTATGGTTTCCTAAACGAGAGCCGTTATGTAACCCAAAGCTGATCCGAATGTGGGACTTTGTAGGAGCTGATTTCAAATCTGAGAAAAAGCGAAATGATAGGCTAGTATTTT
>Ga0316204_10003805_pt1 | contig 28966 bp, 26 predicted proteins | sample 6monrhotite_MG_2_FD_205661 | JGI IMG/M metagenome (GOLD analysis project Ga0316204, IMG submission 205661) | Microbial mat bacterial communities from mineral coupon in-situ incubated in ocean water Damariscotta River, Maine, United States -... | ecosystem: Environmental > Aquatic > Marine >...
GCCACCGCCGTATATCCGGTAGCCGTCGTGGTGGAACCATCGTCTACATAGCTGATCGTGGTGCCACTGGTAAAACGAGGAGCGGCATTCTGCGGCCCATTATCACTTCCACCACCGCCGCCACCGCCGCCACCGCCGCCACCGCAACCTTGCAGCGCAAACAGCACCAGAAGAAACATCACTACTGATAAAATTTTCGGGGTCGGCAGGTTTAGCGAGTTCACGGCATTGTCCTTGGTAAGGAAGTGTTGCTATCTGCACGATCAAAAAATCTGAGGCGGGGCAACATTCCAGAGTCAAATAAATACCCGAAATTCTATCACGATTTTGGTAAACTTAAGACAGAAATTATTCACCACAAAACAACATTTATCAGCAGTGTCCGGTTAGAAACTTGCATTAATTAACAAGAAGTGTTCAGAAAAAAGAGCATAAAATACAATATTGTTCGGCAGGATAATTAACTGATGTTACGCACACCTCAGATAGAATGCGGTCTGTAGCGGACTGAAAAAATTGTAACCCATTGATTCATAATAGCCGGTGCGTAACATCAGTAATTAAAAACGCTGCCAACCGCTGAATCGATGAAAACAGCGCTCATACCGCTAAAGAAATACTTTTCTTCTCACTCATTCAAAAAACTTCTGCTGTTACCGCTCAGCCTTCTTCTTAGCGACATTATTCCGAAGATAGACCGGTTGCGCCTCGTCAGCCATTACTGCCTCACCCGCCGCAACACCCAACACACCAAGTGCTGCAATGTAACGCGCCCGCGGGAAGAGATCAGGCTGCTGTGCCTTAAGCTGCTCTTTAAAGCGCGCGACCAATACTTCACTGTATGCCAACCACGCAGTACCAAAGGTAGCGGGCACATCGCCGAAGAGATACTGAGGATTGCCGAAGAGAGTAACATCCCGCTACACGAAGATGCAGAGCTGGTACAACTCCTATCCCAACTTGAGCTTGGCGATGAGATCCCCCGAGCACTCTACGTCACCATCGCCCAGGTCATCTCTTTTGCTTATATCATATCTGGAAAACGCAACATTTAACGGTAGTATCTCAGCAGTGTCCAGTTAGAAACTGGATGCCTTGATATTTTATAGCGCTTTATGGCCCAATGGTTGAAATCGAAGGCTTGGGTAGAACAGAGAGAAATCAGGGTGACTTTTGTTTTTTATAACACTGGTTGTAGTACTGGGTAAAATTGAATCAACCTATTTCCAGGTATAACAACAGGTTAAATAGAGAATTCAGTTCCCCCCACCCCATAAGCAGGTTCGATAAGAACCTAAATCAACCCGATAGACCAATGGAAACAACGGTTTATCGGGTTTTTTATTGCCCAGGAGGCTGTCGGGCCCAGGTAATCGTAGCGAGGGAAAGCAACACACTCGTCACATTCAAAAACAGCAAAAGAGCGCCCCAAAGAGGCAAAACATACGGCTTACCCGTTTCCATAATCCTTTTTACTTTCACTGCTTTCATCGTGAGTGATTGTGCTCAGTTAAAACCAGAAATAACTTCATTGGAAATCACTGCTAAAACTATAATCATCGCTGGTCATCATGAAGACTAGTGTTTCATCCGTACTCGGTTCGTTTCGCGTTGTGGCAAATCCGGTGTAGTTCATATCAACAGCTGAATCCGCACACTCTAGCAACGTAGCACTTACCACATAAAGGTTAGTGGCAGCAACGGGAGATATAGACCCAGGAAAAATCTCACACCGATGAAATAATCCTTGAACATTATTCACATCGTCCACAACATCGCCATTCTCTTCAATGATAAATTCAAAGTCTGCTGTACCGCTGCCAATCGTCGCCCCCCAAGTGAAAAGAACGCCTCCACTAAAACCATTATCAATCCTCGCAATATCCGCCACCTCATTGTTCGTCGAAGCATAAAGCAGACTGAATGTCCCGCTGCCAACACCGCTCCCTGTCAGGGTGCCTGTGATCATTGATTCTTGTGTAATCATGCCACTCGCTGTGGCACTTATCGGATTTTCACCTCCCGTATAAATGGTGAAGCTGGCGGTAAAGTCATTGTCAATGATAGTGAGAATACCATCATAGAGCAGCTCGTTTTCCACGCTCATCATCATGATCCGGTCACCATTGATGATCGCCTGAAAATCATTGATATCGAGGGTACCTCCCTCGCCGTCACTCACACTGGCACTACCAGTATTGATGTAATAACCTGTTGGTTCGGCATCATCAATCACGGTGACCGTGACACGCTGCATCACTGAGGCCATACCATCGGTGGCAATGATCTCCACCTCATAGGTATTATTACCATCACTATCGCCAGGTGTTCCAAAGTCCGGCGAAATATTGAAATTCAATACCCCACTATCGACATCAATATTAAAGGCTGTTTGATCTACACCACTACCACCGCTCAAGCTGAACGTGACCGTGTCACCATCTGCATCGGAGGCCACCGCCGTATATCCGGTAGCCGTCGTGGTGGAACCATCGTCTACATAGCTGATCGTGGTGCCACTGGTAAAACGAGGAGCGGCATTCTGCGGCCCATTATCACTTCCACCACCGCCGCCACCGCAACCTTGCAGCGCAAACAGCACCAGAAGAAACATCACTACTGATAAAATTTTCGGGGTCGGCAGGTTTAGCGAGTTCACGGCATTGTCCTTGGTAAGGAAGTGTTGCTATCTGCACGATCAAAAAATCTGAGGCGGGGCAACATTCCAGAGTCAAATAAATACCCGAAATTCTATCACGATTTTGGTAAACTTAAGACAGAAATTATTCACCACAAAACAACATTTATCAGCAGTGTCCGGTTAGAAACTTGCATTAATTAACAAGAAGTGTTCAGAAAAAAGAGCATAAAATACAATATTGTTCGGCAGGATAATTAAAAACGCTGCCAACCGCTGAATCGATGAAAACAGCGCTCATACCGCTAAAGAAATACTTTTCTTCTCACTCATTCAAAAAACTTCTGCTGTTACCGCTCAGCCTTCTTCTTAGCGACATTATTCCGAAGATAGACCGGTTGCGCCTCGTCAGCCATTACTGCCTCACCCGCCGCAACACCCAACACACCAAGTGCGGCAATGTAACGCGCCCGCGGGAAGAGATCAGGCTGCTGTGCCTTAAGCTGCTCTTTAAAGCGCGCGACCAATACTTCACTGTATGCCAACCACGCAGTACCTGCGCCAAACCACTCACCCGTTGTCGGCATAAATGTTTCATCCGGCACACATACGCTCTCTTCATCCAACAACTGAACACCACCATCAGCACTGCGCTGATAAGCCCCCCAATAGACCTCACCCATGCGCGCATCAATCCCAGCCAGCACATTCTCCACACTGAATTCAGTCATCGCACCATAGGCCATTGACGCGAGTGTAGAGACAGGCACCACCGGGCGATCAATCGAAAACGCCAAGCCCTGCACTACGCCAGTACCGATACGCACGCCGGTAAAGGCACCCGGGCCACGACCAAAGGCGATCGCATCCATCTGTGCCAACGAGCAGCCCGCATCGGCTAACAGCTCATCAATCATCGGCAGGATCAACTCGGCATGTTTGCGCGGTGCAATTTCATAACGCTCACTGATTTCGCCATCGATTGAGAGTGCTGCTGAACAGGCTTCGGTTGAAGTATCTATTGCGAGTAATTTCACGACTGATCCGCCTCTCTTTTCTTTTTCATCGCCCCACAAAACCCAACCACCTTCGACTCATCGCGCGTGCGTCGCATCGGTGGCAGGTCTTTCAAAAAAGTCTTGCCGTAGGATTTAGTCACCAGGCGTGGATCACATATCATCAAAATGCCATCATCATTCACGTCACGAATCAGACGACCGGCACCCTGCTTAAGGGTAATCACTGCATTGGGTAGCAGGAAGTCTCGAAAGGGGTTGCCGCCATTTTTCTTTAGCGCATCCATGCGTGCCTGCAACACCGGGTCATCGGGGGTCACAAACGGTAACTTATCAATAACAACAAAGGAGAGTGCTTCGCCACGCACATCCACCCCTTCCCAGAAACTACTGGTGCCTAACAACACCGCGTTACCGAGACGACGAAAGGTATCGAGCAGCTCATTACGCGGTGAATTGCCCTGAATCAACAGGGGCGCTTCGAAACCCTTCTCTTCCAGCAGTTCCGCTGCACGTCGAAGTGCGCGGTGGCTGGTGAATAACATAAAGGCACCACCATCACACGCCTCCAAAATCGGCAATGATTTATCCACCACCGCTTCCACATGCTGCGGCGAATTAGGCTCCGGTAGATCCTCTGGCAAATAAAGCACACTATTATCGCGAAAATTAAACGGGCTATCCCAACGCGCTGTCTCGGCATTTACCACACCTAAACGTGTTGTGAAGTGATCAAAATTATCACCCACCGCCAGAGTCGCAGAGGTATAGACCCAAGCGCTTTTATAACGCTTGGCATGTTTATCAAAGGTTTCAGCGATATTCATCGGCGTGTCGTGCAACATAAAAGAACGGCGGGTGGTTTCATACCACTGAATACGCTCCTCTTCATGGGCCTGACTAAACGCCTGTAAACGATGCATTAACTCAAGGCTACGTTGCCAGCAACTCTCTAACCCTTTCCCACGCACCGCGGCCTCTTCCAGCAGGTCGGATAATTTTTGTAACTGTGTCTCAATTTCTTCCATGCCCACCTTTACCGCGGGCAGGTCGCGTAGCTCACTCCACGGCGCGCGCTGTTTTTTCATACCCAGAGCAAGGCGAAAATCATACAGCTCTTTTTCAAGGTCCTGCGCGGCTCTAGCAAGCGCTGGCATATCACCCGCTTCATTCACCTGTTCAGCAACCACATCGCGACCAAGGTCGAGCAATTGGCGTCCACTGAGGAACTGGCCAAAAAAGTTAGAAGCAATCTCCGGCAGCTGGTGCGCTTCATCGATGATAAAGGCATCCGCACTCGGCAGCAGTTCACCAAAGCCCTCTTCTCTTAGCACCATGTCAGAAAAAAGTAGATGATGATTGATCACCACCACATCCGCCTCTTGTGCGCGCTTACGCGCCTTCACCACATGACAATCACTAAACACATTGCACTCCTGGCCAAGACAGTTCTCACTGGTTGATGTCACCTGTGGCCAGATCGGCGCATCGTCATCAATACCGCTAATCTCAGCCACATCACCGGTACTGGTTTTACCCGCCCACTGACGAATCGCCTGAAAGTCTTCCACCAGATGTTTAGCATGCGCCGTACCAGAATGTTCCAGCAGATCGAGTCGGTGGATACAGAGGTAGTTACTACGCCCCTTAAGCATCGTCACCCGTGCTGGGATTGCCAACGCCTTTTGCACAGTCGGCAGGTCACGATGGAATAACTGGTCTTGCAACGTTTTTGTTCCGGTAGAGATAATCACTCGCTTACCAAAACGAAGGGCAGGCACCAGATAGGCAAAGGTCTTACCGGTACCAGTACCCGCCTCACACACCAGCACCGTTTGATTATCGAGCGCCTGCTCAACCGTATCGCTCATCTGCTGCTGCTGAATGCGCGGTGCAAAACCATCGATATGGTGTGCAAAAGGGCCATCAGCACCTAGCAGCTCGCCCGCGCTTTTAAGGTCGGAAAAAATAGACATTACTCAATATAGGAAAATTGGGGGGGGTACGATCAGAGAAGTGTTAACCGTCTGCCTGGTGATCCCGGAACTCATCGTCTTCGAGACCATTTTCGCGCGTCCAGGCGAGGTGACTAATAATTTTGAACTTAGCGACTGACATCGCACCGCGCTTAGCACGCTTACTGGAGCCACCCTCGTCCATCGCCTCTTTCAACTCGTCGCGCGAAGCCTCGTAGATCTCAAAGGTCTCAAGCTCCTCATCAAGCAGTACCACCACCACCAGATCCCACTCCTGCTCCATTTTGAGTTGGCCGATACGTTGGCCAGTCCTGGCCTCATCAAAGATCGTACGGCCCTTGATCTGTACCTTTTTACCCTTGCGTGAGCCACTGTTACCGATGGCATCACAGCCAGCAATGGGCGGATTACAGAGCTCAAGGTCGAGTAGCCGAATCGCATCATGCCGGGCAACCTCACCACTCACACCCGCGAGCGGCTTGCCGGTGGCACGGCGGTAATCCGCCGCCAGACGACGCGCTTCAGTGATCAGTTTATCAACCGAATAGACACCCACAGAACACAAAACCTCACTTCATAACAGACTATTTGTCATTTTACTCAACATTCGAAACAAATAAACACTATTTTTCAATTATTCATATAATGAGGCCTTTGCACGAGCAGGGATTTTGTTCTCAGGCACCAACAGCAGCCGCTTTAGGCGAAGCAAAAGCGCACGGGGGGGGGAGGCAGTTTATCGCTATAAATGACCGATTGAGTACGCTATTAACACCCCCGGAGGACAAAAGAATAATCGAGCAAAGGCCCCATCATATCGCCATGAGTAACCTGCACCGGAGTTGAGAATGGATGCGTACCCGCTGATTACAGCACTGCAAAACAAGGCGATATACGATCATCCCGTCAATAAATTTGAGCTGATCGAGACCCATTGCGCCTGGGTGCTGCTCACTGGCGAGTACGCCTATAAGATCAAAAAGCCGCTCGATCTCGGTTTTCTCGATTTTTCGACACTCGAAAAACGCCACCATGTGTGTGAAGAAGAGGTTCGCCTGAACAGACGTCTTGCAGATGAGCTCTATCTCGACGTAGTGGCGATCACTGGTTCAATCGATGCACCACAACTCAATGGCGATGGCGAGGCGATCGAATACGCAGTCAAGATGCGCCAGTTTGAAATGGAAATGGAATTTGATCAACTCATCAAACAGAGCAAGCTAAGCAACCGCCATATCGATGAACTTGCCAGCCGCGTAGCCAGCTTTCATCAATCACTCGGCGGGGCTAGTGGCGACACCACCTATGGCACCATTGATGCGATTCGCAAACCGATGCTGGAAAACTTCAGCCAAATTACCACCGCCCTATCGAATGATATTGAACGCCAACCGCTCGAACAGCTACAACAATGGACAATTGATGAACTGGCGCGACTAACACCGCTGTTAAAAAACCGAAAACGAAATGGCTTTATCCGTGAATGTCACGGTGACCTGCACCTCGCCAATGTCACCCTTTATCATGATCGAGTAATGTTGTTTGATTGCCTGGAGTTCAACCCTAAACTACGCTGGATCGATCAGATCAGTGATATCGCCTTTATGGTGATGGATCTTGATGCTCATGGTAAAAGTAATTTCGGTTTTCGCTTTCTGAACGCATGGCTGCAACAGAGCGGTGACTATGCTGGTGTACCACTGTTGAGACTCTACCTAACCTACCGCGCAATGGTACGCGCCAAGGTTGCCGCAATTCAACATGCACAACAGCCAGATAGTGGCCATTTGGCACAGTGCCAGCGCTACCTCAAACTTGCACTCTCATACACAGAACAACATACAACACCATTGATGATCACCCACGGCCTTTCAGGTTCCGGCAAAAGCTCTATCTCACAACTGATCCTCGAACAACTCGGCGCGATTCGCGCCCGCTCGGATGTTGAGCGTAAACGGCTGCATGGGTTGAATGCCGATGCGCGTAGCCAGTCAACCGTCGGCGGTCAACTCTATAGCAGCAATTCAAGTGAAGCGACTTATCAGCAATTAGCAGAAGTTGCACAAGCAATTACAGCAGGCGGTTACCCAGCCATCATCGATGCGACGTTTTTAATGCGCAGCCAACGGCAGCAATTTGAAATCGTCGCCAATAAACTCAACGTGCCATTTATCATCCTCCACTTTCACGCCGAAGAGACATTGTTACGGCAGTGGATTATTGAACGCAATGAAAAAGGCGATGACCCTTCCGAGGCGGACATCTCGGTGTTAGCGCGCCAGATAAAAATACAGGAACCGCTGGATGAATATGAATGGCTAAATACAGTCACAATAGATTCAGGGCTTGATGTCGATATTAAAGCAACGTGCCGGAAAATAATAAATGCAGCCCGACGCCCCATCCATGCGACATAAACTGATCACAGAATGATATGCATTATAATCTGACCCTGAATAACAGTCATTAAAGAAGTGGAAATTAAATAACTGATACAATTAACCACCAGTACTACGAGGCCATGTTGTTGGCTATTATTTCTCCAGCAATGCTTCACATGCCCAACAAGAAGGGAAGTTGGCCGGGTTCTCTTCGCCACAGGCAGGGCAAATGATGGTTTTCAGATGCTCACATGACGATTCATATTCGACGATGATCTTCTTTGCCAATGGCTCATCACGCTCATCAAGCAGATGCAGTTCAGGGTAAGCATGAGTAAAAGGAATTTCACCAATCGCACCTTGCAGGTTTTCATTCTTGAAGGCCACCTCAATTCCCGCCTGCTGTAGCAACCCTGCAATCAAATAGGCCTCCTGCAGGTTTTCAGCTGAATAAACTCGCATTTTCGCCCTCTTTGATGCTCTATTTTGGTGGCGTTCGCCTCTCATCATAGTAACAGTTTACAACAGCGTTCAATTGAGGCTCAATCATATCGGTGATACCACTGGAGCGCACTATCACATACTACCTAACATGCTAATGTAAAAGCTAAAATGGCCGTAATGCTAGGCATACAGGCGGCTTTTTTATCCTCATATTAAGTAACCAGTTATTCTAAACAGGATAGTGTATTAATTTTAACTGAATGGTTTTGATCTACGATTATCATTAAGCCAGGAAGCGCTAAAAAATATTTCACAAGGGATCTGCACTATGGCAAACGAAGAAAAATCACCCACTCCCTCTTTTAGTAGCAATGTTGACCGCATGGTTGATCATGCATTTGGCATTTTAAAACTCGATGAAGGCACCGCACAGGCAATCAAGGCCTGCAACTCGGTACTTCAGGTAAAGTTTCCGGTGAAGATTCGTGGTGAGATCGAGACTTTCACTGGCTGGCGTGCGGTACACAGCACCCACCGCCTACCGGCAAAAGGCGGCATTCGATTTGCCCCCTTCTCGGATCAGGATGAAGTAGAAGCACTCGCTGCGTTAATGACCTATAAATGTGCACTAGTCGACGTCCCCTTCGGCGGTTCAAAAGGTGCGCTACTAATTGACCCCACCAAATACTCCCGCGATGAGATGCAGATGATCACCCGTCGTTATACGCTGGAGCTGGTACGCAAAGGTTTTCTCAATCCGGCCACCAATGTACCCGCCCCGGATGTCGGCACCGGCCAACGCGAGATGGCGTGGATTGCCGATACCTACAAACACCTTAATCCGGAAGATATTAACTACTCGGCGTGCGTGACCGGCAAACCGGTGAAACAAGGCGGTATCCGCGGCCGTGTTGAAGCGACCGGCCGTGGTGTTCAATACGCCATTCGTGAATTCTTTCGTCACCCTAAAGATGTCGCATCAGCCAATCTTGATGCAGGCCTTGCTGGTAAACGAATCATCGTTCAGGGGCTGGGTAATGTTGGCTATCACGCCGCGAAATTTTTACAAGAAGAAGACGACTCCCTGATCACCTCCATTATCGAATACAACGGTGTTATCAGCAACAACCAGGGGCTAAATGTCGAAGAGGCTTACCGTTATAAAATTGAACATGGCTCTTTCGAAGGCTATACCGGCGGTACTTTCTCGACCGACTGTAAAGGCGCACTGGAAAAGGAGTGCGACATCCTGATCCCCGCCGCACTTGAACGCCAGATCACCAATGAAAATGCCGACCGTATTCAGGCAAAGATGATTGTTGAGGCGGCCAACGGCCCGATTACCTTCGATGCCGATAAAATCCTGCAGGAAAGAGGGGTCATCATCATGCCCGATATCTACGTCAACGCAGGTGGTGTGACAGTTTCCTACTTTGAGTGGATTCGCAATTTATCGCACATCCGCTTTGGCCGCATGGAACGCCGCTATGATGAACTGCGCGGTAATGAGTATGCCAACCTGCTGGAAGAGGCAACGGGCGCAAAACTCTCTGAATCGACCCGCTCAATGATGGTACGCGGAGCCAGTGAGCTGGATTTGGTGCGCTCAGGGCTCGATGACACCATGCGTAACGCCTATCAGGACATGCATAAAACGCTGCATTCAAATGAAAATATCAAAGACCTGCGCACTGCCGCCTTTGTGATCTCGATTGAGAAGATCTCAAGCTACTATCTAGACGTTGGTATTTATTAGTAATATCATACATTTACAACCAAAAACCAACCTGGTACAACGACTGTCTGCGCTAACGCCTAAAAACTGGCTAGTTTTCATTGCATTATGTGAGTGCTCACGCGCAAAGTATCGGGTATAATGTGCGCCTTTCGTACACTTGGAAGCCTAATCCGTGATTCAGAATCTTCGCAATATCGCCATCATCGCTCACGTTGATCATGGCAAAACGACCCTTGTCGACCAACTACTCCAGCAGTCTGGTACCTTAGATAGCCGTGTCGCGCCGACCGAGCGCGTAATGGATTCAAACACCCTTGAAAAAGAGCGTGGCATTACCATTCTGGCGAAAAACACTGCGATTAAATGGAAAGATTACCGCATCAACATCGTCGACACCCCAGGCCATGCCGATTTCGGTGGTGAAGTTGAGCGTGTACTCTCTATGGTTGATTGCGTACTGCTTTTGGTCGACGCGGTTGAAGGCCCAATGCCTCAGACTCGCTTTGTCACCCAAAAGGCGTTTGACCTCGGGCTGAAGCCGATTGTTGTGATCAACAAGATTGACCGTCCAGGCGCACGCCCTGACTGGGTACTCGATCAGACCTTTGACCTGTTTGATCGTCTCGGTGCAACCGACGAACAGCTGGATTTTCCGGTAGTTTACTGCTCAGGCCTTAACGGCTATGCAAGTTTTGATGTTGATGCACGCGAAGGCGACATGACCCCTATTTTCCAGACAGTCATCGACAAGGTCTCAGCGCCCGATGTTGATGCCGACGGCCCTTTTCAGATGCAGGTCAGTTCGCTTGATCACAACAGCTATGTGGGCGTGATCGGTGTTGGCCGCATTACTCGCGGTAAACTTAAAACCAACACCCAGGTCACCATCATCGATAACGGTGGTAAAACCCGCAGCGGCCGAGTGCTGCAGGTATCGGGCTACCTGGGCCTTGAGCGTGTTGAAGTACCCGAAGCGGAAGCTGGTGACATTGTCTGCTTTACCGGTATCGACGTGCTTAATATTTCAGACACCCTGTGTGACCCAACCTGTGTCGAAGCACTACCACCGCTCTCTGTTGATGAGCCCACTATCAGCATGACCTTCCAGGTCAACAACTCACCGTTCGCTGGTAAAGACGGTAAGTTTGTCACCTCTCGTCAGATCCGTGAGCGCCTGCAAAAAGAGCTGGTACATAACGTTGCACTGCGCGTTGAAGATACTGAAGATCCAGATCGCTTTCGTGTATCGGGCCGTGGTGAGCTGCATCTTTCAATCCTGATTGAAACCATGCGTCGCGAAGGCTTTGAGCTTGGTATCGCCCGGCCAGAAGTGATCATTCGCGAGGTTGACGGTGAGAAACAAGAACCATACGAGCAGCTGACTGTTGATGTCGAAGAGAACCATCAAGGCGCCATAATGGAAAAACTGGGAACCCGTGGCGGTGACCTAAAAGATATGATGCCAGATGGTAAAGGACGTGTTCGCATGGATTACATCATTCCATCTCGCGGTTTAATTGGTTTCCGTACCGAGTTCCTGACCGCGACTCAAGGCAGCGGTTTGATCTACACCGTTTTTGATCACTACGGCCCACTCAAGAAAAGTGAATTCGGCCAACGCAACAACGGTGTATTGGTTGCCAATGCGGCCGGCAAGGCGCTGGCCTTCGCCCTGTTCAACCTACAGGAACGTGGTCGTCTGTTCATCGGGCATGCCGAAGAGGTTTACGAAGGGATGGTAATCGGCATTCACTCACGTGATAACGACCTGGTAGTTAACGCGCTTAAAGCGAAGCAGCTGAATAATATCCGCGCAGCAGGTACCGATGAAAATCTGATCCTGACACCACCCATCAAAATGACACTGGAACAGGCGCTTGAATTTATCGATGATGACGAGCTAGTTGAAGTGACCCCTAACTTCACCCGCGTACGTAAGAAGATGCTAAAAGAGACAGATCGCAAACGCGCCTCGCGCCCTGCAAAATAAACAGGGATTAACCGCGATAAAGAACCTGTCACCATTGCTGGTGACAGGTTCTTTTATATCCGCTGAATATAGAAATGAAATGAAGAGGGCGTGAATGAAACCTGAATACCTAATCGCTACGGGTATAGCAGGCTTTATATTAGATTGCTTTCGCTGACCGTTTACTCGAAACGTTTAACCACTAGGGTTGCATTGGTACCACCAAAACCAAAGCTATTCGACATCACACAATTCAGCTTCACACCATGCTGTGTTTCACGTACCACCGGCATCCCTTCTGCAGCAGGATCAAGCTCACTGATATTAGCAGATGCCGCAATAAAATCATTTTCCATCATCAACAACGAATAGATAGTTTCATTTACCCCGGCAGCACCCAATGCATGGCCAGTAAGGGACTTGGTAGCAGAGAAGGCTGGAATCTTATCGCCAAAGACATTGCAAATCGCCTCCAGCTCTTTTACATCCCCGACCGGAGTGCTGGTACCGTGAGTGTTGATGTAATCAACCGGCATATTAACGGTTTCAAGTGCCACTTTCATACAACGCTCCGCGCCTTCACCTGAAGGAGCCACCATGTCGTAGCCATCCGAGGTCGCGCCATAACCGACTACCTCACCGTAGATTCTTGCACCGCGTGCCTGTGCCTTTTCAAGCTCTTCAAGCACCACCACACCGCCGCCGCCCGAGATCACAAAACCATCACGGTTGGCATCGTAGGTACGCGAAGCGGTTTGTGGTGCGTCATTATATTTAGATGAAAGCGCGCCCATACCATCAAACAGTACTGTCATGCTCCATTCGACCTCTTCACCACCACCGGCAAATACCAGATCCTGTTTGCCTAATTGAATCTGCTCAACACCATTGCCAATACAATGCGCACTGGTAGAACAGGCAGAGCTGATCGAGTAGTTAACCCCTTTAATCTTAAATGCGGTCGCAAGATTAGCGGAAGTGGTGCTCCCCATAGTACGCGGCACCATATAGGGGCCGACGCGCTTTGCGCCACGACTGCGTAGCGTATCCACTGCCAACACAATATTTTTATTGGAAGCGCCGCCAGAACCGACGATCAAACCTGCGCGAGGATTAGAAACTTCATCGTCTGAAAGACCCGAGTCTTCAATCGCCTGCTGCATCGCCAGGTAGTTATAGGCCGCGGCTTCGCCCATAAAACGTAATTTTTTACGATCAATCAGTTCAGCAAGGTCAATCTTGATCGGGCCATGCACATGAGAGCGAAAACCAAGCCCGGCGTACTCTTCACTAAACTCAATGCCCGACTTACCATTGCGCAAAGACTCAAGCACTTCATCTTTATTGTTGCCAATACTCGATACGATACCGATACCGGTAATTACGACTCGTCTCACTTAATCATCTCCCGCACTTAAGCTGATGCCTCAGAAATTATCCGTTGAGGTAAACAGCCCAACTCGTAAGTCCTTTGTGGAATAAATCTCTTTGCCATCGACTTCCATCACGGCATCCGCAATGCCCATCACCAGCTTACGCATAATGACGCGTTTCAAGTCTATCCTATAGGTCACCAGCTTTTTATCAGGGGTGACCTGACCATAAAATTTAACCTCGCCAGAACCCAGCGCACGCCCACGCCCCGGGCCACCCATCCAGCCGAGATAAAACCCCACTAACTGCCACATCGCATCCAGCCCAAGACAACCCGGCATCACTGGATCACCTTTAAAATGGCAATCAAAGAACCATAGATCAGGATTAATATCCAGCTCTGCGACGATCTGCCCCTTACCGTAAGCACCGCCATCTTCATCAACGGTCACAATACGATCAAGCATCAACATCGGTGGTGCAGGTAACTGCGCATTACCTGGGCCAAACAGTTCGCCGTTTGCACAGCTTAGTAGTTCTTCTCTGGTGAAACTATTATTTTTAGTCATTATCACTATTCAATTAGTCTTCAACGCAACACTGCAAGTTCTATTTCAAAATATGATTGATTGATGCGATTAAGGTCAAGGGTGCCCTGAAAAAGGCGCTGAAACTCACTGCTATTCTGCAAAATACCGACCTTCAGCAGCTAAACACTACTTAAGAATCGCTTCTCCCAAATTACGCAACAATATATTATTGTTATTGTTTTTATAATAATGGACAAAAGTATAGCGGTTTCCGGTGCCAGATACCATCCAGATACCACGAAAAAGCTGTGAATTCCCGCCAGGCAAGCAGCAATTAATGGCAAAGCAAGGCATCTTTAGCGTAACCTTACTCACCATCATGCTAATCACAGAGAGATACAGATGAGCGGCCGCTACGCCCCCAGCCCTAGCGGCCCTCTGCACCTCGGTAATCTGCGCACCGCACTGCTTGCCTGGCTACAGGCACGCCTTGCCAACCAGCCATTTATCCTGCGGATGGAAGACCTCGATCTGCCACGCGTTAAACCCGGTAGCAGTGAGCAGATCATCAAAGACCTGCGCTGGCTCGGGCTCGACTGGGATCAGGGCCCCGATATCAATGGCCCAGCCGCACCGTACAACCAGTCTGCACGTCATCCGCAATATCAACAGGCGTTTCAGCAACTACTCGACAAAGATTTAATCTACCCCTGCTACTGTTCACGCAAAGATATCCAGCAAGCAGCCAGTGCACCACACGCGCATGAACGTGGATCGATCTACCCCGGCACCTGCCGTGATCCGGCACAACGAGCCGCAATGGAACGACGACACCCTGATAAAACCGCTGCCTGGCGTTATCGAGTACCCACACGCACCATTGAATTTGAAGACCGGGTCGTCGGACACGTCACTCAGTCGCTCGACAAAGAGGTCGGTGACTTCGCGATCAAACGCGCCGACGGCCTCTTTGCCTACCAACTCGCAGTAGTGGTCGATGATGGCATGATGGGCATCACCGATGTCGTACGCGGTGCCGACCTGCTCGACTCTACTACACGCCAGATCGAACTCTTTGAAACACTCGGCTATCCAGTGCCAACCTTCTGGCATGTGCCGTTAATGCTTGATGATTCAGGCGCAAGGCTCTCAAAACGCGATGGCGCCGATTCACTTGAAGTGTGGCGGCAGCAGGGAAAAAATGCCGAAGCGGTGATTGGGTATCTTGCTTTTTCTGTAGGGCTTATTGATATTAAGCAAGCAATTTCTACAAACGACTTACTTCAAGCGCTCAAATCAAGCACAGCCCTCTAACCCCCTGTTACCCCTGCACGAATCCAGACGACTCCCATCGCACTATCAAGCTAGAATGGTGCTGTAACCATCATTTCAATACGCTCACCACTAACAGGATGATCAAAACACAAGCGCTCTGCATGCAGTAATAATCGCTCCACCGCCTCACCATAAAGCTCATCTCCATATATAGGCGCATCTAGCCCCGCCCTGTGAGCAGCATGCAGGCGCAGCTGATGCGTGCGTCCAGTGTGAGGATAAAAATAGACACGTGTTGTACCCTGGCCGCGCTCAATCACCTGCCAGTGCGTCACCGACATCCGCCCGTGGTCATAACAGACCATTTGACGCGGTCGGTCATCAAAATCAACCCTTAAAGGCAACTCGATAGTGCCACTATCCAGCGGGGTTCCATCACCTGCCAATTCTGGCAATCGTTTGGAGAGCACTGCAACATAACGCTTTTCAACGGTACGTTTTATAAACTGCTGCTGTAAATTTTTATGGATCGAGTGATATTTAGCAACCAACAATAGGCCGGAAGTGGACATATCAAGACGGTGCACCAACAACACACCCTCATGATCCGGGTAGCGCTGTCGCAGACGCACCTGCACTGAGTCAACAATCTCTTTTCCTGGCACCGATAGCAGACCACTCGGCTTATTAACGACGAGCAGGTGATCATCTTCATAAACGATCACTGGTGCATCTGGGTCATTAAACGTCAAACTGGTAAATTCACGCGACTGAAGGTCCAGCCCTTCCAACATAAATGGCAATATCGGCTGACACTTCCCACGGCAGGCAGGGTAGAAATTCCCGTGATGACGAATTCCCGCTTGCGGCGAAGCACCCCACCAGAACTCTGCCAGCGCCACAGGCTCAAGCCCTTGCAGGTGGGCATATTGAATCAGTTTGGGCGCAGCACAATCCCCCGTTCCGCCCGCTGGCAGGCGCTCCTCAAAAAACTCAGACACGCTTCTCTTTTCACCCAGTCGATTACTCAATCGATAGGCCTTAAACACCTTTCGATGCAACCGATTGGATAGTCGCGAACGCAGCTGTTTAAGCGCAGCAAGCTGCTGCTCAATCAACTCGATTTGCTGCTCAACAGGAGCCAGTCTCACACGCCACGCATCAAGCTGCGAGCGCCGCTCACGTTTATCCTGCTGACTCTCAAAAGAGAGCCGAATCAACAAGCCCTCACGCTCATCCGGATCAGCAGTCGAACGCTGAATTTTGCGCAATGCTTTACGCTCTCTATGTGTGACTGCTAACGCATTTAGCGCAGTATTCCGCTGTTGTTGCAGCGAAAAAAGCTGGTTATTTAACAACGCGAACTGAGGACTGGATTGAAGCTCATCAATCTGCGCCTCAAACTCATAAAGTCGGTCTTCACCATCGGGCAGGAAATCATCAAGCATCTGCTGATCAAAAACCGGTGGTACAAAGCCCGGCAACTCCCATTCCCCCGCCAATATACCCGAAAAAGCGGCAAGATAGCCAAGCTGACCATCACCATCTCTCACCACCAGCACGCCAAACATTTTGCCTCCATCAGCCTCATCGAAATCGTGAAACCAACTCTGATCACCACTTAATCGATCCTGTAGCTCAAGCGCAGCCTTTCTCGCAAGTGGGTGCGGTATATTGCTAAAAGGGCTTGGAAAGCCCTGCGGCAGGCGTTCATCTTGCGATAAAGAGAGCGAAAAATAGGGTATACAGTTCATATTGAGACGATTTTGATGATGGCCCCGGATTCTAACATCCACAGCGATAACAGCCCAATGTGCACACAAATTCAACCCAGAAATTCAGGTAGAATTTAACTGGCAATGCTATATTCAGCATTATCATTAAATGAATTCATTTCAACCTCAAGGTGAAAGGAGCTTTCCCATGGCAAAACATCTTTACTCAAAAGTCCTGGCACTACTACTGATGACGGCATTCATCTCTGGCTGTGCCAGCCTACAATCCAGCCGCGATCTGGTTAAAGATGTCCATTTCGAACGGATAGCTTCTGATACCGCATCCATCCGCAATGTCTACCTTCATAGAACTGCCGATGGCATGGACCTGCATGGCGAGCTAACGCGTAAATCACTGGCACGCGGGCCCATTCCAGGCCACCTGCATGTTAATCTAAAGGATGCTCAGGGTCATTTCTTAAAGAGCGCTGATGTCGACTATAAACGTCACAATAAACAGTCAAATCACTCACATTTCTCAATCTCGCTACCCATCACACTGGAAAGCGGTAGCACAATAGAAATCAAACATATAACCTCAGAGCGCAGTGACCTGAACGACCACCCAACGTGGGACGATTCCGCACAACACTAGCCACAACAGATAGTGAGGGCTCAGGGTAATTACCTGTGCCCAACTACCACTGAATATCAGTGCCAGCACATCCTGTCGGAACTATGGATTAAAGCCTTGATCACGCGTATCATCCCACCTTTCGTGGGCGTAACCGCCCTCTTGCGAATCAATCAATTACCATTCAAACAGAAACAAAAAAGAAGAGCACTATGGCAGGCACAGAACTATTTGGCGATGAAGAGCGCAACGAAGTCGCAGATGTGATGGAAACCGGCATCTTCATCCGCTATAACCAGGATAAGGCGCGCAACGGCCACTGGAAGGCGAAGACGTTTGAGAAAGAGTTTTCCGACTATCACAACATCAAATACACCCACATGTGTGCCAGCGGTACAGCAGCCGATGCGATCTCGCTCGCGGCCTGTGGTGTCGGTGCAGGTGACGAAGTGATCGTCTCACCCTTCTCTTTTATTGCGCCAGTTGAGGCAGTATTGGCGGCAGGTGCAATCCCTGTCTTTGCCGACATTGATGAAACCCTGTGCCTCTCCCCTGAAGGAATTGAGGCGGCAATCACCCCGAAGACTAAAGCAGTTCTATTAGTGCATGTGTTTGGCGCGATGGCCCGAACTCAGGAGATTGCAGCGCTGTGTGAAGCAAAAGGGATCACATTGATCGAAGATGCGGCCCCAGCACTCGGTGCTTCTCAAAACGGCAAGCTCGCAGGTACCTTTGGAAAGGTCGGCTGTTACTCATTCGATTTCTACAAGATCATCACCGCCGGTGAAGGTGGCGCGATGATTACCAACGACGAAGCGGCCTACAACACCGCGCATATGTTTGGTGACCACGGCCATGACCACATCGGTGATAACCGCGGCATGGAAGAACACCCGATCCTCGGTTTTAACTACCGCGTCAGCGAACTGCATGCGGCAGTGGGTCTGGCACAGTTCCGCAAGCTCGACACCATTATCGCAGCACTACGCAAAAACAAAACTATCGTCAAAAATGGCTTGAAGACTATTCCGGAACTGACCTTTCGTCGCATCGATGATGAGCCAAATGAGTCAGCCACCTTTTTATCTTTTTTCCTTAAAGATAAGGCAATGGCTGAACATGTGAAGGCCGCACTCGACGATGCCGGTATTGGTGTCGCCTACTGGGTGCAAAATAGATACCACTACATCCATAACTGGGAGCATCTGAAAGAGATGAAGGTCGCGGCAAAGATGCCGGTATCGATGCTAGACAATACACCGGACTATCGCGACATCAGCCTGCCTGTCTCTGAAGGCATTATGGAACGACTATTAATGGTGGAAATCAAGGTGCTATGGAGTGATGAAGAGGCCGCTGCACTACGTGACAAGCTGGTAATCACCATCAACAAGGCACTCAGGTAACAGACCATTCAGTATCAATGATAGAGACCAACCATGACCGCATTCAGAAATTTTTTTAATGTTAATAACTTTGTCTTTGGTAAAGGTAGCTTCAATGAGCTGGGAACGATCATTGAAAAACGCCGCCTTGAGACACCCTCTTTCTTCGTCTACCTTGTTGATGAAGTATTCAAAGGCAAGCCGCTAGAGAAGCGCATTCCACTCAATAGTGGTGACGTCATCATTTGGCTCGGCACCAGAGAAGAACCCAAGACCAGCAAGGTCGATGAGCTGACGCAGCAGATCCTGAATGATCACGATCAACTACCAGCCGGTATCATCGGTATCGGCGGCGGCATCATGATGGATTACGCCAAGGCGATCTCACTCACACTGACCAACCCCGGCCCTTCTGAAACCTATCAGGGACTCGACCTAATCAAAAACAAAGGCGTGTGGAGCGCTTGTATCCCAACCATCGCAGGTACCGGTGCAGAGGTCTCGATGACTACCGTACTGAGTGGCCCTGAGAAAAAGCTCGGCATCAAATGTGATTACACCGTCGCCAATCAGATCATCCTAGACCCTGAACTATGCGAAGGTGTTCCAGCACCACAGCGCTTTTATACCGGTATGGACTCCTATATTCATGCGGTTGAAGCACTCACCGGCCACTGCCGTAACACCTTTGGTGATGCCTATGGCGAAAAGTCACTGGAGATGTGCCAGGACGTTTTCCTAAACTATGAAAACACCTACAGTCCTGAGGCCGATGAGAAATTAATGGTTGCGTCATACCTCGGCGGACTCAGCCTCACCTATTCCCAGGTCGGCGTGTGTCACGCTCTCTCTTACGGGTTGGCACATGTGCTCGGCACTCACCATGGCATCGCCAACTGTATCTGCTTTAATCACCTTGAAGATTATTATGGTGACTACGTCGGAGAGTTCCATAAGATGCTTGAACTTCACAACATCGAATTACCACAGGGCATCACCAAAGATCTGCCACGCGAAAAACTAACAGAGATGGCCAGGGTCGCCTATGCACTGGATCATATGTGGCTGCATGCCCTTGGTGAAGATTGGCAAAATAAGATCACTATCGAGATGCTCGAAGATCTGTTTGCTCGCTTATAATCAGTTCGCATTCTTATTGAATTGACACGCTGGTCATAATAAAAGGGAAAAACACGCCGGCTCCAGCATCGTATTGAATCACTCAATCTTGCATGGAAGCACGCTTGATCACTCGCCTCAAATCAAAATTGACCTCGACGCAATGCGGCACCTGCCACCACTGGAAATCACTTAGTCACGTTCAAAATGACCCACGAGGTTACTGTTACAAAGGCACCCGACCTGAGGCTAGAGGCCGCTTTAGTGAAGGCTGCAATCACATCATCGTTTTGTCTGACCAGCTGGTCGATGAAAACTTCCCACATTACATCCCCATCATTCCGCTTAAAGCCATTGATGCTAAAGAGACAGTAGAACCTACTCTTCCACCAACTAAAAGCAACTAAATCCTGCTTAATTAGAATTTCGCTCCCCCTCCCAGAAAATAAATAACATAACCCACTGATATATAATTAAAAAACTTATTGTGCTACGATATTGCAATTAATAGCACCATCGTGTTACTATTTTCTACAGCGTGTTACCAAGGACTGCCGTTATAATAAGCACAGCGAGCACAGAGCTAGAACATTAGGAACAACCAAATGACAAACCCTAACTGGAATAAAACCATTATCGCCAGCACAATTGCTGCGTGTGGATTGATGGCACCTGCGATCCATGCCAATGATCAATATGAAATAGAAATTAGCGGTGTAGTTGAGATCGAAGCCAGTGGCGGCCGTGCCACCGATGGTAGTGCGAATAGCGACATCACGCTCGCGACCGTCGAAATGGGCATTGATACCGCGATCACCGACCATGTCTCTACCCACATCCTTTTATTGCATGAAGAGGATGATACCAATCTTGAAATTGATGAAGGAACCATCACCCTCTCTCAGCTGGGCGGTCTACCCATCGAGATGACCGCAGGCCAGATGTACATCCCATTCGGCAACTTTGAAAGCCACATGGTATCTGACCCCCTCACTCTTGAAATCGGTGAAACACGCGAAAGTGTTGTGCAATTTAGCAGCGGAGTCGGTAACGCATATGGCGCTATCTATAGCTTCAAAGGAGCAACCCGTAATACAGGTGAGTCAGATCGTGTTAAAGGCTTTGGTGCCAACCTGGGACTTAGCGTTGAACATGAACTCTTCAATCTCGATACTGGCATCAGCTACATCAGCAACATGGCTGAAACTGACGCCATTGAAGATGCCGTCACTGATGCTGCCAATCTAACAGATTCGCCCGCAGGTATCGGACTGCATGCCATCGTCCGCAAAGGACCACTGACCGTTATCGCTGAATACATCGGTGCTAATGATGGCTTCGATGCGACCGATCTTGCCTTCAATGCTAACAAAGCAGAACCAGCAGCATACAATGTTGAAGCAGGCTATGAACTATCCATCTTTGGTAAAGAGGCCACGATAGCAGTAGCCGCCCAGGGCACCAGTGAAGCGCAAGCGCTCGACTTACCTGAATCACGCCTACTAGGCGCCGTGAGCATTAATCTTCGTGAGCAGACCTCACTCAGTTTCGAGTGGGCCAGGAGTGATGATTACGATGTGACCGACGGCGGTTTAGGATTATCAACAGACATGTACACTGCTCAAATTGCAGTTGAATTTTAATATCAATCCAACATCAACCCAATATCAATCAAGAGATCCCAAACATGATAAAAAATAGCTTTAGTTATCTGACCGGCGCAGCATTGCTCGCAACCAGCATGAGCACATCAGCCCATTTTCAAATGATCATCCCCTCTGATGACATGGTTAAACAGGATGAAAATCGCTCATTAAATCTAGACCTGCTGTTCTGGCACCCTTATGAAGGCGGTGGTATGCACATGGTTAAGCCGGTTGAATTTGGCGTGATGGCGGGCGGTAAAAAGCGTGATTTAATGGGTTCACTCAAACCTCATCAGTTCACTGATATTCATGGCGATAAATACGATGGCTATCAGGTCAGCTACAAGCTTAAACGCCCCGGCGACAACAGTTTTTATGTAGAACCCGCACCATACTGGGAGCCTTCCGAAGAAGCATTTATTGTCCACTACACCAAAGTAATCGTTAACTCGTTTGGGCTTGAAGAGGGCTGGGATACACCTGTTGGCCTAAAAACAGAAATCATTCCACTCACCCGCCCTTATGGCCTTTATGCTGGCAATGTCTTTCAGGGCACTGTACTGGTCAATGGCGAACCCGTCCCTTTTAGCGAAGTTGAAATTGAGTATTACAATAAAGATGGCAAACTCAAGCCAGAAGCAGACCCTATGATTACGCAGGTGGTCAAGGCCGATGCCAATGGTGTCTTTACCTACGCCATGCCGAAAGCAGGCTGGTGGGGCTTTGCAGCACTCAATGAAGATGAAAAGACAATGACACATGAAGGCACTGAGTACCCTGTCGAAATCGGCGCAGTGCTGTGGGTTGAAACCCACGACATGAAGTAGCAGTAAGCAACCCCCGGATGGTTTTTATCGCCGCTTACGGATGAGCGCGATAAAAACCATTTTTATACACCCGGTTAGTCGTGCGAGTGGCCGTGATGGTGGCCATCATCTGAATGCCCATGACTATGATCACCCTGCCCCGCTGGCATCGCTTCACCAGTCGTCGTCATCGTCAGTTTACCGTGCTTAACCCCACGCACACTCACCAGCTTATCCGCCAATGTTTGCAGCAGCTGTGCCTTCCCCTTTAGCACCAACACCTCAAGACAATTATTATGGTCAAGATGCACATGCAGCACCGAACAGATTTCACCCGTAAACGAGTGCTGTAGATGGGTCAATTTGGAAGAGAGCTCGCGGGTATGATGGTCATAAACCATTGTAAACGTGCCCACTGTTTCTGCGTCGGCCTCCCACTCCTGCTCAACCATATGATCACGAATCAGATCGCGGATCGCCTCAGAGCGATTTTTGTAGCCCTTACGCCCAATCAGCTCATCAAACTTATCCAGCAGATTGTGATCAATCGAGACACCAAACCTTACCAATTCAGACATTTCAGTTCCCTCATCAACGCTTTTTTTCAGCACACCCCTAACTCAATCAACACACCGATTGACTTTAGAGTGCCACATATCTAATATTTGTACCACGATACGGAGCACCGCGAATGAAAGCATATCATATTAAAAACAAAGCGATTATTTCCAGTAGCTACCACTTGAAGCAACGCTGGATGGCGGCTATCACGGCCGTTTTTCTGCTTATGTCACCAACAGCCTTTGCCCATAAGCTCAATATGTTTGCTTATGTTGAAGGCGACGAAATCTTTGCTGAAGGCTACTTTACCGACGGTAAAAAAGCCAAAAACAGCACCATGACCGTCTTTGATGCGGCTGGTAAACAACTATTACAGGGTACATCCGATGTCGATGGCCAGTTCACTTTCGCGATTCCGCAACAGAGCGACCTGCGCATCACGGTTAATGCTGGTATGGGCCATCAGGCTGAATACGTTTTACTAAAAGATGAACTGAGCGAAGAGACAGCAGCAACGGATACCGAAAACGAGCCAGCCAGCCCATTAAGCAGCCATAACCAAGCACCCGCAGCCACTGCCACTCAAATATCCAGCGCAACTACAAGCCTGGATAATGATGCGGTCCGTGCTGAAGTCGAACGTGCGGTCGGCAAAGCGATCAAACCACTGATGCGAGAACTCTCCACGATGCGCGCCGAAAAATCGCTGGCCGACATCATCGGCGGCATCGGCTTTATTTTCGGCCTGTTTGGCGTCGCCATGTATTTTAAATCGCGTAAACAATAGTGCGCTTTATTAAATTCTCGCCACAGGTCAGCAGAAGACTGAATCTTGATTCGTAATACGTTGTTACTTCTTGTAACACCCCTAATTCATTTGAGACACCGATAACATGCATATCTCTGACGGGATTCTTTCAGCGCCAGTACTCACCGCCGGCTTCATCGGCACCTTTGCGGTTGCCGCCTATACCCTACGTCAGCTGGATCTCGACGACATTCCCAAGGTTTCAGTTATCACCTCCGTCTTTTTTGTCGCCTCGCTGATTCACGTCCCGATTGGCCCCAGCAGCGTCCACCTAATTCTTGGCGGCCTCGTCGGTGTGGTACTCGGCATACGCGCCTTTCCCGCCATTATGCTGGGTATTATCTTGCAGACTATATTATTCGGCCATGGTGGCGTTACCGTCATCGGCGTCAACACCATAATGCTTGGCGGCGGCGGACTCATGGCCTATGCAGTCTGGCAATTGCGCCACCGTTTTAATATCAACAAAAAAGAGATGATCTTTGGCGGACTCGCCGGTGCCACCGGCATCTTCAGCTCCGGCATTGTCCTGGCATTTTCCCTGGTCACAACCGGTGAAGAGTTTATCGCCACCGCCTGGTACACGCTGATCGCCCATATTCCAGTGATGATTATTGAAGCGCTGGTTGTCGGCAGCTGCGCCGCCTTTCTAGCAAAGGTAAAACCCGATGCACTCGCTGGTCAACTGCCACGAGCAGTGCCTGCCACCGCAGCGGCAACAGAAGCAAATACAGATACAACCAGGCCCTCAAACGAGGATTCAGCCAAGTGAGCCATCAGTTAATGCGCTGTGATAACGTAGTCACCTCACACCATGACAACGGAAATCAATACGATGCCACTTGATATCGATCGTTTTGCCAAACTGGAGTCACCACTGCAACGCTGGGACCCCCGCGTAAAACTGTTCACGCTCGGCATCTTCGTCTTCAGTGTCGCGTTACTTAAAACACTACCCATTGCCTGTATCGCTTTTTGCCTGGCGGTTGGCATTTTACGCCTGAGCAGCCTGCCATATGACTTTGTCGCCAGCAGCGTTAAATGGGTGATCTTTTTTCTACTACCCTTTTTCATCATCATGCCATTGAGCTATCCCGGTGAAGCCGCCTTTTACGTCATTGGCTTGCCATTCGCATGGGAAGGATTACAGCTTGCAACGCTTATCTTTATTAAAGCGGTCGCCATTATTCTAACCACGTTTTCGATGTTTGGTACCTCACGCTTTGATGTTTCAATGATCGCACTACAGCACCTTAAATGCCCCAAGATACTGGTACAGATGCTGCTCTTTACTTATCGTTATACATTTGTCTTTATCGAAGAGATGCGCCGGATGCAGATAGCGATGCGTGCTCGAGGCTTTGTGATGAAAACCGACATTAAGACCATGCAGGTGATGGGCAACTTTGTCGGCACACTGTTAATTCGTAGCTTTGAACGTTCCGAACGTGTCTATAAAGCGATGCTATCCAAAGGTTATCAGGGCGAACTACATACCATGGTGAAATTCAGTTCAGAGCGACAGGATTACATCAAATCGGCACTGGTTCTCAGCAGCGCCATAATGATGCTAGCACTGGATTTTTCAGGGCTCTTTTTACCCGCCAAGCAAGGCTGGTTCTAAAACATATTTTTCAGGAGGCCTCGTGTCTAAAAACACGGCAGCAATCGAAACAAGCCAGGTATTTTTTACCTACCCAGATGGCCACGCAGTTTTAAAAAGCGTTACCTGCTCAATCAAGCCTGGCGAGAAGGTAGCACTGATCGGCCCCAATGGCGCAGGCAAATCAACCTTCATGAGCCTGCTCAATGGCGTTTCACTGCCGACCAATGGTCAGGTGCATATCGACGGCACATTAGTCGAAAAAGAATCGCTGGTCGATATCCGCCGTAAGGTCGGCATCGTCTTCCAGGATCCTGATGACCAACTCTTCTGCCCAACAGTATATGATGATGTCGCCTTTGGGCCACTGAACCTCGGGCTTGCCCATGAAGAGGTTGATAAACGCGTCAAAGAGTCGCTCGCACTGGTTGGCCTTGAAGGCTTTGATGAACGCTCTTCGTATCACCTCTCATTTGGTGAGCGTAAACGCCTGGCGCTGGCAACGGTATTGTCGTATCGACCAGAGATCCTGGTCTTCGATGAACCATCCACCAACATGGATCCACTCAATCGTCGCAAACTGATCAACTGGCTTAAAGCATCAGACAAGACCATTCTACTCTGCACCCATGATCTTGATATCGCACTAGAGGTATGTGATCGCTGTATCCTGCTGACTGATGGCGAGATCGTTGCTGATGATGCGGCATCAACAATCCTACATAACCGGCAACTACTGGAAGAGAACAACCTCGAACTACCATTGGCATTGATGACGCATGAGCTGCTCAATGACATCCTGAAAAATAAAGATGATCTCGATGAAGACCATCGCTTTATCATCGGCAACTTTCTACATGCCCATCGCCACGCACATGGGGCAGATGGTGAAGTGCATTTTCACGTGCATTCACATGATGATCACAGCGCCGCGCACACGCATCACGACCACGACCACGACCACGACCACGACCACGACCATCATGAGGATGGCGCACATAAACATCAACACAAAGAGAGTGAGAAATAACGCTGCGAGGCCTTCAATCTATCAAACTTAAAACTGGCACAGACAACTCAAGCAACAACTTCCCATCGCGCACCTCCACAGATGAAAGCACACTCCTGGCCATCTTCTGCTTCAGATCATTGTCCTGAAGTTTATACACAAGGATCACCGGTAACGACTGCTTCATCAACTGCTGTAATGCCAGCTTAACGGTTGCTGTGATTTCAGGCGCCACATCATAAAGTTCAAGGCCTTTGATCTTCGGGTCACGCAGATAAAATTCACCACTCTTATGACGATACTCAAGATCCCCATCAATCAGCCCTCGCCCTTCTCCCGTCAATATCCCCGGTACATTCGCCAGCACTGAAAACTCCAGCCCAACACGATCACTTTTTTGATCAAGTGAAACCTTAGGGTCATGAGCGGTTAACATCACAAACGGGGAGATATGCTTAACAGGAAAATAGCCATCAATCGCTTCCTGCACTTCACCTTTGCTCAGCTCAAACGTATACGCTGTCGCGGCACTACAGTGCGCTATAAAGAGTAATAGTGCGATTAACATTCGCCGAGAATAATATATCATCAATACACCCAAATACAGTGGTAACTATTAATCCATTATCGCCTGACCATCAGAAATCTTCCATACATTAGAAGATGGGCCCCATTCAAATAGCGCTTCCATCATTAAAATATCACCTCCGGGTCATCCTTTTGCCATTGTGAATACTTATCCATCACACCCGTAAACAACGGCAGCGCTAATAATCCCGTCAACCAGGACTGAAGGTGCGGATATGGGCTTTTTTCAAACCAGGCTTTATCCACATTGGCAAACTGGCGGATAAAAGGAAAGATTGCCATATCAGCCAACGTTGGACGTTCTGACAACAGATACAGAGAAGATGTGAGCTTCACCTCCAAAACGGCTAGAAAGCGCTCCGCCTTGGCGCGATAAAACGCTAGTGGATGATCAGGAAAACGATCAGCGTACTTATAACGATCAAGGTACCGTTTAAACTCACTGTCATTAACATTGATCAAACGCTGACTCTCGGCCATCAACACTGCATCTTTCAGCAACCATCCATCCGGGTCATGTTGCTGCAACGCCCACATCATAATATCCAGACTTTCATCAATCACCTGCGCCTGATCCAGCGCCAACACTGGCACCGTCCCTTTGGCAGACAACTGCCGTAATGCCTCCGGTTTGTCCGCAAGAACCACTTCACGCAACTGAACCTGAATACCACTTACACGTAACGCAAGCCGTGCACGTATCGCATAAGGGCAGCGACGAAAAGAATAAAGCACAGGATGATTCATAAATATTGACTTAAAGAGGCTTTTGTAAATTTACGGCTTCCGCCACACACTCGCCAGCCATGGTTGTTGATCACGCGGCACACCTGAAGGTCGGTAATAATGCATCAGCTCAATAAACCCAGCCGTAATCATGTAATCGCGCCAAGTGTCCAGATCATAATAGGCACCATAACGACTACCACTCCACCCTTCGCTATTATTACCACGCGGATTTGAACTAAATAAAACCCCATTGGGTTTTAACGTCGCGTGTAAAGCAAGCAACACATCAGGCAGCGCCTGGCGCGGCGCATGAAACAGTGAAGCGTTGGCAAACACCCCATCAAAATGGCCAAGCGGCAGATCAAGTTCAAGAAAGTCCTGCTGCCACACATCACAACCACTGTAATCGCGCGCCATCTCAGCAAAACGCTCAGCGCCCTCCAGACCTACTGCCACATGGCCACGCTCACTGAACGCTTTAAGATCCCGCCCCGGGCCACAACCGACATCCAGCAGGGTAAAAGGTGTGGCGCCTTCATTTGCATCGATATGAGTCAGTAGCGCCGTAATATTCTGCTCAACATCATGATCAATCGTACCCGCAAAGAAATCCTCCGCACGCTGATTATAATAATCCAGCGTTTGAGTGGTGAGCCCCTGTAAATCTTGATGAGTCTGCGCAGTCTGTTTCATAGTGGCAGTGATTGTACTGTCAAACAGCATCATTTTGTATCAGTTATTTAATTTCGACTCCTAAGGCTCAATCATTAACGCCTGCGGCTTTTTCCTGTTCAGTGGCAAAAGAGAGAAAAAAGAGAAAAAAGGGGTCAGAGAAAAAAGGGGTCAAGTATCATATTGACTATTTATTCGATTTTGATTATGCTTGATTTATGCCCAGACCAATTCGTATTGAATATGAGAATGCTTATTAGCATGTCATGAACAGAGGTGGTGGACGGCGTGCTATTTTTCATAGCGAAGAGTATTTTAAATTGTTTCTTCAAACACTGAATGAGGCTCAT
>Ga0316204_10003806_pt1 | contig 28964 bp, 28 predicted proteins | sample 6monrhotite_MG_2_FD_205661 | JGI IMG/M metagenome (GOLD analysis project Ga0316204, IMG submission 205661) | Microbial mat bacterial communities from mineral coupon in-situ incubated in ocean water Damariscotta River, Maine, United States -... | ecosystem: Environmental > Aquatic > Marine >...
TATGGAATGTGGTGCGGTGCTGGAAGATACCAACGACATCAAACCGGGCGATATGCTGGAAGTCTTTGAGATCGAAGAGAAAGAACGGATTCTTTAGTCTGGTTGATAGCGGCGTTTGATATGAAGGGTATTGACGGTCTCGGACAAGAACACTCGGAAATTCTGGGTGCGAAATTTGTGTCTTTTGACAAGGAGACCGAAACCGTTGAAATGAGCTTTGTGGCCCCTGCATCATTTATCACACATCGCGATGCGGTGCAGGGCGGGCTGGTTGCCGGTTTCTTGGATGAGGTAATGGGTGTAGCGCATGTCTGTGCCACCGAGGGCCGGGAAGCCCCTCTCAATCTCGAAATCAGTATGACACTGCTAAGGCCAGTGCGCCAAGGACCTTTTCAGGGACGTGGTCGTGTTGTCAGGCGCGGAAAGCGGGTTATCTTTCTGGAAGGTGAATTATTCGATGAAGACGGTAATGTATTGGCGCGATCGACTTCTACGGCAATCCCAACACCTCGGCCAGAGGCTGGATGATGGCAAAATATAACGACACATCTCCTGAAGGCCGCTCGGTGCGGTTGCTGCGTGTGGGCGAGCAGGTGCGGCATATATTGTCGGAACTTCTGATGCGCGGCGAAGTGCATGACGAATTGCTCACCGCGACCAGCGTCAGCGTGACCGAAGTGCGCATGTCACCGGATTTGCGGCATGCAACAGTGTTTGTGAAGCCGCTGCTAGGCGCGAACGAGGCGGATGTGCTCAAGGCACTCAAGACCAACACGGCCTATTTCCAGAAAGAAGTCGCGAAACGGGTGAAGATGAAATATGCCGCGCGGCTCAAATTTCTCGCTGATGAGAGTTTTGACGAGGCTGCACATATCGAGAATTTACTGAGCGATCCGAAGGTGGCTCAGGATTTGGATTCCGACAGAGAATAGCACGCCGTCATTGCGAGCGTAGCGACGCAATCCAGAGCGGTTCACGGCGCTCTGGATTGCTTCGTCACTTCGTTTCTCGCAATGACGATTATTTCGTTCTAAAGACCCACCTATGGCCAAACTCTATTTCTACTACGCATCGATGAATGCCGGAAAATCGAGCAATCTGCTTCAGGCGGCGTTTAATTATGGTGAGCGCGGGATGAAGGTGATGCTGTGGACCGCAGCCATCGACAATCGCCCCGGATTTGGCGCAATTAGCTCGCGAATTGGCCTCAATGCCGATGCGCATCGTTTCCATGACGGTACGGATATTTTTGCTGCCGTGCGAAAAGAGCATGAGAAAAACCAACTGGCTTGTGTGATGATAGACGAAGCACAATTTCTGACCGAAGATCAGGTGTGGCAGTGCGCGCGGCTCGCGGATGAACAGGGGATTCCGGTACTTTGCTATGGCTTGCGTACCGATTTTCAGGGAAATCTGTTTCCAGGGTCAGCCAAATTGCTGGGACTGGCTGACAGTCTGGTGGAATTGAAGGCCGTGTGTGAATGCGGCCGCAAAGCGACGATGAACCTGCGCATTGACGAAAGCGGCAAGGCTATTGGTGAGGGTGAACAGACCGAAATTGGCGGCAACGAGAGCTATTTAGCGCTGTGCCGGAAGCATTTTATGGAGCGGCTAAATGGCTGAACTCTCCACTATTTTGGAAGAAGGACAGGTTCGTCTGGAACCTTTGGCGGAACATCATTTGGAACCACTTCGTGCTGCCTGTGCGGAAGATCAGGATATCTGGGAAATCTATCCGATCAACATGCTTGGCGACGATTTTGACAAGGCGATGCAAGCGTTTCACGATATGAAATCATGGGTGCAATTTGTGGTAATCAACAATGAAACCGGTAAAGTTGTCGGCATGACCAACTATATCAACCCGGACCTGCATGGTGTGGTCGAGATAGGCGGCACCTATATCGCGCCTTCAGTTCGCGGAGTAGGGTTTAACGATATTATGAAAAAGCTCTTGCTCAACCATGCCTTCGCCTGTGGGTTCACCAAAGTCGAATTTCGGGTGGATGGCCGGAATAAGCGTTCGCAAGCTGCGGTGTTGAAATTGGGAGCCAAGCATGAGGGAACATTGCGCAAAAACCGGACGACTTGGACGGGATATCAGCGCGATACCTGTGTGTTCGGCTTGCTTAAAGAAGAATGGAACGGTTGACGATGACCGACGATGTGAATGGCTGGGCAAGCTCCGCAGACGCTTGGATTGCATCTATTGGCGAAGAGGGTGACTGGACCCGCAAAACCTTTCTAGACTCCGCGATGATTGAACGCATTCAAGCCTATAAGGGTCGGTTTTTAGACATTGGCTGTGGGGAAGGGCGTTTTGTCCGCAAGCTTCAGGAACTGGGCTTCAATGGTGTCGGAATCGATCCTGTTGAAAAACTGGTTACAAAAGCAAAGGAACGCGACCCTGAAGGCGATTATCGCATTGGCTTTGGTGAGAAGCTAGATTTTGACGATGCCAGTTTTGATCTGACGGTTAGCTATTTGTCTTTGATCGATATCGAAGACTTTCGTTCCGCCATCAAAGAGATGACCCGCGTGACCAAGCCCGGTGGGACCTTGTTAATTGCGAACTTGCTCGGCCATATGACTGCCGGCAAATGGGAACGCGGGTTGATGGGTGCTGGTAGGCGGTTCGAAATGGACAACTATTCCGAAGAACGCGCCACGCGGGAGCAGTGGCAAGGGATTGATATCCTGAACTGGCATCGTCCGCTTAGTGCCTATTTTGAGGCATTTCTGGGCAATGATTTGAACCTGAAGCATTTTTCCGAACCGACTCCACCAGATCAGAACGACCCGAAGAGTGACCGCTATACGCGGGTGCCGGGCTTTGTTGTGATGGAGTGGGAGAAGCCCGCTTGAAACCCCACGGCTGGATCATCCTCGATAAACCGCTGGAACTTGGCTCGACACAGGCGGTGGGGGCGGTGAAGCGGAATTTGCGGGAGGCTGGGTTGCTTGGCAAGGGTAAGGATAAGCTGAAAGTCGGGCACGGCGGGACGCTGGATCCGCTGGCGACCGGCGTTTTGCCGATTGCTCTTGGCGAGGCGACCAAGCTGTGCGGGCGAATGCTGGACGCTACCAAGGTTTATGAGTTTACGATCGCTTTTGGCAGCGAAACTGAAACGCTGGATGTCGAAGGGGATGTGACGGAGACTTCTGACCAACGGCCAACTTTGGCGGGAGTTAAAGCTATATTGCCCGAGTTTACCGGGGCGATTGAGCAAATTCCGCCCAAATATTCTGCGCTGAAAATTGATGGCAAGCGAGCCTATGATCTGGCTAGGGCCGGGGTGGATGTGGAGATGAAGGTGAGGGGGGTGACTATACATTCTCTTGCAATTGACCATCCCGATACGTTCACTCGTTATCCTGAACTTGTTTCAGGACCCCCGGAGATTCTGAAACAAGTTCAGGATGACGACACTATTGACGAAATAACCCTCACCGCCACCGTATCCAAAGGCACTTATATCCGCTCGCTCGCCCGCGACATTGCGCGCGCGCTTGGTACATTTGGCCATGTCACCATGTTGCGTCGCACCAAAGCAGGGCCATTTACCTTGGAAGACGCGATTTCGCTGGACAAACTCAACGAAATTGGTAAGGGCGCGGACATTACAGATTATATCTTGCCACTTGAGGCAGGGCTGGACGACATCCCGGCTTTTGACCTCACTCCTGATCAGGCAAGAATGCTTCGGCAAGGCTTAACGCTGGACGAGGATGAAATGATCGGGAACCCCGCTATCGACGGGCTTTTTCTCGCAACGGAGAACAATGGTTCACCGGTTGCCCTGGCAGAGCTTTTCGATGGAACCGTAAAGGTTGTCCGCGGGTTTAATATGTAAATGATGTTCGAAGGAAAATTGAATAAATGACTATTACTGCAGAAAAAAAACAAGAACTGATCAAAAAATTCGCACAGAATGAAGGCGATACCGGTTCTCCGGAAGTTCAGGTTGCCGTGCTCACTGAGCGTATCGTGAACCTGACCGAGCATTTCAAGGGTCACCATAAAGATCACCACTCGCGCCGCGGGTTGCTGATGATGGTGAACAAGCGTCGCAGCTTGCTGGACTATCTCCGCAAGAAAGACGTGGAACGTTATGCCAAGCTCATCAAAGACCTTGGTCTCCGTAAATAGGAATTTGGAAAACGGCCTCGCAAACGGGGCCGTTTTCGCATTGGATATCGCGGCAATAAGGCGGCGTTGTCTTTCGAATGGGGCACAAATGACCCCGAACCGCTGTTCAGCCGGATTGCTGGACAAATGAAAGCCCCCGCACTGCATAGGGCAGGCGGGACAAAGGAAAAACTTAATGTTTGATGTAAAGAAAGTTGAAATGGAGTGGGGCGGACAAACCCTCACTTTGGAAACGGGCCGTATTGCCCGACAAGCTGACGGCGCGGTACTCGCGACCCTTGGCGAAACGGTTGTACTGTGCGCAGTTACCGCCGCAAAATCGGTTCGCGAAGGACAGGATTTCTTCCCGCTCACCGTACACTATCAGGAAAAATTCTCAGCCGCTGGACGTATTCCAGGCGGTTTCTTTAAGCGCGAAGGCCGTGCGACGGAAAAAGAAACGCTGACTTGCCGTTTGATTGACCGTCCTTGCCGCCCGCTGTTCCCCGAAGGTTTCTACAACGAAATTAACGTGATTGCTCAGGTGATGAGCTATGACGGCGTGAACGAGCCCGACATTCTCGCTATGGTTGCGGCTTCTGCAGCACTGACCATCTCCGGTGTGCCTTTCATGGGCCCAATCGGTGCGGCACGTGTGGGCTACAAAGAAGGCGAATATCAGCTCAACCCATCCATGGAAGAAGTCGCTGAAGGCGAACTCGACCTGGTGGTTGCTGGTACACAAGGCGCAGTGATGATGGTGGAATCGGAAGCAAAAGAGCTTTCCGAAGAAGTCATGCTCGGCGCCGTCGATTTTGCCCATGACGCTTGTAAAGATGTCGCTGGCCTGATCATCGATCTGGCTGAACAGGCTGCGAAAGAGCCTTGGGAACTTGCTCCTGCCGAAGATATTAGCGGCATGAAGGAAGACCTTCGCAAGCTGGTTGGCGATGATATCGCTGCCGCTTACAAGCTGACTGACAAGTCTGCACGCTCTGACGCGCTCAACGCAATGCGCGAAAAAGCCAAAGAAAAATATGCCGAAGAAGACGGCCAGACCCAGATGACTGCAGGCAAAGCGGTCAAGAAACTGGAAGCTGAAATCGTTCGCGGCGCGATCATCAAGGATGGTACCCGTATCGATGGACGTAAGCTGGATCAGGTTCGCCCGATTGAAGCCATGGTTGGTTTGCTGCCACGGACCCACGGGTCTTCGCTTTTCACCCGCGGTGAAACACAGGCGATTGTGACCACGACGCTTGGTACCAAAGACGCCGAGCAGATGATCGACGGTCTGGACGGGCTTAGCTACAGCAATTTCATGCTGCACTATAACTTCCCGCCTTACTCAGTCGGTGAAGTTGGTCGTTTTGGTTTCACCAGCCGCCGCGAAACCGGTCATGGTAAGCTCGCATTCCGCGCGCTGCGTCCGGTATTGCCGACGGTTGAGGATTTCCCTTACACCATTCGTGTTCTTTCCGATATTACCGAGTCCAACGGTTCATCCTCGATGGCAACCGTCTGTGGTGGCTCTTTGGCCATGATGGATGCAGGTGTGCCTCTGGCAGCTCCGGTTTCCGGTATCGCGATGGGCTTGATCCTGGAAGGCGATGAATTCGCCGTTCTCTCCGACATTCTTGGCGACGAAGATCATCTCGGTGACATGGACTTCAAGGTTGCTGGTTCCGAGCGCGGTATCACTTCCTTGCAGATGGATATCAAGGTTGCCGGCATTACGCAGGAAATCATGAAATCTGCTCTGGAACAGGCCAGTGGCGGTCGTGCCCACATCCTGGGTGAAATGGCGAAGGCGCTGAGCAGCACCCGTACCGAAATGTCAGAACACGCTCCGCGTATCGAAACCATGCAGATCAACAAAGAGAAGATCCGCGATATTATCGGCACCGGCGGTAAGGTGATCCGCGAAATCGTTGCTGAAACAGGTGCGAAAGTGGACATTGATGACGAAGGCCTGATCAAGGTTTCTTCTTCTGATAAATCTCAGATTGATGCTGCAATCAAATGGATTGAAGGCATTGTGGAAGAAGCCGAAGTCGGCAAAATCTATGATGGTAAAGTCGTGAACCTGGTCGATTTTGGCGCATTCGTGAACTTCATGGGCGGCAAAGACGGTCTCGTCCACGTCTCTGAAATCAAGAACGAGCGTGTCGAGAAGGTCGCTGATGAGCTGTCCGAAGGTCAGGAAGTCAAGGTCAAGGTTCTCGAAATCGATCAGCGCGGCAAAGTCCGTCTGTCGATGCGGGTAGTTGATCAGGAAACCGGTGAAGAGCTGGAAGACACCCGTCCTCCACGTGAGCCACGCTCAAAAGGTCCACGCCGTGACGGCGGTGGCCGTGGTCGCGGACGCGATGGTGGTGGCCGTGGCCGTGATGGCGGCGGTCGCGGACGCGGTCGCAGCAATGACGGTCCAAAGGATGAAGGCGGTGGAGATATTCCATTGCCAAGTTCGATCACCGAAGACTAAATCTTCTGGTAAAGAAACAACAAAGGGCTCGGAGCAATCCGGGCCCTTTTTGTTTGCTTGGAGAGTTTTGCATTTCAAGCTAGATTGGGAATCGGGTCGGCTGATTGTCGAGAGGTTGGGTGATGCGATTTACAGTTTTGATGGCGATATTGGCTTTTGCAGGATGGAGTTACGCTGCACCGGTTCAGGCCAGTTCCGATGGCAGTTGTTCGCTAAACTGGAAGTTAAATCACAGCAAACGGACGCCGTGTAACAATATGGTGTTCTTGCAACCCGGTAACGATACGCGGACGAATTTGATGTTACTGATGCAGGATCAGCAGCCATCGCAGGCTTTGGCCGGTCGTGGCAATGCTCTGTTCAGTTGGGGAGAACTGGGTAAAATTTTCTATCCCAAACCTAAAACAGATGATGAGGATTTCAATTACCCATCGCGGTGCCAGACCAATAAAAGCGGAGCAGCAGCCTTTATCCAAGCTTTGAATCAGGCAAAACGCCTGCCGAAAACTGAGCGTGATGCGTTGATCGAAGCAAGGCAGTCAGTTGCACCAGAATGCGAAGATGAAAATGATGGTCTCGATGATTTGGCAAAAGTGCCAGCGGTTGGATCCAAGGCTGGCAAGGCCTTCAAAAGCTATCTCGTTAGCGCGCTTGCTTTTTATCGCGGCGACTTTGACGAAGCTACGATCGGTTTTAGCAGTATTGTGAAATCCAGACCCAAAAGTGCCTGGCTTCGCGAGGCTGCACTGTACATGATCGCACGGTCGGAATTGAACCGGTCGCAAAAAGATGCCTTTGGAAATTATGGCTGGTTTGATCCCAAACTGTCAGACAAGGGAGCGATTGCCAATGCGGAGCGTGGATTCAACCTATATCTAAAACAATTTCCCGATGGTCAGTTTGCCGATTCTGCGCGTGGATTGAAACGCCGCGTTTTCTGGCTGGCCGGAGACAGTGCGAAACTATCGGCCGAATATGCTGATGCCATTGGAAACTCGTCCAGCGACAGTATTCCGAAACTCGAATTAATAGCGGAAATCGATGATAAGTTACTGCCGGTTCTGGTTCGAAAAAATGATGCCGGCGACCCGATTTTGGCAGCCATGACATTGCTCTACCGGATGCGTGGTGATGGGGGATATGACTATTTGGTCGAAGGCGAGCTTCCGCAATTGTCCATGGATGATTTGACAGCAATGGAGGATCGGTTTTCGGATCAGCCTGAATTGTTCGAATATCTGCAAGCGGTGCACGCCTTTTATGTTCGGAAAGACCCGGCCAGGGTAATCCGGATCATCGCCGATGATGCCCGTCGCCCCCACTACAATTATCTGCAATTCAGTCGCCAGGTTTTACGCGGAATGGCGCTGGAAGCAGTGGGCGACAAAAATGCGCGGGGTTTCTGGCAACAGTTGATAAACGGCGCGAATGGCTTTGGGCAGCGCGATGTTGTCGAACTTGCACTGGCCATAAACATGGAAAGAGCAAGAGAACTCAATACGGTTTTTACCAAGGGTTCTGCTATCACTGATCAGACAATGCGGGATATATTGTTATTGCGTTCAGCCGGCCCAAATCTGCTCCGGCAACAGGCGAATAACCAATCGGTTTCATCTCATGAACGTCAAATCGCGCTATACACCTTGCTATTCAAAAACCTGACTCGCGGCCGTTACTCGGATTTTTTGAATGCGGTCAAGCTGGTTCCGGCCAACGCAGAGCAATATGGTCCCTATTACGGGTTTCAATATGATTATGACTATGGCTACGAAGAGGCTGCTCCGAAGATTCCTGTCGGTATGTTTTCGCACACAATCGAATATGGGGATTTTGACTGTCCGCAATTGATGCAGACAGTGGCAACGCTGAACAAGAATGCGAGAAACCCGCGTGCCAGAATATGTCTCGCCGAGTATTTACGACTGGCCGGGTTTGACGGCTACTGGCTCGACAAATCTTCTCCGAAGGACCAACTGGGCGGCACCAAGTCGCAGTTCCCCGGGGAACCCTACTCGCGGTTGGAAACTTACAAACAACTGATTTCTGATCGCAACTCGCCGCGTAACGTCCGTGCCTATGCCTTGTTTAGAGCAATCTGGTGCTATGGGTCGAGTGGAAGAAATAGCTGTGGCGGAAAAGAAGTGCCGGTCAGCCAGCGCGCCAATTGGTTCCGCGACCTGAAGCGTAATCACGCTAACACCGGATGGGCCAAGGATTTGAAATATTACTGGTGATATTCTGTTTGGTCGCCTGACATTGTTCCTTTGCCTGTTCTTGGCCGCCTGTGGCGTTCAGGAACCGGGCGAAGAGCGGGTACAAGTCAAGCAATATGATGCGTTCTGGCTGTGGGCCGGGGTCAGGCCACAGCCGGTTCTGGATCGGGCAAAAACTATCTATGTTCTGGGCGCGGAAATCAGATCATCCAATCCGCATGGATTGGAGATTTTGCGTCCTTCTCCGCCCACGGCAAAGCAAGCCAGCGTCTGGTTCGTGGTGAGATTGGAAACGCTTAACCTGAGTGAAAGGCAATATGAAGCATTATTGGATCTGGTAAGCAGATGGGATTCCGCCGGCAGCGGATTGGCTGGGGTCCAAATTGATTTTGATGCCAATACGCGCGGATTGGATGGTTATGCTGCCTTCCTGAGGGATTTTCGAAGCCGATTGCCTGTGCAATACCAGCTTGGCATAACCGGGCTTCTCGACTGGAGTGCCAATGGCGATCCGGCGAAGCTAAAAAATCTGGCGGACACGGTCGATGAAGCGGTGTTTCAAACCTATCAGGGCCGCGAAACCATTGCGGGATATGACCAGTGGCTGCGCAATCTGAATGATCTGCCCATGCCGTTTCGTATCGGCCTGGTGCAAAACGGGACATGGTCTGAACCAAAAGCCCTTCGCCAAAACCCGAATTTTAGGGGATATGTGGTTTTTCTGCTCAATCCTGTGAACTGATGTCCGGGATTAATCTCCGGTAAAGCTATCAACCTACAAACATCTGATTATTCTTGGCTCACACGCATCATATGTCTAAGAGGACATCGATATGAAAAATCTGATGATCAAATCAGCCCTGATGGGGCTTTCGGTAATGGCATTGTCTGCTTGTGCGGGCTTCGGTGGCGGTAACAAAAGTGCTGACACACGCTATGTGGCTCGTGATGTAAACACGCTGTATAATGCAGCAAAGGAACGTTTGGATCGCGGTCAGTATAAGATCGCGGCTGCTTTGTTTGATGAAGTAGAACGGCAACATCCTTATTCGCCATGGGCACGCCGTGCGCAGCAAATGAGTGCTTTCAGCTATTATCTGGCCAACGACTATAACAAGGCGATCGAATCCTCCCGCCGGTTCCTGTCCATCCATCCGGGTAACAAGGACGCACCTTATGCCTATTATCTGATCGCGCTCAGCTATTATGAACAGATTAGTGATGTCACCCGGGATCAGAAGATTACCGAACAGGCGCTATCGACACTCGGCGAAGTTGCCCGTCGATATCCCAATTCACGCTATGCTTCCGATGCAAAGTTGAAGATGGATTTGGTCAATGACCATCTGGCCGGCAAGGAAATGGAAATTGGCCGTTTCTACCAGCGTCGCGGCAAATGGCTGGCTGCCACGATCCGGTTCCGCACGGTGATAGAGAAATACCAGACGACAACGCATGCCGCGGAAGCTTTGATGCGATTGACCGAATCATATCTCTCGCTCGGAATTCCTGCCGAAGCCAAAAAATCGGCTGCGGTGCTCGGTGCAAACTATCCCGGCTCGAAATGGTATGAACGCGCCTATGAGCTGGTTCAGAAGCACGGGGCATCCGGCGTCTGATTCAACTGCGCAAATGATTGCAGGTCGCTAAAACAGCAACTAAGAAGGGACTGTGTTACAGTCCCTTTCCATTCGTAATATCGTGCTCATAGAGGCGCTTGATCTGGAGTTCGGGTCAGGACTATCTGTGCTGACCGGAGAAACGGGCGCAGGTAAATCGATCCTGTTGGATTCTCTTGGCCTGGTTTTGGGAAATCGAGCGGAAAGCGGATTGGTTCGCAAGGGTGCGGACAAGGCTCAGGTAACGGCGAGCTTCGATGCGCCGGATCAGCAATCCAAATTGGCGATTGCCCTAGACGACAATGATATAGAGGTGGAGCCAGGAGAGCCGCTTATCATCAAGCGCTCGTTAAAAGCAGATGGCGGCAGCAAAGCCTTTATCAATGACCAGCCATGTTCGGCGTCGTTGCTGCGATCGATTGGCGGCCAGTTGATTGAAATTCACGGGCAACATGATGATCGTGGTTTGATCAATCCGAAAGGACATCGCGCACTGCTGGACATATTCGCTGGTGCCAACGGTGCGAAGGTCGCCAAAGCCTATGCCGCCTGGCAGGAAGCCAGAGTTGCTCTGGAAAAGATGAAAACCGATCAGGAAGCGGCAGAAGCGGACCGGGAATATCTCGAACATAGCGTTGAAGAGCTGAGCAAATTTGCTCCGCAGCCGGGCGAAGAACAGGAACTGGCACTGGAACGCGCAACCATGATGAAGGGCGAGAAGCTCACTGGTGATCTGGAATCGATTCGCTCGGCTTTCGATGGCTCTGAAGGAAGTCTGGCCTCGCTGAGAGCGGCAGCGCGCCGGTTGGATCGCATTCAGGAAGACCATCCTCTGCTCAAGGAAGCGCTTGAGGCGCTTGATCGCGCGGTTATTGAAGCGACAGATGCGGAAGACAAATTGAACGATGCCGCCAATGCGCTCACCTTTGATCCACAGCGCCTTGACGACATGGAAACCCGTTTGTTTGATTTGCGCGGTCTGGCAAGGAAGCACCGGGTGGAGCCCGACAAGCTGTCAGAATTGCTGGCCGAACTGCAAACAAAGCTGATGGCCATTAGCGATGGCGGCAAATCTCTGGACGAGATGGAAGCCTCATTGGCATCGGCGAAACAGTCCTACAAGGAAGCCGCCCAATCTCTGCGGATGAAGCGGATGAAATCGGCAAAGGCACTGGACAAGGCGGTGGCCGGTGAGCTGGTGCCGCTCAAGCTGGATTCGGCGCGATTTGAAACCTTGTTGGAAGAGCTGCCCGAGGAGCGTTGGACAGCCAATGGGATGGACCGGATAGAATTTCTGATTTCAACCAATCCGGGCGCGCCACTCGCGCCATTGGGCAAGATTGCATCTGGCGGTGAATTGTCGCGCTTCATCCTCGCGCTGAAAGTGGCGCTGGCGGAAGAAGGTGGTGCGAAAACCATTATTTTTGACGAGGTTGATCGCGGCGTAGGCGGAGCGGTGGCTTCGGCCATTGGTGACCGGTTATCACGTCTGTCAGACAGCGCGCAGTTGTTAGTGGTCACCCACAGCCCACAAGTGGCATCCAAAGGTGATGCGCATTTGCTGATCAACAAATCGTCTGATGGGACCGTATCACGAACCGATGTCAATGCGCTCGATGAGAATGGTAGGCGGCAGGAAATCGCACGGATGCTGTCGGGCGCAGATGTGACCGATGAGGCGAGGGCGCAGGCGGATCGGTTACTGGAGGGGGGTTGATGGCAGAGAACTTTTCTGACGGCGCTTTTGAAATTGATCTTCCTAACTCAGTGCTGGCTAACATCAGCAAAGCTGCCTTTTATGAACAGATGGCAAAGACATCCTTAAGTCTGAGTTTAAAAGTGCTCAATTGTTTAGGTCACGAAGATTGGGTAAAAGTCGATAAAGAGCAATTTAGTCAGATAGTTGAGAAAATTGACAAAAAGCTGGAAAGTTTTGCACATTTGATACCCTATTTCGAACAGATAAAGCACAATCACGAAAAATGGCGTGATGAACGAAATTTTGTTGTTCACGCAAACTGGGGTCAGAACTCAGTCGGTAAACCAGTGGCTTACTGCTACAGGCGAAAACGACTTGGAGATGAAAATGATGTTGTACGAGCTGTGAATGATTGCTTCTGGCTAGCTAAGGAAGCTCGTGCGTTTCAATATGAAATTGCAAAAATGATTGCCGCTGGTGATCTTCCCTCCAGCGTTGAAGATGGCCCCGGAGTGGAAATGGCAGTTGCAGACAAATTTGTAAGATTTTAAATGTCGAATATTTCAGATACCCCTGAAGCAGATGCCGCCAACGAATTGATGCGCCTCGCCCGCACAATCGCGAAGCATAACAAGCTCTATCACGCAGAAGACACGCCGGAAATTTCCGACGCTGAATATGATGCGCTGGTCCGGCGGAATAACGAACTCGAAGAAGCGTTTCCGCATCTGGTACGCGATGATAGTCCGAATAAATTGGTCGGTGCAGCGGTGGCGGCTTCTCCGCTGTCAAAGGTGACGCACGAACAGCGCATGTACAGCCTCGACAACGGTTTTTCGGACGAAGATATTGCCGAATGGCTGGCGCGGGTGCGGCGGTTTTTGAATTTGGACGAGGATGCGCCTGTTGCTGTGACGGCGGAGGACAAGATTGATGGTCTGTCCTGTTCGCTGCGTTATGAAAAAGGCGAACTGGTGCTCGCGGCCACGCGCGGTGACGGACAGATTGGTGAAGATGTGACCGCCAATGTGCGGATGATCGATGATATTCCCGAACGATTATCACCCCTCCCCTTTAGGGGAGGGGACGGGGGTGGGGACGTACCTCTAAGGAGCTCTGCCGACGACCGCCCCCACCCCAACCCCTCCCCTGAAGAGGAGGGGCTTATCCCAGTGCCCGACCTTTTCGAAATTCGCGGCGAAGTCTATATGGCCAAGGCCGATTTTGATGGCCTCAACCAGCGCTTGATGGACGAGGGCAGGGCCGATGCCGAAGCCAAAAATGGGGCGTTTGATCCCGAAAAGATCCGTCAGTTTGCCAACCCCCGCAATGCCGCCGCCGGTTCATTGCGTCAAAAGGACGCCAACATCACTGCCAAGCGGCCGTTGAAATTCTGGGCCCATGGCTGGGGTGTGCACAGTGAGCTGCCTGCAGAGACTTCCTTTGGAGTTGCTAAGGCGATCGAAAGCTGGGGCGTGCCGGTATCGCCTTTGGTGAAGCGGTTTGAAACGCTCGACGAGATACTAACCCACTATCGCCATATTGAATCCGAACGCGCTGATTTGCCTTATGATATTGATGGCGTTGTCTACAAGGTCGACCGGCTCGACTGGCAGCAAAGATTGGGTTTTGTCGCCAAGGCTCCGCGCTGGGCGCTGGCTCATAAATTCCCGGCTGAACAGGCACAGACGACACTAGAGGCCATCGATATACAGGTTGGACGTACCGGAAAACTGACTCCGGTTGGCCGGTTGAAGCCGGTCACGGTTGGTGGCGTGGTGGTGTCCAATGTCACCCTGCACAACCGCGATGAAATCGAACGGTTGGGCGTACGTCCCGGTGACCGCGTAGTGATCCAGAGGGCAGGGGATGTGATCCCGCAGGTGGTTGAAAATTTGACCCGAGATGAAAAACGCGACCCGTACAATTTTCCAGATCGTTGCCCCGAATGCGATAGCGAAGCGGTGGCTGAGGAGGGAGAGGTTGATGTGCGTTGCACCGGTGGCCTGATCTGTCCGGCTCAGCGCTTTCAGCGACTTGTCCATTTCGTTTCGCGTGTTGCGATGGACATTGATGGTTTGGGTGAAAAGAGTATTGCCGAATTTATCGAGGCAGGTTTCATCGAAAGCCCCGCGGACATTTTTCGATTGCACCAGCATCGCGATGCCATTCTTGCCCGCGAAGGCTGGCAGGAAAAGTCTGTGGATAATCTGTTGGATGCTGTGGAAAAGAAGCGTGATTTTGACGCAGCGCGGTTGCTTTTTGGATTGGGCATTCGTCACATTGGCGCAGTAACAGCCCGTGATCTGCTCAAGGAATTTGTGACGCTGGAGCGACTGGCGGAAGTGGGCAAGGCGGCACGTGACGATGAATCGGTCCAAGAAGACATAATCTCGATCGACGGTGTGGGGCCGACCGTTGTGCAGGCATTGGGTGACTTCTTTCACGAACCGCATAATGTTTCGGTTTGGAATGACCTGCTCAATGAAGTGGCACCACCCGAATATATTGTCGAAACGCGTGATAGCGCGGTTGCCGGGAAAACCGTTGTTTTTACAGGCAAACTGGAGACCATGAGCCGTGATGAAGCCAAGGCGCAGGCTGAGGCACTGGGTGCAAAAGCATCGGGCTCGGTTAGCGCCAAAACGGATTTGCTGGTCGCTGGTCCGGGAGCGGGTTCGAAAATGAAAAAGGCTCAGGACCTGGGCATCGAAGTCATTGATGAAGCGGCCTGGGCGGACATTGTAAAAGCGGCAGGATAGTTGGTTGCTGAATAGAGGCGTTTTGTTGTCAGGTAAAACGATGCCTCTGTCCACCTTATCCAGAAAGTAGACGCTAGCTTTTTGTCTGCACTGCTTTGAAAGCCGACCTAATTGGCCAGCTGATATCGTATTCCTATCATCGGGCCATTGGCACTAAGATCGGCAGAAAGTCCCTCATCTGCTCTAAAATTTCCTTTGGTCGATCTATAGCCACCAAATAGCGATAATTTTCTATTGACTTGGAACTGCAGTCCAAGTGCCAAGTTTCGGTAGCTGTTTTTTGATATCGATAATCCAGCAAAATCTGCTTTCCCAACCAGTGACCAACGCTTATCCAGTTGAACATCTGCTATCGCTCCTGCAACCGGATCGACCCATTCATTCTCGCCTGATACCGCTATAACCGGTCCGGAGACTGCAGCCTGAAGTTTGACATAACGTATACCTGCATAAGGAGAGATGCGGATGCTCAAATTCTCATCAAGCGGGATTTTCTGATTTAGCCCAGCACCCGTTTCTAATAATATAGCCGAGGCGCTAACCGGCTGATTGGCGAAGGAGGAAAACTCTGGATCACCAAATTTTGCACCAATTGCTTCTGCATATAGGAAACCGGAGCCTTTATTATATTGAACATGTCCCATACCGCCGATTTTCAATCCCGAGGCCAATTGTGACAAATTTAAATCTACCGGTGCATTGATCGGACCCAGAGATACAGTTCCACTGATATCAGGTCCCCAAAGATATGGAGATATGGTTAGGCCTTCCGACCGGCTCGCGTTTCTTGATTGGGTGTCACTGGAGTTGTTCTTCACGGGATCATTAGATTGTGCCAGTGCGGTGTTCGATCCGAACACCGGAACCGATGCAGAAAGTACTACAATTATCGCCCGTATCAGCATTGTCTTGATCATAGCTACTTCCCAAACCACTCCGAGATTGATTCTCAGTAATTATGTATATATACTTATTGTAAGGTAGCATACAATAATAATTTGGAAACGGTACAAAACCATGCATACTTCTTCCAACAAGCACATTGATGATTTTCCCACGGGGATGGATCAAATTACTTTCCTGTTCGACGATGTTCCCAGAATGCATCGCAAGGTGATTGATGCGGTCCTGATCGAGCAAGAATTAAGCCGGACGCAATGGCGGTTGCTCGCCTACGCACTTCTTAATGAAGGCATCACACAGACGGCTCTGGCACAAAAATTGGAGTTGGAGCGTGCCAGTGTTGGGCAAGCCATAGACAGCTTGGAAAAGAAGAATCTACTAAAACGGGCGAAGGCATCGGGGGATAGGAGAGTCTGGCGGATTATGCCGACAGAAAAAGCAAAGCAACTGCTTCCTAAGGTACGCGAGACCGTAGATGAAATTTATGAAATGATGTTCTCAGGGTTCACAGATGATGAAATTGAAACTTTGAGAGGGTTTTTGGGCCGCATAGTAAATAATCTAAGTCGATAGCAATGCCGCCATTTTGAATGTTTGTTGAGAGTCCACTTCTGCGCCCAAAGCAGACATTGAGTTTCACCTGGCATCGACGGTTTTGGTTGGTTGCTCAACCGGGAGATAGGAAGTCTGGCAGTTGCTCATCGTTATTTAAGCAACTGCCCTACCTCTCTCCAAACTGGTTCAGGCTTTCGCAGCAGCTTCCTTCGCGGCCAATTCTTTTACACCGTAACCGCCTTCCTTGTTTTCCGGAAAAATCGGCCAGGCGAGTTGCTGGCCCAAGGTTGCGGGTGCCAGATTTTCTACGCCATAGCTGTCCGGGTAACGCCGCGTAATCTTCGCCGTTCCGAACAACACATCCCAGAAGAACAGCAGGTTTCCGAAATTGCCCTTATAATTTGTGACACCATCGGCTTTATGCCGTCCGTGATGGGCGTGGTGGGTTGAGGGCGTCGAAATAGTGCGCTCCACGACCCACATGATCGGCGACAGCCCCTTGATATTGTATAGCTTTTCGTCCCATGCGACGTCGCTATGCGCGCCAATAATTACGGCCATTTTGACGATGATATAGCCGACATAAACCCAGCCGAGACCAAGATAGATCAATATGCCAGAAAACCAGATGCTCGGCATGGTGAGATAATAGAAAATATTGTTCCGATAGACGAGGCGGACGCTCATATATTTAGCGTTATGGTGCGAGCGGTGCAGATTATAAAGAAATGGTACGCTGTGCGAAAGTCGATGCCACCAATATTGCATCATATCATCAAAGACCAGGAACAGGCCGATTGCTGCTATTAGGGAGATGCCGGCAAGCGATCCTTCCCATTGCGGTGCAACTAGAGACATCAAATATCCAGCGGCGAGTATTATGCTTGGCTGGGTGATCACCAACAGAACAAATGACCCGATAATTTCAACAAAAGCATCGTCACGGGTCTGCTCCGGCTTGCTGAATAGCTGTGTTCGCAGGAACTCCAATATCCCAAAGACAAGAAAAATCCCTACAATCGCTATCACTTCCGGTCGCACAATGTCTCTCCCAAAACTTGATCTTGTGAAACGACAGTAACGGGTTTAGGAAAAAAGAAATGCAAACTACTTATCATTTGGGGATTTTTGCTTGAATCCATTGCCACCATTGGGAGCCACCGGTTTTTTAAGAGGGTTGCCCGAACCAATTCGTGACCGGGTTTTACGGCGTGGTCGAAAGATCGGGTTCGAGAAAGGCCAGTTGATCCAGCAGCACGGTGATCAGGCACGGGAATTCTGGTATGTCGAAAGCGGTTCGGTGCAAGTGGGACGATTCTCCGAAGATGGTCGGCTAACATTATTCGCGGTTTTGGGTGCGGGGGAAACTTTTGGAGAGCTGGCCTTTATGGGTGAGTTCCCGCGCACGGTCGATGCATTAGCAGGAACAGATGCGATGCTTGTGAAGATTGGCGAAGAAGAATTTCAGAATCTTATCCAATCGGAACCGGCTGCTATACGGCTGTTGCTAAAGACCATGGCGTTGACCGTACAAGAGGCTTTTGACCTGGTAGAGGCGAGCCGCAATCTGCCGACAATCGAAAGGTTGGCCCGAGCACTGATAAGGCTCTGCGGAGATCGCCCGGCCGAGATAGTAATATCAATATCGCAGCAGGAACTGGCAGATTTGGTCGGTGTGTCGCGGGTGTCTTTGGGCAAAGCGTTGAAGAAATTGGAGCGGGAAGAAGTGCTGATCTGCGGATATGGCAATATCACAATCAAGTGCAAAGAAACTTTATATTCTATTGCAGGTGGTTAGTTAAATGACCTGAGCGGTAGAGTTAACTATCCGGAATCCATCGCATCACTCCACCCTGAAACGGTGACCAGCTTGCGGTTCTGATTCCGGCATCTTTCAGGACATTGTTTGTCCAGTTGTTGCAGGTATTGAATGCGGTGTAGGTTCCAGCAGACTGATAGAACAGATCGCTTTTGCCATATCCTTCCGACGGCATAGGGGCGCCGTTCGCATTCAATATGATTTTGGCCCGGACTGCTTCAACAATTTTCCGATATTCGGTTTCGCTGACTTTTAAACTGCGACGATAATGGGGATAAGCCTGTGGATATTGAAGGTGATAAACGTGGACAAGTGCATTTCCGGTTCCGAAAACCGCACTTAATGCGTCACCAACGCGCAGGTCAGTCCATTTTTCGGTGTTGCGATAGACCCCCTCATGACCCCAGCCTACTAGGATATGAGTTCCGAAACGTGATGGATCTGCGAGATGTTCCGGACGGATAGTGTCCGTCCAATCATGTGCATCACTCCAGACCGGCATGATAATTCCAGTATGCAGCCCGTTGGTTTCAATAAAGAGTTCGATCCCGTCTTCCGGTTCGTTCCAGCTTTGATTGGCCGGGAATATGCTTCCCATCAGTGCCGCCAACAGGTAGAATATTATGATCAGGGCACAGGCTGTACCCAGTTTTTTCAGCCATATAAGCCATTTAGTTGCCATTGAAACCAAATTTACTGTATAGATGAGCCATGTTGAACGAACCTGAACCTGAAACCCATGTCTATGACAAGCCGCCCGCACACGCAAATGCGGACTGGACTATTGATCAGGACTGGGTGTCTTATTCAGGTGAAGAGCATGAGACTTGGGATATTCTCTTTGCTCGTCAACGAGAGATGTTGCCCGGAAGAGCGGCGCAGGCATTTCTGGATGGGATTGAGATATTAAACCTGTCGCAGCCGGGTATTCCCGATTTTGAGGAACTCAATCGGAGATTGATGGACGCAACGGGATGGCAGGTTGTCGCCGTTCCCGGACTGGTCCCTGATGATGTGTTTTTCGACCATCTCGCCAACCGACGCTTCGTTTCAGGCAATTTTATTCGCAAGCGCGAACAGCTGGATTATCTGCAGGAGCCAGATATTTTCCATGATGTATTTGGTCATGTCCCCATGCTCGCGGATCAACGCTTTGCCGACTATATGGCTGCCTATGGACGCGGCGGTCTTCGAGCACTAAAATTCGGAACTTTGAAACAGCTGGCACGGCTTTATTGGTACACGGTTGAATTTGGCCTTATCCAGGAACCGGAAGGCCTTCGCATATATGGTGCTGGCATTGTTTCCAGCTTTGGCGAAAGTGTATTTTCACTGGATGATGAAAGCCCCAACCGGATAGTATTTGACCTGGAACGTGTGCTTCGGACCGAATATCGGATTGATGATTATCAGCAGAATTATTTCGTGATACCGTCACTGGATGAATTGCTGCGTGTCACGGTGGAGACGGACTTTAAGCCGGTCTATGACAGGATTGCCCATATGCCAGATATTGCCATCGCCGAAATTGTGGCGGATGATCAGGTGTTGACCAAGGGGTCGCAGGAATATGCACAATCCAAATCCGGCGAAGCGATCGTAGTCTAGCACTCGCCAAAATAATCGTCAGCCAAGGGCGATTTGGCACGAAATCGCGACTGCTTTCGGCCAAAGTTTCTGGCTTTGACAAAGGTGAGACAAGGCCACTGATTTTCCAACCGGCTATCACGTAATCGAAACCCCACTTTTTGATAGGCACGGATGATTTCAGTCTTTTGTTCTTTCAAAAGTCCTGCAAGCACAAGTGTAGTCCCGGTTGTAGCGGCAGCTGCAAATTGTGGAGCCAGCGATACCAGAGGACCGGCTAAAATATTGGCAACAATTAAATCATATGGTGCTCTGCGTTGGATAGCTGGATGATCCAGGCCGTTGCTTTTTAACAGGCGCACCGAGCGTTTCGCGTTGCCAAGCGGAATATTGTTCAATTTTGCATTGTCGATGCTGACGGCAACAGCGATTTGGTCAATATCGCTGGCGATGATTTTTGAATTCGGCCACAGGTGATGCGCTGCAAAGGCCAGCAGGCCAGTACCCGTCCCGATATCAGCAATATTGCGAAACCGTTTACCGCGCCGCTTTAATTGATCCAGCGTCTCCAGACAGCCCATGGTTGTTTCATGGTGTCCCGTTCCAAAGGCCTGACTGGCATCGATACAGATATTGCAGACATCTTTTTCGGAGCGTGGCACAGCATTGGATGTGTGGACATAAAACCGGCCTGCGCGAAGCGGCTCGAGGCCCGCCTGGCTCATGGTGATCCAATCCTCATCTCCCAGTTTTTCGACAACCGGTTTGACTTTGTTTGAAGGCGCCAATCCTGAAACCCCGCGCAGCATGTTTTGGTCTGGTTTGTCCTCGCAATAAATATCAATTGCCCATCCGTCGCCATCTTCGCGGGTAACAATCGTCGGAACGGAATCGGAGGACGCCATGAAGAAATTGTCTTCAGCTAATGTCTCTGCCTCAGCGCGGGTGCAGGGAAGAGTCACTTTCCAACTGGTACCTGCCTGATCGGAGGTTTCAGGCATTTTCGGATTCTGCTTCCAGCTTTTCCGTTGCTTCCATCCAAATAGCTTCCGCTGCATCGAGCTTGTCTTGCATCTCGGCGCGGAGTTTCATCAGTTCGGTCATGGTATATCCGGCCAGCTTCTCGTCGGCAGACGAGGGGTCAAACATGGCTTGGTCGATCGCGGAAACAGTGATGCTATACATCTCCATATCCTTCTCCGCTGATTGCATCATCTTGCGGACCTGGTTGAGCTGCTTACGCCGTTCGGCCGCCGCTCGGCGTTCCTCTTTGCGATTGCCGCCAGAAGATTTGCCTTCTGTCTTGTCATCCTGGTTTTTACCCAGAACAAAATCGGTGTAATCGTTCAATGTCCCTGCAAATTCCTTTGCGCGGCCGCTATCAACCATGACTAGGCGGTCCGCTGTCAATTCCAGCATGTGGCGATCATGGCTGACCATGATGACTGCACCATTATATTCGTTGAGGGCATGGACCAAAGCTTCGCGGGCATCCACATCAAGGTGATTGGTCGGCTCATCGAGAATCAGCAAATGCGGAGCATCGCGCGTGATCAGGGCCAGAGCGAGGCGCGCTCTTTCACCACCGGAAAGCTTTCCGACTTTGATCGTTGCCTTATCGCCGGAAAAGCCAAAGCGTCCCAATTGTGCCCGAACCGCACCCGGTTTGGCGTCTTTCATCAACCGCGTCATATGTTCGAGCGGGGTGTCTTCAGTATCCAGTTCCTCGACCTGATATTGGGTGAAATAACCAACCGTCAGTTTGCCCGACTTGTTTATTTCACCTTCTTTGGGTTCCAACTGGCTAGCGAGCAACCGGGCCAGCGTTGTCTTGCCGTTACCATTGCGACCAAGCAAGGCTGTCCGATCATCCGGATCAAGCCGCAGATTAAGTTTCGACAGAATGATATTGTCGCCATAACCCACTGCCGCATCGTCAAGCGTTATTAACGGCGGTTTTAGTTCGGCAGGACTGGGGAAATGAAAGCTGAGCGAAGGATCATCAATCGCGGCAGCAATTGGCTCCATGCGGGCAAGTGCTTTGACCCGGCTCTGGGCCTGTTTCGCGCTATGGGCCTTGGCGCCCCAGCGATCGACATAGGATTGCAATTTGTCGCGCTGCGCAATCTGTTTTTGTCGTGCTGATTCCTGTTGCGCCTGCCGTTCAGCCCGCTGCTTTTCAAACGCATCGTAGCCACCGGGATAGAGCGTCGTCTTTCCCTGTTGCAAATGCAGGATATGATCGACCACATTGTTCAGCAGGTCGCGCTCGTGGCTGACCACCAGGATGGTCGCTGGATAGCTGCGCAGGAAGTTTTCCAGCCAAAGGGTCGCTTCAAGATCAAGGTGGTTTGATGGCTCATCGAGCAGCAGCATATCGGGTTGTGAAAAAAGCAAAGCACCCAGGGCGACACGCATCCGCCAACCACCCGAGAAACTGTCCATCGGTTGCTGTTGCGCCGCTTCATCAAAGCCAAGGCCAATCAATATTTTTGCAGCTCTTGCTGGAGCGCTGTGCGCGTCGATCATATTGAGCCGTTCGTGAATCTCCGCTACGCGGTGCGGATCCTCGGTGTTTTCTGCTTCATCAAGCAATTTGGCGCGCTCAACATCCGCTGCCAATACGGTTTCGAGGGGAGATGCCTGACCCGCCGGTGCTTCCTGGGCGATATATCCCAATCGTGCATCCTTAGGCAGGTCTACACTACCATCATCCGGTTCCAGCATCCCAGCAACGACTTTCATCAGTGTCGACTTGCCAGCACCGTTGCGCCCGATCAGGCCAACCTTCGAGCCGGGAGGCAGGGCGGCCGTCGCTCCCTCCAATATGGTCGTGCCGCCAAGGCGAACGTTTATGTTGCTGAAATTAAGCATCGCTGCCCGTTAGCGGAGGATTGGTGATTCCGCTAGCGAAAGGTCGATTTCACATTAAGGCTTCATTTCGTTGCACAATTAGTTATGCATGACAGTCCACATGCTATTGTTCAGCTATATCAATCGCCTGTGGGCCGGGACTTTTCTTCGATAATTCAGAAAAATTGAAAAGACCGGAAATTGGGAGAGTGGATTTGGCGGAAACGACTGTGACTGATCGACCGGCTGGTGATACGACCGGAAGCCCCGAAACGGGCTATGGAACGAAAGCTTACCGTAAATATGTACTGGGCTTGTTGCTTGTCGTTTATATTTTCAACTTCATCGACCGTACCATCATCAACATTCTTACCGAGCCCATCAAAGAGAGCTTTGGCGTTGAAGACTGGCAAATGGGCCTGCTTGGCGGGCCGGCCTTCGCCATCCTCTATACATTTGTCGGGATACCGATAGCCCGCTTTTCCGAGAGAAATCATCGGGTCTGGATCATCGCAGCTTCTGTGGCACTCTGGAGCCTGATGACGGTCCTGTGCGGCTTTGCGATCAGTTTTTTTGCTCTTTTTCTTTTCCGCATTGGGGTTAGTATCGGTGAAGCGGGATGCTCGCCCCCGGCCAACTCGATCATCGCTGACTATTTTGTTCCGAAGGAGCGATCAACAGCGGTTTCGGTTTATGCATTGGGTATCCCGCTCGGCAATATGGTCGCCTATGTCTTTGGCGGTTTTGTTGTCGGCAGCCTGGATGGTGCAACAATTGGAGCGATGTTCAACAGTTGGAACTGGACATGGGCATCCGGCTTGCTCGATTGGCAGAGTATAGAAGGTTGGCGAGTTGCGTTTGTGGTCGTTGGCGTTCCCGGAATCATCGTCGCAATCTTGGTGAAAATGTCGATCAAGGAACCACCGCGCGGCTATACCGATCCGTTGGAAATGCAAAACAAGGAGCAGGTCGGTTTTGTTGAGGTCCTGAAAATACTCAAAACCAAACCATCCTATTGGCATATAACCATGGGCGTCACTATCGCCTCATTTGTCAACTATGGGGTGGGGCAGTTTTTCGTCTCTTTCCTGATCCGAACGCATGAAATGTCGATATTCGATGCGTCGGTAAAAATTGCTATGGCGCTGGCGCTTATGGCTTCCATCGGGACCTATATGTCAGGGTATCTGGCAGATAAATATGCCGACCGCTTTCCCAAAGCCCTCGCGCTAATTCCGATGTTTGCCGTGGCCGGTGTGATTCCGATGCATGTAACCGGCTATATGACGGATTCTTTGTGGCTCGCGGTTCCGTTGTTGATGGTTGGTCAGATGCTGCTCTACACCTATCTCTGTCCGCTTTACGCTGTGCCAAGCGGAGTGGTTGATAGCCGGATGCGGGCAACGGCTGTGGCGGTTACACTGTTTATCGTAAACCTGCTGGGATATGGGCTGGGACCCCCGCTTATTGGAGCGCTATCGACCATATTGAACGCTACGTTCCTGTCGGGGATCGATCCCGCATTGTCATTGGAGGCTTGCAAAGCATCCAATCTCACAACAGCTGCACAGGCAGCTTGCGATTCTGCCAATGCCGTCGGACTTCAGTGGTCGATGATTATCTTCAAATGCATGTATATCTGGTCTGTATTCCACTTCTATATGGCCAGTCGGACGATCCAGCGCGACATGGGGCGGTAGGCAGAACGGCTAGCCTTTGCTTGCCAGCCAGATATTGTGCCTTGCCCCTTTCCCATTGGGGCGAGCGGTCACGGTTTCTTCTTTGACGGAGAATCCTGATTGATGGAGGCGACCGGTAAATGACGCATCTTTGGCACTGGACCAGATAGCCAGAACGCCACCAGAGCGCAGAGCAATCTTGGCTGCTGCCAGACCAGTCATTCCATATAGCCGGTCATTTGCATCTTTTGTCAGGCCATCCGGCCCGTTGTCGACATCCAGCAAAATGGCATCATATGTTGCGCTGCTCCTTGCGATGACTGCGGCGACATCATCAATCATTATTGTGACCCGGGGATCATCAAGGTCCTGCGCGGTCAGATCCTGCATTTGATTTTTGGCCCAGTCTATGATTTCCGGAACCAGTTCCGCCACATCTATCTTTGCTTGCCCGGTTAGATTTTTCTGCGCCGCTCGTAGCGTAAACCCCATGCCATAGCCGCCAATCAGAATTTGAGGCTGATCCAGCTTTAACTGTGCACAGGTGAGGGTGGCCAATGCCTCTTCTGAACTACTCAACCGGCTGTTCATTAACTCATTAGCACCGAGCGCAATCGAATATTCCGATCCGTTTTTCAACTGACGGCGGAATAGGCGCAATTCCTCACCACCCGGAATTTTTGCGATGTCCAGAAGCTCTCGTTCTATCATTTAACGCACGAAACTGGCGCCATTGGCGTCGAGTACAGCGCCGGTCATGCTCGGTGGCGCATCCAGTGCGCACCATCGGGCCATCTCCGCAATTTCCTCTGGCTGGGCGACCCGCCCCAATGGAATATCGGCCAACAGCTTGTCACCGCCACGACTTTCCAGATATTCCTCCGCCATACCGGTCATCGTAAATCCCGGGCAGATTGCAAATGCCAAAATTTCTTGCTTGGCATAGGCGCGAGCAATGGTTTTCGTCATCGCGACCATTCCGCCTTTGGATGCAGCATAATGCCAGTGAGCCGGGCTATCGCCGCGATAAGCGGCGCGGCTTGCAATGTTTATTATACGCCCCCCTGATTCTCGATCCTGCCAGTGGCGGACAGCAAAGCGGCAGAGCTCGGCTGATACCGTGAGATTGACTTGCATGGTCTGGTTCCAGTTTGCCAGCCAGTCACCATCAGGATCATCCAGAGGATTAGGATCAAATATGCCGGCATTGTTGATCAGCACATCAATTCGCCCATCCAATTGCTCCATAGCCTCTGTCCAAAGATCCGCGGCGGCTCCGGTGCCGGTAAAATCAGCTTTTAGCAATCCGTTGTTTCCGGTCGTGCTCTGGCCAACAGCCTTTGTGCTATCACCCTGAAGTACGTCCAATGTCGCCAGCCCTATACCTCGGCTGGCCCCCGTAATCAGAATATGTGTTTTATCTTTGGTCATATGCTTGCACCTAATCGGCTGAGCGAAAAGGTCCAATAGCTAAATCAAAACTGGTCATTATGACCTATTTATTACCTTAGCCAATTATTTTATTAGCGAAAAAACGAGGCATGAGCTTTGCATCAGCGCAGCTTTTCGCTAAGACATTGTGTAAATGAGAAGACTCCGGAGGTCGCCCGGGTCTGAAGCTGATCAGGGGACTAATATGACCGAGATGTCGGGCAAGCCATCCAATCGTCCAATATCACCGCACCTTTCGGGTGGCGGTGGTCTTTTGCACTATGTCTGGGGGCCGCATATGCTGGTCTCTATTCTGCACCGTATCGCGGGGGATGGTATGGCTTTGGTCGGTATGCCGCTATTGGTCTGGTGGTTATATTCCATTTCCGCAGGCGCGGAGAGTTACGAATATTTCCTGAGCTGGTTTGATTTTTACTATCTCGGATATGTGGTGCTGGTTGGGTTGACCTTTGCTTTTTTCGAGCATCTGTTCTCCGGACTGCGCCACTTTGTGATGGATGCCGGGGCTGGTTATGAGCTGAAGACCAACAAAATGTGGTCAATACTCGTGCCTTTTCTAGCCGTTATCGTGACCGCCGTTATCTGGCTGTCCATTGCTTTTCAAAATCTATAAACGTTAGGACCGGAACATGGGCTCAGGAACCAATATTGGCCGAGTACGCGGCCTCGGATCGGCACAAGAAGGTGCCCATCACTGGATCGTTCAGCGGGTCACCGCCATTGCCAACATGCTTTTGGTGTTATGGCTGATTTTTTCTTTGCTTCGGCTTCCCAATTACGAACATGGGTTGATGATTGATTGGCTCTCATCGCCTCTGGTCGCGGTACCGATGATTTTGATGCTGGTCAGTATCTTCTGGCACTTGCGGCTGGGTCTTCAAGTTTTGATCGAAGATTATGTTACGGACCATGGCATGAAATTTGCCCTTTTCACCTTGCTTAACTTTTTCGCCGTGGGCGGTGCCGCTTTGGGTATCTTCTCGGTCGCCAAAATTGCCTTTACGGGAGTGGCTGCATAATGCCTGATACAAACGATAACGCCAGCACACAGCCTGCTTATAAAATCATTGATCACACCTATGATACGGTTGTTGTAGGAGCCGGCGGTTCCGGTCTTCGCGCTACAATGGGATCGGCAGAATCGGGCCTGAAAACAGCGTGCATTACAAAGGTGTTTCCAACCCGTTCGCATACCGTTGCTGCGCAGGGCGGTATTGCCGCTTCGCTAGGCAATAACACGCCCGATCACTGGACTTGGCATATGTATGACACAGTCAAAGGATCGGACTGGCTGGGTGATCAGGACGCGATTGAATATCTCGTTCGCGAAGCACCGCAGGCGGTGTATGAGCTGGAACATGCCGGTGTCCCATTCTCGCGCAATGAAGATGGCACAATCTATCAGCGCCCCTTTGGCGGGCATATGCAGAATATGGGTGATGGGCCGCCGGTGCAACGCACCTGTGCCGCCGCCGACCGTACTGGCCACGCCATGTTGCACGCGCTCTATCAACAGAGCCTGAAATATGACGCGGATTTCTTCATCGAATATTTCGCGATCGACCTGATTATGGAAGACGGCGAATGTCGCGGTGTTATTGCTCTATGCCTGGACGATGGCTCGATCCATCGGTTCCGCAGCAAAGCTGTTGTCCTGGCAACTGGCGGCGCCGGACGTTGCTATTTCAGCGCAACATCCGCGCATACTTGTACAGGCGATGGCGGCGGCATGGTGCTGCGTGCCGGTTTGCCATTGCAGGATATGGAATTTGTCCAGTTCCACCCGACCGGCATTTACGGCGCGGGTGTGCTGATTACAGAGGGCGCGCGCGGGGAGGGCGGTTATCTGACCAACTCCGAAGGCGAGCGGTTCATGGAACGCTATGCGCCGAGTGCCAAAGATTTGGCATCACGAGATGTTGTGTCGCGCTGTATGGCCACAGAAATTCGGGAAGGTCGCGGTGTCGGACCGGAGAAAGACCATATCTATCTCCATCTCGATCATATCGCACCTGATGTGCTGGCGGAGCGTCTGCCAGGGATCACTGAAACCGGAAAGATTTTCGCTGGCGTCGATCTGACCCGCGAAGCTCTGCCGGTTGTACCGACAGTCCACTATAATATGGGCGGTATACCGTGTAACTATCATGGCGAGGTCGTTAACCCGACCAAGGATGATCCTGATGCGATTGTTGAAGGTCTTTATGCAGTGGGCGAGGCGGCTTGTGTGTCTGTACACGGCGCCAATCGTCTTGGTTCTAACTCGTTGATTGATTTGGTGGTCTTTGGCCGCGCAACCGGCTTGCGTCTGAAAGAAAAACTGACACCAAATGCATCGCACAAGCCACTGCCGGACGACAGTGCTGATCTGGCGCTGGCGCGTCTTGATCATTTCCGTAATGCGAACGGCAGCATACCAACGGCGGATCTGCGTCTCGAAATGCAGAAAACCATGCAGAAGCATGCCGCTGTGTTCCGCGATAACAAATTGCTTGGCGAAGGCGTCGAGGAAATGGCCAAAGTCAATGCCAAGTTGAAAGATGTCGGTGTGACCGACCGCTCACTGATCTGGAACACCGATCTGGTCGAAACAATGGAACTCGACAATCTGATGTCACAGGCCGTTGTCACGATGAACAGCGCCGCAAACCGCAAGGAAAGCCGCGGTGCGCATATGCAAGAAGATTATTCCGACCGCGACGATAAAGAGTGGATGAAGCACACCACCATCACGTTTGATGGTTGGGGCGGAAAAGGCGGCAAGACTGAAATCGGCTATCGTCCGGTCCATGATTACACGCTGACCGACGAAGCGGATTATGTGGAGCCAAAAGCGCGGGTTTATTAGGTCTTAATATCGCCCCAGTTTAGGCTGGGCGGTATAGTGATCTTTCCAATACGTCAGATTCTTGTCTATATCGACTGGATTGCGCATTCACATAGTGCGAAACTGCTTGTCGTTTCGCATTTTCCAATGACCGCAATATTGCGGTCTGCGCCCTAGCAGACAGCGCGAATTTGGTCCCATAGTCTATCGAGGGGATCGACACATTAACCCGAAATTTACCATGTTAATCCAAAGACTTCGTATCATTACAAATAATGATCGGAGCAAATATCCATGCGACGGATATGGCGGCAGTGCAGGATTTTCGGAAAACGGGTAGTGAAGGTTACCGGCTGCGCGGTGCCTTTGACCATTCGTGAAG
>Ga0316204_10003807_pt1 | contig 28955 bp, 16 predicted proteins | sample 6monrhotite_MG_2_FD_205661 | JGI IMG/M metagenome (GOLD analysis project Ga0316204, IMG submission 205661) | Microbial mat bacterial communities from mineral coupon in-situ incubated in ocean water Damariscotta River, Maine, United States -... | ecosystem: Environmental > Aquatic > Marine >...
TTTGAATTTTTTTGACGTGGAAAGCTGATGGCTCGATTACCCCGGCTCAATTTGAGAGGGTGATAGGAAATCAGAGCGATATAGAGCAAGAAAGGAAAATCAATTACTCTGACCCCATTGATACATTGATACTCTACCCGTAAGACCTAAGGGGTCAAGTCTTTACTTATAGTATTAAAAACTGACCGACTACCACTTACATCACAAAACCCGACAATGCCGGGCTTTCTCAATCGCAACTGACAACAAATAGCCACTTCCGCTTAGGCAAATAAATATCAGTACAAGCCTCTCCGCCACTTCGGCGGCAAAGTTAAGCGTCTCAGACAACGTTGAATGTGGGTGAATGGTCAACACCAAATTCTGCACATCAGCCCTATCTCAAGCGCCAGCACTACCTCTGCAATCATCTCACTGGCATTGATACCAACTATCTCGGCACCAGTGACACGATAACGCCCATTAAACAACTCTCAGCCCCACCCACTTTACACCATCCAATATCGGGAGTAGAGTACGATTATGGATGATATAAAACGAAATATTGAGCGAAAAATAGATAGACTCGCCCAGAACTTCCCGGCTGTGGTCATTCTCGGTGCCAGGCAATGCGGTAAAAGCACACTCTCACAAATGATGAGACCCGACTGGAACTATATTGACCTTGAAAACCCCAACCACTATCAATTGATTGCAGATGATCCCGTCCTTTTCTTCAGAGAAAACCCGCAACGCTTAATCATCGATGAAGCACAGCAGCTACCGATGCTATTTGAGGTGCTACGCGGTGTTATTGATGCCGACCGAAACCTCAAGAATCGTTTCATTCTCACTGGATCAGCCAGCTTTGATCTGATGAAAAATATCAGTGAAAGTCTCGCCGGAAGGGTCGGCATCGTCGAGTTATCCGCATTCAAGATCAACGAAATACAACAAAAACCACTCCCCGGCCTCTACCAGATCTTCGAACAAAAAATCTCAACGGATGCGATTCCCTTCCTGAAAACACTGGCACCACATGCAGATATCACGACACTTAAACAGGCATTACTCAGAGGCGGCTATCCAGAACCCGCGCTTTCAGATGATCCCATGTTTCATCAGGACTGGATGGAGAACTACTTCGATACCTACATTAACCGCGATATGAGAACACTTTTCCCGCGCATCGACTTAATAAAGTATCGCCGCGTGCTAGCAATGCTTTCGCACCTATCAGGCACTATCATCAATAAATCTGAGATCGCCAGATCGATTGAGGCCTCGGAAAAGACAGTTCGTGATTATATTGATATCGTGACCGGCACCTATTTCTGGCGACAGCTGGAAGCATTCACAACACCTAAAGTGAAAACCACGCTGAAACTACCCAAAGGCCATTTCCGCGATTCAGGTCTCACGCTCTTTCTACAAAATATCCATACTGCGGACGAGCTCACCCACTACCCATTTCTGGGCAGGACTTTTGAGAGTTTTATAGTTGAAGAACTGATAAAAGGAATTGAAGCAGGCAATGCGAGAAATGTAAGGTATTGCCACTTTCGAACAAAAGCGGGTGCGGAGATCGACTTTGTCGTCGAAGGCTCCTTTGGCCTGCTACCTATTGAGATCAAGTATCAATCTTCAACCCCCAAAAAACAGCTAACAGCGCTGCAAAATTTTGTCGATCTACATAAGCTTCCACTTGGAATCCTGGTTAACAACTCAACAGAGGTCCGAATGCTATCGGATAACATCATTCAAATCCCGGCAGGGTGTGTTTAACAGTATTTCGCCAACACTCCTAGCATCATTTATGAATACATATATATTTACGTTTAATCAAGTTTTGCATACACAAATGTATACCCTCTTTTTCCTAGCGAAAACGGGCGTCATGAAAAAATAAAAAGCCCGGCATTACCGGGCTTTTTATTCTCAACTTGAAACAAATATCTATTTCCGCTTAGGCAAATAAATATCAGTACAAGTCCCCTCTGCCACTTCCGCAGCAAAGTTAAGCGTCTCTGACAACGTTGGATGCGGGTGAATGCTCAATGCAAGGTCCTGCACATCGGCCCCCATCTCGAGTGCCAATACCGCTTCAGCAATCAACTCACCGGCATTGGTCCCAACGATGCCGGCGCCGATGATGCGATGATGCTCATCGAACAGCACTTTGGTCAGGCCCTCATCTCGTCCAATAGAAAGTGAACGTCCACTCGCGGCCCACGGAAAGGCACCTTTTTGATATTTAATCCCTTCAGCTTTGCACTCATCTTCGGTCTTACCCATCCACGCGACTTCAGGATCGGTATAGCAGACAGAAGGAATGGTGCGCGCATCAAAGTAGGTTTTGAGACCACTGATCACCTCAGCCGCTACCTTCGCCTCATGAGTTGCCTTATGCGCCAGCATCGGCTGACCGACGACATCACCAATCGCGAAGATGTGGTTCACGTTGGTACGTTGTTGCTTATCAACCGCGATAAAACCACGTTCATCAACGGCAACGCCGGCCTTGTCGGCATCGATCAACAAACCGTTCGGTGAACGACCGATCGAGACCAGTACGCGATCAAAGGTATCCTGCGCTGGCGCGCCCTTGCCTTCAAACGAACAGACCATGCCGGCATCCGATGGCTCGATCGCGGTGACCTTGGTATTGAGAAAGATATTTTCATAACGTTTCTTGATACGGCGTTCCAGTGGACGCACTACATCGCGATCTGCTCCTGGAATCAAACCCGGTGACAGTTCAACAATGGTGACATCAGAACCGAGTGCATCGTAAACCGTCGCCATCTCCAACCCGATAATACCGCCACCGACAACCAATAGGCGCTTTGGTACTTCTGCAATCTCCAACGCATCGGTCGAATCCATCACACGTGGATCGGCCCATGGAATAAACGGTAGTTTAGTCACGCGTGAACCAGCAGCGATGATGCAGTTCTCAAAACCGATAATGGTCTTTGCACCATCATCCGCTTCAACTTCAATGGTATTCGCAGAGGTAAACTTGCCATAACCATGTACGATCTCAACATTACGCTGCTTGGCTAGCCCTTTAAGGCCGCCAGTCAGCTTACCAATCACACCCTCTTTATGGGCGCGCAGCTTATCGATATCGATTTCAGGTTTGTTGAACGCCACACCGATCTCTGAAAACTCTTCTGCTTCATTGATCACCTGCGCGGTATGCAGCAGCGCCTTCGATGGGATACAACCGACATTTAGACAGACACCGCCGATGTTTGCGTAGCGTTCAATCAGGATCACTTTTTTGCCGAGATCGGCAGCGCGAAATGCAGCGGTGTAACCACCGGGGCCAGAGCCTAGCACAACGATCTCTGCCTCTTTATCAACGTCGCCGCTATAACTCACAGCCTTTGGTGCGGGTGCTGCCGGTGTCGATACAGGAGTCGCCACTGACACAGGCTCATCGGCCTTTGCAGCAGGTGCTTCAGTGGCAGCCGCCTCTGACACCTCAAGGCTCAAAATCAAACTGCCTTCAGATACCTGGTCACCCACCGCGACATGTACCACCTTAACCACGCCACCTTGCGGTGCTGGGATCTCCATTGCTGCTTTATCCGACTCAACCGAGATCAGCGAATCTTCTGCTTCAATGGTATCGCCCGCACTCACCAGCACTTCGATCACTTCGACTTCGCCGAAGTCACCAATGTCTGGAACAGGAATATTTATAACCAGTTGACTCATCGTCATACGCTCCTGTTACAACAATTCTTCAGGCGCGCCCGCAAGCACACTACTGAGGAAGGTGGTAAAACGTGCGCCGTCTGCGCCATCGATCACTCGATGATCGTACGACAGCGCCAGTGGCAACATCAGCTTCGGCTCAAAGCTTTCGCCATTCCACACTGGTTGAATTTTTGAGCGTGACACACCAAGAATCGCCACCTCTGGTGCATTCACAATAGGCGTAAACTTGGTGCCACCGATGCCACCCAGACTTGAGATGGTCAGACAGCCACCCTGCATATCAGCAGGTTTTAGTTTTTTATCACGCGCCTTGATGCTGATCTCACCCATCTCGATAGCGATATCAACCAGGCTCTTTTTATCGGCATCACGGATCACAGGAACCACTAAGCCATCCGGCGTATCGACTGCGATACCGATGTTGTAGTAACGCTTGAAAATCAGGTTCTCGCCACTGGCGTCAAGCGAGCTATTAAAACGTGGGAACTCTTTTAGACCAGCAACCACTGCCTTCACCAGGAACGCGAGCATGGTAATGCGAATGCCCTGCTCTTTGTATTCCGGCACCATCGCTTTACGGAACGCTTCCAGTGCAGTGATATCTGAATCATCAAACTGCGTAACATGCGGAATCGTGACCCAGTTGCGATGCAGGAACTTGCCAGTCAGTTTGTTGATCTTGGTTAGCTTCTTGCTCTCAACCTCGCCCCATTTGCCAAAGTCGATCTCTGGCATCGGTGCCACTTCAAGACCGCCAGCAGTGGCTGGGCCACCGTGGATCATCACGTTTTTAACAAACGCCTTCACATCTTCCAGTATGATGCGACCCTTACGACCACCACCGGCAACACTGCCGAGGTTAACCCCAAGTTCACGTGCAAACTTACGCACAGACGGGCTAGCGTAGGCTTTAGCAAAACTCATCTCATCGATCTTCGCAGGCGCCATTGGTGCTGCGCGACGTGGTGCCTGTTGCGGTGCTGGCGCTGATTTATGTTGGGGCGCTGCCGCTGGTTTAGCGGCAGCCGCAGCAGGTGTTGATACCGCAGGTGCTTCAGTTGATGCCTCAACAGCTGGAACATCAGCTGACGGCTCTAGCATCATAATCAAACTGCCTTGTGCCACCTGGTCACCGATCGCAACCTTAAGCTCAGTGATCACGCCACCCTGTGGTGCTGGGATCTCCATCGCAGCCTTATCCGACTCCACTGAAATCAGTGAATCTTCAGCCTGCACGGTATCACCCACTGCCACCAATACTTCAATCACCTCGACGCCGTCGAAGTCACCAATGTCCGGAACTAATATCTCTATTGCCATCTCAATATCCTCCTAATCGATCAGGCAGAAGCCGGGGTTGGTTTTTCTGGATTGATGCCGTATTTGGCAATCGCCTCAGCCACCTTCTCAGCCGGTATCTTGCCTTCGTCCGCCAACGCTTTAAGTGCTGCAACAACTACATAGTGGCTGTTAACCTCAAAGTGTTTACGCAACTGCGCGCGGGTATCACTGCGACCAAAGCCATCGGTGCCCAGTACTTCATAGTTACCTGGCACCCATTTACGAATCTGTTCCGCATAGCTCTGGATGTAATCGGTCGCGGCGATGAATGGCCCTTCACGACCTTCCAGTACCTGTGCAACATAAGACGCTTTAGCAGTCTCGTTTGGATGCAGACGATTCCAGCGATCAACGCTTTGCGCTTCGCGTGAAAGCTCGGTAAAGCTGGTCGCACTCCAGATATCAGAGGCAATGTCCCAGTCACTCTGTAGCAGCTCACTCGCGGCAATCACTTCACGCAGGATGGTGCCAGAGCCCATCAACTGCACGCGATTAGATTCATCTCCCGCACTTTCTTTAAAGAGATACATCCCTTTGATGATGCCCTCTTCACTACCTTGCGGCATGGCTGGATGGGTGTAGTTTTCATTCATTGCAGTAACGTAGTAGAAAACGTTTTCCTGCTCACCGTACATGCGACGCATGCCGTCGTGAATGATCACGGCCATCTCGTAGTTAAAGGTTGGATCGTAACTAACACAATTTGGAATCGTGCCCGACATGATCAGACTATGACCATCCTGATGCTGTAGACCCTCGCCCGCTAGCGTAGTACGCCCTGCAGTGCCGCCAATCATAAAGCCGCGCGCTTGCATATCACCCGCCGCCCATGCCAGATCACCAATGCGCTGGAAACCAAACATTGAGTAGTAGATGTAGAAAGGAATGGTGCTAACACCGTGCGAACTATAAGAGGTCGCTGCTGCAATCCACGAGCACATTGCACCCGCTTCATTGATTCCTTCTTCAAGGATCTGGCCACTTTTGTCCTCTTTATAGAACATGATTTCGTCTTTGTCCTGCGGGGTGTAGAGCTGTCCCACAGAAGAGTAGATGCCGAGCTGACGGAACATTCCTTCCATCCCAAAGGTACGCGCTTCATCCGGTACGATCGGTACGATGTGCTTGCCAATTTTTTTATCACGACACAGCAGTGTCAACATCCGCACCCACGCCATGGTGGTCGACATCTCTTTGTCACCAGAACCAACCAGCAGCGGTTCAAAAACAGATAGCGGTGGAATCTCTAACGCATCAACCTTATCGCTACGGGTTGGCAGGTAACCACCCAGCTCTTGTCGGCGGGCATGCATGTACTGCATCTCTTCAGAGTCGGCGTCCGGTACAAAGTATTCACCGGCGGCCGCGGCTTCATCATCCAGCGGAATATTGAAGCGATCACGGAAGGCAACCATATCGTCGTCATCCAGTTTCTTTTGTGAATGGGTACGCATCTGCCCTTCACCGGCTGAGCCCATACCGTAACCTTTAACGGTATGTGCCAGGATCACGGTTGGCTGACCATTCTGGTTAACCGCTGCGTGGTACGCCGCATAAACCTTATGAGGATCATGTCCACCACGGTTAAGACGCCAGATATCTTCATCCGACATCTTCGATACCATCGCCTTCAATTCAGGATATTTGCCAAAGAAGTGTTCACGCACATACGCGCCATCTTTTGATTTGTAGTTCTGAAAGTCACCATCGACCGCTTCCATCATGCGCTTCTGTAGCAGGCCATCTTTATCTTTGGCCAGTAGCGGATCCCAGTAGCTGCCCCACAAGACCTTGATCACATTCCAGCCAGCACCACGGAAGTTGGCTTCCAGCTCCTGCACAATCTTGCCGTTACCACGTACCGGGCCATCAAGACGCTGTAGATTACAGTTAACGACCCAAACTAAATTATCGAGCTTTTCACGCGATGCGAGGGAGATAGCGCCGAGGGTCTCAGGCTCATCACACTCACCATCACCGATAAATGCCCACACCTTACGCCCTTCGGTGGCAGCAAGATTTCGATGTTGCAGGTACTTCATGAAACGCGCCTGATAGATCGACATGATCGGCCCGAGGCCCATCGAAACGGTTGGGAACTGCCAGAAATCCGGCATCAGGTGTGGATGCGGATAGGACGACAGGCCACCGCCATCGACTTCCTGACGAAACTTATCGAGCTGATCCGCACTCAAGCGCCCTTCAAGAAAAGCACGTGCGTAGGTACCCGGTGAAGCGTGGCCCTGTGAAAAAATCAAATCGCCGCCATGTCCGTCACTCGACGCCTTCCAGAAATGGTTATAACCGACATCATAAAGTGTCGCCGCCGATGCAAAGGTCGCGATATGCCCACCCAGCTCAGCGCTCTTGCGATTCGCTTTAACCACCATCGCCATCGCGTTCCAGCGAATGTAGCTACGGATGCGGTCTTCGATCGCCGCATCACCCGGCAGTGGCGCCTCAAGGTGCGTTGGAATGGTGTTCACATAGGCGGTATTGGCCGAATAAGGCAGGTTAGCGCCGGTGCGGCGGGCCTTGTCGATCATCTGCTCTAACAAGAAGTGAGCACGCTCAACCCCTTCGTTTTCGATCACCGACTCCAGGGCATCCACCCACTCCTGGGTTTCAATGGCATCGATATCAGGTAACTGTGATTGCTGGGACATTCATCCAACCTCTTTAATTGAATTCTGGCGCCAGCTAACAAAGCTGCCGCCATGTAAAATCGTGAAAATGAAATCTATAACGTCTAAATTTTGGGCCAGGCCATAATAAGGGCCAGTGGGTATTCCAGTGGATATTATGGATAAATTCTGGGTAAGGGACACCACAGGGGCATCGAATGCTGCTGACATATCATTTTAATACTCTTTTTTTCGCTACAGCCATAAAACCCTTCCCACATTTTCCTTATTCGTCTGTCACTGCGGTATCGCACCCATTTACAATGGCACGTTCGCTAAACAACCCGCTTATATAAACATGCTTGTTTTTGTTAAGATTTTAGCAGATCTACCGCCTCTATTTTGCTATCTTTAGCGGGCGAGCTTTGATGCGTGATCTCTCAGGCGGGATATGATCGGTTTTTTCCCGCATCAGGTCAAGAAAAGACCATATTAAAAATAAGGAAAACACTGTGAAAATCAAGCTAAAACAACAAAAAAGCGCACTGACTCAAGCAGCCTTCAACACCATTTCGCACCTAATTATTCTACTGCCACACAACTGCCTCAAAGCCAAATCAAAGGACGCCTGGCCAACACTGCCTTATGACGACATTTTGCAGCAGCGCCTAAAACGCAGCGGCGGTGAAGAGACCCTGTTAACCACCGACCTGCCCAACAAGGCCAGCACCCATGTGACACTCTCAGGTATCAAGGACGACATCAGTCGTTTTGAACTGCTGACACTGGCACGCAAACTCGCAGCACCACACCTGGCTCAAAACCCGGCCAGCGTGACCATCATCGCACCAGGCTTTAACGATGAAGAGGCCACCCCATTTATCACTGCAACGGTTGCCGCACTGCTCGCCGCTAGCTGCGAAATGCCATCATTCAAGAGCAAAGCAGACAAACCTTCTAAGCTACATACAATTCAACTACTCGGGCTAGCCAATCACATCGACTTGAGTCGCACCATCGCAGAGGCCAATGGCAACAACCTCGCACGCCAGCTAACCACGTTGCCACCGAATGAACTGACACCCGCCATTTACCGCAAGCGCGTGGCTAAACTTGCCAAAGAACATGGCTGGAAGATGACGTTTCTTGATCAACAGACACTCAAACGCAAAAAGGCAGGCGCCTTTCTTGCGGTATCACAGGGCAGCAGCGAAAAAGATGCGGGCATCGTTCATCTGCGCTATACACCTAAATCAGGGCGTATTAAACAGACCCCGTTGGCACTCGTCGGCAAGGGTATCTGCTTCGACACCGGCGGCACCAACCTTAAGCCCGCACAGTACATGCACGGTATGCATGAAGACATGCAAGGCAGCGCAGTGGCGCTCGGCACCTTTCTCACCCTGACTCAATTGAAGGTGCCGTATGTGGTTGATTGCTGGCTGGCGCTAGCACAAAATCACATCGGGCCAAACGCCTATAAACAGAACGATGTGATCACTGCCAGTAACGGCGTCACCATCGAAGTAATGCACACCGATGCCGAAGGGCGTATGGTACTGGCCGACACATTGGTGCTGGCGGCAAAGCTAAAACCAGCGCTGATCATCGACTACGCGACGCTAACCGGTGCCTGCCACTACTCACTCAGTGCACGTTACAGCGGCGGCTTTACCAACCGAGAGGTGCTGATCGATGAAGTGATCTCAGCCGGACGCAATAGCGGCGAACGCGTCTGGCCATTCCCGATCGATAAAGATTTCGATGATGAACTAAAAAGTAAAGTCGCCGATGTCAAACAGTGTTCACTGGGAGGAGAGGCGGACCACATCCTTGCCAGTCGATTTTTGCAACGCTTTGTCAACGACACGCCATGGCTGCACCTCGATCTCTCATCCGGCAATAGCAAAGGCGGGCTGGCACATATTCCGACCGACATCACCGGCTTTGGAGTCAGCTTCACGACGCAACTGCTGTTCGATAATGAAGCACTCTCAAAGGTAAATAAGACTTAAAAAACGGCACCAATGTAGCCCGTATACTTTATAGGTATAGTATAAAGATGGAAAATGAAATTACAGATCTCCAGATTCGGCTAACCCACCAGGAATCAACGATTGAAGCGCTTAATGAAGTGATCATCCAGCAGCAGAAGGCGATTGATCATCTGACGCTAACAGTCACCCAAATAAATGAGCGCATGCGAGCCATGACCGATTCAAACATCGCCCATCAGTCAGATGAAACACCACCACCGCATTACTAGGAGGCTGTCCAAGAATAGGAACCGTAACGAGGCAGTGCCAGTTTGAGTCAGGTTTTTTGATCATTTGAGACCAATAGTGGGTCTATTAAACGAAAATGATCGGAAAATCTGGCCAAAATGGCGCTTCCGCAGTAGGTTCTTCTATTCTCGGACAGCCTCCTAGAACGATGACTGCAATCAATGTAGCCCAGACTACTCACTTTGACAGCCCTACAGCACCCCGTTACTCTTAACCAACAGACTGAACTCATTAAAAAAGGATGTACCGCATGAATGACGGCTCGCCACTCGTAGACGCACAACAACAGTTCGTCGATGCCCTTAGCAATAAAACCACCGAAACAGAAACCTGCCGCCTGAGTGCAGCACTCGGCCGCACACTGGCAAGTGATCTGCAGGCCGCAACAGACATGCCCCCTTACCACCGCGCCATCGTTGAAGGCTGGCTGGTGAATAGCGCCGATACAAAGGGTGCGGATGAAGGTTCACCCATCAGTTTCGATATCACCGGCAACATCATCCCCGGTGATGAAAGCTGTCCATTGCCCGGCACGGGAGAAGCCCTGCGTGTCGCCACCGGCAGCATTGTGACAGACGGGCCAGTTTCAATCGTACGCCCGTGGGAAGGCAAGGAAGATGGCAGCACGATTTCGATCACCCGCCCCTTCCCGCCCCGCTTCTTTATTGAAGAGCAGGGGTATGATCTCAAACAAGGCGCGACGGCCATTGCTGCTGGCACGGTAATCGGTGCGGCAGAAATCGGTACTATCGCCAGCCTCGGCATTGACGAGATTGAAGTGGCGAGCGCACCAAAGGTCACACTATTTGCTTCCGGCGATGAAGTAATTCCCTATACCGATCCACTCAAACCCGGCAGCATTCGCGATAGCAACAGCATCATGCTCGCCAGTGCGGTTACCGGGGCAGGCGGCATCCCGGTCATTGCTGGTATTGTGGGCGATAATTTCGATAAGTTTGTCACAGCGGTTAAAACCGCTATTAATAGCTCAGACATGATCGTCATCTCTGGTGGCACCGCTGTCGGTGGACGTGACTTTATCTCAGACCTGCTAAAAGAAGTGGGCGAACTCATTATTGATGGTGTGCCGATGCGCTCAGGCCGCCCGTTGATCATGGGTAAAGCCGGAGATACACCGATTATCTGTGTCGCAGGCCACCCGCCTGAAGCGCTACGTGGCTTCAACCTTTTTGGCGTCGCTGCGCTTAACAAATTAACCGCTAGAGATGCCGAACTGCCGACGGACAGCCAAAATAACCAACCGCCACCAGCATAAAAAGCGTGACATAATTGAGTAATAAAACAGCAACTCCTTAAGTACCGCGTAGCCGAGGAAATACTATGTCGCAGCCACTAACTATGATCTGTCCTGACGATTGGCATCTTCACCTAAGAGATGGCCCGATACTCTCGACCACCGTTGCCCATAGTGCAAAGCAGTTTGCGCGCGCCATCATCATGCCAAACTTGAAGACGCCGATCACCACCGCAGAGTTAGCGATGGCCTATCGTGATCGCATCCTTGCTGCGATCCCGGACGGCCTCGCCTTTAGCCCGTTGATGACGCTGTACCTAACAGACGACACATCTATTGAAGAGATCAAACGCGCGGGTAACAGCAAGCATATCGTCGCGCTGAAACTTTACCCGGCTGGCGCCACTACCAATTCAGCCTCTGGTGTTACCGACATCGAATGCACCTATTCGATCCTCGAAGAGATGATTGAGTTTGACATGCCACTGTTGATCCATGGTGAAGTGACCGACCCAAGCATTGATGTCTTTGATCGTGAAAAAGTCTTTATCGAGCGACACCTGGAACCACTCACACGCCGTTACCCGGAATTAAAAATTGTGTTAGAACATATCACTACTAAAGATGCAGTCAACTATGTTAAAAAAGGTGATAATACCCTCGCGGCCACCATCACCCCCCATCATCTGCTGCTTAATCGCAACGCAATGCTAGTAGATGGCATACATCCGCATCACTACTGTCTACCAGTATTGAAGCGTGAAGTGCATCGTCAGGCATTAGTCAAAGCAGCCACCAGTGGTAACCCAAAGTTCTTCCTTGGCACCGACAGTGCACCACACAATGTCGACAACAAAGAGAGCAGCTGTGGTTGCGCTGGCATCTACTCTGCCCACGCCGCACTTGAACTCTATACCGAGGTCTTTGAAGCGGCTGGTGCGCTCGACAAACTGGAAGGCTTCGCCAGCTTCCATGGCCCGGATTTTTACGGACTGCCGCGCAATAAAGAGAGCATCAGCCTGGTCAAGCGGCCCTGGGTAAGCCCTGAAAGCTATCAATTCGGTGAAGAAGGGACAGTACGCCCCTTCCGTGCTGGTGAGGCACTGGACTGGACCCTTTATGCCAATCTGCACCGCACTATTCAATAAGTGCATCCTTAATAAATACCCAACCCGACATACACCTGACCGACAAGAGTTAACGCCCCCTTCATGCTGAATAACCAATCACCACCACTGGCAACCCGCTTCAGAGGCTACCTGCCAGTCATTATCGATGTTGAGACCGCCGGCTTCAATGCACAGACCGACGCCTTACTGGAGGTCGCGGCAGTACTTCTCAAGGTTACACCTGATGGCAAACTTGAACCTGACATGACCATCGCCCATCATATCCTCCCGTTCGAAGGGGCCAACCTCGAAGCGGCGGCGCTGGAATTTAACGGCATCGACCCTTACCACCCATTCCGCATGGCGCTGGAAGAGAAAGAAGCGCTGCAATCAATCTTCAAACCGATACGCAGTGCGATCAAGGAAAATGGCTGCACCCGTGCCATCCTGGTCGGGCATAACGCTGCCTTTGATCTTAACTTCATCAATGCTGCCGTGGCACGCAGCAAAATAAAACGTAACCCGTTCCACCCTTTTAGTACCCTCGATACCGTTTCACTCAGCGCCCTCGCCTACGGCCAAACTGTACTGGCACGTGCGGCAATGGCATCCGGTATCGAATGGGATGGTAAAGAGGCACACTCGGCCATCTACGATGCCAAGCGTACCGCTGAGCTCTTTTGCGATATCGTCAACCAATGGGATAACAACATCGGCATACCTGCCGCTAATCCAGAGGTAGACAACGACGACTCAACAAATTAATCGATAGGTTCAGGGGGGAACCGTGGACAAAAAGAACCAGCCAGGTGCTGCACACACCCTTTCCATCATCATTGCCGACGACATTGAGCTAACCTGCTTAATGATTCAATCATCGCTACAAAAAGCAGGCTACCGTGACACTCGCCTCGCCAGCGGCCCTGATGAAATGCTTCAGCTAATCGAAGAACGCCCCGCAGATATCGCACTGCTGGACTGGGTGATGCCAAAGATGAATGGACTCTCGCTATCAACCCGCATTCGTGAAATCGATGATGAAAACAACCACTACACCTCGATTATCATGTTGACTGCCAAAGAGGGGATTGAAAATCTGGTTAAGGCATTTGGCCAGGGCGTTGATGACTACCTGAACAAACCGATCAATTGAGAAACTATACAAAGCGAAGGAGGCGGGGCGTAACCAGGTCATTAGCTGAGTTCTGTTTCAGACAATAAAAAAGGCGCTACATCATCAGACACAGCGCCTTTTTATTACAAATGGATAAGAGGCTTACGCTTTTCCTGCCGCCTCAACCATCGTCTTTAGCTCACCGCGCTGATAAAGCTCCATCACGATATCACAGCCACCAACCAGCTCACCGTCGATATAGAGCTGCGGGAACGTTGGCCAGTTAGCATAACCGGGCAGGCTCTGACGAATCTCAGGATCAGCCAGTACATTGATATCCGAGAACTCTGCGCCACAGGCACCCAGCGCCTGCACCACATGACTTGAAAAACCACACTGCGGAAATTGCGGGGTCCCTTTCATATAAAGCACAATCGGTGCGCCTTCAACCTGCTGCTTGATTCGATCCATTACATCCATTATTTATTCAACCTCTTGCCTGCTGCTTGTCTAAAAGATATGCCATTCTAACGCCAGTTCCCGCATATAAAAACAGGACATTCGGTATTGGTATAGCTTTTTCAATGCAATTTCAAGGGCACCCTATTCATCTCGGACGTAACAAATTGAATTCCAGATTCGTTACATCAAGGCGTAAATAGCGGGTAATAGCGAGACTATTGCCAGAATTTACAAAGCTGATGTAAGCGATTTGCAGTTTAATAAGCAACAACCTGCAAATTCCGGGCAGGCGACTCAGCTATATATAATAAGATATATTAACTTTTAATATCATTGTGTTAGGCATCGACCTCTTTAAAGATAAGTAGCATTCACGTCGATAAACCACATAGAATTAATAGAAATATGATCATTAAATACACCTTCGATAATGGGCGCGGTAGAATTCTATGCAAATATCAGATTTAAAAAAAGCTAACGGCGAAAAGAACCGATATGAACCCGCTATCATCAAGGCACTGCGTCGTATTGGCGATATCAGCCACAGTACAACTGAGCTTGACGCCATACTGCATCATTCAATGCAGGAGATCCTCTCAATTTTCTCAGCCGACCGCGCCTGGATCATCCACCCCTGCGATCCTGAGATAGAATTTTTCACGGTAAAATCAGAGGCAACTCACCCTGACTGGCCCAGAGAGAGCGAACAGGGAGTGCCACTGCGCAGTGACAAAACCATTAAACAGCTACTACGCGACTGTTTAACAACAGATACACCACAAGTGCTTGATCTCAACAGTAACGATGAAATCCACCAGTCAAATTTACTCAAGGAGTTTTCAGTACGCACACAAATTAGCATCGCGCTAAACCCAACAAAAGAGCAGCCCTGGCTGCTGGGATTACACTACTGTGGCAAACCACGCGAGCTTTCAACGCTCGATATTCAGTTTTTTACTGAAGTCGCCCATCGCATTGAAGCTGCTATTAGCACTAGCCACATCATGTCCAACTTAAACCATAGCGAAGATCGATATCGCCTGGTGGTCGAGGCAATGACCCAGGGGGTTCTGGTTCAAAATGAAAAAGGAGAAGTCCTGGAGGTGAATCGCGCTGTCCAGAACATCCTGGGATTAACAAATGCTGAGATTGAAGCATCTGCCACACCTGGCTTCTGGGGAGACCCCATCCATAAAGATGGCTCCCGCTTTTCACCTGCGGAGCACCCTGTTCACAAAACACTCACCACAGGTACCGCATCACATGAGACCCTGATGGGGGTTTACCATAATAGAGAAAAACGCTATCGCTGGGTCATGGTTAACACGACACCATTACAGCCAACCAGAAAAGGCGACCAGCAGGTCATCACGACAATTACTGATGTCACCGCAGCTCAGGAAGCAGCTCAGGCAACCAGATCACATATGGACTTTCTGAATGCGATTGAACGTATCAGTCGCATTACCTCCAACACCCACTCCATCGACATCATGCTAAAAAATGTACTGACTGAAATACTTGAGATCTTTAATTGTGATCACGCCTGGTTACTACATCCATGTGACCCTGATGCCACATCATGGCAGCTACCGATATCACAACATCGTCGTAAATGGCCTGGGATACCCGCAGGCGCTGAGGTGGAGATGAGTCACGGTGCGCGTAAAATATTTCAAACTGTGCTAGCGTCTAACCACGCGGGGGAATTTAATACCGAAGATAACCCCGACTACTTTAATGATCCGGTTTTCACCCGGTTCAAGATACAATCCCAGCTCATTTCATCCATCTTCCCCAAACTGGATAAGCCGTGGTTGCTTGGCATACATCACTGTAGTCAGCTAGTCCGCTATTCAGATCATGATAGAGCGCTATTCGCAGCGATTGCAAGGCGCATTGAAGATGCACTCTCTACGCTCATCAGCCTGCGCAATCTTCGTGAGAGTGAAGAACGCTTTAGAACACTGGTGGAACACGCACCAGAAGCGATCTTTGTGATCGATGCAGATAGCGGGCTCTTTATCAATGCCAATAGAAATGCAACAAACCTTTTTAATAAAGCACGTACAGCACTGCTAGCAAGCAGCTTTATCTCGCTAAGCCCTGAAAACCAGTCAGATGGCCGCCGCTCTGATCAAGCAATAAAAACGCTCATCAACGACACCATTAATAGCGAAACCCCCAACTTCGAATGGGAGTTTCTCACTGACAATGACAAGCTCGTGTTATGTGAAGTGTGCCTGGTTCGGCTCCCCTCTCAAGACAAGCAGCTCATTCGCGGCAGCGTAACAGACATCACATCCCGCCAGCAGGCCGAAACCAAAATGTTAAAATTATCGACCGCGCTTGCACAAACCACTGACGCGGTGATGATCACAAACAAAAAAGGGGTTATCGAATACGTTAACAAATCATTCGAAACAATCACCGGCTACCAGGAAAGCGAGATTATTGGTAAGACCCCTAACATTCTGGGTTCAGGCAACCAGAGCGCCGGTTTTTATAAAACATTATGGGACACCATTAACGCTGGTGAAGTGTTTAGCAATGTATTCCTGAATAAGAAAAAAAGTGGTGCACTTTATTATGAAGAAAAATCGATCACCCCTCTGCATAACTCAAGCGGTGAGATAACACACTACATTTCAACCGCAAGAGACATCTCCGGGCACATGAAGATCCAGGAGCACCTCGAATTCCTCGCCCATCACGATGTACTAACCCAACTACCAAATCGTACTGAATTAATCTACAAACTAGACCGGGTAATCGATAGTGCAGAAAGAACCAATGCCTCATTAGCAGTGCTCTTTCTTGATCTTGACCGTTTCAAGAGTATCAATGAAACACTTGGCCATGACATTGGTGACAGCTCTCTACAGCAAGTAGCAAAATTACTCACCAACTGCCTGAAAAAGGATGACATTATCGCCCGCTTCGGCGGTGACGAATTTGCCATCGTGCTTAATAACATTAAGGGCGTAGATGAAGCCAGCCACACCACTCAAAAAATTCTGGATGCCTTTACTTCACCACTCATAGTAGATGGACATGAACTGTTCTTAAGCGCCAGCATTGGGATCACCACCTACCCCCGTGACGGCAGCGACTCAAAATCACTATTGAAAAATGCTGGCACAGCCGTTTACCGTGCTAAAGAACATGGTCGGAACACCTTCGATTTTTATGAATTCGAAATGAGCGATAGCGCAGATAGCCGCCGGGCAATGGAAACAAAACTTCGACACGCGTTAGAAAATAATGAATTTCACCTCCTCTATCAACCTTTGGTAGATATCAACAGTGGCCAGCCAATTGGCGCAGAAGCGCTGATTCGTTGGCAGCCAGAGGGAAGTGCCTACCCAGTATCACCACTAGACTTCATCCCAATCCTTGAAGAGACAGGACTTATTGTCCCGGTTGGCAGATGGGTGCTCAACAATGCATGCAAACAGTTGAGCGAGTGGCAAAACAGGGGCGCGGATAACTTCCGTATGTCGATCAACATCTCAAGCCGCCAATTTCACGGCAATGAACTTATCAACACACTGAAAAACTGCATCGAGAACCATCAAATTAACGCAGCGGATCTGGATCTTGAGATCACAGAAAGCCTACTACTTGAAACAAACGACGATACTATTTCACTACTGGATAGCATCAGCGAGATGGGCTTTGCGCTTTCAATTGATGACTTCGGCACCGGCTACTCATCACTCAGTTATCTGAAACGACTGCCCATCACCACCCTTAAAATTGACCGCACCTTTGTACATGACATGCAGACAGTACAGGACAGCACCACATTGGTAGAGGCGATTGTCTCAATGGCTAGAAGCCTGCGCATGGGCATTATTGTTGAAGGTGTTGAAACACCACAGCAGTTAACACTACTAAGCAACATGGGTTGCGAAGTCGCACAGGGCTATTACTTCAGTAAACCGATTGAAGCCGAGGATTTTCATCAGTTGTTGGTTGAAAAGGGCTTGATTGAAAAGCGTTAAACAAACAGGCCATTCCACTACGTCCCGGTAGATCAACCTCCTCCTACCGGACACCAGGAGCGGCATTAGTTCAGCGCATGCGCTGCTGCCGTTTATTAACACCCGGCCTGGTACGCCTTACGTGTTACTCCACATATATCCGTACGATCAATCCCGGCGCTGCCTGGCCGCACATGCAGCCCAATCGAACTTCGCGTTGTACTCACCCAGAAAGCGTGTTAGATATTAGTTGTAGTGCTAAGAAACCATTATCAGAAAAGCGAAAGGGAAAACAGATCCATGAGCGAACATACCGATCGACTGTATATCGCCTTATTCAGTATTCATGGTTTGATCCGCGGCACTAATCTGGAACTGGGGCGTGATGCTGATACCGGCGGTCAAACGCTCTATGTAGTCGAGCTTGCTCAGGCATTGGCGCGCCACCCTGGAGTAGCGCGCATCGACCTGGTCACGCGGCGTATAGTAGATGAATCGGTTGCGGATGACTACGCCAAGCCTGTCGAAGTACTTTCAGATAATTTACGTATTGTGCGCATAGATACCGGCGCTGATGGCTATATTGCCAAGGAACAACTATGGGATTACCTCGACGGCTTTACCGATAGCGTCGTTAATTTCTTTAATGAAAGTGGTACCCTACCCGATATCCTTCACAGCCATTATGCCGATGCCGGTTACGTTGCTGCCCGCTTGGCCAATCAGCTGGCGGTACCATTAATTCATACCGGTCACTCCCTCGGTCGGGTAAAACGACGTCGCCTATTGGCCAGTGGTCTTTCAACTCAGGAAGTGGAAGAGCGCTATCATATGGCGCGCCGCATTGAGGCTGAAGAAACCACACTGGCAACAGCTGAACGCGTGATCACCAGCACCTTTCAGGAGATTGCAGAACAATACGAACTCTACGACCACTATCAACCAGAACAGATGCGTGTGATACCACCCGGCACAGACCTGATGCAATTCACGCCACCTACTGGCGAGGAGTTAGAATCACCTCTCTTTGGTGAAATTGTCAGTCATCTGAAAGCACCTGATAAACCGATTATCCTGGCGCTATCAAGGCCGGACAAACGCAAAAACATTGTAGCCTTGATAGAGGCCTACGGCCAATCTACCGAATTGCAGGCGCTGGCCAATCTGGTGATTGTCGCGGGTAATCGAGATGACATTAATGATCTCGAGGAAGGTGCCCAGGAGGTCTTCCATGAATTGCTGCTGGCCATTGATCGTTACGATATCTATAGCCAGGTGTCGATGCCCAAACATCATCACCGTGAACAGGTCTCATTAATTTATCGCATTGCAGCGGCGTCAGGTGGTGTATTTGTTAATCCGGCGCTTACCGAGCCTTTTGGGCTGACATTAATTGAAGCAGCCGCTTCCGGCCTGCCCATTGTTGCCACAGAAGATGGCGGTCCGCAGGATATTATTGGCAACTGCCACAACGGCTTCTTAGTCAACCCACTGCAAACAAGCACCATCAGCGATGCCCTGTTAAAACTGTTGCAAGATAAAAATCTCTGGCAACAGTGCGCCGAACAGGGATTAAAAGGTGTTCGTGACCATTATTCATGGGATGCTCATGCTGACAATTATCTCTCTCTAGTGCGGCCTATTGCCGAACGCTCCGAAGTACTGGTACGCAAACCAATTCATCGTCGCAAAGAACTCTATCGTGATCGAGCAATCATCAGTGATCTGGATCAAAATCTGATAGGCGACAAAAATTCACTACGACAACTGATTGACGTGTTACGTCAGCATCGCAAAAGTAGCAAATTTGCGATTGCCACTGGTCGCCGTTTTGATTCAGCCCTGAGAATAATGAGACAACATAATATCCCGGAGCCGGATATTTTGATCACCAGTGGTGGCACTGAGATTTATTATGCGCCAAAATATTCCACTGATATTGCCTGGAGTCAACACATTGATTACGACTGGTCACCACATAAAGTAAAACCGGTTCTGGCCGAGTTGCCAGGCCTAAAACTCCAGCCAAGATCAGAACAGAGCCGCTTTAAGATCAGCTACTACATTGACCCTGGGATTGCCCCTGATGTTGAAGAGATCAGCAGTCTACTGCATCAGAATGAGCAGTCGGTACACCTGAACCTGGCCTTTGGTCAGTATCTGGATGTAATGCCTCAGCGTGCCTCCAAAGGGCTTGCCTTACGTTATATTGCAGACCGCTGGCAGATCCCGCTGGAACGTATTTTTGTTGCGGGGGGATCCGGCGCCGATGAATATATGATGCGTGGCAATACACTGGCGGCAGTAGTAGCCAACCGCCATCATGAAGAGCTATCTCAGCTGGTGAATATCGAACACATCTATTTCGCAAGGAATCCTTTTGCTGAAGGGATACTTGAAGCCCTAGCATACTACGATTTTTTTAATGAATGTAAAGCCCCCAGGGAAAGAGCGGTAGCCCATGAGTAAAGCCAGACTATTACTGTGTACCGACATGGATAGAACCGTCATTCCCAATGGCTTGCAAGCGGAACATCCACTGGCGCGAAAATGGTTTTCTGAGTTTTGCCGCCTGTCACAGGTCACGCTCGTTTATGTCACGGGTCGCCACCAGAAACTGGTTAAAGAGGCGATAAAGCACTACAACCTGCCCTGGCCAGGCTATGCCATTACCGATGTTGGTAGCAAAATTTCTCATATCAATCATCAACAGCAATGGCAGCCACTACAGATTTGGGAGGATGAGATTAATAAAGAGTGGCATGGCAAAAGTCACGGTGAGTTAAAAACGCTATTTGCCGATATAACTGAGCTCCAGCTGCAAGAAACAAGCAAACAAAATAGCCATAAGCTAAGCTATTACATCGCGCTACATGTCAAACAGGAAGATATATTATTACAGATGGCACAGCGCCTGAATGCCGATGGCGTGCAGGCCAGCCTGATATGGAGTGTCGATGAGCCAAAGGGCATTGGCCTGCTGGATGTGCTGCCCCGCAATGCAACCAAGCTACATGCGATCGATTTTCTTCGCCAGCAATTAAATTATTCACTCGACGAAGTACTCTTTGCCGGCGATAGTGGTAATGATCTACCCGTACTGGCTAGCGCCATACCTTCCGTATTGGTGGCCAACTCGACAAGCGATGTAAAAAAAACCGCACTCGCTCAGGTAAAACAAAATGGTACCCAACAGGCACTCTATCTGGCCACGGGTCACAATACTCACATGAACGGTAATTATTCGGCTGGTATATTGGAAGGCATAGCCCATTTTCACCCTGCTTTCCGCCAACAATTAAACGAGATGGGAGTCTGTTGTGAGCAATAAACATCGGCCTGTGATTTTTGGCGAAGTACTTTTTGACTGTTTTCCCGATGGCAAACAGGTACCAGGTGGCGCTCCATTTAACGTCGCATGGCATCTACAGGCCTTTGGCGATCAACCCCGCTTTATCTCCAAAGTAGGTGATGATGCCTTTGGCAAAAAACTCATTAATGCGATGCAGCAATGGGGAATGGATACCTCATCAGTTCAAGTTGACCGCTTGCATCAGACGGGCCATGTCGATATCGAGCTGATTGATAATGATCCCCACTACACCATTACCCCCAACTGCGCCTATGATTTTATTGATGCCACCACGATTAACCATGACGATGAAAATGGAATTCTCTATCACGGCAGCCTGGCACTGCGCAATACAACAACGAGAGAGGCGTTTGAAAAACTCGCCAGTCATCCAAACCTGTCGATATTTATGGATGTCAATTTACGCGCGCCATGGTACAGGCATGATGAATTAAGCCACTGGCTAACACAGGCCCGCTGGGCAAAACTTAATCAGCATGAGTTGCAACAATTAGGCGCTGCCAGTGGCGATTTACAACGGGATATGGATCAGTTTCAGAGTAAACACGCACTTGAACTGCTGATCGTAACGCGTGGTGAAGCGGGCGCCATAGTGCGCAACCGTAACGGAGCGCTGCATAGTGCGGCTCCACCCGTAACGCAACAGCTTGTCGATACCGTTGGCGCAGGTGATGCCTTTACAGCCGTCTTTCTGCATGGATTAATTTCAGACTGGCCGTTAACCAGAATACTGGATGCCGCCCAGCAGTTTGCCAGCGCGGTGGTAGGGCTGCGTGGTGCAACCCCTGATGACCCCGAGTTTTACCGTACTTTTAAACTGCCATGCTGATTAATTTTTTCTAAAATAATAAAGGTATTGTATGTACGAACAAGTTTCACATTCATTGCTAAATGACATTCTCAATAACCTCAAAACAGAGATCAGCGAACAGGACCTACGCCATTTTTATACCCGCCTGGGGGCCAATTTCTACGCCATACATTCACTTTTTGAACGTCTCTATGGTGATAGAGACGACTTCGAAGCACAAATCTTACGTCTGGTGGAAACCATGGCACGCAAATATATTAATCGTCCCGATTCGTTAAAACAGCTCGATATCAAACGTGAAAAAGATCACAACTGGTTTCTTCATCAAAAATGGGTCGGCATGGCACTCTACAGTAATGGTTTTGCTGGCAACCTTAAGGGGGTACGTGAACGACTTGGTTATTTCCAAGAGCTAGGCATCAATATGGCTCACATTATGCCTATCATGCACTGTCCAGAGGGACATAGCGATGGAGGCTATGCGGTCAGTAACTTCAGAGAAGTCGACCCACGTATCGGTAGTATGGATGACCTGACCGGGTTGGCAAGCGACATGCGACAACGTGAGATTCTGCTAGTGCTTGACGTGGTGGTGAACCACACCTCCAATGAACATGAGTGGGCAAACCGCGCCCGTGCCGGCGATCCTGTGTATCAGGAATATTACTACACCTTTGAAACCCGCAATGTCCCCGATATGTTTGAACAAAACATGCTGGAAATATTTCCCGAAACCTCGCCGGGCAACTTCACCTGGGACGAGCAGATGGAGCGCTGGGTGATGACTGTCTTTAACAGCTATCAGTGGGATCTGAATTACTGCAATCCGGCGGTATTTATCGAGATGCTCGATATCATCCTTTTCTGGGCTAATAAAGGAGCCGATATACTGCGTCTCGATGCAGTGGCATTTTTGTGGAAAAAGATCGGCAGCACCTGTCAAAATGAGCGCGAGGCCCATCTGATTTTACAGCTATTGAAAGACTGCTGCCAGGTGACAGCACCGGGGACTTTGTTTATCGCAGAAGCAATCGTTGCACCCGTAGAGGTGATCAAATACTTTGGTGAGGATGCCGTGATCGCCAAAGAGTGCGAAATTGCCTACAATGCGACTTTCATGGCACTTTTATGGGATGCGGCGGCAACTAAAAATGCCAGGCTACTCAATCAGGGTATACGCAGTTTACCGGTCAAGTTAGAGCGCGCCACCTGGCTCAATTATATCCGTTGTCATGATGATATCGGTCTTGGTTTTGATGACAGCGACATTCAACTGGCGGGTTATAATCCCGCTGAACACCGTAAATTTCTTATCGATTACTATACCGGCCACTTCACTGAATCCCACGCCAGAGGGCTGCCTTTCGCTCACAATGAAAAAAATGGCGATGTGCGCATATCAGGCTCGCTGGCATCACTGGTCGGCCTGCAGTATGCACTGGAGGAATCTAACCCCATGCTGGTGGAGGATGCAGTCAAAACCATTTTATTGTTACACAGCATGATCCTCTCTTTTGGTGGCATACCATTGCTCTACTATGGCGATGAACTGGGGGAATTAAATGATTTTTCATACCAGGATGATCCGCACAAAACGGATGATTCGCGTTGGATACACCGGCCAACTATTGACTGGATAAAAGCCGGGAAACGAAACGTAAGCGGTACAGTGGAGTTCAAAATATTCAGCGCGCTCAAAAGAATGATTGCTGTGCGCAAAGAGATTGGGGTATTTGCCGATTTTAATAACCGTGAACTGATTAGCGTGGAGAATCCACATCTATTTGTGTTTGGTCGTTATAGCCTCAATAAACAGGCCGAACGTGTGCTGGTGGTAGCAAACTTTGATGGTAAACCTCAGCCGTTTGATCTCCATGATGTCAATGGCTGGAGCGATAATCAATATAGCCAGATGATCGATTTATACTCGGGACAATCTCCCGATATTTTCAAAGACACCCTGGTGGTGCCAGGCTTTAGCTTCTACTGGCTATGCGAAATGGTCTAGGGGGCCGTCCGGGAATAGAAGAACCTACTGCGGAAACGTCATTTTGGCCAGATTTTCCGATCATTTTCGTTTAATAGGCCCACTATTGGCCTCAAATGATCAAAAAAACTGACTCAAACTAGCACTCCCTCGCTACGATTCCTATTCCCGGACGGCCTCCTAGCATCGTAACGAATATTCATGAACTGCCCCGCCGGGGCTTTGTTACCCGCTTGTGTCGCTACTTCGCTAAAGATTATTTGGCGTCCATGCCAAAATTTCACTCACTGGCGCGACAACTGATTCCTTTATCCGCGACCGTCCTGCATCCGTCACGACTCCGTACAACATCGTTCCTTGCACTCCGAATATGCAGACGGTGTGGCCTATCGGCGACTAATCGCCCTCGCTTCACTCTCCATGGAGATCAGCGCATGAAATCATATTCCTGTGTCACACAAAGCCCGCCTAACACGGAAATAATCATAAATATCTTTACTTATTATCAACTTATGGAGCCCCCAATAAAACACATAAATAAAACATAATAACTCCCGATAAGGTAGTCAAGCGCTACCTGCAAGGCATCCGGACTTTTACATACGAACATTCATATTGAGCCATAACTCGCCGTTAACTAAATATAATTCTTATGATTTTTATGATTTTTATTGCACAGAAGGCACTGAAAACAACAGGAAACCAGCACTCGCACAAAATATAATCGGTTCACCGTCAACATGCCATTAGATAAACGTATAGAAAGCAAGGCCAGTGCTTGATCAACAAGCACCAGCTTCTGACCGAGACAAGCACTTAGCTGTGGAAATTTTTTGCCGCCTCAAGAAAGGCTTTTTGCTTTTTTTATTCCTGCTCACGTGCACCATCGCCAGCCCATTATATGCCGCTATCATCACCTGGGATGGTGGTGGTGGCGACAACAACTGGGACACCTGTGCCAACTGGGACAATGCCGACACCTGCCCCGGGACAGCAGATGTCGCCACCTTTAATGGAACAAGCAGTAAAGCAGCGACGATTAATGTCGCGGTGGATGTTGCCGGGATAGATATTCAAGCCGGGTATCTTGCAACCATTACGCAAGGTGCAGGCAATACCCTTACCGTGGGCACATCCAACTTCAACCAAGCCGGGGGTACATTCACAGGCGGTGATTCGACGATTGATAGTGACGGCACATTTACATTAAGCGGTGGCACCTTCACCAGCACGTCCGGCAACTGGCGGCAGAGCGGCAATCTCACCCTTTCAGGCGGTACCTTCAACCATAATTCCGGTAACCTCACGCTCTTTAGAGACTCAAAAACCGTGAATACTGGCACGGCCCAGTTTTATAACGTGCTGATCGACATAAGTAACACGAATACACTGACTATTAGCGGCACCTTTGATATCAATGGCAACTTGACGGTCAGCAACGTGGGCCGAGTCAATGGGGGAGTGATTACCATCGCGGGTGATCTCATCGCTACCGATAGCAGTTCAACGCCGGGCGGATCAGTGACCTATCGCCTGGACGGTAACGCCGCGCAAACCCTGATGGTTGACGATGTCGGTGGCAGTGGCGCACTGGCCTCAATTGATATCGCTCAGGGCGTGAGCGGCACCTTGCTGATCAAAGACAATATCATTATAGATGGACAAGACGACTGGATCTATACCTCATCGAGCAATGTCGATGCAGGTACCAGCACGGTCACCTTTGGTGTTTTGGGTTTAAGCGTTAACTCCGGTCCAATGACGTTTAACAACGTTGCCCTGACGATGAATAGCAATACACTCACGGTTATCGGTACCATGGATGTCAACGGCAACCTGACGATCAACAGTACCAGCGGTATTGCCGGTGGCACGATTGCCGTCGCAGGCGATGTGATAACCCTGGATAGTACTGTCATTAATAATGGTACGATTTTATTTGATGGCGGCCTCGATCAATCCTTATCTGCGGGCGGTGGTGTCGGAGAATTACCCCATGTTTTAATAAGTAAATCGGGCGGCACCTTAACAATAACCGACACCATCAAAGTCTACCGCAGCTGGACGTACACGCCCGGCGCTACTGTCGACGCGAGCACCAGTACCATCATCTTCGATTTCTTTGGCAAAAGTATCATGGCAACCGGCATGGCCTTTAATGATGTGGATATCCAGCTCAGTGGGAATAACTTCACAGTCATCGGAACGATGGATATCGATGGTGATTTGACCATCACTTCTACGGGTACCATAGACGGTGGCAACATCACCCTGGCGGGAGATCTGACTTCGATGGATAGCAGTGTCAACGGAGCCACCCCGATCACCCTGGATGGCACCGGCACACAGAACATCAGCATCGCCGGCAATGATTTGCCCAATGGCCTGTTTGAAATTGACAAGACCTTAGGCAGCGCGGTATTAACCAGCGCCATGACCACTGCACTGAATGGCCCAGGCCAGGATCTCACCATTACACAAGGCACACTGGATTTGAACGGATTCAATCTCACCGTTCCGGATGCGCTTACCGTCAGTGCCAGCGGCACACTGCAGCTCGAAGGTGATGAGGTCGTCAGCACTACCACAACCACACTTAACACCGGCAGCACGGTACTGTACGACGGTGCGGGAGCCTATACCGGCTTGCAGATGGGTGATCTCTATTCCAACCTGAGCTTTAACAGCTCAGGTAGCTGGACGCTAAATAGCGCACTGGATGTGGATAACCATTTCACCCTGACCAGCGGTACGGTTGATGTCAATAATATCGGCAACTATCAACTCAACGTAGCGGGTAACTGGAACAACAGCGGCACCTTCACTGCACGTGCGGGTACGGTAATCCTGGATGGCAGCAATCAAGCCGTGAACGGTTCGACAACGTTTTATAATTTAACCAAATCCATTGTCGCTGCAGATACCCTGACTTTCCAGGCAGGCCAGACCACTAGCATTGCGAGTGGCGGCATCGCCACCTTGAATGGAAGCAGCGGACAGCTTCTGAGTCTGGTCTCAAACACAGCGGGTACACATTGGCACTTTAACCTGGCCAACGGTGCTTTCAGGAGCATTGATTACATTAGCGTGGTGGACGCCGATGCTGCCGGTTCGGATGCGACACATAAGCCGGTCAATCCGACCAATGCCACCGATGGTGGCAACAACATCGACTGGTTCTACGAAATGAGCGGCCGCGTCTTCGAAGATGTCAATTACAGCGGTGGTAGCGGGAGCGCATACCAGGGCGGTACCGATGCCGGTATCCCTAATGTCACTGTCGAACTCTATGACACAGTCGGCCCCAATTTAATCGACACCACCAGCACGGATGCCAGTGGTGACTATACGCTGACGCCCGCGTCAGCGGGGAACCACATAGTGCGAGTGGTCTCCAGCACCTTAGGTGATAGTGATTCGCCTCCTGCTGCCGGCTTGAATGGCGTGGTGACCGCCATCGCCGAACAGACCTACGAACATAATGGGATCGGTGGCAACGGGGATGCCGGGGCCATGGGTGGTAACGATGTCGATATTGATGATACTGCCACTGCAGCAGCTGCTGGAATTGGTGATACCAATGTCAATGTTGCGGTAGGCGGCGCGACGATAGTGGTGGCTGGCGTTGATCTGGGATTTAGTTATCAACTGATTGTCAATGAACAGGATGTTGGCCAGGGGTCATTAAGGCAATTCATCACCAATGCCAACAACATCACGGGGGTTAATAGCAGCCAGTTTATGATTCCGGCCACCAAATTAGATCTCAACGGGGTTGCCACGATTTCACCCGCTTCGGCATTACCCTCGATCAATGATGCAACAGGCGGCACCACTGTTAACGCCACTACCCAGACAACTAATATTGGTGATAACAACGGCAGCGGACCAGAGGTGGAGATTAGTGGCGGTGGTGCGCCCCCTTATGATGGTTTCAACATCACCTCGGCCAACAATACAATCAGGGGCTTTGTGATTAACGGCTACAATGGCAGCAATATGGGCGCTGTCAATATTAATGGCGCCAGTGCCACCAACAACATTATCGTCGGCAACTACCTCGGCACCAATTATTCGGCAACTGCAGTGGTGAGCAATGCTTCGGGCATTCGTATTGCAGGTGGCGCACAAACGAATACGATTGGTGGCACCGGCGGTGCTGCCACACGTAATATCATCTCCGGCGGCAGTCTCACCGGTATATATATTTCGGGCGTAGGCACCGATGCCAATGAAATCAAGGGCAACTACATCGGCACCGATGCTAATGGAACAAGCGCCTTGCCCAACAATGGGCATGGAATCGACATCAGCGCGTCTGCGGCCAATAACATTATCGGCGGCACGGTCGCCGGGGCAGCCAATGTCATCGCCTATAACGGCGATGGCGCTGGTGAATACGGCATCTATGTCAACAGCGCAGGCGCCGATGGCAATATCATTTCAGCCAACGCCATTTTCGAGAACTTTTCTTCAGGGATTAAATTAGCTGGTGATGGTGCCAACAATAACCAGGCGGCACCAACCATCACTGCGATTTCGCCCAACGGCGCAAACTTCGATGTCACCGCCACCCTGACCTCTGGAGGGGTCATTGAACTCTTCCGTGTCAATAATGCTGCCGCACCCGTGGTAACACCCGATGGCTCGGGGGCAGGCGAAGGTTATTTATTCCTCGGCACCTGCCAGGATGACACCGGTGGTGGCGCGCCCGCCTGTAGCGGCCCCTATATCAATACGATTGCCGATGCCAATGTTGTGGGCGGGACAGTACAGGTGACACTACTCGCCACGGGAGTCAGTGGCGGGGATTACCTCACTGCGACCACCACCGATGCCACCAATGGTACCTCGGAGTTTGCCAGCAACATGCTGGCTCCACTCAGCTACACGCTCTCGG
>Ga0316204_10003808_pt1 | contig 28926 bp, 25 predicted proteins | sample 6monrhotite_MG_2_FD_205661 | JGI IMG/M metagenome (GOLD analysis project Ga0316204, IMG submission 205661) | Microbial mat bacterial communities from mineral coupon in-situ incubated in ocean water Damariscotta River, Maine, United States -... | ecosystem: Environmental > Aquatic > Marine >...
ATGAATAAAACTCGTCAGTTCATCGCTACAAAACGAAGGCTGGTTTACGCTCTAAATTTTGCTTTGTTGATTGCAATGCTTGTGGCAATGGCAATGTTATCTCGAGCAGGTTGGGAAATGTCACGTCACCATGTACCGCTTGTGAGTGCGGCGCACGAAATGAGAATACAAGCTTCTGAGTTCCATCTCTGGTTTGAGGAATTCCTACAAGGAGACCGTTCCATTCCCGCCGAAAAAATATGGGGCCATCTAAATCTGGCAGAGTGGTATGCGAATGCCATGCTCTATGGCGGAAATAGTGTTGAGGGAACAATAACGCCGTTGGACGACCCCATCCTATCCAATAACATTAGGCAGGCCCTCATCTCAATACACAAATTGAGAAAGGTTGGATATGCGCGCCTTAAGAACAGAAGCTCCAGTGCTATTGGCAGCAACATTGATCAGCAGTTTGATCACGATTTCGAACAAATGATGGACTTGTCAGTTAAGGTTGAAAATGCACTACTGATTGCCATAAATAAGGAAATTGAAAGTTTTAAAGTGTTCGTATTCATCATCATACTCATTCTGGCAAGCAGCGCTGGAGTAGCGCGTTTGATTTATATTCATGAGAGAACAAGGAGACTGTATGAGGAGAAAGTTCATGCCCAAGCCTTCTACGACACTCTCACAGCGCTCCCCAACCGATTTTTATTTAATGACCGACTATTACAGGCAATGGCCTCCAGCAAGCGTAATGACATTTATTGTGCACTGATGTTTCTAGATTTAGATAATTTCAAACCGCTTAATGACCTCCACGGGCATGATATTGGAGATATGTTGCTAATAGAAGTAGCTAGGCGCTTATCCGCTTGTGTGCGTGAGATTGACACTGTGGCACGCTTCGGTGGAGATGAGTTTGTAGTGATGCTCAGTGAGTTAAATTCGGACAAAACTGAATCCACTATTCAGGCGCGTATCATTGCTGAAAAAATTCGAGCATCTCTTGCACAGCCCTATTTGTTAAAAGTCAATAAACCGAACAAGATAAAACCCATAGTTCAGCATCGATGCTCGGCAAGCATCGGCCTAGTTTTATTCATCAATCATGATAAAAATTCTGATGAAATCGTGAGGCGTGCTGATTTGGCAATGTATCAAGCCAAAGAGTTGGGTGGAAATTCAATTTTCATTCATGAGGCATAAATAGCCAACTCTGGGCGAGAGCGACAGAACTGTGTTCAGAAAACGTATATTCAAGCGCTGATAAACATAGTCGTAACATCTACGACGCTTCCTTTTAGCTTCAACCTAAAACGTACTGCGCGCCTTCACGCGCAAGCACCGCTGCTTTCCTGCCCAATCCCCAACGATAGCAACCGATCTCACCGGATTCACGAATGACGCGATGGCAGGGAATAAGCAGAGCAATATTGTTTTTTCCGATTGCCGTACCGACGCTACGGCTAGCCTCAGGCATCCCTACCATGCGTGCGATCTGGCTGTAAGATACGACCTCGCCCGGTGCAATTCGCATCAAGGCTTCCCATACTTTGATCTGAAAATTACTGCCCTGCAACATCAAATGCAGAGGCTGTGTTGAGGCGCTCGCATTGAATATTGTGGTTGCTAGTTTGTTTACGCCTTGCAGGTCATGCACGAAGACCGCCATTGGCCAGTTTTGCTTGAGGTCCCCCATCGCACGTTCAGAGTCCCCATCCGCCAAAAACCAAAAATGACAGATGCCGCGCAGAGTCCAGGCGATCAGGGCATTGCCAAATGGAGTGGGCGTTTCACCGAAACTGATTTCCAGCCCCGCCCCCATACGCTTTATTTCTCCCGGCGACATAGCTTCGCAAGTCACCATCAAATCGTGCAAGCGCCCGGGGCTCGACAGACCTGACTCCATCGTAACCGACAACATATCTTTTGACTCTTGCAATGCCTTTTTAGCGTACTCTTTCGTTACATACTGCAAAAATCTCTTGGGTGAAACCCCAGCCCATTCCGAAAAAATTTTTTGCAAATGGAATTCGCTCAGCCCAAGGTTTTCTGATATTTCAACGAGTGAGGGTTGACGCTTGGCGTGACTGCGTATGAATTCAATTGCACGGGCGACCATTTCATACTGCCTAGCCTGATCAACAAGGGTGTCACGCATTGCTGGATGCCCTGCGCAATAACAGTGTAACTGGATTAAAACCAGTTACCAGTGCAGTGCCGACAATAACTACACACGAACCGAATATCATGCCAAAAGTAATAATTTCATCGAGAAAGAGGCTACCCCATAAAATTCCAAAGACAGGAATCAGGAACGTCACCGTCAGCGCGGAAGTCGCGCCGAGGTCTCGGATCAGCCGAAAGTAAAGCAGGAACGCAATTCCGGTGCAGATAACGCCTAGCGCAGCAACTGCTAACATGACTCCAGTACTCGGAGAACTAGTCAACGAGGCAAAAGGAACGGCTGGTGCGATGACCAAACTTGCCGCCAACATACTACCTTGTGCGTTGGCATAACTATCCACTGACTTTGCGGTCTTCGCATAATTCGTGGCGATTCCGAAGGAAAATGCCCCTAGTAATGCTGCAATAATCGCAAGACTTGCACCGTGTTGTGCGCTTAAATGGCCAACCCCAACGACGAGGCTGACACCCAAAATTCCAAGCACTAAGCCCAGCATGGTGCGCCCATTTAGAGAATGGCGGCCCCAGACCGCGCCGATCACCGCACCCCATATCGGCGCGGTGGCATTAAGGATGCACAGTGCTGATGCCGTAAGCGTCTGCGCCGCAAAACCAAACAGCAAAAAAGGTAATGCTCCATTGAATATGCCCAACATAAAGTAATGCCGCCAATGTTGTTTAACGTTGAGTGACTTATTCAGATAACGGGCTACGATCATCAAAAAAATCGCTGCGAGACCGACTCGAAATTCGATCAGAATTACTGGCCCCAGCACTGGCGCACCAATGCGTGTAAACAAAAATGAGGCGCCCCAAATAGCGGCAAGGATGAATAGCCTGAGAATGCTAGCAAAGTTCATGATATATCCTAAAAGTTTGGAGAAACGCAGTATCGCCGAGCCTCGATCACCTTCCCACCCGATTCTTGTGATATTGACGGTTGCTAAAAAGCAATTGATGAAACACCACTATTAACTCGCTTAGGCCAATATAATATTCAGGTGCTAGCAGGCCCCAGGAATTCATAACTAGCGCACGCAAAACAAAGCAACCCGCCTAGATAAGTTCGCACCTTACTGCCGGATGCAGGAAGCAACTTCACATCTTTGTCCCATGTCGCACTCACAAAACCAGCTCAGTTAATATGATATACAGCAACGCGGCTTGCGGCTTGCTATTTCAAGCCTGAATCACGGCAAGCACTTCAAGCCTAAATCCCGCAGCACAAAGAAATAATGTACTCACCAACTATCCACCCGAGTGCAAGTTCTCAAACACGCCGCCAAGTCGTACCCTGCGCAGCATCTTCCAAGACGATCCCAGCTTCTAATAATTCCTTACGAATACGATCTGCTTCAGCGAAGTTTTTGGCTTTCTTGGCAGCGATGCGGGCTTCGATCTGAGTATTGATTGCGGCATCATCCAGCCCTCCCTCGCTTACACCACCTTGCAAGAACTCTTGCGGATCGCGTTGCAACAGCCCCAGCACACCAGCCAATGCTTTGAGTTGCGCTGCGGCTACACTAGATTGGCTTCGATTCACTTCATTAGCAAGATCAAACAACACTGCCACAGCCTCAGCGGTATTAAAGTCATCATCCATAGCCAACTTGAAGCGCTGGGCGTGAGACTCGCTCCAATCAATCCCTTCCCCCTTCTCCCTTCCCTCTTCCCCAACGATTTTAAGCGCCGTATAAAGCCGAGTCAGTGCACTCTTAGCATCGTCGAGATGTTGATCGGAGTAGTTCAGCGGACTGCGGTAATGCGCACGCAAAATAAAGAATCGCACCACTTCGGCATCGTATTTTTTCAACACTTCACGAATGGTGAAAAAATTACCTAACGACTTGGACATTTTCTCTTTGTCTACATTCACAAAGCCGTTATGCATCCAATAATTCACATACTGGCACTGGTGTGCGCCTTCGCTTTGCGCAATTTCATTTTCATGATGGGGGAACTGTAAGTCCGCACCGCCGCCATGAATATCGAAGCTTTTACCCAGCAACTCTGTTCCCATTGCGGAACATTCCAAATGCCAGCCAGGACGGCCTTTGCCCCAAGGAGAGTCCCATTTCACTTCATCCGCATCGCCATCCTTGGCGTGTTTCCACAGCACAAAATCCAAGGGATCATGCTTATCAGAGGCCACTTCCACGCGCTCGCCAGCACGCAAATCCTCTAGCGATTTTCCCGATAGTTTTCCGTAGCCATCGAACTTGCGCACGGCATAATTCACATCACCATCCGCCGCCTGATAAGCCAGCCCGTTCTTCTCAAGTTGCGCGACAATCTCCAGCATCTGCGGAATATATTGTGTAGCACGCGGCTCATGATCGGGACGCTGCACACCCAAGGCATAGGCATCTTCGTGCATCGCATCTATAAAGCGCTGCGTGAGTTGATGAATAGATTCGCCATTTTCAGCCGCACGTTTAATAATCTTGTCGTCAATATCGGTGATATTACGCACATAAGTCACGTCGTAACCGGAGGCTTTCAACCAGCGATACACCAGATCAAACACCACCATCACGCGCGCATGTCCAAGATGGCAATAGTCATACACCGTCATACCGCATACATACATACGCACGCTATTAGGCGTGATGGGTTTAAATTCCTGCTTATCGCGGGTAAGGGTATTGTGTATTTTTAGCATTTCAAAAATTACCGACACCGTCATTCCCGCGCAGGCAGGAATCCAGTTAACAAATAAACTCTCCACAACGCGGAGACAAAAAACAACTGCATATTAATAAAAACGCTGGATTCCCGCCTGCGCGGGAATGACGATCACCCCTGCTCTTTCGCCCAGGAATCCTTAAGTGTCACAGTGCGATTGAATACCAATTTATCGCCACCTTTATGCTCATGCCTATCCGTCACAAAATAACCAAGGCGTTCAAATTGATAATGTGTTTCCGGTGCCGCATCGCGCACCGCAGCCTCCACCCAGCCTTGCACTACAGTGAGTGAAGTCGGATTCAAATAGCTACAGAAATCCACTTCTCTATCTGCATCAGGTGCAGGCACGGTAAACAGACGATCATACAAACGTATTTCGGCAGGTAAAGCATGTGCACATGACAAAAAGTGAATTACACCTTTCACTTTGCGCCCTTCCGGTTTTTTGCCAAGGGTGTCGTGATCAACACTGCATCGCAATTCAATAAGCTTACCTTGGGCGTCTTTCACAGCTTCATCACAGCGCATGACATAGCTGTGACGCAAACGTATTTCGCCACCCAAAGTGAGGCGCTTCCAACCTACGGGTGGCTCTTCGGCAAAGTCATCGGCCTCGATAAACAATTCATCTCCGAACGGCACAACACGCTTGCCTAAGTCGGGCATATTAGGATGAAAATCCGCTTCGCGTGTTAATGCGCCACCGGCATTTGTAATAGTGACTTTAAGCGGATGAATAATCGCCATCACACGCGGCGCACGCAACTCAAGATCTTCACGAATCACACCTTCCATGACCGCCATATCGACATTGTTCTCTCCCTTGGACACACCGATGCGTTTTGCGAATTCGCGTATACCTGCTGGTGTGTAGCCGCGTCGTCGCATACCGACGATGGTGGGCATGCGCGGATCATCCCAACCACTAACGTGTTGCTCATTTACCAACTGTAAGAGTTTGCGCTTGCTGGTAATGGTGTAGTGCAACTCCAAGCGTGAAAACTCATATTGGCGTGGATGGCAAGGGATGCTGATGTTATCCAGCACCCAGTCATACAGTGGGCGATGATCTTCGAACTCCAGAGTACAAATAGAATGTGTAATGCCTTCCAGCGCATCGGAAATACAATGCGTATAGTCGTACATGGGATAGATGCACCACTTATCGCCGGTACGGATATGGTGCGCTCGACGGATGCGATAAACAACTGGATCACGCATATTCATATTGGGTGAAGCCATGTCGATCTTAGCGCGCAACACCATTGCACCATCTGCGAATTCACCGTTCTTCATGCGCGCAAATAGATCAAGATTCTCTGCAACTGAGCGACCTCGGTTCGGACTGTTTTTACCTGGCTGAGTCAGAGAGCCACGATACTCGCGCATTTGTTCGGCATTAAGGTCATCAACATATGCCAAGCCTTTGTTGATGAGTTCCACTGCAAAACCATACAGCGAATCGAAATAGTTCGAGGCCCAACGCACTCCGTCATTCCACTGAAAACCCAACCAGCGCACATCCTCCTGAATAGATTGTGCATATTCATCACTTTCTTTTTCGGGATTGGTGTCATCAAAACGCAAATTGCACAGACCTTTATAGTCATTAGCCAAGCCAAAGTTAAGGCAGATGGATTTGGCATGACCAACGTGCAAATAGCCATTCGGTTCGGGCGGAAAGCGCGTAACAATATGATTGTGCTTGCCGCTAGCAAGATCGCCGTCAATAATTGTGCGGATAAAATTCGAGATCGGTGCTGGTGAAACTGATGTATTACCACTCATAAATCGTGTTTTTCTAAGCTGAAAGAAATTAGATTTTACCTGAAAATTCGCTGCATTAATTAGCCAAGCATGCATCTCTTGTTGTATATTTTATGAAAGCGCTGCGCTTATTTGGTAGAATTCGCGTTCTTTCAATCGGCCTAAGCTGTTGAAACCAAATTTATGCAATTTTCTGGAAAAATATTTCGATGACAATAATCAAACGATTTAGCCAAAATGCCGCGTTTTGTGCCCTACTGTTGTGCTTCAACCCCGCTTCTGCGGACAATTTGCAAGATGCAAACCAATTATTCAAACAAGGGCATCAACAGCAAGCGCTAGAAAAAATTAATTCCATACTATCCACACACCCAAAGGATGCCCAAGCACGTTTTCTAAAAGGCCTCATCCTTACCGAATTGGGCAAAACTGCCGATGCTATCCAAGTCTTCACCGAGCTAACTAAAGACTATCCAGAGCTCCCAGAACCATACAACAACATTGCCGTGCTATATGCGGGACAAGGTCAATACGAGAAAGCTAAAATCGCACTGGAAATGGCGATACGCACCCACCCGAGTTATGCCACCGCACATGAAAATCTAGGTGACATCTACGCAAAAATGGCAAGTCAAGCCTATGACCGTGCGCTTCAATTAGACAAGAGCAACACAAGCACTCAAACTAAATTAGAACTAATCAAGGATCTATTTGGAGATAGACACAACGCCACGGCTAGTGCGTCTCATAAAGTAATCAGCGTGCCCAAGCCTGTTATTGTTGCAGCCGCACAACCCAAAAAACCAACAGTACGTGTAATTAAACAAGCTAAAACAGCTCCCTCTGCTCAAACGGCTAAAACCGTGCTGAAAACAGCTCAGGACTGGGCTGCGGCTTGGTCGGCAAAGGATGTCAAGAAATACCTCACCTTCTATGCAAAAGAGTTCAAAACCCCTCACAACATGAGTCGTCGCGCATGGGAAACTCAGCGTCATAGCCGCCTCTCTAAACCCAAGTCGATTCAAGTAGAAATTCAAAATGCAGCTGTCCAATTAATTAACCCAACACACGCACGCATTGTTTTCAAACAACGCTACCGTGCCAGCCACCTGCACTCCACTGCCAGCAAAACACTGGAACTGACTCTGCACAGTGGCAAATGGCTCATCACACTAGAAAAATCAGGTAGATAATCCATGCCTTTTGCTTCAGTCGCATTATTGCTAGTCTCTTTACTCTCGCCACCTGCCCATGCGGGTGAAAATAACTCGCGCGAAATGGAAAAGTTACTGGCAAGTAGCTTGCATGCCATCGGCAATAACAAGCTTGATGTTGCACTCAATGAAGTCGACTCCTTACTCAAAGTTAATCCCAACTTCAAACTTGCACAATTGGTTCGAGGTGACCTCTTGCTAGCACGTTCACAAGAGCTTGATAATTTTGGCAATGCCCCCAATGCGCCTCGTGCCAGCATGAATGATTTACGCGACGAAGCGCGCGCTAGATTGCTACGTGTACAACAGCCGCAACCATTCAATTCGACCCCAAAATATCTATGGCAGCTCGATGATCAGCAACGCTATGCCGTCGTAATCGACACAAGCAAATCTACTCTGTATTTGTATGAAAACATCAACGGAAAGCCTCGCTATGTAGATGACTATTACATCAGCGTCGGCAAAAAAGGCGCTGACAAAGTGTCGGAAGGCGATCAGAAAACACCGCTTGGTGTGTACTTCATCAATAGCCATCTAGGCAAAGATAAAATCACTGAATTTTACGGCCCCGAAGCTTTTCCCTTGAGCTATCCCAACGAATGGGACAAACGTGAGGGACGTAACGGGCACGGCATTTGGCTGCATGGCACTTCAAACTCCACTTACAGTCGTCCACCCAAAGCCAGTAACGGCTGCGTCGTATTAGCAAATAAAGACCTACTTCAACTTGGCAAGCTTATACAAATAGGCCATGCCCCAGTTATCATCACCAGCCACATGGAATGGAGCAAAGATAGTGACAAAGCTGATCGCAAGCAGTTGATTGATGAAATTGAGAAGTGGCGAAGCGACTGGTCCAGCCTTAACACCAATGCCTACCTCGAACATTACGCGCAGGATTTTTCTTCCGCGAAAAAAAATCGCATTGCTTTTGCAAAACACAAAAAACTAGTCAATTCCAGAAAGACATGGATCAAAGTTAAACTTCACAAGCTCAGCATATTTTCTTATCCGAACCAACCTGACTTGGCAGTAGTCAGCTTCGAGCAAGACTACGACAGCAATAATCTTACTAATCAGATGATCAAACGCCAATACTGGATGAAGCGCAACAATGTATGGCAGATCGTATACGAAGGCTCCGCATGAATATTTTTAAAGTTATTTCAACCTTGCTGCTCGTCGGACTGTGTGCATTGCCGGCTTGCAGTCTTAACCCCGCACACAAAGGAAAAACAAATATGGTCAAGCTCCACACTAATTTAGGCATCATCACTATTCAACTGGACGCTGAAAAAGCGCCGAACACCGTCAAAAACTTTCTTGAATACGTTAATAGCGGCTTCTACAGCAACACTATTTTTCACCGAGTGATTAGCGGCTTTATGATCCAAGGCGGCGGTTTTGAGCCAGGCATGAAGCAAAAAGAAGTCAATGCACCGATTCAAAATGAAGCCAACAATGGCTTGAGCAATGAAGAGTATACGATTGCTATGGCACGCACCAGCGACCCGCATTCTGCCACTGCGCAATTTTTTATCAACGTAAAAGACAATAGTTTCCTAGATTTCAAAGCAGAAAACAGCCAAGGCTGGGGCTACTGTGTGTTCGGAAAAGTTGTCGAAGGCATGGATGTTGTTGACGCAATCAAAGCAGTCAAAACGGGCAATAGCAAGGGCTTTCAGGACGTACCTGAGGAAGATGTCATCATCACTCAAGCTGAAGCAGTAGAAGAATAATAAATACAGGATTCAGGATAAAGTAGGCGGTCATTTTCTGCCCAATCCTGAAGCCTGAAGCCTGCCATGCCCTATTCCCTATTTATTTCCGATCTACACTTGTGTAGCAACAGCCCGAAAACTACGCGCTTGTTTCAACACTTTGTAGAAAATGTCGCTCCACAGGCTGAAGCGCTTTATATTCTAGGTGATCTATTTGAATATTGGGCTGGAGACGACGACCTAGACACTTCATTTCATACCCAAATCACTAGTGCTCTGCGCAAGCTATCCGAAAACGGAACTCGCATCTTTATCATGCACGGCAATCGAGATTTATTAATGCAAGAAAAGTTGTTGTGCGCTTGCAATGCTAAGCTGCTTGCGGATCCGACACTGCTTGATCTATACGGCACAGCAACCCTTCTTAGTCACGGCGATGCATTATGCACAGATGATACCGACTATCAGAATTTTCGACGCACAGTACGCAACACACACTGGCAGCAACAGTTTCTCAGCCAACCTCTTGCGCATCGCAAAGCACAAATTGAACGATTACGCGAACAGAGCAAAACAGAAAAGCAACACAAGACCTTAGACATCATGGATGTAAATCCCCTAGCAGTGCATGAATTGTTGCAGCAAAACAACTTCCCACGCCTGATACACGGGCACACTCATCGCCCGGCTCACCATCTACATTATGCTGATGGACACTGCTATGACCGCTGGGTTTTAGGCGACTGGGATGCGCACGCTAATGCCTTGAGCTGCGACATCAATGGGATTGACTGGATTGAGATTCCCGACAAGGCCTAAAGTCAAAACTTCCGCCATAAATGAGCTAAGTGACATTTCGTGGAGGTCAGGTTTTTCATAAGTGAGCTAAGTTGAAAAACGGAGGTTTCACACGAGACGAGAAATCCCAAACGGAATTTACAGCAAAGAATTTAGAGAGCAGACAGTCAAATCAGTGCCAAATCAGTGCCATACTCAAGCAAACTGAGAGCCGCATCACTGCCCCAGAACTCTGCCGCCAGCACGGCATGAGTTCAGCAATGTTTTACAAATGGCGTAACAAATATGGCGGCATGAATGCCTCGCTAATGACTCGCATGCAAGACTCGCTAAGACATTATCTGTTTGGAATCAATTAGCAAGGCATAGGATGGTGAAACTAACTGGATGTGGACTTTATAACACGGGCTTGGGGGATTACCTGCTACCAACCTTCGGTATGCCTGAAGTGTTTCCTGTGGATATTAGCATTGAAAAATGGCAATCATTATGAATAATAGAGAATGGATTGCTGATGTTGAAGCCGCAATGCTTACACGCACCGAATAGATTGCTTCCGCTTCCCAATAACATTGGCAGCTAAGAATCACTGCTCTATCTGCAACTGATCGGCTAAATTTAGTATGTTACCTTGTGAATTTTTTCATCCCTGCATAACTTTTCGCAAGGTTCACCATTTTTATTTTCATCCAGTGACTTCAAACCACAGCGCGTAAGATAAAAATTCGCTTCAGCGCATGAACTCATCTGACCGCAATTTTTCTTATTTCCGCATCTAGAGTCACGGGCAAGCCGATTCGCGGGCTGCTTGCTCTTATGTCTCTTGGAATGCTTCTCCGTAAAAGTGGAAGGATGAGCCTTGCGCCATTTCCATGGCGGCTGCAAGTGGTTTTGCGCCCATAAACCGCGCCGTGCCTGCTTTGCCTCTTTCTCTAAAGCGATATAACCTCGATCACTATGATAGTGAGAATACTCCCAAGCTAGACCACGCCTTACTTGCTCCTCATTGGCATTAAGATCACTTACAAAAATTGTTCCTACTATGCGTCCATATTGATCGACAGCTTGGCTATCTATCTGCACTTGTTTCTTGCCCACCATTTGCAGCAAAGAATCACGCGACTCAGGGCCAAAATCTTGCGCCTTCTCAGGCGCATCAATATTCGCCAAACGTATTTTCAATCTTTGCCCTTTGCGCAACACCATCACAGTATCGCCATCCATTACCGCGATGACCTTAGCAGTGAATATTGCGGCTTGCGCTGTTGGCAGGCTATACCCGAAGAGAAAAATGATTATGTAGAGATAAAAGCGACGCGAAACAGACAAAATTCGAAGCATGACAAGCCCTCCTTTTTCCTGAATGGTATTTACCGATAATGATCGCCTATGCTTGCTTACGATCTTAAGTTAGTATCAAAACACTTTTAATCGCCGCCAAACTCAGCAGCGCATATCCGGCAGCGAGAAGGTCATCAAACATCACCCCCAAGCCACCGTGCCAAGTCCGATCAAAGTGACGTATAGGCTGTGGCTTCCAAATATCAAACAGCCTAAACAGGGAAAATGCAAGCACTTGCCAGATAAGGCCTGCGGGAGTAAAGAACAAAACCAGCATAAATGCAACAATTTCATCCCATACCAGACCGCCATAATCGGGTACACCCAACTCCTGACCTGTTTTGTCGCACGCCCACACACCGAGTGCATATAGCCCGACAAGCAGCAAGATAAACAAAGCATCCGACAAACGCGGTGCTAAAAACCAATACAAGGGAAACGCGACTAAAGTGCCAACTGTGCCGGGTGAGCGTGGGAATAGACCCGCGCCGAAACCAAAGGCAAACAGCCGTGCGGGATGACTGAAGACATAATCCCAGTTAGGTTGAAACTTTAATTCATCATGAGAAGTGCGCATATCCGAATTCCTTAGTTTGCATCTCACTGCCATCTGCATCGCGCAGAACACATCCCACACCGCTAACAATCTTGCCTATGCGAGTCAGCGGCAAGGCGAGCTGAGCAGAAATCTGCTCAATCTCACTACGACGCTCAATAGCGGCCGTAAAACATAATTCGTAATCATCGCCACCCGCCAAGGCGCAATGCTGTAAAAGCAAATCGTTTGCTCCACTTGCTAAGAAGTGAGCGCTACGCGGAATCGTTGCAAAAGATAGTTCAGCAGCCACATGTGAACGTTCAAGAATATGCCCGAGGTCAGCCAGCAAACCATCTGAAACATCAACTGCGCTGTTCGCGATACCGCGCAACGCTAAACCTAAAGCAACTCTAGCTTGCGGCTGATGCAAACGTGGCTCACAGGCAGCCAAAATCTCTGGCGGCAATACAAGCTTGCCTAATAGATGAGTCAACGCCAAGGCCGCATCACCCAATGCGCCAGACACCCACACATCATCACCCTCCTGAGCGGCATCACGGCGTAGCGCACTACCTTTTGGCAACTCGCCCATAATGGTGACACTCAAAGTCAGTGGGCCGCGCGTCGTATCGCCACCAATCAAGTCAACGCTGTGCTGCTCCGCCAAAGCAAAAAACCCGCGACTAAACTTCGCCAACCAATCCTCATCAACATGCGGAAGCGCTAAGGCCAATGTGGCCCAACGCGGGACCGCCCCCATCGCAGCCAAATCGGAAAGATTAACCGCTAAAGTTTTATGACCAAGATACTCAGGATCGGCATCTGGAAAAAAATGCGTAGCACTCACCAACATGTCAGTGGAGATGACTAGCTCCACGCCTTCGCTCACTTTCAGCAATGCTGCATCGTCTCCTACGCCTAATTCAGCACTAGGAGTAGCACGCGTAAAATAGCGTTGAATCAGATCGAATTCAGACATAAATCAAAATCCTTGGCACACACAGAGCACCTCATCCCCAATTGGGCTAAATAAGTGTTCTGTGTATCACTGCGCTGCAATTGTGTTGAAATTACTTTGTGTTCACTTCGACAGCGCGCAACTTCGCTGCCAATTTATCAAGTACACCGTTCACAAATTTATGACCATCACTGCCGCCAAAAGTCTTGGCCAACTCCACGCCTTCATTGATGACTACGCGATAAGGGACTTCAGGAAGATTTGCCAATTCGAAAGTACTCAATAACAGTACCGAGAATTCGATCGGGCTAAGTTCATTCAATGCACGATCCAAATGTGGTGTGATGTGAGTTGATAGAGTTTCATGCTGACCTACAGCACCGCGCAATAAACGTACAAACAACTCGACATCGTAGCGACCAAGGCTTTTTTCATCACGCGTGGATTTCTCTATTTGCGCAATACTCGTCCCTGCCATACGCCACTGGTAGATCCCCTGCAATGCCAGTTCACGCGCACGATGACGCGCACTTTTAGCGGGGGTTACACTCACTTTTTCGTTCATACTATTGCCTTCAAGAGATTCGCCATTTCAATAGCGACCAGTGCCGCTTCAGCACCTTTTACACTTACTCGCACCTCGGCTTGTTCATCCGTATCCGTGGTAAGAATGGCATTAGCAATAGGCACGCCACCATGCAGTTGCACTTCACTCACGCCGCGTGCAGATTCATTCGACACCACTTCAAAGTGAAAAGTATCACCACGAATCACTGCACCCAATGCAATGAGTGCATCGAATTTGTGTGTCTGAGCCATATGCTGCAATACCAAAGGAATCTCCAGTGCACCGGGAACCGTCACTAAAGTGATATCACTGTCATTCACACCCTGCTTGGTAAGTTGCGCACGACACGAAGCCAAAAGTCCTTCACACACAGGCGTATTAAAACGGCTCTGCACAATACCGATGCGCATACCTTTGCCATCTAGGTTTTTCTCGATCTCGTTCATTTTTTGTCCTTTTACTTCTAAAAATAATCTAAATTACCCTACAAAGATACTGAAAAACACAAGCCATCATCTCCGTCTAAAGCGTTGCCAAGAAGGGAAAGCAAGAACTCCTTCGCTGTTGACTTTCTCTGTGTCTCTGTGTCTCTGTGTCTCTGTGTCTCTGTGTCTCTGTGGTAAAATTTTTATTGAATTTCTTAACCATGCACCTGTGTATAGCCCACCACTTCCAGCCCAAAACCAGCCATGCTTGGAATCTTGCGCGGTGTAGCAATGAGCGTCATTTTTCCTACATTCAGATCACGCAATATTTGCGCCCCGATACCGTAGCTGCGCGGATCCCATTGCGCATGATGCGGCTCAGGCTGAACTGCGGCACGCGCCAACAAATTCGCCGATGTTTCTTCGTGATGCATCAACACCAACACCCCTGTGGAAGATTGACTGATTTTACTCAAAGCATCGTGCACACTAGTAGAATTCGCATGACTAGACTGTTCAAGGAAGTCCATTACTGACAAGGGTTCGTGCACACGTACTAACGTTTCAGTGTGTGGCTGTATATCGCCTTTTGCCAAAGCCAAGTGGGTTTTTCCTGTCGTCTTATCTGTGTAGCTATAAATATCAAACTCACCGTATGCGGTCTGCACTTTACGCTGCGCAATACGCTCGACTAGCTTCTCATTGTGACTACGATATTCAATCAGATCGGCAATCGAACCTATCTTCAATCCATGCTGCTTCGCGAAGGGTATCAAGTCCGGCAAGCGCGCCATTTCGCCATCTTCTTTAAGAATCTCGCAAATCACCGACGCGGGTGTCACACCAGCCAAGTACGCTAAATCGCAGCCTGCCTCAGTATGCCCAGCACGCACCAACACGCCACCATTTTGCGCACGCAAAGGGAATATATGCCCGGGTTGAACGATGTCTGTCGGCTTCGCATCTTTATTTGCCGCCGCCTGTATGGTACGCGAACGATCCGCAGCCGAGATACCTGTCGTCACCCCTGTTGCAGCTTCAATCGACATAGTGAAATTTGTCGCCAAAGATAGTCCATTCTCCTGCACCATCAACGGTAAGTTCAATTGCTGGCAATGATCTTGAGTCAAGGTCAAACAGATCAAACCGCGTCCGTGTTTAGCCATGAAATTAATTTTTTCTGGCGTCACAAATTCGGCAGCGAATACTAGATCACCTTCGTTCTCGCGGTCTTCTTCATCCACCAGCACCACCATATTTCCGGCGCGCATTTCGGCGATAATTTCTTGTATCGGTGCAACATCTGTCATTTTTATACTTTCTCTGCTTGCATCATGCGTTCAACGTAACGCGCAATTAAATCAATTTCCAAATTCACTTTAGACCCTGCACTCAACTGGTTTAGCGTGGTAACGGCCAGTGTATGCGGTATGAGGTTAACTTCAAACTCACTACCCGCAACAAGATTCACAGTAAGGCTGACTCCATCGATAGTGATAGAACCTTTCATCGCAATATATTTTGCCAAAGCTTGCGGCGCGCGCACGACTAAACGCCAACTTTCACCAATGTCATTAAATGCCACCACCTCACCCACTCCATCCACATGACCACTTACCAAGTGTCCACCTAAACGATCAGCAAGACGTAGTGCTTTTTCAAGATTAACCTGCTTACCTTGCTTATCCAGCCCCACAGTGCAGTCCAAGGTCTCCTTCGAAACATCGACCGTAAATGTCTTGCCCTGCATTTCCACCACAGTCAGGCAAATTCCACTCACCGCAATGCTATCGCCCAGCACAACATCGTCCATGCCTAGATTTTGCGTGTCTACACTTAAGCGCAAGCCACCATCTCTATTCTGCGCGCTGCTAATCACACCTACGTCAGCAATAATTCCACTAAACACGTTTTATCCCTTCTTCACTTTCAGCACCATGCGCAAGTCTTTGCCAACTTGACGTACATCCTGCCAGTCTAATTCCACGCGCTCATCCAGACTACTCAACTCGCCCAATTGCGCCATGCCGCGTGCCATATCGCCCAATAACTGCGGGGCAAAATACAACACCAATTCATCTATCAAACCTGCTTGCAAAAGCGCACCATTCAAAGTGCTACCCGCTTCGACTAAGACCTCATTGCAACCGATAACAGCTAGATGACGCAAGGTGGCCGCCAAATCAACTCGCCCGCTTGCATCTGCTAACACCACGACCTGCGCACCCAAAGCTTGCAAAGCAGCGGTCTTTTCTACATCCGGCGTTGCCGTCACAATCAACACTGGCCCATCATGCAATATCTTAGCATCGGGAGGTATACGTAAATGGCTATCTAACACCACCCGCAATGGCTGCCTTGTTGTCTCTATATGACGCACCGACAACTGCGCATCGTCTTCCAGCACGGTGTCGATACCGGTCATCACTGCACAAGATCGTGCGCGCAAAAGGTGCACATCACGACGTGCTTCAGGGCCAGTAATCCATTGACTCGCACCATTTGCTAAAGCAGTGCGCCCATCCAAACTCATTGCAATCTTGCTACGCAGCCAAGGAAGGCCGACAGTCATACGCCGAACGAATCCAAGATTAAGAGCCGCCGCCTCGGCTTCCATCAAGCCACATTCCACCTGTATGCCAGCCGCCTGCAACTTGGCAACACCTTGCCCCGCCACAAGCGGATTCGGATCTTGCATCGCGACAACGACTCTCACCACACCTGCGGAGATCAGCGCATCGACACAAGGAGACGTGCGCCCGAAATGGCTACACGGCTCAAGCGTAACGTAGGCTGTCGCGCCACGCGCCTTATCACCAGCCACTCGCAAAGCATTAGGTTCTGCATGTGCCTCTCCAGCACGCTCGTGCGAACCCTCACCGACCAACAGCCCATCTTTAACCAACACACAACCAACACGCGGATTGGGCGTTGTCGTAAACAAGCCCCGCTCGGCAAGATGCAAAGCGCTAGCCATCCATGCGCTGTCGCTGGCGTGCATACTCAACTAGGAGGCGGGAGAATCACTGATGGATTATTTACAGCATCAATCGCATCAGAAAAATCCCCGACATCTTGAAAGCTTTTGTAAACAGACGCAAAACGAATGTAAGCCACCTTATCCAACTTCAGCAGCTCTTTCATCACCATTTCACCTACTTGGCGCGAAGCAATTTCACGATCGCCGAGCGCAAAAATCCGCTGCGTCACATGATCAATAGCCGCATCAACTAGCGGAGTCGGCACTGGACGCTTATGCAACGCACGGGTAAAGCTCGTACGCAGCTTAGCCGCATCAAATTCGCTACGCGTTCCGTTTTGCTTAACCAACTGAGGCATGCGCAGCTCAACCGTCTCGTAAGTCGTAAAACGCTTATCGCACGACAAACAGCGACGACGACGACGAATGCTATCGCCCTCCTCGCTCTCACGCGTATCGACAACTTGCGTATCGGGATGCTTACAGAATGGACACTTCATAATGTAAAAGGTGAAAGGTGAAAGGTGAAACGCAAGCGCACTACAGGTGCGGGGTAAACATCACGTTTCACTTTTCACCTTTCACTGCATCAAGCGCCATAAACCGGAAACAGCGCCGTCAACTTTTTCACTTCAGCAACCGCCTGCGCAATCACTGCTTCATCATTCGGCGCATCCAGTACGTCAGCGATCAGATGTGCTAACTTTTCAGCTTCCAACTCTTTAAAGCCACGCGTGGTCATCGCAGGCGAACCGATACGAATACCGGAAGTCACAAATGGCTTTTCAGGGTCATTAGGAATCGCGTTTTTGTTCACAGTGATATGCGCTTTGCCCAATGCTGCCTCAGCATCTTTACCGGTCAGCTGCTTAGCGCGCAGGTCAACTAGGAACACATGACTATCGGTGCGACCAGACACAATACGCAAACCACGCTCTTGCAGCACTTTCGTCATTACACGCGCATTTTCGATAACTTGCTTTTGGTATTCCTTAAATTCTTTGCTAGCCGCTTCCTTAAACGCTACTGCTTTAGCCGCAATAACGTGCATCAAAGGGCCACCCTGTAATGCTGGGAAAATCGCAGAATTAAGTGCTTTCTCATGCTCAGCTGTAGCCAAAATCAAACCGCCGCGTGGGCCACGTAACGTTTTATGCGTTGTAGTGGTCACAAAATCAGCAATACCAACTGGATTTGGGTAATAACCAGCAGCGATCAAGCCAGCATAATGCGCCATATCAACGAATAGATACGCACCTACGCTATCGGCAATAGCGCGGAAACGCTTCCAGTCAATCACCAAGGAATAAGCTGATGCACCCGCCACAATCATTTTCGGCTTGTGCTGTGTTGCTAGCGCTTGCACTTGATCATAATCAATTTCTTCTTTTTCATTCAGTCCGTACTGCACTGCGTTATACAACTTGCCGCTGATATTCACCGATGCGCCATGGGTAAGATGACCACCGTGCGCCAAGCTCATCCCCAAAATAGTGTCGCCGGGTTTAAGTACAGAAACGTATACCGCTTGATTGGCCTGCGAGCCAGAATGAGGCTGCACATTGGCGTATTCAGCGCCAAACAAAGATTTTGCACGATCGATAGCTAGCTGCTCAGCCACATCCACATATTCACATCCGCCATAATAACGTTTCCCGGGATAGCCTTCGGCATACTTATTAGTTAGCTGACTGCCCTGCGCCTCCATTACCGCTGCGCTGGTGTAATTCTCAGACGCGATCAATTCAATATGATCTTCCTGACGAACAGTTTCTTTTTGAATCGCATCCCATACTTCAGGATCGGTAACAGCGATGGTGTTTTTGCGCGAGAACATAACAGCCTTTCAAATAATATAGAAAACGGAAAAGCGGCATTTTACCACGCCGCGCTAAATACAACAGAAGCCTTAAATTGGGCCAAAATTACAGAGACTCACACCTAAGCAAGCACGAGTAGCTGATAATAATATCTAGGCCATTTGACATATTGTGCCAGCATGGCTTTAAGTGTACTTTTAACCATGTTCAATGACATTCCCCACCTCAAATTTCGCTTGAAATCTCCTTCAGGCAATCGCAATGCCAGCATAGAGCTAAGCGGCAAAGATATACATGCCATAGATGATCTAAGCGTGTTTTATAAATCTCTTGGCTATACGCAAGACATGGCACTGGAGGGCACTTTGCCTGAAGAATTTGTCTGGGATACTTACTTTAGACATTGCGTAAAAATCTGCAACTCATGCTACCAGCTAAACTTAATAAACTACCTGGCTACGTATTCGGACTCGTTTAAAGCCAAATATAAAGAACAAATTCAAACTTGGCTAGCACACCATTCAGAACAAGAGTTGGACTGCCAAAATTCAAACTGCCCCGCATACGCCAACCGAATTCAATTAGTTATGACTAATCATTAATCGTTTGTTTAAGACGGGCAGTTTCGGACAAGTTAACAGCACTCCGTCATGCCAAGCAACTTAACGCCCAGCAACTGACATACGATTCAGCAAAATCGAGCCACACTGACGCGAGCCTTGTATCAGTACATCGTTACCTACCGCAGCAACATTCATAAACATCTCTTTAAGGTTGCCTGCAATGGTGATCTCTTCCACTGGATACTGTATCAGTCCATTCTCAACCCAAAAACCAGCGACACCGCGCGAATAATCACCCGTCACCGGATTCACACCATGGCCTAATAACTCTGTCACCAATAGCCCTTTATCCATTTTTTTCAGCAGGCCATCAAAATCAAGGTCTCCCGATCTCACAATAAGGTTGTGATTGCCGCCCGCATTCCCTGTACTTTTCATACCCAGCTTACGCGCAGAGTAACTACCGAGGAAATATCCGTTCAATACCCCCGCCTCAATGATGCTACGGCTTTTAGTTTGCACACCTTCATCGTCAAATGAGCTGCTTGCTAAGCCACGTGGAATATCTGGCACATCATCAATATGCATCAGCGATGAAAAAATCTGCTCACCCAGCTGGTCCAATAAAAACGATGACTTGCGATACAAGCTAGCACCGCTCACTGCCCCGACAAAGTGCCCAATCAAGCTTGCTGCGACAGGTGCTTCAAACAGCACAGGACATTGCATAGTAGCGAGATCTCGACCTTGCAAACGGCGCACAGTACGCTCGGCAGCGATGCGACCCACTTTTTCCACATTCATAATCTCAGCCGCATTACGCGCTACGCTATACCAATAATCACGCTGCATCGCATCATCTTTGCCCGCTATCACCGCACAACTCACACTATGCCGAGAAGTGGGAAAACCACCTACAAAACCTAAACTATTCGCATACACGAATTGCGCTTCATGCACATTGACCGTCGCACCTTCGGAATTATTGATGCGTTTATCAGTAGCAAAAGCGGCTTGCTCACACTCACGCGCCAAAGAAATAGCATCATCAACACTCAACAGCCAAGGATGATACAAATCCAAATCAGGAAACTCCGTTGCCAGCATTTCAGCTTCGGGCAGGCCTGCACAATCATCACTCGCCGTAAAGCGCGCTATATTCAAAGCGGCATCCACCGTATCGCATACTGCCTGCGGAGAAAAGTCGGAAGTACTGGCATTGCCTCGCTTCTGCCCGATAAACACAGAAATACTCAAACCTTTGTCACGGTTATATTCAATAGTCTCGATTTCCCCATGGCGAACACTCACCCCTTGACCAAAACCATCCGATACCTCTGCTGAAGCCGCCGTAGCGCCTTGCTTAGCAGCGTAACGAATTAAATCTTGTGCAATCTCGCGTAGAGTTTCAGGATTATGGGAAAAACGTGAATCTGATGAAGTAATAGCTGTCATAAAAAGAATTTAGGGGAATTGAGTTTCTCAGAAGCCGCTATCATATCAACATCTGTTAGTATTTACCGAACTGCCATGATGCAGCTACAAATAATTTCACCACAAATACACCAAATACACAGAGAAAAAGCGAGCCAAACTCGCGTTACAATACACATACCTCCGAAATTTTACATAGACTAAATTCTCAGCTCATATCGTGGCTTTCTCTGCAACACAGTATCTCTGCCGCAAGGAACTTAAAATGAATATGCAACAAGAAGATGACGAAGAACTAATAGACCTCCCCCCCAGCAAAACAAAAATTAAAAAACAAATGCTCGACCTACAAGACCTAGGCGAGAAATTGGCAGCGCTAAACAAAGATCAGCTTAAAGAACTAGAACTACCAGAAAACTTGCGTGATGCAATCAACGAAGTAAAGCGTATGAGCAAATTTGGTGCGATCAGCCGCCAAATGCAATACATCGGCAGACTCATGCGCGACGTTGACCCAGAGCCAATCAATGCAAAGCTGGATGTATGGAACGGCACCTCACGCCAGCACATTACCTGGCTGCATCAAGTTGAACGCTGGCGCGATCGTTTGATAGAAGAACCTGCCGCGCTCACCGAGCTACTCACAGCTCACCCTCAAGCAGACGCGCAACGTTTACGCTCGCTAGTACGAAATGCATGCAAAGAAAAAGAACTGGCGAAGCCGCCTAAGAACTATCGCGAACTTTTTCAATTACTCAAAGAGATCATTCCAGAAATAAAGTAAGTTAAACGCGGAGACTGGTGGTACGCTGGTCATCACCGTAGCAAGAACTTCGCCCCACCGAAGTCAGAAAGGTTCAGAATCAATCGAATCTGACCTCATCGACTCCATTGCCATTGATTCTCTCAAGCATATCTCTGCGGTCACTATACTCTCGCCCAAGTGGGTAAACATTTTGGCGTAAACTATGCTATCGTGATCCGAGTATTTATACTGGCTAAAGGGCCAAGAACAATGTCAAATACAAGGCTCTCCCCGTCCTCACATAGCTCAGATAAGCCGCATAAATGCCCTAGCTATTCGTGACTACTACAAGTCATGGTATATACTATTTACCCTCTGGAAAAACGGTGAACTTCTTTACCCAGATGATATAAAGAGCGGCGCTTCAATCAATAAACACTGTAAATATGCACCAACAATTGGCGTCTTTTTTAACTGTAATTGACACTATTACGACACTTAATGAGCCGCAAACGAGGAACTCCTTTCAAGTATCATTTGTAGGATTTGTTTTTAGTGCGCATTTCGTGGAAACAATAATGTTTCTGACATCAGCAATCCTTAGAAAAATTTCCAATGGAAAATATTTACTTTATCGCTTCAGTATTATTACTTTTCATAGTCATAAAGATATGCTTGCTCTCGGTTGCATTCTTGAATAAAAAACTATCTCGTCGTTGGCAAGACATCTTGAGTACGCTCTACAGCCCTATTGTTTTCCTCGTCGTAATGCAGGGATTTCAGGCTTGGGTTCGTCTGCCATTTTTTCCAGTTGAATTCCTAGAAGCTCAAACCCAACTATTAATGACTTTTGCGTTGATCTGGTTGGTGGTGCGATTTAGTTCAATGTGTTTATTCACATTGTATTTAAAACAGTTAAATCGCATTTCAACACCAAAAGTATTGGTTTGGGTCACCAATAAATTCCTCTATTTATGCTCTCTTATTGCCTACCTAAATTTAGTCCAAGGCTTTAGCCTCGGCGACCTTATTGTCACCACAGCGGTTATTTTGGTTGCTTTCGGCATTGGCTTCCAAAGACCTCTAGGTGAATTTATTTCAGAGGTCTCTGCTTCTTTTAGGAATACAGCTAAATATGGCGATTTAATTCAAATAGGGGATTTACAAGGCGTTGTCGTAGAAAGCAAATGGTGGCAAGTCAAAATTCTTGATTCCAATGGAAACCATATAAGCTACCCCGTACAGAAGATGTTACAAGAGCCTGTCATCAACTTTAGCCGTAGAGACAATGGCGCACACCTTGTTACGCTGACAATCTCCATCAATGGATCGTTTTTTCCCTGCACTGCTGAAAAAATATTAGCTGACGCCACCGCTTCATTAAGCGAGGTAGAGAAAACACCAGCACCGCGCATTTATCATGAACAGGCTCAAGATAATTGCATCAAATACACAGTGTCCTATTCACTGCGGAATCACCTAACTGCAAATGAAGTGAATAGTAAAATTCGCACTCTTGTCTGGTATAAATTGCGCAGATCTGGCTTGGCCTCCCCTTTTGCTTCTACACCAGAAACAGGGATAGCTAAAACAGCAGATCAACACGCATATATAGCGGGGTTTATCCGCAACTTGGAACTGTTTGCTACTTTATCCCCTGAAATGGTGAACAAATTGGCATCCTTATGCGAGCTAGGTATTTATGCCCCATCAGAACGAGTGTTTAAGCAAGGGGAAAAGGGAGAGTCGCTTTACATCATCTGCAAAGGCAGGGTTTCCATACTATTAAACGCTGACAGCGATGATAAGCAGAACACCGAAACACTAATTAAAACCATGACAAGTGGGGATATTATTGGCGAAATTTCCTTATTCACGGGAAAAGAATACTCCGCCAATGCTGTCGTCGCGGAGGAAAGTACGCTGATTCATGTTCGCAAGGAGGCATTTAAGGAAATTCTCGTTGCAAGCCCCAACTTAGTCGAAACGCTAACTGACATTATGCTTAAACGCCAAGCAAGTGACGAACAGAGGAAGCAGAAGTCAGACAATGGATCTGATCAAAAAGCGAGAAGCACCTTACTATCTCAAATCAAATCATTCTTTCAACTATGAGTTTTTGTCGTTCAGCAAATTCTTGGGCCTCAATTTCTGGCATCAACAAAAAACTTTGGCCGCTACTCCTAATCTGTTTCTTTTCTGCTGGGTCTAAAACTGCATCTGCTTTTGATACCGCTTGGCATAATTACGCCTGTGACGCAGTCGTCAAAGCCAATAACTTTAGCTCTTTCAGCAAAAGCCTACTCTATATTGGAGATTGGCTGCCTGACTGCTATCAGGGCATTCAAGTTTCTTTAAGTTATTTAGATTTAAAGCATAACGTGATGTTCAGCTATACCCCGGGGATCAAGCGAGCTGTTACTGACGTAAAAAGTGGTTATGAAAATAAAAAGATGCAAAAGCTCTCCGTGTTTTTGCATTTTGATGACATTAATCAGGCCTTGGATAGCAATGAAAAATTTCATTATATTTTCATGAAACTCCTCGAAAATACCTCACAAATAATTCGAGACATATACAGTCAAAAAGACCTCAACGAAATAACAAAACAGAAAAATATTCTCTTAACTTTGGGCTCTTCCCTGCATGTCGTACAGGATTTTTATGCCCATACCAACTGGGCTGATCAAAACTTTTCGGAATATGACATAGGGAATGAATATAGTGTAGCGCGGGCACCCACCTACTTTGAGGCATATAAATTTTTCCAATCGAAAAAAACCCAAAAAAGCAACTTTCCCTTTACTATCGAAGCAGGAATCTATCCCTATCCGACATCCCCCCCATTCCCCAAAACCAAAGATGGCGTACCCAAAAGCCATGCTCATTTAAACCACGACAACATTCTCTTAGAAGCCCCTGACGGAAGAAAAATGGCCCGCTTTCATAAAATAGGCACTGAACATGGCAGCCACTTTGCGGCAGAACACCAGCAGTATGCCGTAGCTAGCGCAGCCGCTGCGAGCAAAGAATGGATTCGTTTATTATCGAAAAATGTCGTGGTAAAAAGTGCAATTCAACTTGCTGGGGAAGCGCAAACTCCGCCAACGATCATATTTAAAGATCAAACCAAGCTCTTAATGGAAGGAACAATACGAACCAGCTGTATTGCGAAGCATTGGGATGGTCAGAAACCCGAGGCAGAAAGTCAAAAAATATGTAATAAATACCAATATTCGTCTAGCTGTTCACTCATCAATATTCTCAGAGGCTCATGCGCACCGTTTATAACGCCAGTAACGGTCAAAACTAACAAGTTTTTTGTCTTATTTCACAAGTCACAAATCTTCGAACGTTTAATTGAGGGTATTGGCAATCCAGATACCGGGCTTTACGAGTTTGATAGTGATGCACTTTGAATTTGAGTGCTTATGATTAATTGAGTACACTATTAAAGGGCCAGTTCTCAGACTAAACGAATATTCGAATCTTTGAGTCAGAATGACGAGTGCCATAACAGCCTTCACAGCAATGGATGTGAAGGACTGCTGCTCGGCCTAAGGAGGCGCTGAGCACCCCCTAAAAAGGTTGTCGATTCTGCCTGCTGGAATGTCTGCTTCCAAAATCTCGATGAAGTGCTAATGACGGAGGGTTAACATTTCCCCGAAGCATATTGCATTGCTATAGTGTCTAGCCTGCCAATTCATCCGCAATCATCTCCGCCTGCTTCAGCACGGTTTCGGTTGCCAGCAACTGCATATCCGGCGGATAGCCAAACTGACGCAAGGTGCGTTTCACGATAACCTTCAGCTTAGCCTTCACGTTTTCCTTGATCGTCCAGTCTATCGAAGCGTTCTCGCGCACCCTCAGCGTCAGCACCACTGCCAGCTCGCGCAGCTTGTCCTGTTCCATCAACTCTTTTGCGCTAGCGTTGTTTGCCACCGCTGTATAGAACGCATATTCAAAATCGCTCAATCCCATGTGAGAGGCCTCGGCATCCGAAGCGACAATCTCCTTGCTGATTTTGATCAGTTCTTCCATCACCTCAGCTGCGGTGAGTATCTTGTTGTGATATTTCTTGATGGCGTTTTCCAGCATCTCCATCAAGCTCTTGCTCTGCACCAGATTCTTTTTGGTGCGCGCTTTCAGCTCATCATTGAGCAGCTTCTTCAGCACTTCCAAAGCCACGTTCTTGTGTACGTGGCCTTTCAGCTCAGCCAGAAACTCATCAGATAAAACCGAAATGTCCGGCTTCTTGATACCCGCCGCGTCGAAAATATCAATCACTTGTTCCGACACCAGTGCCTGATCTATCACTTGGCGGATGGTGGTTTCGATCTCTTCGTTGCTGCGCCCTGAACCCGTGCCGTCAAACTTGGCAAGGCGCGCTTTCACCGCCTGAAAAAATCCCACTTCGTCGCGCGCATCCATTGCCTGCTCGTGCGGCACCGCAATGGCAAACGCCAGAGAGAGTGCCGTCACCTCGTTGATATTGCGCTTCCTGCCATCCACCAGCCCAAGGATGTGTTCTTCTGCCGCCAGTATCAGCGATAGCTTTTGCGAGGTCTCGGCCTCAAAATAATCTTCATAGGCAAAGCCGTGATACATCGCCGACACCACTTCCAGCTTCTCCAGCATCAGGCTCACCGCCTGCTCCTGCGCCAGTGCCGGATCGCCCTTGCCGCCTGCATCGGAATAAAACGACAGCGCCTCCTTAAGGTCAGCGGCAATACCCAGATAATCCACCACCAAACCACCCGGTTTGTCCTTGTGCACCCGATTCACCCGCGCAATCGCCTGCATCAGGTTGTGACCCTTCATCGGCTTGTCGATGTAGAGGGTGTGCATGCTCGGCGCATCAAAGCCAGTCAGCCACATATCGCGCACGATCACCAGCTTGAGCGGGTCGTCATCGTTCTTCATGCGCTCGGCCAATTGCTTGCGTTGATCCTTGGTGGTGTGGTGTTTCGCCATCACCGGGCCATCGCTGGAAGCTGCCGTCATCACCACCTTGATCGCGCCCTTGTTCAAATCATCGGAGTGCCACTCCGGTTTGAGAGCAACAATCTCTTTATACAGCTCGGCAGCAATGCGGCGCGACATGCTCACCACCATGCCCTTGCCCGCAAATACCTCCTGCCGCGCCTCGAAGTGCGCCACGATGTCCTTCGCAATGTTTTTGATGCGCTGCTCACTGCCGATCAGCGCTTCCATCTTCGTCCACTTGGCCTTGGCTTTTTGCGTATCGGTCAGGTCTTCCTGATCCAGTTCTTCGTCCAAATCGGCAACCAGCTTTTTCCCTTCCTCACTCAAGCCCACCTTGGCAAGGCGGCTCTCGTAATAGATGCGCACCGTCGCGCCATCTTCCACCGCCTGCGCGATGTCGTAGATGTCCACGTAGTTGCCGAAAGTCGCCGGGGTATTTACATCGGTTTTTTCAATCGGCGTGCCGGTAAATCCCAGATAGGTCGCGCTGGGCAACGCATCGCGCAGATATTTGGCAAAGCCGTACACCACCTTCTTGCCGATCACCTCGCCATTGGCATCTTTAACATCCACGGTCTTGGCGCTGAAGCCGTATTGCGTGCGGTGCGCTTCATCCACGATCACCACGATATTGCTCCGCTCGGAAAGCTTCTCGTACACATTGCCCTCGTCGGGCTGGAATTTCTGGATCGTGGAAAAGATCACGCCACCCGAAGCCACTTTCAACAACTCCTTCAACTGCCCACGATCAGCCGCCTGCACCGGCTCCTGCCGCAACAGTTGCTTAGAAGAAGCGAAGGTATCGAACAACTGATCGTCCAGATCGTTGCGGTCGGTAATGACCAGTACGGTGGGATTATCCAATGCCAGCACAATCTTGCCAGTGTAGAACACCATCGACAGCGACTTGCCCGAGCCCTGTGTATGCCACACCACCCCGGCCTTCTTATCGCCCTTGGGCTGGCTAAGCACACCGGGCAAGTTATAACTGGCTGGACTTTGCTCAGCCCGTAGTCCTTCGTGCATATCCGCCGCGCGCAAGGTCGATACCACCGCCGCATTCACCGCGTAATACTGGTGATAAGCCGCCAGTTTCTTCACCGTGCCGATGCTAATCACGCCAGTTTGCGGGTCTTCCTTCTTGCTCTTCTCAAACACGATGAAATGGCGCAACAAATCCAGCAAGGTGGCCTTGTTCAACATGCCCAGTATCAGCGTCTCCAGCTGGCTCACCAGATGCGAGGCTTCCGCCTTGCCATCCGCGCTCTTCCAAACAATGAAACGGCTCAAGCCAGCGGAGAGCGAACCCGCCTTGGCCTCTAGTCCGTCGGAGATCACCAGCATGGCATTGGAAGCGAACAGGGCAGGTATGGTTTGTTTGTAGGTTTCGAGCTGCAGATATGCCGACTTGATCGTGGCGTTTTCATCGGCGGCGTTTTTCAACTCGATCACCACCAGTGGCATGCCGTTGACGAACAGCACCAAATCAGGCCGCTTATTCTGGTTATTTTCAATTACCGTGAATTGGTTGGCAACGACGAACTCATTGTTCTCAGGATTAGCAAAGTCAATCAGCCAAGCCAGATCGCCGCGCTGGTTGCCGTCTTGCTGTCGGCTCACCTTAACGCCCTCAGTCAGCAAGCGATGAAAGGCTTCGTTATTTGCCATCAGCTCGGGTGAACTGATGCGCTGCACCTCCTTGAGCGCGTCTTGTAACATCGCAGGCGACAACTTAGGGTTGATGCGCTTCAGCGCCCGCTCAAGTCGCCCAGCCAGCAACACCTCGCCGTAATGCCCGCGCTCTGAATTCTCGCCATCGGGCGCAATGTCCGGGCCATAGACGTAGCTGTAGCCCAGGCGCTCAAATAGCTTGATGGCGAAATCTTCGATGGCGGATTCGGTGAGTTTGCTCATTATTTCGGTGGCTCCAGTTTTTTTGTGCGGCCCAGTTGTTTAGCATTCTTATCGGAGATGACTTCCTTTCCCGTCTTGGCCTCGATCTCTTTGCGCGCATTTCCCGCGACCTCGCCTCCTTGCCGGGCAACCACCCGGTTTTCATCTAGCGATTGCGGCAATTTCTCTTTCGATATTTCTGTGGTCGTCGCTTCTGCCAGCATGTTCAACACCAATTCCAGATTGCTCATGTTGTCGCGCAGATTTTCCTTTTTCAGCCCCTTGTGCTGCTTGTATCCCTTGGTAGAAAGA
>Ga0316204_10003809_pt1 | contig 28925 bp, 29 predicted proteins | sample 6monrhotite_MG_2_FD_205661 | JGI IMG/M metagenome (GOLD analysis project Ga0316204, IMG submission 205661) | Microbial mat bacterial communities from mineral coupon in-situ incubated in ocean water Damariscotta River, Maine, United States -... | ecosystem: Environmental > Aquatic > Marine >...
CAAGGGCATCGCCAGCAAGGCGGTTGCTCTGTGGCTCAGGCAAATGCCGAGGCCCGGCGATGGCCTTTTTGCGCGGGTGGCAAAAGACCACCCGGCCTCTGCGCGGGTGCTTACGAAAAATGGCTTCACCGCCTTTGCAGATGACCGGTATTTCTCCGATATTCGCAACAAAAACATCGAAGAAACCATATATAAATATACTGGTTGAAAAGCCTGTTAGGCCTCGCGTGATGGGCTGTACCCCAGCGATGTTGTGGCTTCCTGATTATCAAACGGTTTATAGGCCTTCTCGTGCGTGAACATGTCGTTTACAAGGCTGTTCGGGAATATCTGAATGCCTGAATTGAAGGCTTCGATATTGCCGTTAAAGATGCTGATTGCGGCGGCAATGTTATCTTGCAGCTCGCTGATTTCGCGCATCAACGACATGGTTACATCCGCCATCTTGAGGTCAGGGTAGGCCTCAACGGCGATGTTAAAGCCTGAAATCATCTGGCTGGTAGCCGCTTCAATCGCGGCCAGGTCATCGGTGTTTACGTCCCCGCGTGAAGCTTTGCCGATGGCTGAGCGCAGCGCTGTGATGTTTTCCAGCAGCGATTTTTCATGCTCTTTATACTTCCCGGCTTCTTTCTCCAAGGCAGGCAGGGTTTCGTTTTTCTGGCGTTCATAGGTGATAACATCAGCCCACGCCCGCACCACCATATTCCGCCGCCGGATGATGCCGTTATTAATGGTAATACCCATCACAACGATGATGACGCCAATACCCAAAATTACTAATAGTGCTTCCATTATAAACCCCCTTTACTGGTTGTTTGGTTCAAAATTATTGTCTGAATATTTCATCAGCGTGTGGATGAAATTTAGCGCTGCGTCGAGGTTGGCTTGCGTACTGTGGCCGGCTACTTGTTTGGCGAAGGCTGCGGGGTTTTCTAGCCCGCCGCTGCGGTTGGCGGCGATCATATTGCTGTCGTCGAACGAAAAGCAAAGCGCGCCCGAATTATTAAATTCCAGGTCCATGCCGCGCAGGGCTTCGCCCGCGCTTTCAATTTCAACCAGCACTTTCGGCGTTAGGAATTTGGCGGCTTCCATTTCGCTGTCTGCCGCCACTTTGAAGTTTTTATTGAAACTCACACTGCTTGATTTCCAGCCGCCGCCGCTGAAAAAACCAAGCCCGCCTTCGGAAACTCGCATGGCCTGCGCATATTTAAAATCGACGATAAAACCGTAGCGGTCAAAATGGTCATACACCGTTCGGGTGCGAACGCGCACGTTCCCTTTGCTGTCGGTGGTGGTGTAGGTTTCAGTGCGCTGGTTCACATAGTGAAAATGATAATGGTCATAGGCGAAGCTATGCTCAGCGCCCTCATATTCACCGTGCAGCAGTTCCCGGATTTCTCGGGCGTAGTTGCCCATTTGAAACGCCTTGAACCGCCCGCCCAACTCCCGCGCTTTTGTCTTTGCGCTGAAGGGCACAGGCTTCAGCCCGTAATCAAACAGGCTGGTGCGGTAATGAATTTTGTCAGATAGCCCGGTGAGGCTGTTTTTGCGGCTGTAGCGTACCGCGCCGTATACGACTATGGCGATGCCCGCCGCTGCGGCAGCCAGCACTATGTAGGTGATGTCACCAGCCAGAAAATAAACGGCGGCGGCGATAAGGGTGGCTAGCGCGATTACGCCTGCGCTGATCATATTCAGGCGGTTGTTGTCATATTTTACTGGTACGGGGTAGTCGCTCAATAGAGTGATCGCATCTACCAGATCGGTATCATTTTTGGCACCGTTTACGCGGCTTTCAATTTCGGCAAGCGCGGCCTTTAGGCGTTTGTTGTGCGACCCAACAGGTACGCTATTTTCAGAACTCGAATGTGTCAAAAATATCCCCCATGTGCGTGCAATTTGTTGCAACACATATATTTATATAGGGATTTTCGGTGCCGATTTAAAGGCTAAAGCCTGGCGTGCCTATGAGTGGCTTTAGCACTTGCGCGACAGCGCGCGCATCATCAAGTGCGTTGTGGGCCTGCAGATTGTCGCCTGACTTTGCCAAGCCTGTGGCTGTGGGCAGGTCTGCGCTGGTAATGCTGGTATTAAGCCCGTATGCCTTGGTGATGCCCGCGCGGACGTTTGTTATACGGGACCCAGCAAGTGGGTTGTGCAAGCCTTGAAAGCCGCAGTTTTCCGCAATGATATCCCCATCGTCACCGTAGGCATAAAAGTGCGATACGCCAGACGCAAATTCAGCGAAGGCTTCCAGGGCGGTGCTCAGGCTTTGGCCTTCATGCTCCAGCCTTTGTTGGCTGATACCGGTAAGCTCAATGAAATAATTTGAAAGCAGTGGGTTTTTAACCGGGTGTACCAACATGCTAAAACATTGGTCTTGAATGTCTGGTTTTTCAGGGTCTGTCCGAACAGCACCAATTTCAACGATTTCGCGAAATTCGTTCGGGCCAGCCCAATGACGCTGCAAAGAGCCTTCCCAGGCGGTAAGTTCCAAGTCGAAAACGATGAATTCCAGAGGGGCCTCCTTGGCGATCTTCCGGTGGTTCTCACCTTCATACCCCAATTCGGAGTATGGGCGCTAAATCTTTTATGCCATGGCGGCCTTTATGGTTTCGCCGAGCGCTTTGAAAGTGGCTTCGCGCGGGTTTGTTTTCCGCCAGACCAGGCCAATGGTGCGGGTGGGGTTTATATCTTTGAAGGGCAATATATCAACGCTCACTCCCTCAGTAAGGCCCGCATCCACGGCCATTTTGGGCAATAGAGTTGTGCCGCGGCCTGCCGCCACCATTTGCAGTATGGTAGGCAGGCTGGTGCCTGATAGCTCACGCCGCGCTTTACTGCCCATCAACTGACATGCATCAAGCGCATGGTCACGCAAGCAATGGCCTTCCTCAAGAAGCATCAGTCGGCTGTCGTCCAGTTCCGCTGCAGAAACTGCTTTGCCGGGCGCTGTGCCAGGCGGGAAAGCCGCGACAAAGCCGTCGTGAAACAGGGGCATTTCCGTGACATCGCCGCAGGCGAACGGCAAGGCATAAAGAACGACGTCCAGTTCGCCTAGCCGCAAAAGCTCGCAAAGTTCGGCTGATTTGTCTTCTCGCAGTTGGAGAGCAAGGTCAGGCAGATGTTTTTGTAACGCAGGCATGATTTTATGCAAAATATAGGGCGCGATGGTTGGAATGATGCCAAGCCGTAGCGTGCCTTTAAGTGGGTCTTTCGACGCCGCCGCCGTGTCGGTGAGGTCGTCGACATCATTTAGTATTTTCTGCGCGCGTTCTACTATTTCTTTGCCAAGGGCAGTGAACATTACCGATCGCTTGGTGCGCTCAACAAGCTGCGTGCCTAAAAGGTTTTCAAGCTCTTGAATGCCTGCGGAAAGCGTTGACTGCGTAACGTGGCTGGCTTCGGCAGCTTTGCCAAAATGATTGCTTTTATAAAGCGCCACTAAATAGCGCAGCTGTTTCAGCGTAGGGGGAAAATTCATCGACATGCCCGATTAAGAATTAAAGTATATATGCAACCGGTCGATAATACATCAGAGCCGCACCGATGCAACATTCGGGTCAGCGGGCATGATTTTTATGGCCGTCAACCTGCTGGTGTTTGCGGCCGGAAATCAGAGATCAGTGCAGAAATATCCGGGGCTGCCTGATTGTTGTCACAATTGCGGCCTTAGATGCACACAGGTCTAATGTTGATCTGCTTTTTCTGTTTTGTGTACCCAAAATTTAGATGATGTTTCAGCCACGGTTTGGCTTGAGCAGACGCTGCTATTTGGGGTTTGGACAAAAAAGTGGCCGGGTATAAAACCCGGCCCGAGTCACGACAGCGAGGATAGAGTGACAGCGCGAAGCGCCGCCACAATATGGAGGGACACAGCAAGGCCGTGTCCTCTCGCATCTCCTAACAGACCAAATCTAGCGCTCCGGGTCAATGGTTGACTGATCACAAAGTGCTTTTTCATGTAGTTTTTGGGGTTTTTGGCCAGTGACGCGCATCTTTATGCCTGTTGATGGCTGGGAAGTTTGTCAGATATTTTAACTCTGAACAGGCCATTAACCAAAGGTTTAGGGGTGATTCGTACTGCGAGCGAATCGCGTGCATGGACCCTGTGCGTGCCAGCAGGGCTCAAATGGTTAGGCGCAGCACGGCCTAGTTTTTCGAAATAAAGTCGTCAACCACCTGACATGCGGCAGGGCCCAACAGCACAACAAAAAGCGTGGGCAAGATAAATAGGATCAGTGGCACCGTTAGCAGCGCCGGAAGCTTGGCGGCTTTTTCCTCGGCTACCATCATACGCTCGTTTCTGAACTCGGCGGATAGCACCCTCAACGATGTAGCAAGCGGCGTACCGTAGCGTTCGGATTGCACGAGCGTTGTAACAACGCCGCGGAGCGCTGGCAGGTCCACACGTGCCGAGAGGTTCATCAAAGCTTGCCTGCGTTCGGGCAAGAAGCTGAGCTCGATTGCCGTGAGGGAAAACTCGTCAGATAGCTCAGGGGAAGCCCGGCCCAGTTCTTTGGCAACCCGATTCAGGGCGCTATCCAGTGTGAGGCCCGCTTCGGCACAAACCACGAGCAGATCAAGGGCGTCTGGCAGGCCTTTGCGGATCAGGTCGGTGCGTTTAGCCTTAACATTCCCCACGAATAGGTCTGGTGCTTTGAGCCCCAGAAGAACCATAACAATGGCATAAATGGGATATAGGCTTTGGTGTGTTGGCATCATGCCGAGACCGTAAAAAAGAATTACACCAATTAGGCCCATCATTAAAGGCAGCGTGAGGCGCGCAACCTGATAAATCACTACAGCGTCGTTGCTGCGGTAGCCTGCCTGCATCAGAGCGGCCGATACTTTCTTGGTTTGCTCATCTTGCAACAGCTGGAATTTATTGGCGATTGCCCGCAAACTGCTAACGCTGTCTACCTTTTTAACCGGCGATTTGCGCCGTTGGTTTGTAACCAGGCCAGCTTTCAAGGCTTCTCTTCGGTCTTGCAGTTCTTTTACGCGGCCTTTCATTGGGTTTTTTACCAATGCGGCCGAATATACCGCCATCATCACAATGACAGCCACAAGACCAGCTACCATTGAAAGTAAGTCAACGCTGGATATGCCAAGAATTTCTTCAATTGCTTGCACGGCGGCTATACCTCAAAACTAATCATTTTTGACATGATGAATATGCCAATACTCATCCAGATCATTGCACCTATCCCCGCCAATATTGCTTTGGGGTGCGTAAATAAAACGATGCCATAGTCATAGTTCATCGTCATGATGAGCCCAAGCATGATGAAGGGCAGCATGCCCATAATCCAGGCGCTGGCTTTGGCCTCGCCAGAGAGGGCTTTAATTTTCAGTTTCATGGCCTGCCGCTGCCGCAAGATAGCAGCCAGATTGCCGAGCGTTTCGCCCAGGTTGCCACCTGTTTCCCGCTGGACCACTAACGAAATTACGAAGAACTTAAAGTCAGGAGTATCCAGACGGTCTGCTGTCTCCCATAGAGCTTCTTCCAATTGCTTGCCAATGCGCATGCTGTCGGTGATATTTTGAAACTCAGTGCCGGTTGGTGCAGGAAGCTCCTGCGCGACATTCGCGATGCATTCGTTCACCGGAAGGCCAGATTTTAGACCGCGTACAATAAGGTCCATTGCTTCCGGGAATTGTTTGGTGAAAGAGGCCATGCGCTTCTTGATGCGCCGCCCTACCATCATATGAGGCAAGCCCACGCCTAATATAATGCCGCCGAAAATAGCCAGTAAAAATGAACCGCCGATGGAAAGCGTGCCTAATATTCCCGCTAAGCCAAGCATCGCTGAAATTGTAGCATAGCGCGCAAGGTCAACGGTCATTCCCGCTTTGGCGAGGCGTTTTTCGATAAGGTCTTTGCGCGGCAATATGCCCGTTATTTGGCCCGCAAATCCGGTTTGGCTTTGCATCGTTTTTACGGCCCGCGCGTGTTCGCCCTTCAGTTGGGTCCGTTGACTGAAACGATCTTTAAAACGAGCAAGCTTGTTGCGGATTTCTTTTTTTTCTTTGCCTAGCGCCTTGAACAGTATGAACAGGGCGATCACCATGATGATGCCGACAAGCCCGCCGCCGAGTAGAATTATATTTAGGTTCGCATCCTGCATGCTCTATCCGTTCATCGCTTCCATCAATGCCCGGTCCAGGCCAAAATATTCTGCACTCGTTAGGAAATGCGGGCGCACGCCGGTTGATACAAATTTACCGATAAGGCGACCGCTTTCGTCTTCGCCAGCGAATTCAAATTTGAATAGATCCTGCGTTGTAATTACGTCGCCTTCCATGCCCACGACCTCAGTAACGTGGGTGGTGCGCCGGCTGCCGTCACGCATGCGCTGAACCTGAACAATCATGTCGAGGCTTGAAGCAATCTGCTCGCGAATTGCCTTTGCTGGCAGGTGGAGACCCGCCATATTCACCATATTCTCTAATCGTGTAAGGGCTTCGCGGGGGCGGTTGGCGTGCACGGTTCCCATTGAGCCGTCGTGCCCGGTGTTCATCGCCTGCAGCATATCAATGGCTTCGCCGCCGCGTATTTCACCGAGGATGATGCGGTCTGGCCGCATCCTTAGCGCGTTTTTCACCAAGTCACGCATGTCGATCTCGCCTTTGCCTTCCAGGTTTGGCGGGCGGGTTTCCAGACGAACAACATGCGGCTGTTGCAGCTGTAATTCGGCGGCATCTTCGATGGTTACAACGCGTTCGCCTTTATCAACCATGCGAGAAAGTGCGTTCAGCATTGTAGTTTTTCCAGAGCCTGTCCCGCCCGATATCAGGATATTCAACCGGCATGCACCAGCGATTTTTAATAATTTTGCGAGGGGCGCTGAGATACTGTCGAAATCCAGCATTTTATCGAGCGTGATTTTGTCTTTGGTGAACTTCCGGATCGAAATAGACGCGCCGTCGATAGCAAGCGGCGGAGCAATTACATTCACACGGCTACCATCAGCAAGGCGCGCGTCACAAATTGGGGACGTTTCGTCTACACGTCGCCCAACTGCGGTCACAATGCGCTGGGCAATATTCATCAGGTGCTGACGGTCGCGGAAAGTTATATCAGTAAGCGTTAGCTTGCCGTGCTGCTCCACGTAAACCTGGTTTGGGCCATTTACCATGATGTCGGAAATAGTTTCGTCCGCGAGCAAAGGCTCAAGCGGACCAAGCCCAAGCATATCATCGAGCAGAAGGGTTACGAGGTTGCGCTGTTCTTTCAGGTTCAGGTTTATTTTTTCCTGCACCAGAAGTTCGCCAACCACTTCGCCTACTTGTTCGGCAAGTTCAGGGCGCGGCAATTCGGCAGCTGCGGCTGGGTCTATGTGTTCCATCAACAGCGTTTGAATACGTGTCTTGGCCGCGATCAGTGTTTTTTTGCTATCTTCTTCAGGGTCCGCCGACTTGGGCGCATCCAGCGCGGCGTCGCCAACCAAGCCAATGGATGCCGTTATGTCTTGTAAAAGGCCATTCTGCAGCGCTTTTATCTGGCTAGGCGTGAGATCAGTCTCGGCTCTAATGGCCAAATCCTTGATTATTCTGCCAAGCTTTTCTTTGACATCGCCCTTGGACGACATGCGTAGCTCATCCGCCGTAAATTGGTCGGGCAACATGCTACGAGCCATCTCGGTAATTCGGGTAACCATGTCGTCGGCCGCTAGCTGTACCGGTGCCGCCGAAGGCTCTGCGGTATTCTCAGTATTTTCTTCAGCAACATCATTGCTCTCAATGCTTTGGCGCAAGGTAGCGGCCCGGCCGAAACCGCCCGTTTTTTTAATTCCCTGTCGTTTTTTCCCAAAGGATTGAGATTTCATCTTGGTGCCTGTTCCCTAAACAACCGCAATATAGTTATTTTTTCAAAAACTTGCCGAGCCAGGACTTTTTCGCCCCGTCTTCTGCCTCGTCTGCGCTGTCAAACAATGCGCAGACATCTTTGAAGGCGTTTGCCAACTTGCTGGATGGCAACGCGTCGACCACCACTTTGCCTTTCTGGGCGGCTGCTAGCGCCGATTTTGTATCATAAGGAATTTTCGCCGAAACCGTGTGCTCAACCGAGTTTTCGAAGTCTTTTTCGTCCACTTCTGCCGGTACAATCCCCACCCGGTCTGCCACAAGGTGCACTTTCGCGTTTGGTGCCACATTTGCGATATGCGCTTTGATGCGAATAAGGTCTCTTGCTGAAGCAAGCGAATAATCTGTTACCAGCACGATGTCGGTCGCGGCTTCCAGCAGCTCGGCGTGCTCGCCAAGCATTTGCCTAGGCACGTCAACGATCACGCAGGGGTAAATACTGCTCATTGCCTCTATTAGGTGCGGCAATGCCCCCTCTGTTGGAGGTGGAACCGACCCGAGGGCCGCTTCAGCACACAGGACCGCAAGCTTTTCATGGGGTTTGACAACGGCGCGTTCGAGAAAAAGGCCATCAACCCTGCTTGGGTTCTCCAGTGCGTCTATTAGGCCGCGCCCTGGTTCAAGGTCAAACTGCATTGCAGTGGTGCCAAAGTATAAATCCAGATCCAGCAGAGCGGTTTGCACGCCCTTTTCCGCTTTTAACCAAGCCACATTGGTGGCAAGCGTGCTGGTGCCAGCGCCGCCGCGTACACCCAAAAGTACGATATTTTGGTTGGCGGTAGGTACATGTATTTCTTCGACTTCGTCCGTAGCCATCATGGCCTCGACGGCCGTATCAATGGCGGCGCGAACTACATCAGCCGCTAACGGTTTCACCAAATAATCATGGATGCCTGCGTTTATAAGGTCGCGGTAGAGCGTAACGTCGTTGAGTGAACCAACCGCGAGAACCACCGTTCCTTCGTCGCATACATCGGCCAAAATTTGGATGTCGGCGCGTGGATCAGGGCTTTCTGAAATATCGACAATCAGGAATTCGGGTACGGGCATTGCGCCGAGCGCACGTACACCTGCCGCGATACCACCTTTGAAAACCATAGCCCTTGACCAATCACGGTCAGCAACAACTGAAGCCACCATCTGGGCGGACACATCATCACAAATGTAGGCGGCGAAAATTTCGCGATCGCCACTTGAAGTAACGGACGTCATGCTTTTTCTCCCCTAGTTACTACCGTTGCCGGTGCCGCCTGAAGCGGCGTTATTAAGACCCTGAACCGCCCCTTGCGTATTGCCGCTTCCTGACTGGCTTGTGCTTTGTGGTGCGTTTATGGCGTCAACCGCTGTTTTGGTTGAAGTTCCGCTATAATGACCAGAAACCAGCTCCCTTGGGTTCGCGACCATTAAGCCGAGGTTGATGCGTGATGTGCAGCCGTGGAAACTGCTGTCGTTGTTTTTCGTTTGGCCGGAGGCTTCGTCAGGCCAGTAATTGCAGTTTGGCGATTGTACGGTATAGCGTTCCACATACAGCATAATGGTGCCGTCTTTTGGTTTTGCGCCAAGCGCGTTTGTGCCACCGTATGTTAGGCCAGTGCGTGCAATCAGGTTTTCAACTGCGGCCAATCGTTCTGGCGATGCACTGGGGCCATCAAGCATTATGATATCCCCGTATCCTGCATTTACGCTTTTCAGAAAGCCCTGGATTGAGGCCGCGGTTTGGCTTGAAAGGCTATCTGTTGCATCGGCCTCGCTTTTTATTTCAAGCGGCAGACGCACCATCTGAACGCTGTTGCGTATCACATTTTGGTTGAGGCCCGCTGTGCCAGTGCTGGTGTGTTCGCATGCGGCTAGAGCGACAAGGCTAAGCCCGAGAAGGGCAGGTTTAACAATTTTTGTAATTGAATACATGTTTCCGTCCTTTCTGAGTTATCGGGTTAGTCGAGTTGGAAGCCTGCGCGTTTTTTACGCGATGGGCCTTTTTTATTGTCTTGGTTTGTCGTTTCATTTTGCGCGGTGGGAACCCAGCGCTTGCCATTAAGGAAGCGGTCCATATCGCTTGGTGCAATGAATTTGTCTGTCGGCAATACTATTTGACGATCAGAAACCGGCTGTACCAGATAGGGTGTCACTACAATCAAAAGCTCGGTTTCCTCGCGGCGGAATTTTTCGCTGCGGAAAAGCGCCCCTAAAATAGGGATGCTGCTGAGGCCCGGATATTTGTCGCCGCTTTGAATAACGCTGTTTTGAATAAGTCCGGCGATAACAAATGATTGCCCGCTTCCTAATTCAACGACGGTATCTGCGCGGCGCGTACTGATGGAAGGAATACTTATTCCTTCAATACGGATTGCGCCTGCCGAGGAAAGGTCGCTAACTTCGGGGCGCACATGCATGGTTATGCGGCCAGAATCGAGCACAGTAGGGGTGAAGTCTAGTTTTACACCAAACTCGCGGTATTCGATGCCAATACCGTCCCTGCTGGGAATAGGTATAGGGAATTCGCCCCCTGCCAGGAAGCTGGCCGTTTTACCAGTAAGTGCGGTCAAATTTGGCTCGGCCAATACTTTGATGAAACCGTCCTGATCGAGCGCATCGATGGCATAATTCAGGTCCAGCCCGCCGGTGAAAAGCTCACCAAACAAGGCGCCGCCTTCTGTTGCTCTGTTGAATACCTCGATGGGCAGGTCGGTTATGGGGTCGGCAATTAATTGCGAAACTTCGCGGCCAGTTGCGATACCAAATCCGAAATTTGAGCCGCCGACAAACCCTTGCCAATTGAAACCAAGTTGTTTGAGAACCGAGCGGGATATTTCCGCTATTCTTACACGCAGGTTTACTTGGGTTGGCTGCAGTATATTAACAGCGTTCATAATGCCATCAGTTGCCAATACGGAGCGAGCCAGTCGCTCAGCAAGCGCTGCCTCGGCAGGGGAGCCAACATTGCCCTGTAATACCACCAGTTGACCAACCGTTGTGATATCGATCGGTACACCCGGCAGCATCTGCTTGTAGGCGCTTCTAAGGGCGCTCACATTGCGTGTAACACTGATCGTAGAACTGAATAATGTTTGGTCATTTTTATCAAGCACGTAAAATGTTGTGTCACCCTGGGCTTTACCAAAAACATAAATTACGCGATTTGACTTTACCTGAACGTCGGCAATGTCAGGGTTCGCAATGAAAACTTCCGCCGCGGGGCTATCGAGCCGGATGAGCGTGCCTTCATTAACCTCGATGGTTAATACACCTGTGGCTGCTTCGAGCATCTTTACGCCAGCTACTTCTTGCAAGTTATTGCCTGATGTTGCGGTTGCTGTGCTCGCTACGGAAATAATGATTGCCGCAGCTTTAACAAGATTTGAGGCCAATTTTATCATTGGTCCGACCCCTCTTTTTTACTTCGGTCAGTATCGACCGTTGATACAAAGTTGCCACGCGCTATACGCACCGAGCTAGTAGCCGTTTCGTCGTCCAGAGACGGTAAAAAGTTACTAACTTCACTGCCCATCGTGTGGCTTGATGTGTTGCTTATAGGGGGGCTTCCTGGATTGGCCGGCAGCGCGCCCAAACCATTTGCGAGCGAGCGCAGGCTCAAAGATAAAGCGCCAATATTTGAAAACATCGCGACTTTTTCAGCCATTTTGGGCGTTACTTCCAGGGTCGCTGTTTTGCTAATTTTAACCTTGTCATCCGAGGCGCTTTTTTGGTCTACGGCCAAAACCCGTACATTTTGAAACACCGTTTCAGCAACCTGGTATTTTTCGGCGCGCGAAATTTCAATTGTGTGCGTAAGAAGGACATCAACCCGGTCACCCGGAAATACAAAGCCTCCAATCCCTGAAGTTGGTGAAAGCTTCACTGTTACGGCCCGCATGCCAGGGCTTAGGATTGCGGCGAGAAAACCGCGCTCGCCCTGGCGTACGAGAGAGGACCGTGTCAGGGGCTCGGCTTTTGTGAGCGGTGCGCGCACTACTTGGCCGAGGGTGGCTTCCTGCGTGTCCTTTTTTTCAATGAAAAAGGCGTCGCTTAATCCTTTTTTAGGCCAGGCGCGCCATTCGGTATCTTCTGGTGTTAAAATTGTACCAACGTGAAGGTCTCGCTTTGCCACAAGAACTTGAACGACATTTTCGACGGGTGCGGCAGTTACAACAGTGTCTCTTGCTTGCTGTTGGGCACTTGAAAGAAATGACCGCGTCAACATTACAACAAGTATAACGCCGACCGTAGCGAGCCCGATTAAAATTAAACTTCTGGGGTTCATGGTCCCCTCCTGTTCTGCCGGGGCGGCGCCCCTACAATTTACCGACCAACTACCCCCCTCGGTTTACGTAATAAGCCTCGTGCTTATATGGTTACCGAAAAGGGTTAAAATTCCTTAAGGCTTCACGCCGAAATCGCCGAAACCCGGTGAACGCAAACCCAGAGTCCTCCGAGGCAGATGGCCACCCCGTAAGGCACCTTTGTTGTTTTTGGATCTGCCGCGCGAATTCGCGTATGCAGAAGCGTAGCCAGCGCAACAAAACCACCGGCAATGGTTACATATAATATGAATGACAGACTGAGATCCGGCCCGGAAAACAGGGCAATCGTGGCTAATAGCTTTACATCGCCGCCTCCCATCATGCCGGCAGCAAAAAGCCCCATACCTATGAGCAATATGATTGCTGCGGCTGCGAGTGGCCATAAAAGTGTATCTTTCCAATCAGCGCCCGTGATCAATTGGGTTACGGCAAATACACTGAACAACCCCACAATGGTAAGGGATAATTTATTGGAAATAATTCGGTATTTCAGGTCTGTGCCAGCCGCCCATAATAGAGTGAGAGCAAGAGCAGTGAAAATTCCAATGTATATGACGCTATATGTTTGCACTGATTTGATTGCCTGAGATCTGCGACTTTTGTCTGCTTATGGATCTGTCTTTCAAACAAAAAGCCGCCGGACTTTTGCCTCCCGACGGCTTTTTAAAGCTAAACCAATTTAACTTGGAATACTTATTAAGGTGTAGGTGCCGCAGGTGCGTTGGCATCAAGCGTTGTTGAAACGCCACCAAACATACCGCTCAAAGAGCCACCAAGAGTTTGCAGTGCTGCGATCAAAGCGATGGCTACAAGCGCCGCGATAAGACCGTATTCAATTGCAGTAGCACCGTCTTCGTTAGTGCGGAATTTAGAAATAAACTTGAACATTTGAGTTCTCCAGCTGCCAATTTTCGATGACCTAGTTATAGCCTGTTAATTCTGAAGAAAAAGTTAACAGAAATTGGAAAAACTGTTTTATTCCAATGACTTATCATAAAATTGATTTATAAGTTGATTCAAATTTTATGTAAATTCGAAAGCCCTTGAAAAAACACTGCTTTTTCGAGTTTTGCTGGGAAACCGAAGGGGCGGCTTGGCTCGTAATTAACTATATTTGGCCCGTTTTTTTGCCACTTCCCTGGAAATCCATCTTGGAAATTTCACGAATTTCTTATTTTTTTTCGGTTTATTTCGGTTTAATTCCGCGAAATGATGGATTTCGAATCGCTATTTTCCATATGATCGGGCTGTTTTTGCCCAGGATTGGCGCGATTTGTCACCGATTCTTAAGGTGGGGGTCTATTTAGTGCGGCTAAGGCGAACCTGTGTATGGTTGGGGGCGTGCGATGGCATACAAAGATACGCCGCCGTTTGGCGTGGCGCACCTTTTTGCTGAAGCCTATAATATTTCCTGCAAAGAACCGATGCGAGGCCGGAAGTAGGAAACGCGGCGAATCGTTTGTGACGGCAGGAAACTGAATATAAGAGGCTCATACTGGAAAAATACTTCGGTAGCGAGCACGGTTTCGCCGTCGCGCATGGTTATTACGCCGGGTAATGTAGCCAATTCGCCTTCTATACCAAACGCACTGGCCTCCAGAAGCGAACCACCGCCACTGCGCTGCCAGAAAACAGTGGCCGCGATATCTGGTGTTTGGCTGACGGAAGTGACAATTGCTACCGAGCCTGTGCCCGTTGGATAAGGGGCCATAATTTGAGGTATCACCTGAAATATATCTGTCATGACGGCTTCGGTGATTTCTTCGTCACGGGTAACCAGGTCAGCAATTGAAACCACAGTGTGCTGAATCTTCAAATTCAACAGCAGGTAATTCCCCACTTCGACAACACCTGTAAGCATACCTATATATAATGGCATCGATAGAGCCAGCTCAGCGAGTATGGAACCGTCTTCATTTCGGCGCAGCCGTTTGATTATTCTTCTAATAAGGTTCATTGCGCACCGCCACTGTTGCAGAAATAGTGATCTGCCTGAGGGCCCAGTCTCCGAAGCCGGTTAGGCTCTGAGCATTATAATTGACGCGGTATAAAACAATGTCACCGCCGCCGCCGAGGCCAGCAACTGACAAATCATCATCCCAGCCGCCATTGCCGTTTATGTCTGTGTATGGTTCACCTACATCCCACTGATCGTTGCCATTTTGGTCGGTATATGGCTCTGTGGCGCCGATATCAGAAAATTGTTGGTACACCAGTGTGTCTATTACAATAGTGTCCATATCGACCCGACCGAAGGTTTGGGTTGCAATAACATCACGCACCTGTTGTTCGCGCGTGGAACCGTTTGCTGTTTGCCCGGTTAGGCCAAATCTAGAAGCGTGCAAAACAGCGTTTTCAACAGCTGCTGTTATAAAGAAGTAATTTGCCACTTCAAAAACGCCCACAATAGCGGCCAATAAAATGGGCAAGCCTAATGCTGCTTCCACCAGCGCTGCGCCGTGTTCGTTTCGAACTAAGCCGCGCGCAACTGAAGAACAGTGTTTCTTCGGCTGTATTTTGGGCCAAATGCGCATTTACTGAGACAGCCTGAGATTGGACAGCTGCCGACCAATGGTATCAAACACATCTTGTAGTTCGCCATTGGATGGAGCGTGAAAATAAAATGCTGGTTTGGTGGCGCAAGACTCGAATGCAGACTTCGTAGCAGTATCTGGCGTGCTGCCAAATGTTATGCCGTATATAATGATGCCGTCGTTTTTTATGTTTTGGCAAATTGTTGCGAAACGACTGTCGAGTTCATCGCGCGCTGTATATATGGAGCTGTACCCCCATTGGCTTATGGTGCCGTAGGCGGTGTAATCCGAGCCACCGAGCGCGCTTGTACGTGATATAAATTCGTTTTTACCGTCTGTTAGCACCACCAGAACTTTATCCATAAAAGGTGTGTCGTTCGCGAGCGGCAGGTTCGCGGGCGTGTCGCCGCCCCACAGGCCTTGCCATTTCTCGCTCAGAACCCGCCAACCCCATACCAGCCCCACCGGGCTTGCTGTGCCGCCAAAACTCCATGGTGCCATTTCGTCGATTGAGGCCAACACAGTGGCTTTACTTTCGACAAGTGGCAGGATTTCCTGAGCACACCCTCTGTTCGGGCCTTTTGCATTTGAGCGGCTGTTTGCCTCATACACACTGCGGTTGCCGTCGCTATCGATCCAGTTGTTGGCTTTATAATAAGAGCTGTAATCGGGCTCATCGTCCCAATACCAAGGTTCGATGGCAGCGGTTGAAGGCACCGTGTCTGTCTGGTCTTCGCCGTCAGGGCGTGCGAAAACACAGCCTTTCCATGTGGTGGGTGCAAAATCGCCATTGTCAATTTTGGCTTGGCCAGCAGCGGATAGCCAGTTTTGGTGTTGAGAGCCTACATTGACATGCGCAACATAAGGCACAACACCAACCCAAAGGTTTGAACTGGTGTCGCCGTCCCCGTATACTGTTTCAATTAACTGGGTGGCGGCATCTTTGGCAGCCCCCATTTTGCCGTTCCAATACATGGACCCTGTCGTATCCATAACCAGCGCCAGTTCCATGCCCCTGGTTTCGCGGGAAATTTCAGTCGTTGCTGACAGGGTTATTTCGTCGAAGCCAAATAATGATGTGAAAGATGCAGCAATTGAAGCCGTGCCCGTAAGCGTGATGGTTGTATTATCTTGGCTGATTTGTGCGACCATATTGCTGGCTGTAAGCCAGGTTTCAACAGAGGCAATGTTGGCCGCAAAAAATTCTGCGGCATCAGCTTCCATAGTGATTGGCTCCATCGCGTGCCCCGCAGCCAAGCCTGCGCTATCAAGTGATTTTTGCAGAACGTCCTTCACATAGAACATGCGTGCGCCGTCGATTGCTACGCCGGTTGCGCCCGTAAGCATCATTAAACTGGCAGCAACAGCGGGCAGTAAGCTGCCTCGTTGGTCCTGAAGGATGGTTTGCAAATAATTTAAAGATCGACCGATCTGAGATTGATTAGGTGCCATTTTAAATTCGCCTGATTTTAGAATGCCTGTTTTCTTTAGAGGGAATATCACTTTCAAATGGCTGTAAAGTTACGGAAAGCTATTGACTAAAATTGTAAGTGAGTTGATGGAGTTCGTTAACGATAAAAGGGGCGTGAATATCTATTAAGATATTGAATTATAAGAGTTTGTATGAAGATTAACCTGATTAGTCTTGCGAAGTTTTGAGTAAAATTCGAACTAAATATCCATACTCTGTAAAGAAGTTTCAGATAGTCTGGTTGAATAGAGGTGCGGCGGGGGTTTTGGTGGTGAAGCGAGTCGGATGATCATTCAGGCGATACGAAATTTTATACAAGATGAGGAAGCTGGTGCCTTAACGCTTACAGCGGTTATGTTCCCGGTTATACTTGGGTTTGGTGGGCTTGGTCTTGATGTGACGGGCTGGTACATGCAGAAACGCAATGTGCAAAACCTAGTTGATATGGCCGCAATTGATGCGGTGCATTCAGGCAGCTATGTGGCAGATGCAGAACTTGAAACGCAGTTGGATAATTTTCTTGCGGGCAAGGGCGTAGACCCTGCTCGGGATACATTGACACTATCATCTCCGCCGCTCGCAGGTGACTATGCGGGGCGGGCCGGATTTTATGAGATTGTCCTGCGACGCGAGGTTCCTTTGAACTTCTTAAACGCATTTTACGGTATGACAGGTGAAGAGGCGACAGTATTCGTTTCGTCGCGCGCGGTGGCAGGTACATTGATTATCGGCTCACAGTGTGTGGTAGCGCTCGATGAAACTGCTGATCGCGCTCTCAGCTTTTCAGGCAATACAGATGTAGCTGTCGGCTGTGGGGTTTCGTCTAATAGTGCGAGCGCTGAAGCAATTTATCTTGGCGGCACGTCCGAGCTTACAGCAGCGCTGGCGATGGCCGTTGGCGATATTGCGGTAGGCGGTGGGGCCACCTTAACAACAGAGAGCCCAGCACAATCTTTTTCCTCGCCGGCTAGCGATCCATATGCTGCGCTGGAAATACCGCCAAGTGGTGCTTGCGACTATACTGGGGTAACCCGTGCGAATAATAGTGATATTATGAGTCCGGGAACATACTGCGGCGACATTCGTATTCAAGGTGAAGATATAACTTTTGATCCTGGCGTCTATATTATTGACGGCGGTGACTTCATTGCTAATGCCAATAGCGAATTTGAAGGTGAGGGCGTGACATTCGTTTTAACGGGCGATACAGCGGCGGACGTAGGCACGGTCAATATGAACGGCAATACGGAAGCGGAATTGAGCGCGCCCACTAGTGGCACTTATGAAGGCATTCTTTTTTTTCAGGACCCAATCGCCGAATACCGAGCCACTACCGCTAGTTTTAACGGCGGCGCAGAATTGAACCTTGACGGTGTCATATATTTCCCTAGTGGCGATATATCTTTTAACGGTGGTGCTTCGGCAGAACCATCATGTCTTCAAATATATGGTGCTACTGTTTCCTTTAGTGGCAGCAGTGTGATCGGCAACGATGAAACCATATGCGATACACTTGGGTTAACTGTTAGTCCGCAAATACGTATCCAACTGGTGGAATGACATGGAACTTCTCGTGAAAATGTTGACCAGCACACGAAAATTCGGGCGATGCCAAGAAGGCTCGGTCGCGGTTGAGACAGCGTTTATCATGATGATAATCGGAACAATGTCTCTGGGCGTGCTTGATTTCGGGTTGGCTTATTCGCGTAATTTGGGCCTTGCAAATGCCGCCCGTGCGGGCATGCAATATGCGCTGGTTAGAAAACCTGTGGACGGCGATTTTACAGCTATTGTTGCTGCCGTTAACACGGCTGCACCTGCCGCAGAGGATAGTATTGCCAGAACGATAACAACCAACCTTTACTGTGAATGCCCTGACGGCAGTGCAATAGATTGTACCAGCGAAGGCGGCGCTGACCTGACCTGTGATGATGGAAATTTACGTGCCGCATATTTGGATATTAGCATCACCGAAAATTATTCGCTCTTCTTCGACTATCCAGGACTGAATCGGGTGTTGTCGCTTTCTGAAAGCGTAACAGTGAGGCTGAATTAAACGGCAATGAAACATTGGAAAACATATTTGGCAGAACGGCTGAGAGAATTCCGCCGTGACCAATACGGTGCCGCGGGCATTGAGTTCGCGCTTACGTTTCCGGTTTATCTTGCCACATTGTTGTTTTTTGTCGAAGTTTCGAGAATAGCCTACACGCAGGGTGTTATCATTCATGCTGCCGAAGAAGCTACTCGCTATGCTTTGGTTCATTACGACGCAACAACAGACGACGTGCAGGCGTTTGCTCGCTCTAATCTGTTGGGGCTGAACGCTGACAATTTGTCAGCCATAATTGTGACGGCTCCAACCGACCCTCTTGATCAGACCAAGCTTTTAACAGTTGAGGTGCAATATCGCTATACGCCTATATTGCCTATTAACGCGCTGCTGCCTGGTGATGATGTGGCTGGTATCAATTTAGTGGGCGAATCGCGAGGGTTTATCACGCAGGAAATTCCGGCCTTTTAATGTGTGGCCCGGGTGTTGCGGCAGGCTTTTTTGATAGCAGCGGCAAGTAAGAGCTTTTTTGCCGCACCTCCGGGTGGAGGTTTTGCCTTTTCTAAACTGAAATCATCCTATATTACTAACATCAACACACCATGGACTGGCTTATTTTGTTGCTCCATAATGTTTCAGGTAAAAATATACGTGTGAAATAGCCGACGGAGAGACCCGTGAGTGACGAAAAAGTACCCACAGCGGGTACGTTGGCCGGTGCGAAAGCCCGACGACTGGAAGTGCCGGCAGACGGCGTTTTTGATTATTTTAAATCAAATGACGGCGAGCAGATTCGGTTTGCACGTTTCCCTGCAAGTAAAGTTCTCGACATAAAAGGCACGGTAATATTTTTACCCGGGCGCACCGAGTTTATTGAAAAGTTTCTCGAAGATATTCGAATTTTCAATGATATCGGTTTTGCTTGTGCAGCAATGGATTTGCGCGGGCAAGGTATGTCTTACAGGCCCTACCCGGACCGCGACAAACATTATGTTCGCAGTTTCGAGCCCCACATTGATGATGTGAAAGCGCTCTTTGATCATGTACTTACCAACAAGATGCAAAAACCATATATTTTGATGGGTCATTCTGCTGGCAGCCACGTGATATTGCGCTTCTTGCATGACCACCCAGAGCTGGCCGACGCCGCCATTACCGTCGCACCAATGGTGGAAATCAATACCGGCGGAATTCCTATAGGCGTTGCCAAGTTTTTGGCGCGAGCGATGCGGCATCTTGGCTTGGGAGCAGCCTATATAATGGGTCATACAGCTTTCAAGGAAGGCCGCTGGGGGTGGCGTAAGCTTCTTACAAGCGACGACGAACGATTTGGTGATGAAGATTATTTCATCAAAAACCGTGATAAGCGACTGGCTGTTGGCGGCGCTACCTATAAATGGTTGTGGGAAGCGTTGAAATCTACCAGCATCCTCAATAGCCCAGGGTATGCGGAAGCAATTAAAACACCCATTCTTGGGTTGCAGGCCGGCGAAGATACGATTGTAGACAATAAAAAACAGGCCGCTTTTTTTGAGCGTTTGCCGAATGGTCGTTTGGTCCGTATCGAAGGCGCTTTGCATGAAATTTTAAAAGAAACTGACGCGCACCGGGCAAAGGTTTGGCAGGCAATTCGTGAATTTATAGACCTGGAAAACGGCCCTGAATTTGACGATGATACGCTTAATACTTCTGCGAAATCGGGCGCGAAGGACTAGGGGGAAAGGACTAGGGGGAATAGCGATTTCGAGTGTGTATCTTTTGTGGTTTATACAGCCGAAAGATATTCCATCGCTTCCTTGTGGATTTCATTGCTGCCAGCAGCAAGCAGTCTGCCGCAGTCGCCTGGTGCATCGCCGCGCCAATTCGTAGCAACCCCGCCTGCGCCTCTGATGATCGGGATAAGTGCCATCATGTCGTAAGGTTTGAGCCCGCTTTCGACGACGATATCCATATGACCCGCCGCCACAATTGCATATGCATAACAGTCCAGGCCGTAGCGTACTAACCGCGATGCCTGCAGCAACTTGTCAAAAGCTGGCCTTTCCGTGTTGGTGAATAGATCAGGGTCGGTTGTAGACAATGTTGCCCGGCCAAGGTCCGAACAGGCACGGGTTTTTATTGCTTTTCCATTCAGTGTGGCACCGGCTGTCCAACCGATATAGCGTTCCCGCAGGTAAGGCTGGTCGATAACCCCAATCACCGGCTCACCTTGATATTTAAGCGCAATCAGCGTGCCCCAACTGGGCAATCCAGATATAAAAGCACGCGTGCCGTCAATAGGGTCTAGCACCCATTCGAAATCACTACCCTTTTCAGTGCGGCCGTATTCTTCACCAAAAATATCATGCTCTGGATATTTCTCGCCTATCAGCTCACGAATTGCTTTTTCGGCTTCCTGGTCAGCTTTGGTAACTGGATCGAAGCCTTCGCCTGCGAGCTTGTTCTCAATATCTATCGGTGACTTGAAATAGAGCATGGTTACGGCTGCTGCTTTGTCTGCCAGCGTGGCGGCAAAAGCCGTAAGGGTGCCTACTTCAATGCCTCCATATGCGTGTGTCATCTGTTTTTCCAAGCAAAGTGCGACATTTTTTCTGATGCGACCTCGAAAACCGAGGCCTTTCGACAAAATTTTCATGGCCACAAACATGAAAGCTTACTTGCCAAAGCTGCAAACTTAGACCACACATGACGCCGTAAAAGCAATGAGAAGTGTGATGCTCGAGACAGATTTTCTGGTAGTAGGTGCGGGTATAGCTGGGGCAGGGTTCGCCTATTTTTGCGCCCCCAATGCACGTGTGACTATAATTGATATGGAAGATCAGGCGGGCTACCACACAACTGGCCGTTCTGCCGCCTTTTACGCTGAGACCTACGGCGGCGCGAAGCTGCAGCCGCTAACCACTGCCTCAAAGGATTTTTTCCTCAGCCCACCAGCGGGTTTTGCCGAGCAGGCAATTTTATCACCGCTCGGTGCGCTCCATGTTTTCAGGGAAGACCAGCGGAACAAAGCCGAAGGTTTATATAGAGAGATGCGCAAAGAGCTGCCGGGTATTGCTCTTTTGGACGCACAAGAAATCCGGAAGAGGGCACCGTTCCTTAATCAAAGTTGTCTGGCGGGCGGCATTGATGACCCTGATTGCGGCAACCTGGATGTGGCGGCCCTGCACCAAGGGTTTTTGAAGGGCGCAAAAAGCGCAGGCGCAACCCTGTTGCTGGGTGCTGGATTTGAAAGCGCGACCTATGACGAGGGACACTGGACTGTGCAAACCCGCACTGGCCAGATACGGGCAAAAAATATTGTGAATGCTGCGGGTGCGTGGGGCGACGAAGTTGCAGTACGCGCTGGCATAAACCCTGTAGCATTAACGCCACTAAGACGCACTATTGCGACAGTTGCCAACCCGCGGGGGCTGCCATTTAAAAAGGATGGCCCGATTGTAATTGATGTGGACGAAAAGTTTTATTTCAAGCCAGAAGGTACCGGTTATTTGGTGTCCCCTGCTGACGAAACCGAGAGCCCAGCCTGTGACGCTCAGCCAGATATTGAAGATGTAGCTCTTGGTGCCGCCCTTTTTGAGCAGGCAACTGGTGCAGAAATAAGCCGGATAGAGGCCAAATGGGCTGGCTTGCGAACTTTCGCGCCCGACCGAGCGCCAGTGATTGGTTATGCGCCCGATAATAGCAGCTTCTTTTGGAATGTGGGTCAGGGCGGGTACGGCATTCAAACCGCGCCAGCATGGTCGGCGCTTGCCTCGGCAACTGCACTGTCTTTGCCGATTCCAGAAAATCTGATGCACCATAAAGTGCGCGCTGAGCTTTATAACCCAGCGCGGTTTACAGGTTCATAGCCCATAGGTTTTCTATTCGTCAGATTGGCCGCCTTGACGCTTATTTCCGAAGAAATAGACGAGGGCAACTGCGCCTGCGGTGCCAGAAGCCAAGTCGGCAATAATGCTATGGGTGTGAAACCCGACCAGCCAGAGGGTTATATTTGCAAGTAAGCCACCAAGTACGCCCAAGATGATATTGCCGATGGCCCCGTAGCCTTCGCCGCGCAATATGTGCCCTGCTAAAAAACCCGCAAATGCGCCAATGATAATTGAATAAATCACAGTTTCTCTCCCATTTTCTAGTAGCGCCGATACCGGCGACCATAACCATTTCCGTAAGCAAAGTCTTCGCGCATTTCTTCATTTCTATATTGACTTAGCGCATAAACTGCCCAAATGGCAGCGACCGGCCAACCGATTATCGTCATCCATAGCAGGGCGCAGAAAATGCCCTGAAACGGTCGCCATATTGTGAAAAAAACTAGTGGTGGTAAGAAAATCGCCAATAAAAGGCGCATCTGCTCCTCCTTATATCCTCGCTGTTGCACTTTTTTTGGCCTTATTAACCTGATGTGGGGATAAACTGTGCCAGGTTCAAGAGGCATAGGTCTGCTGCCGTGACGTGGTTTTTTTAATTCCAAAGTTTGGCGGATATGCTAAGAAACCGGAATGTATATTTTTCGAGTTTGAGTAAAGATCAGGGGCCCGATCCAAAATGATTAATTTTTTGCGTAACTTTAAGGTTAGCGCGCGCATTATTGCGCTGACCGTACTTTCGCTGCTGGGCATGACATTCATTGTGTGGGAATTTGCGACCCACGAAAAAATGCAAGATGTTGACCTTGGCACTATTTATATTATCACCTCCATTCTTGTTGCGTTAATTCTCGCTCTTTCTTGGGCGATTACGGCCAGTATTATGGGCCCTCTGCGCACACTTCAGGCCGAATTAACGGCATTGTCACAGGGTAGCTACGATAAGCCTGTGACAGATTTGGACCATGGTGACGGTATTGCGGCGATGGCGGCCGCCGCCGAATTTTTGCGTAAGAACTCACTTGAGACAGAAACTCTGCGCTCGGAAGCAGAAGAGGCGCGCCGCGAACGGGAAGCCGAAGAACATGCCGCCGGACAGCAAAAGGCAGAAGAGGAAGCGCGTAGACTGGAAATGGAAGCAGCCCAAGAGCAGGCTGCCGCCGCCGAGCGCCAGCAAATGCAAAATGATCTGGCTGACCGGTTTGAAACCGAAGTTTCCAGCGTGATCCAGTCGCTTTCCGGTTCTGTTGCCGAATTGCAGATGGCAGCGGACACCATGAGCGAGGCGATAGAAGAGACCTCGAACGAAGTTTCTGCTGCGGCCAGCGCTACAGACGCAACCAGTCAAGATATGATAGCGGTAGCTGATGCTACAGACGGGCTCACGGGGGCAATTGGCGAAATTCGTACCCAGGTTGAAACGGCAAACAATATTACAGGGCAGGCAATGGGCGTGGCCAAAGAGGCGGAAGACCGTGTTGGCTCGCTTGCGGCGGCTTCAGAGCGTATCTCGGAAGTAATTCATTTGATCAATGACATTGCTGAGCAAACAAACCTGCTGGCACTTAATGCCACTATTGAAGCTGCACGCGCTGGTGAGGCGGGCAAAGGCTTTGCCGTTGTAGCCAGTGAAGTGAAATCGCTCGCGAACCAAACGGCGGGCGCGACCAAGGAAATTGAAGAGCAGGTCAACGCAATGCAAGCGGCCACTGAAAGTACGGTGGAATCTGTTGGCAGCATCTTTAAATCGATCAATCAAGTAAGCGAAATCTCCGGCATGATCGCCGCCGCAGTTGTTGAGCAAGAAGCATCAACTGGCGAAATTGGCCGTAGCGTGCAGAACGCCAGCCAGGGCACCGCTAATTTGGGCCACAATGTCGGCCGCGTTCAGGAAATGTCGCACAAAAGCGCGGGCGCAGCGAAAGTGGTTAGTGACAGCTCTGGCGGGCTTACCGAGCAGGCAAGCGTGCTGGAACAATCTGTGAACGGTTTCCTTGAAAGAGTTCGTAGCTAAACATCCAGCTTCGACGGCCAGCTACTAAGTCCCTATAGCGGGCAGCTAGCTATGGTGGTGGGTTGCGAAAGTTCCCTTGATAATGGCGGTATGTGCAATATAGTCTTCTGATCGTTCGATTGGGGGAACTATGACACGTTTTATCAGTTACAGTCGTGCTTCGCTCAGGCTTTGGCGCGGGCGTACTGGCTATCACAGCTTTTGCGGCCTTGGTTTTATTTGGGCATATCGGCGCAGCGCTAAAGAGGCGGCCTGCGTCGATACTGTATCATGAATGAGGTAGCTAGCTGCTTTTAGGGCGGAAGCTTTCGATACGCTCCAAATACCAGCTTGGGAAGCCATAACTTTTGGCTGGTTTTAAAATGCGGTTGATATATTCTTGTGTAGCTGTGCCTTTGGTCATTTCATCTGCCATATAGGTTAATGCGGGCACAATTTTTCCGCCGCGCGTTCGCACTATCACTGGTTCGGGGCTGTAGGCGGCTTTTGTTAACATTGGTGTATGCGAATTTAACAACTCATCAATTTCGACATGTGTGAAATTGGCCAAGATACCAAATACGATGCCGTCACCACTTTCCTCAATGTTCGCGACAGGCTGTATCAGCAGATCAAAGCCGGCAAGCGACGCAGGCGCGAAGGCTCGTTTTTTCAGCCCGGCTTTAACCAATACATCAAGGTTTATTGCTGATCCGTACAGAAACACTTGGATTTTTCGTGCACTCATATTTTTGTCCCAATTACCGCCCCGTAACATAGGTTAATTTAGGTTTTGCAGTAGGTACCAGCAAAAGCAATCCCGTTACCCGCTAAACACTATGTCTATGCCCCAATTCAAGCTATCTTAGTTAAATATTAGTAAAATATAGCGTTTATATTAAATCTAGTGCTCGAGCTTTCCTTGGTATGTGAAGGAATAAATGCGCGCAATACTTTGGTTTTAAAACCTTGCCTGCAAAAGGCTATGGTTCCATGCGATCAGGACGTGACAAGCTTTGATAGATAACCTCAGCATATTGATTGTGGAAGAAAATGAGCAAGATTTCCTTACAATCAGGGCTTTGCTTGATAAAATTTATGGTTCGGCACTTAAGCTACGCTGGGCGGATGGTTCAGCGACGGCACTAGAGATACTAGACAGTAAATCGGCAGATTTTTTTGATGTTTGTTTTGTATGCAACAAACACGGCTCCACCGACGGGCTTACGTTGGTGTTGAAAATTGGTAATGATAGTAGCTGTAAGGCTCCGATTATATTTATTACCGGCCGCGACGATATTGAAATCGATAAATTGGCGATGATTGCAGGCGCTGCAGACTATCTTGTGAAACAAAATATCACCGAACGCGAACTGGAGCGCGCAGTTCGATATGCCATCAATAAACGCAAATCGGAAAAACGTATTGAGCATCTTGCGTTTCATGACCCTCTTACAGCCTTGCCAAACAGACATTTGTTGCAGGATCGGTTGGAGCAAGTGCTGGCTCGGATACGGCGCCGCAATGGATTTGGTGCCTTAATGTTTCTGGATTTGGACAATTTCAAAAACATCAACGATTCGCTCGGCCATTCTGTTGGTGACCAGTTATTGCAGGAAATATCGCTGCGGCTTAAGGCTTGTAGCCGCGCAGAAGATACCGTCGCCCGGTTGGGCGGTGATGAATTTGTTATTCTACTGCCAGATATTGGTGATGATACCCAGCATGCTATTGGCGGCGCGCGGGCAGTCTCTGACAAAATTTTACGTTCGCTGGCACAAACCGTGATGGTCGACAGAAATGAGTTGCATATTACCACCAGCATCGGTGTAACAATTTTGGACGCCGAAAGCCAAAGCGTGGATGCAGTTTTGCGTCAGGCCGATACCGCAATGTATGAAGCAAAGTCGTTAGGCAAGGACAGCTGCTGCTTTTTCGCACCGCAAATGGAAGAAGCGATTCTCCAGCAGGTTGCTATCGAAAATCAAATTCGTTACGGCTTGAAGCACGGCGAATTTTATATGGTGTATCAGCCCATCATCAATGCGCAAACCGAGCTTTTGATGGGTGCTGAGGCTTTGGTGCGTTGGCAAAGTGAAAAGCTGGGCGTTGTTTCGCCCGTTGATTTTGTGCCCGTTGCAGAAGCTTGTGGGTTGATCTGGGCGCTAGGCGAAAAAATTCTCGAGGAATCTTGCGCCTTTCTTGCAAAAACGCCGGGGCTTCCTCAATTATCCATCAACATTTCCGGGGAGCAAATTCACCGACCCAATTTTGTGCCTTTTGTTGAGAAGGTTATCGCGGACAATGAACTAGAGCCAGGCCGGCTAATTTTTGAGCTAACGGAAACCACCCTTTTGCAAGATTTGGAAGCTGCGGCAAAAGCAATGGAAAAGCTGCGCTCGCTTGGGGTTCGCTTTGCGCTGGATGATTTTGGTACCGGGTATAGTTCGCTTTCCTATCTCAAACGGTTGCCATTCGATGTTGTGAAAATTGATCACAGCTTTACGCGCGGTGTAATCGAAAATACCGACGACCAGGCAATCATCGAAGCGGTTCTGAAACTGGGTGAAGTGTTAGGCTTTAGCGTGACTGGTGAAGGTGTGGAAACTAAAGATCAGCTGTTGTTTTTGCGTGATCGTGGGTGCGACACTGTGCAAGGGTATTTTTTCAGTGAGCCGGTGGGGGCAGATGAATTTGCTGGAAAATGGGTGCCGAGCCAAATTGCTGGCGCAAAGCGCGAGAAGGCTTGATTGGAAAATAAATAATGCGACAATCGTACACTGGCGGGCATTTCACCGTGAGATGGTAGCGGTTTTTGATCGGTAAGTTGGGTGCCTAATGAGAAGGGGAGACTTCAGTGGAAAAGTTTTTTTCTGATAGCGAGCAGCGCGGTGAGCTAATAACGCAAGCGGTGGATATGGGGCTTTCCGTTCTTGGAGCGCTTGCCATATTGATCATTGGCTTGTGGCTCTCAGGCGCGGTGAAATCGCGGCTGGCGGTGATACTGGGTAAAAGCGACAAGATGGACGAAACCGTAACGCAATTTGTTGCGGGTTTGGCCAAATATGTTGTGATCATTGTTACGCTCATTGCGCTTCTGGATCAATTTGGCGTTGAGACAACAAGTTTGGTTGCCGTAGTTGGCGCGGCAGGCCTGGCAATTGGTTTGGCGTTGCAGGGAACGCTGTCTAACGTCGCCGCTGGTGTGATGCTGTTAATTTTTCGGCCTTTCAAAATTGGACAATTTGTAGAAATGGCCGGGTATGCTGGCTCGGTTAAGGCCATAACGCTGTTTGTTACCGAAATGGATACGGGTGACAATGTGCGCATAATTTTGCCGAATAGCTCAGTGTGGGGCAGCAGCATCAAAAATTTCAGTTTCCATGAAAGGCGCCGCCTGGATTTGACCTTTGGTGTAGGATATGGGGACGATATTAATAAAGCGATGGCGGTTATTAAAGCTGTGCTTGCAAAAGATCTACGTGCGGACAAAACCCCAGAACCAGTAGTGGCTGTTTCAAACCTTGGGGATAGCAGCGTAGATATAATGGTTCGTGTTTGGTGCCAGGCATCAGATTATTGGGCCTTAAAATGGGACCTGCTGCAGGCTGTGAAAGAAGCGTTTGACGCTGAAAATATCAGCATTCCTTACCCGTCCTCCACTGTTTATATGGAAAAAGAGCAAGAATAGCTCTTTGTCGGCTCGGGCGGCTTGGCCAGCGCTATGTTCGCTTGCTGTCTCGGCATTGTTTGGCTGATTTGGCTGGGGGTGCTGGAAAATCAAATCAATAACACCGGGCAAGCATGGATTTGCGGCACGTACCTTCTGCGGGTTAGTCTTGGGAGGCCAGGCCTTGGATGGCAGTTAGCGCATTGTTGGCGCTTGCTGATAAGGCAGCCGTGTCAATCGAAGCCGGGTCCGTTTGCGCTATGCTAACGGCTCCTTCAAGGTTGTCGGCCAATGTCTTCAGGCTATTCGCCACTGACAGCACGGCGCTGCCGCGGTTTGACAGGTTTACCAAAATGTTGTTCTCGGCAGCCTCACCTAGCATTTCAACGCCGGCACCAATTTTGTTGGCACGGGCAACCAGCTCGTCCAGCAAAGCTTCGCGTTCATTCAAGCCCCAGCTGACCTGTGCATCAGCCAGTGCTAGCAGGGCAATAGTCCTGTGCGATACCTCGTCTGCAGTGAGCCCAGTTAGGGCGTTGATGGTGCTTGTTGCGCTGTCTAAATGGGTTTCTACAGCTTCAGAGTCTGACATAGCCAGAATTTGCTGAACGGCACCTTGTACAATTAGGTCTATTTCCTGTTTTTTTGCCATGATACGGTCCTTGTTTTGATCTTCATCAGTTCAGTACCCTGCTGCCGGGCAGGGATTAAAACCCTAGCGCTGCCTTACCAAGAAGAGAGCCAAATAACTCGAGATTACCTGCGGAAAAAGCCCCGCATCTCTTTTCGAAAGTTCCCGAAAATTTTGTGCAATCCTTGAGATAGTTCATCACCATTTTGTTGTCGTTTTTCCATGCCTTGGCTAGGTCAGGGATAGCATTTATTTTCGCCAGCATCTCGGCTTCCCAAGCACCAATTTTTTGCTCGAACGAGGCATAGGCCTGCTCGTAAGGGTCTATTTCGTTGAGTAAGACCTGAATATGGCCTTGTTGCTGATTTATGGCTTCCACTTCCGCGCGGTAATCGTTCAACAGCGCTGCGTAATCGCAAGGCGTAGCAGCCGCCTGACAAGTGGTAATTCGTGTTTGCAGATTGGCAGCTTTCACTGCCGCCTGATTTTCGGTCTTGCCGTGAAGCAGAAGAGCTGACTGGTGGTAGGCTTCAAGAT
>Ga0316204_10003812_pt1 | contig 28881 bp, 21 predicted proteins | sample 6monrhotite_MG_2_FD_205661 | JGI IMG/M metagenome (GOLD analysis project Ga0316204, IMG submission 205661) | Microbial mat bacterial communities from mineral coupon in-situ incubated in ocean water Damariscotta River, Maine, United States -... | ecosystem: Environmental > Aquatic > Marine >...
TGCACGGCACCGGCCACCAGACCTTGTCGACTTGACGCTGACGGATCGTCCGGGGATTCGTTAGCGCAGCGAGCACACGTCGAATCTCCCAAGGGGCACCGCGCCGCCCAGGACGATCGGGAAGTCCAACAACCCAACAGGCAGCACGACGGCGCCTCGACGAGACGCTCAAACTACGAGCCCGCGACTGCCGAAACCGCTCTCGCCAGTCCCATCAACCTTCGTCAAACAAAGCCGAACCCGCCGAACCGCCGAACCGACAAACCAACCGACCCGTCGAACCGTCGAACCGCCGAACCGCCGAACCGCCGAACCGCCGAACCGACAAAACCGACCCGACGAACCGACAAACCCCAAAAACATCACCGCTCAACCTGAGCAGCGATCACCTCAGCCATCGCCCAATCATCCGGAGTATCGATATCCAACGACTCCCGCTGAGGAGTCTCGAACAACACCGGCCGACGACCAACACGAGACCCGCTGGATTCAAAACTCGCCGAATCAAAGAGGTAGAGGTTGGAGTTCTCCTCGAACCAGGGCTCCAGCGCCTGAGTCGGCATGAGCTTGTTGGGGTCATGGTTCACCGGCGAGCCATCCTCCCGATAGAACCGGGTCTGGTGACGGGTGACCGTGAACACCGAGTCCCCGCTGCCGTCCCGGCGCACCCGACGGAACGTCGACAGCGCCGCCTTCACTGTCCCCGCCGACAGAAACGGGTTTGTGGGGTGGGTCATCAGCAGCACGTCGCCGTCGAGCGCCCCATCCGCCAGCGCCCCTTCGATCAGCGTGTTCGCCGTCACGTCGTCCCCGCGGAGGCGGCTCGGCCGCCGTCGGATTGTGAGCCTTGGATCGGTGGGCAGGCCGGCCTCGCGCAGCTGCGGCTCAGCGTCCGTGTCCAGCACCACGCGCTCGATCGCCGGCACCGACAGCAGCGTGTCCAGCACCCAGCGATAGAGCGGCCGGCCGCCGAGCTCGCGGAAGTTCTTTCCGGGCACGCGCTCGCTGTGGCCCTTGAGGATTACGTAGGCGATGACCGAGGTTTCCATCCGACCATCATGCCACCAGCGCGAATCTGCTGGTGTTGGGATAGGCTTGCTTCAATGGGATCAAGCTTGAGGACACTGCACACACTGCTCACGCTCCTTGCGGGATCGCTCGGGGCGCTGACCGCCTGCTCCAGCAAGGATCTTCCGCCGCCGCCCGGCTCAAGCACCAGCGATGACACCTCCGCCGCGTCGGACAGCACCGACAGCGATCCCGGTACGGACGAGGAGACAGGCGGCGACAGCGTCACCGAGACCGACACGCGCGACGAGACCGGGGACAGCGAGACCGACACCTCGGGCGAGACCGGAGACACCGTCGTCCAGCTCTGCGAGACCGGGGACTCCGCCCTCCAGTTCGACGGCCCCTGCCCCACCAACCTCCTGCTGATCAGCATTGACACGGTCGCCAGGGATCGGGTCGGGCGGTACGCGGGCGACGCGGAGGTCACGGACTTCCTCGACGGCCTCCTGAGCGAGGGCGTCGCCCTGGAGCAGCTGCGGGCCTGCTCCAACTGGACCGCCCCCGGTATGAGCTGCATCATGACCGGCCGCTCCAACATCGATCAGGGCGTCATCTTCAACTCGGGGGATCTGGAGATCGTGGGCCTCCCGGATGAGGTGGAGACCCTCGCCGAGCAGCTCGCGGGCGCCGGCTACCAGACAACGCTGCTGGGCTGGCAGCCCATCTTCAGGAGCGAGACCCTGAACCTGACCCAGGGCTACAAGACCATCGACATCGGCGCCGAGCGCGACGCCGAGGACATCACCAAGGCCGCCGTCGCCGCGGCGAGCGCGTATGTCGGCGGCGACCCCTGGTTCCTGCACCTGCACTACTTCGACCCGCACGACCCCTACGAGCCTCCCGGCGACTACACGGGGCCCGCGGCGGCGATCAGCGACGAGTGGGAGAGCTACACCAACCCCCTCACCCTGGAGGGGGGCTGGTCAGGCTGGCATGAGGACGATCGGGCGCTGTACCTCTCGCTGGTGGAGGCGCTGTACGACGGCGAGCTCCGCTTCCTGGACGACCAGCTGGAGGCGCTCTTCGAGGGGCTCACGGACGCGGGCGCGCTGACGGACACGCTGGTCGTGCTGGTCTCCGATCACGGAGAGCAGTTCATGCAGCATGGCTCCATGGCGCACGATCAGGATCTCTACATGGAGGAGACGCTGGCGCTGGGAGGCTTCTGGGCGGAGGGGCTCCGCCCGGGGACCGTCACCACCCCCACCACCCACACCGATCTCCTCCCGACCCTGCTGAACGCGCTCCAGCTCCCCGCTGCTGAGCGCACCACCGGCGCGGTCATCGGCGACAGCGACCCGGAGCGGCCGGTCTTTGCCATGGCGCTCGATGGCGAGGCGCCCTCGCAGAGCGTGGAGTCCGGCACCTCCCGCCTCCTCTACCACTGGCCCAGCGGAGAGGTGGAGCTGTATGCGCTGGACACCGATCCTGGCGAGCTGACCGATCGCGCCGACGTCGACCCGGACGAGGTCCTGCGGCTGTGGACCCTGCTGGAGCCCGAGGTGGAGGCGCTGGAGCCCCTCGTCAACTCCCTGCCGACCGACCCGGGGCTCTAAAACCCCGCGAGGGCCCGCACGGCCTCCGCCACCACCGCGTCCAGCTCGGACTGGGCGCGCCCGTAGGAGGCGTCGAAGAAGGCGAAGCGCGCGGCCCAGCCCGGGTCGTCGTAGAAGTCCGCCACCGCCGCCGGATCCAGCGCGTCCAGCTGCGCTGCCTCGATGACCATGCGCTCGGAGATGAAGCGGTAGAAGTCGTGGGGCACGGTGTCCAGCCGCCGGCTGTAGACCGTGGGCACGCCGTACTTCAGGAGGGTGAGGTGGCAGCTCGAGTTGCCGGTCAGCACCACGTCGCAGCGCTCCGCGTCGGCCAGCAGCACGCTGTCGCCGGTGGAGATCTCCAGGCCCAGCTCGTCGGCGAGCAGCCGCGCTCGGTAGTCGTCGGGGCGGATGATCCGGTTGGGGTGCAGCCGCACCAGCAGGCGGGCCGGGTTCAGGCGCTCGCGGACCGCGCGCAGCAGCGGCCCGATGGTGTCCCAGTCCAGCATCAGCGAGAGGAAGACGCCGACGTTCAGCTCGCCCCCCCGTGCGGCCGCGCGCAGCCCCGAGGTGTCCATGGGGCGCTGGTCGCCCTCGGCGCCCTTGTAGACCACCGCCCCGCGGGTGGGGCCCATGTCCTCGTAGACCCGCAGCACGGCGGGGCCGTCGAGGATGGAGAGGTCGAAGTCCAGCGGCGGCGGTCCGTCGGGGATGTGGCCGTGGGTGACGTAGATGGTGGGGCGCCCCAGCGCGCGGGCGGCGTAGCTCAGGCCCATGGCGTAGGGGTTGGTGTCGCTGGAGACCAGGGTGACCCGGGCCGGGTGGGCGGCGAGCAGGGGCTTCAGGCGCAGGTAGTAGCCGAGCGTGCTGGCGACCCGGCAGGAGACGAGGAAGTTGCCCTCGGCGTTGAAGCGGTGGATGACCCGCAGCGCGCGGCGGAGGTCGCCGGGGTGAGCCAGCAGCGCGGCCAGGGCGGCCAGCCCCTCGCGGCTCAGGGCGGCGGTCGGATCCAGCGCGATGCGATCGATGGCCCCCTCCCCCAGGAGCCCCGTGAGCCAGTCCAGCTGGCGCTCCTCGTTGCGGTAGGCGTTCACCGCGAGCACGGGGGCGCCGCCGTCGGGGGCGCGCACCCCGAGGTAGGAGGAGAGGCCGTAGGTCGAGACCAGCAGGGTGGAGGCGCGGGAGGCGCCCAGCGCCCGGTGCGCGCCGACGGCGGCGCGCACGGCGGGCTTGCGGCTCGCCAGATCGCGGAACACGGCCTGGCGGAAGCTCCAGGCGTCCTTGTTCCGCACGGTCCGGAGGGCCTTCAAGAGCGCCGTCTTCATCTCAGCCGTACCCGCCCAGGCGCTGAATCTCCGCGCGGATCGCCGCCGCGGGCCGGTGCTCACTCAGGCCCGCGATGGCCGCCCGGCCCATGGCCAGCTTGCCGGCCTCGGAGCCGCTGGCGAGGTGCGCCGAGGCCCGGAAGTTCGGCAGCCCCAGCAGCGCCGAGCCCGTCGGCGGCTCGCTGGCGAAGACGTCGACCGCCGCGCCGCCGAGCCGGCCGCTCCGGAGCCGCGCCGCCAGCGCCGCCTCATCCACGATGCCGCCCCGGGCGGTGTTGACGAGCACCGCCCCCGCCGGCAGCCGGTCCAGCGCCGCGCCGTTCAGCAGCCCGCGTGTCGCCGCCGTGAGGGGCGTGTGCAGCGTCAGCGCGTCCGACTCCGCCAGCAGGGTCTCCAGGTCCACCTGGACCGCGCCGTGGGCCTCACACACCCCGGACACGTCGCGCACATCACAGACCAGCACCCGGGCCCCGAAGGCCCGGCAGAGGCGGGTCACCTCGGCGCCCACCTGGCCGCAGCCCAGCACCCCGACGGTGACCTCCGAGAGCTGGCGGGACGTACCGGGAGCCGCGCGCGACCAGCCCCCGCCGACGACCTCGGCGTGGGTCGCGTGCAGCCCCCGCAAGAGCGTGATGAGCTGCCCCAGCGCGAACTCGGCGACCGCGCACCGGTTGACCCCGGGCCGCCAGCCCACCCGGACCCCCCGGGCCGCGCAGGCGCCGAGGTCGATCCCGTCCATCCCCACCCCGTACTTGCTCACGATCCGCAGCCCCGGCAGCGCGTCCAGCACCGGGCCGGTGATGCGCGAGAGGCCGATGATGGCGGCCTCCGCGTCGCCCACGAAGTCGATCAGCGCCCGCCCCTGGAGCTGGACGTCCGGATCGTTGAAGCGCGCGCCGGGGTGCAGCGCCGAGAGCTCGGCGCGCAGCGCGGCGTGGGCGCAGAAGGAGATGTCGCAGACAGCTACGTTCACGCGGCCCCGATCGCCTCCAGGGCCGCGCGGCAGCGCAGCCGGAGGTAGCTGCCGATGACGTGATCCAGCACGAGGTGGACGTCCTCGACCGGGCCGTAGTCGCCGGCGGGGGTGTTCACGCGCACGCCGTCGCTCACCATGCCCGCGAGCCTGCCGCCGTCGAAGCCGGTGAAGCCGATCGTGACCGCGCCGTGCTCGCTGGCGTACTCCACCGCCCGCAGCACGTTGGGGGAGTTCCCCGACGCGGAGATGGCGATCACGAGGTCGTCGGCTCGGAGTCGTCCCCTGAGCTGCTCGACGAAGATCTGGTCGTAGCCGAGGTCGTTGGCGGCGGCGGTCAGCGTCGCGACGTTGGCGCTCAGGGACCAGACGCGGAAGGCCCGCTCGGAGCCCCGGGTGGCCGCCAGCAGGTCGTTGGCGAGGTGGCTCGCGGTGGCGGCGCTGCCGCCGTTGCCAAGGATGTAGACCGCCCGATCCAGGCGGAGGGCCTCCAGCAGCAGGTCGATGACCCGCGCGACAGCCTCGACGTCCAGGGACCGCAGCACGGCCTCCAGGTTCTCCAGGTAGCCGCGCACGAACGCCGAGGCGCTCTCGCTGCGCTGGTAGATGCGCTCGACTTCGCTCATCATCTCCGGGGGCTGGCAGCGTCGTAGATCCGCTCCACCAGCGCGAGAGTAGCACGAGCATCGGCGAGCCCGCCCCCCTCAATTCCGGCGCCCGAGGCCGCGGCGAGGGCGAAGGCGTCGACCTCCTCCCGCCAGGAGTCATCCCGCTGGTAGCGGCGTTCTTCGGGGGCTCCGACCCGCCCCGTGTCGGGGGCTCTCCGCCAGATCCGCAAGATCTCCGGCGCGTAGCTCATGCTACCGGAGAGGATCCCGTCCAGCTCCAGCGCCCCGCGGGCGCAGCCCAGGTGCAGGCTGAAGCGGTGCCGCCACTGGGTCGCCGACGAGTGCAGGCTGGCCACGGCCCCGCTCCGGGCGCGCAGCAGCGCGAAGGCGTCCTCCTCGTGCCCCCCGGGGCCGCGGCGCATGGCCAGCACCTCATCGAAGGGGCCCGCGAAGCAGCGCATCAGGTCCACCATGTGGATGCCCTGGTCCATCAGGATGCCCCCCCCCGCCCGGACCGGATCGCCCCGCCAGTTCCCGGGGATCTCCGACACGGCGGACTTGCCGTACACCCCGCGCAGGTGCAGCACGGGGCCCAGCTCATCCAGCAGCGCCCGGGCGTCCTTCACCGAGCCGTGCCGCCGGTGGTTGAAGCCGTAGGCCAGCGTCAGGCCGGGCCGCAGCGCCGCGGCGACCGCCTCCAGCTCAGCCACCGTCCGCGCCGGCGGCTTCTCGCAGAGGACGTGCAGCCCGCGCGCCAGCGCGGCGGCGGTCACCTCGGCGTTCAGGTCGTTGGGCAGGCAGACCATCGCGGCGTCGAGCGGCGGCTCCAGCGGCGCGGCCAGCGCCTCGCGCCAGCCCGTGAAGGCGGCGACCGGCGGGCGGGCGGGCTCGCGCGGCCCGTAAAGCCCCGTCAGCTTCTCCAGCGCCTCCAGCGCCTCCAGCGCCGGGTCGCAGACCGCCGCCAGCGTGAGCCCCGGGTGCGCCGCCACCAGCGCGGCGCGGCGGCGGCCCATCACCCCATGACCGAGCACGGCGACCCGCAGCGGGGGGGCCTCAGCCGGGCCCGCCTCAGCGGAGGACACCCAGCCCCTCCCGCGCGGCCCGGTCCACCATGCGGAAGTCCACCCCGAAGGCGATGAAGCGGTACCCCTCCTCCACCCGCCGCTTCAGCGCGCGCGGATCGGGCTCGACGATGTGGATCCCGGGGGCCTTGTCGTGGCGGATGGCGGCCTCCCAGATGGTCTCGATGGCCTCCACGACCTCCGGGGCGTCGAACTGACCGGGCACCCCCAGGGAGGCGCTCAGATCGTAGGGGCCGATCAGGCAGCCGTGGACGTGGGGCGCCGAGAGGATCTCGTCCAGGTGAGGCAGCGCCCGGGCGTGCTCCAGCTGGACGATCAGCGCGGCGCCCTCGGGCAGCCAGCGCCGATACGACTCGAAGCGGGTGCCGTACCCCTGGGCACGGGAGAGCCCCACGCCGCGGGTGCCCTCGGGGGGGTACTGCATGGCGCTCCAGACCGCGTCGGCCTCCTCGCGGGAGCAGATCATGGGCGCCACGATCCCGTGCGCGCCGGCGTCCATCACCCGCTTGATCTCCGTGGGGTCGTGGGAGGAGGCGAGGCGCACGAGCGCGGACTTCCCGCGGCCGTCGATGGTGCGGATGAGCGCCTCGGTGCCCTCCAAGGACACCGGGCTGTGCTCACGGTCGATCACGACCCAGTCGAAGCCCGCGTCGCAGAGAATCTCAGCGATGGCTGGCAGGCCGAGGCTGAGCCAGGTGCCGACGGTGAGGGTGCCATCGTTCAGGTGCTGTCGAACCGCGCTGTTCATCGAGCTGTCTCCCGGTGCGGAGGGGGGCCACCCAGGATAGCCCGTCGTTACCTACCCGACCTTTGGAGGATGCATGCTCTTCGCGACCCTGTTGATGGGGCTAGCCGCGGCGGAGGTTGTCACCGTGCTGACTCCGTCCATCGGCGCCCCGGAGCCGGGCTCTACCGGCACCATCGCCGCGGGCATGTCCCTCGCCCGCGGCAACAAGACCCAGAACCTCTGGTCGGGCGCGGTGGACACCCGCTGGGTCAACAAGAAGACCAACCACCAGCTCCTGTTCACGGCCGCCGGTGACTACGGCGAGGCCTTCGGCCAGGTAAACACCCAGGATCTCTTCGCCCACATCCGCTACCGCTGGGCCTTCCTGGAGAGCGCCCCGCTGGTCGCCTTCGGCTTCGCCCAGACCCAGCACGACGCCTTCAAGAGCCTCGACCTCCGCAACCTGATCGGCGCCGGGCTGGAGTACCGGCTCTGGCGCGCGGAGTGGACCGAGGCCTGGGTGGGCAGCGCGGTGATGGGAGAGCACGAGCGCCTCTCCACCGACAACCAGGACGGCTACTTCGTCCGCAACTCCTCCTTCGTCCTGCTGGCCGTCCAGCTGGACGACGCGCTGGTGCTGGGCTCCTCGACCTACCTCCAGCCGCTGCTGACGGACCTGGCTGACTGGCGGCTGCTGGAGGAGCTGAGCCTGAGCGGCAAGTTCGGCGAGCACTTCGGCTGGAAGGGCGCCTTCACGCTGAGCCACGATCGCCAGCCCCCGACCGGCGTCGAGCCCACGGATCTCTCCGTGAGCTCGGGCTTGACCTGGGGCTGGTAGTCCGGGTCAGTCGATGTCGGCGACCATGACCGCGCCGTGGCCGCTGGCGCCGTCGGAGTCCTGACCGATGATCCCGGCCGCCAGATCGGCGTCGCCGTCGCCGTCGAAGTCACCGGCGGTCAGCGCGTAGCCGAAGGCGTCGCTGGCGCCCAGCTCGGCGACCGCGCCGTGGTCCACGCTGGCGGTGCCGGAGAAGCCGTAGCGGCCGCCGAGGCGCAGGGCGATCCAGCCGGTGTTGTAGGTGGTGCCAAGATCCTCGTAGGGGGAGCCCACGATGAGATCCGAGTAGCCGTCTCCGTCCACGTCGCCGGCCGTCATGGCCCAGCCGAAGTAGTCGCCGGCCTCGACGGCGCCGCCCACGCCGGACTGGCTGAAGCCATACCAGGAGCTCGTGAGGCCGCTGGAGGAGCCGTAGACGTAGTTCACCATGCCGGCGGTGCTCGTGGAGCCCCAGGCCTCGTAGGGGGAGCCCACGGCGAGGTCGTCGCGGCCGTCGCCGTTGAAGTCCCCCGCCGCCAGCGAGAAGCCGAAGCGATCATTGGCCTCGGGGCTGGAGCTGCCGGCCTGCTCGAAGCCCTGGGCTCCGGTGGTCGAGATGCCGCCGCTGGTTCCGTAGGCGACCGTGACGTGTCCCGCGTCCGACGGGCCGCTCCCGGGGGTCTCGAAGGGCGCGCCCACGGCGAGGTCGTCGCGGCCGTCGCCGTCGAAGTCACCCGCCGCCAGCGAGAAGCCGAAGTAGTCGCCGCTCTCCACGCTGCCCACGCCCAGGTCTGCCTGGGTGAAGCGGTCCGAGCCGGAGGAGGTCACGCCCGAGGCCGTGCCGTAGGCCACATAGGCCGCGCCGGCGTCGCTGGACTCGCCCCAGGCGCCCATGGCCAGGTCGTCGCGGCCGTCGCCGTCAAAGTCTCCCGTCGCCAGCGCCCGCCCCAGCTGGCCGCCGGTCTCGTTCGCGCCGCCCATGTAGGACGCCACCAGCCAGCTGCCCGCGCTGGTGCTCAGGCCGCCGGGGCCGCCGTAGAAGACCTGCACCATGCCCGAGTCGGTGATGCTCCCCCAGTCCTCGTAGGGAGAGCCCACGGCGAGGTCGTCGTAGCCGTCGCCGTTGAAGTCGCCGGACGCCAGGGTGTAGCCGAAGTAGTCGTAGGCCTCGGCTGAGCTGCCGCCGGACTGCTCAAAGCCGTACTCGGTGGACGGGTCCAGGCCGGCGGCGGTGCCGAAGCGCACGCTGACATAGCCGGCGCTGGTTGGGCCGCTGCCGGGGGCCTCGTAGGGCGCGCCCACGGCCAGATCCGCGAACCCGTCGCCGTCAAAGTCACCCGCGGCCACCGCGCGGCCGAAGCTGTCCGAGGTCTCCAGGTTCCCGGACTCCCGCTGGTCGAAGTAGTCGTACACCGTCAGGTGCTCGGCCGTGTCGAGGATGACGTCCGCGCGGCGGCCCCAGTTGTGATCCGAGCCGTCGGCGACGCAGCCGCCGTTGGTGTGTACGCCGAGGATGCGGCCCGCGCCGTCGATGATGGGCGCGCCCGAGGAGCCGCCCTGGGAGTCGGCCCGGTGCGAGAGCCAGGTGCCGCTGGAGGTCTGGACCGTGGAGGTGCCGACCTTCTTTCGGACGCCGGACGGGTGGTGGATGAGGGTGACGGCCTCACCGGTGACCGGCGCCCGGAAGTCGACCTCCAGGTAGCCGAACTCCGCGCCGGGCTCACCGTCCAGGCGGATCATGGCGTAGTCGTTGCCGTCGTAGTCGAACTCCACGACCTCCAGGCAGTCGAAGCTCGGCATGTCCGCCGCCGCGGGGGTGACGCCCCCCTCGGTCTGATAGTTGAACTGGACGCTCATGTTGTCGCAGAAGTCCTGGGCCTCGGTCACCCCCGAGGGCAGGGTCCAGCTGCCAGCGATGGCGGTGTCCTCGTCGAAGCAGTGGGCCGCGGTGAGGTAGAGGTTGGGGCTCACGAGCGCGCCGCTGCACCAGCGGGCCCCGCCGACGGTGCCGCCGATGCCGCTGTCCCAGACAATATTGCCCACGGAGCGGGCCAGCTCGATCTGGGCGCTGGTGCCGTCCTCGACCTCAGCCCAGGTGGCCGCGCCGTCGCAGATGCTCTTCTCATCAATGCCAACATCGTCCGGTGTGGGCAGCTGAGAGAGGGCGTCATCGATGGCGGGCGCGCCGGCCTGCTCGCAGCCGACGAGGGCGAGGATGACGACAGGGGCGAAGAAGACAGCGGGGGCGATCCTGGCGCGGGTGGCGATGGACATGGGTGCTCTCCGGGGGTGGGTGCGCCCCGCTCAGCGCGGGGCTGCCCACCGACAAAGCAACCGCCATGCCAGCCCCCTGAGCCGACCCGGATCCGCCCCAGCAGGGCATCGGCCTCCGAAACAACCCTCTCCGTTCAGTGAGCGCGCGCGCTCACCGGCCGCGCGCGCGCACCTTCTCGGCGCGGGTGGCGATGTAGGCGGGGGTGTACTTGGAGAGGGCGTCGTCCGGGTTTCTGGAGACGTCCTCATAGAGGCCCGTCAGCCTGAGCCCGGCGGCGAGCTGTCCGCCGATCTGATCGCTCAGGGTGTGGCTGAACTCCAGGGGCTCGCCGCGGTCCATGAAGCCCCGTCGCTCCGCCTCCGGCAGGCTCTCCAGATCCGAGTACGGCAGCTCGAAGCGCACCTCCAGCTTGCCCTCGTCCGCCTTCCACGGGTCGAACATGAACAGCAGCGGGTTGCAGAAGCCCGCCAGCAGCACCCCGCCCGGCGCCAGCACCCGGCTCACCTCCCGCCACACCGGCAGCACGTCGGCGGCGAAGCAGTTGGAGACCGGGTGGAAGACCAGATCGAAGCTCGCGTCCGGGAACATCGAGAGGTCCGCCATGTCCCCCGCGACCGTCGCGATCGACAACCCCTCGCGCTCCGCCACCGCCCGATCACGAGCCAGCTGCGCCTCGCTGGCGTCGAACACGGTCACAGCCGCGCCCGCCGCGGCCAGCACGGGGCCCTGCTGGCCGCCGCCGCTGGCGAGCCCCAGCACCCGCGCGCCTTCGAGCGGCGGGAACCAGCCGCGAGGCACGGGCTTCGTCGGCGTCAAGATCAGCGACCAGTCCCCGCGGCGGGCCGCCGCGATGACCTCCGGGCTCACCGGGACGGTCCACTCGTTGTCGCGATCCGCGAGCCCGTTCCAGGCCCGCCGGTTGTAGTCAAGGATGTCCATGCGCCGGAGTATCCCACGCGCGACCAGCGCCTGAACTACAGGCCGGTGTCCTCGGGCGGGGGCTCGACGAGCAGGATGTCGATGGTGAGGTTGGTCTCGAGCACGCTCACCCGACCGTCGTCGCTGCCGGCGGGGCCCACCGCCTCATTGGGCTCCTGGAGGATCTCGTCGCCGTCGAGGTCCAGGTAGGCCCAGACGTAGGTGATGGTGTTCGCCGGGACGATCAGCTCGTAGTCGATGGTGTTCTCACCATCGAAGTCGTCGAAGGCGAACTCGACGTAGTCGTAGGCGTCGTAGACGGCGGACAGGCTGAGCTCGAGGGTGGGGCGGTACTTGAGCGCCGTCATGTAGATGACCGCGTCCTCGCCGTAGTCGAAGTCGACGTCGCTGCTGATCTCACCGCGGATGCGTATGAAGGGGATGATCTCCAGGCCGGCGTAGTCCTCCATGGGGATCTGGATGTCCCAGCCGTCGGTGCCGTCGATGTCCTCGGTGATGTCGATGGGGTTGCCGTCGACGTCCGGCTTACTCACGTAGGCGCCCCAGGTGTCCGTGGGGTCCAGCAGCGTGTTGCCGTTGCTGTCCCAGCCGCCCACCAGCTGCATGCTGCTGTAGGTGCCGTAGATGCGCATGTCGTAGGCGCTGGTGGCGCCGGACTTGTCGCCCGTGGGCTCAGTCCAGGAGATGGCGTAGGGGCCGCTGTTGCCGGAGTCCAGCAGCAGCACCGCGGCCTCGCCGCCCCCGTAGGGCGTGGTGATGTTGATGTCGCCGCTGATGTCGATGGCGACCGTGCCGCCGCCGCCGCCGGTGCCGCCGCCGCCGCTGCCGCCGCCGTCACCGCCGCCGCCGCCGCCGCTGCCGTCCGGATTCGCCACGCTGACGAGGATGCTGATGTTGACGTCCTCGACCGTGTCACCGTCGCAGGCGAAGACCTTCCGGGGGTAGTTGCCCACGGGCTCGGCGTTGCTCACGACCCGATCGTCGTCGAGGTCGAGGGCGGCGTAGACCCGCAGCCCCTTGGTGTCGTCGGTCGCGGTGGTGATGGACCAGACGTCGCCGGCGGTGTCGGGGGCGGCGATGACCGCGTCCGCGTAGTAGGTCAGCGCGCCGGTCTTCTCGTCCTCCAGGTAGGCGGCGAGGTAGATGCGACCGTAGGGGAAGTCGTCGCCCTTGTCCCACCCCAGCGCGACGGTGTCGCCCTCGCTGTCGACGTAGGTGCGCTCGACCTTCACGAGGCCGGTCATGGTGCCGTCGAAGTGGTCACACTCCTCGATAACGCCGCCGTCGTCCGTGCCGGTCCCGCCGGTGTCGTCGGCGCCTCCGCCGTCGTCGGTGGTGCCGTCATCCGTGCCGGTGCCGTCGTCGGAGTCGGTGCCGTCGTCGGAGTCGGTGCCGTCGTCGGAGCCGGTGCCGTCGGAGTCCGCTCCATCATCGGAGCCGGTGCTGATGGCGGCGGTGTCCACTTCGACGGCGGTGTCTTCTTTGCCGCCGACGCAAGCAAAGACCAACAGGAGGAGATGTGACGAGAGCATTTGGTAATCCTACGAGGGGCCCCGGAGAGGGATCGCGAGGATATCAGCTCTCAAGCCCTGATTCTACTGTTTTGCGGGGAACTGAGGTTCGGATTCAACGCGGGTCATGATAGAACGCGTTCCGAGGTCCACCTGCGTCCAGAAGTGCACCTTCAACGGAGTCTGTCATGCACCGCACCCTCCTCCTCCTCGCCTCCGCGACCCTGCTGCTGCCCGCCTGCGTCGTCAGCGAGGAAGACAAGGCCTCGGAGCTGTCGTCAGCGTGGTGCTCCCGGTACAAAGAGTGCCGCGCGGATGGCTTCAACAAGAACTGGGACTCCCCCGGGCAGTGCGAGAACAAGGAGAGCAACCTCTGGCTCGGCAAGCTCTCGAGCATCGACAGCGAGACCCAGCTCAGCTGCACCCTCGACGAGAAGGCGGTGCAGATCTGCGCCGATGCGCTGACAGCCATGGACTGCGGCGAGTTCAGCGACAAGGCCTGGGAGTCAGACTGCTCAACCGTGCTGCTCTGCTCTCAGGGCCTGAGCGCGGACTGGTAGTCCCGCGGGTATGACCACAACGCTCCCGCCGAGAAACCCGGACTTCGTCGGTCGCGCCTCGACCCTGGCGCGGCTGGGCGACCTCCTGGACAGCGACCAGCACGTCGCGCTCGCCCTCCCCGAGGGCCTCACCGCCAACGCCGGCGGCGTCGGCATGTCCCAGGTCGCGCTGGAGTACGCCTGGCGCAGCGCCGACGCCTACAGCTCGGTCCTCTGGCTGGACGCCTCCGGCCGGGACATCACCGTGGCGGTCGCCTCCCTGGCGGAGCCGCTGGGGCTCCGCTCTCAGCCGGGTGAGCCCGCCCGCCGCGCGGCCGCGCGGGTGCGCCATGCCCTGAGCCGTGGCGGACCGCACCTGCTGATCCTGGAGGGCGTCGATCACCCCTGGAGCTACCCCGAGCACCTCCCCCCCGCGGAGCACACCCGGGTGATCCTGACCTCCCGCCGCGGCGACCTCCTGGGCGTCACCCCGCTCACGCTGGAGCTACCCCTCGAGGAGACCGGGATCGCCATGCTCGGCGATCGCCCGCTCGCGAGGCAGCTGATGGAGGTCATGGCCCGGCTGCCGCTGTCGCTGTGCATGGCCCGGCGGGTCCTGGAGACCGGCGCGCTCAGCGAAGACGCGCTGCTCAAGGAGCTCCGGCACGGCCTGGTGATCTGGGCGAGCGGCGTCAACGCGGGCTCCTGGTTTGAGGCCAACCCGGCGCTGGCGCGGCTCTGTGAGCTGGCGCTGGCGCTGGTGGACGACGATCCCATCGCCCGGGCGATGGCCCAGGTCGCGGGCTGGCTCGGCCGGGGCGGCGTGCCCCCCGCCCTGCTCGCCGGCGCGGCGGCGGGCCTCGACCCCGAGGCCGACTCCGAGAATGAGGAGGCCGTCAGTGCGGCGATCGCCCGCCTGGTCTCCGTGGGGTTCGCCAGCCTGGACAGCCTGGGCCGCCCCGTCTTCCACGACCGCGTCCGCGCCTGGGGACGCCGCCGCTGCGGGGGGCAGGGCGCGCGGGCTGTGCGCGACGCGCTCACCGAGCTGCTGAACACCCACGACTACACCGGCGACGACGACGCCTTCGTGGCGCTGCGACCGCACCTGTACGAGGCGGTCCGGCGCCTGGATGTGCACGCCAGCCCCGAGCACATGCTGATCCCGCTGAGGCTGGCCCAGTCCCTGCGCGGCCAGGGGGTCTACAAGGCCGCGCTCCGGGTCTGCAAGCGGGCGCTCAATGTCTGTGAGCACGAGGCCTGGGCCTCCTACCTGCTCCACGAGTCTGGCAGGGCCATGCTCCAGCAGGGCCACTTCGGCCGCGCGCGGAAACTCTACCGCCGCTCCCTGGAGCGGGCCGAGCGCGCGCTGGGCGCCGATCACCCCGCGGTGACCGAGCAGCTGCTCGCGATCGGCGAGAGCTACCTCCAGCAGGGCCTCGCGAGCAGAGCCCGAGAGCACTACGAGCTCGCGGCCCAGGCGGCCGTCACCCCCGGCGTCGCCGCCGAGGCCCGCCTGGCGGCCGGTCGGGCCATCGCCCGCGAGGGCCAGGTCGACGCGGCCATCGAGCACATCGATCGCGCGCTGGTCGACCTCGCGGCCGCTCGCGGCGATCAACACCCGAGCCTGATCCGCGGCCTGGCGGAGGTCGGCCGCCTGCGCGCCCGCGCCGGCGACCACGAACAAGCCGCGCTGGATCTGAGCCGGGCGATCGCGCTCTCCGACCCCCTGGTGGGCGCGGCTCACCCGACCACCGCCGCGCTCCGGGCCTCCCTGGGCCAGTCCCTCACCCAGCTCGGTCGCCTCGACGAGGCGCTGGCGGCGCTGGCCGATGCCCGCGAGGGCCTGGACAACGCCCTCGGCCCCAACCACCCGGACGCCGCCTGCTGCCGCTTCGAGCACGGCCGGGCGCTGCTGGCGCTCGGCGATCCAACGGGCTGGCAGGAGATGCAGGACGCCGCCCGCGTGCTGCGGCGTCAGCTGGGACCGGACCACCCCTTCGTCGTGGCGGCCCGCTCCTGGCTCGATACAGCCAAGCCCTGATCGGCCTGACTACTCCGAGTAGCACTCGCGGGTAGGCGCGTCGTAGAGCGGGTTGAGCGACTCATCATCCTCGACCACCACGACCCCCTCGGGCCAGCGGACGTACCCCACGTCCCAGACGTCGTTGCGCTCCATGGTCCGCTCGCGCTCGAGCCAGACCTCCCCGTTCAGGTAGAAGCGGACGGTCGCGATCGTCTCGGAGTTGCTCGCCGTGTCGAAGTAGTGCGCGCGCACGAGGTACTCGCCATCAGCCGGCTCGAAGATGCTGACGTTCTCCGGGCCGTAGCCCTCCTGATCGTCCAGCTCCAGCGTCGCGTCGTCGGAGGTGTCGCCAGCGGCGCCCCAGTCGGCGGTCTCGTTGCAGAAGTTCACGTCCTCGGAGCGCAGGAAGAAGTTCTCCCCCTGCTCGTCCGGCACGCGGTTGGCGAGGTGGAGGTCGAAGTCGGAGTCGCCGGTGCTCCAGGTCAGCTCGATGTGGATGGCGTCCTGGGGGACGGCGTCCAGTCGGCACTCGGTGGGGGCGCTCAGGGTGCCGGCGTCGTTGGTGACCTGGAGGGTGACCACGTAGTCGCCGGCGGCGTCCAGGAAGAGATCGGTGGCGACCTCGTCGGTGACGCCGAGGGCCGACTGTGAGCCCTCGGGCTGCCTGTCGAGGCTCCAGAGGTAGGACACGATGGCCCTGCCGTCGGGGTCAAAAGAGCCCGATCCGCTCAGCACCAGCTCATCGAGCACCGTGGCCGAGGCGGGGCAGTCGATCACCGCCTCGGGGTAGGCGCCGCTGCCGCCGCCGTTGCCGATGAGCGCGACCTCGAACTCCGGGTTGTTCGGGTCGTCCGAGGAGATGACATAGGATCCGCTGTCACCGCTGGCGGTGGTGGGCTCGTAGTAGAAGTTGACCGTCACCGCGTCGGTCCCGCCCGGGGTCAGGACCGCGCCGACCGGGTCCGCGCTGACCCGGGAGAAGGCCCCCGATCCGGTCTGCGCCACCTGGGAGATGCTCAGGTCGTCCTCGCCGCAGTTGGTGACGGTGATGAAGTCGAAGCCGTAGTCGCCCGGCTCCACGTCGCCGAAGTCCAGCGTCGCGGGCTCGACCGCGATGCAGGGCTTGGGGATCTCCACTCCGGTGCCCGTGATGGGGATCGAGAGGCCGCCCTCGAAGTCCGGATCGTTGGTCTCGATGATGAGGGTGTCGCCGTAGGTCTCGTACGCCGTGGGCGTGAAGGAGAGGGTGAAGGTGGTGAACTCATCTTCACCGACCTCATCGACGTCGGGCGCGGTCATGGTGAAGGCCGGGTCGCCGCCGAGGCTGATGTCGATCAGCTCCAGCGGGGCGCGACCGGCGTTCTGGATCGTCACAGTGACGGTCTCGGTCTCACCGACCACCGTGCCCACGCGATCGCGCTGGACGTCGTAGAACTCGATGGGGTTGGGGACGACCGCCATGGAGGGGTAGTCGGGGGTGATCCCGGTGTCGCTGTTGCAGCCGATGACGGAGAACAGCGCGATGGTCATGCTGAGCATGGGCTAGTCCCCCCGGTAGCAGTTGGTGGTGGTGGCGGAGTAGAGATCGGTCGACAGCTCGCTCGAGGTCTTGTCCGGCCAGTCAATGACGGTCACGTCCCACACGTCGTTCTTCTCCATCACCCGCTCGTACTCCGCGGCCAGCTCACCGCGCAGGTAGACGCGGATGGTGGCGGTGGTGTCATCGCCGCTCGCCGAGCCGAAGAAGTGGACCCGCACGAGGTACTCGCCGTCCTCGGGCTCGAAGATGTTGATGTTCTCAGGGCCGTAGCCGACGAGGTCATCCAGATCGAGGAAGGCGTCGTCGTCCTCGCTGTTTGAGCCCCACTGCCCCTGGGGGTAGCAGAAGTTGACGTCCTCGGGCTCCAGGAAGAGGTTGGCGCCCCGGTCCTCCGGCACGCTGTTGGCGAGGTGCAGGTCCAGGTCGGAGTCGCTGGTGTTCCAGGTGAGCTCGACGTGGATGGCGTCCTTGGGGATGGCGTCGACCCGGCAGATGGCCGAGTCGCTCTCGATGCCGATGTCGTTGGTGACGACCAGCCGGATCTCGTACTCACCGGCGGAGTCCAGGAAGATGGGGGCGGTGGAGGTCTCGAAGGCGTCCAGCTTGGACTGGGAGCCCCGGGGCCGCTCCTCCAGGCTCCAGAAGTACTCCTCGATGGCCCGCCCCGTGGGGTCGTAGGAGCCCGTGCCGTCCAGCACCAGCCGATCGAGCGGCGCCACCTCCGTCGGGCAGTCGATCACCGCCTCGGGGTACACCGCGCCGCCGCCGCCGTTGCCGATGAGCACGACCTCGGCCTCGGGGGTGTCCGGGTCGTCCGAGAACACCGTGAAGACGGCGTCGTCTCCGTCGGAGCCATCGGGGTTGTAGAGGATGTTGACCGTCAGGATGTCGTTGCCGCCGGGGCTGATCACCGAGCCCGCCGGGTCGGCGCTCACGACGCTGAACTTGTTCGAGCCGCTCATCTCCGTGCCCGTGACGGTCACGTCCGTCTCACCGCAGTTGGTGATCTCGAACCACAGGATCTCGGTGGTGTTGGGATCCACCTCCCCGAAGTCCAGGTTCAGCGGGTCGACCTCGATGCAGGGCTTGGGCGCGTCCACGCCCTCACCGATCAGGGTGACGAAGTAGCCACCCTCGAAGTCGGGATCGTTGGTCTCGATGACCAGGGTGTCCTCGTAGGGCAGAAAGTTCGGCGGCTCGAAGCGCACCTCGACGACCATCTGCTCATCGGAGCGCAGCTCATCGATGTCCGGCACGACCAGCGAGAACGCCGAGTTGTTCTCGAGGAGGTAGATGTCCTCGATCAGCAGCGGGGCGCGGCCCGCGTTCACGATGGACACGGTCTCGGTGTAGGACTCGCCCACGGCGATACCGACGGTCTCGCGCTGGTAGTCGTAGTACTCGATGACCTCCGGGGTGACGGCCATCTCCGGGTAGATCACGGTGAGCAGCGGCGGGTCTGAGCAACCGAGCACCGATAGCAACGCAGTCGCGAGGCTGAACATGAGGATCCTCCAAGGCCCTACCCTATCCGCGAGGTCGCGCCTCCGTCCACGGCCTCACCTCTCTCATCTTCCTTTCCCCGCGAAGGAATTCCTGATCGCTCTGATGCAGGGGTGACACTGTATCTGCGAACGCCCCCCCTCTTCGGTTAATCTCTGCCCATGATGAACCCACGACTCATGCTCGCCTGCGTCATCGCCCTCGCCGGTTGCGATGCCTGCACCCCCAAGGTCATCCCCGATCTCGACGGCACCGCCGTCGACACCGGCCCCACGACCACGACGACGGACACCGAGGACACCGCCACCACCGAGGTGGAGGACACGGCCCCGCCGCAGGCCTGCGAGCACCCGGAGGTCGAGCCCAACAACGACCCGGCCGATCCCGAGCGCATCGAGCTGGAGACCGTCATCTGCGGCGAGTTCGTGATCCAGCAGGAGGGCGCGATCGCCGACCTCGACTGGTTCACCTTCGAGGTCGACGACGCCACCTGGATCAAGGTGGACGTCAACGCCGTCAACCTGGGCTCCTCGGCGGATCCTTCGCTCTACATCGCGAGCGAAGAGAACCACTACATGCTGATCGAGTCCGACGTCGACAGCACCGACCCCAAGGTCATCTTCCCCATCCCCGAGGGGGTCGACGACTGGAACCTGATGATGGCTGAGCTCAACAGCCTCTCGGGCGAGCGCTACACCTGGGAGTTCATCGTCAGCGCCACCAAGGCGCCGGTGGAGTGGAACCTCGACGAGATCGAGCCCAACGACACCCCCGAAGAGGCCACCGAGCTGACCGAGGGCGATGTCTTCTTCGGCCAGTACGCCAGCCAGGACGACCTGGAGCAGTACTACCTCGATCCCCCCGAGGGCCCGCACGAGATCACCGTCAAGGTGACCGCCAAGAGCGAGGGCAGCGCCGCCTACAACCGCCTGGTGCTCTCACGAGACAAGAGCGCGGACACCGGCGACGCCCCCATCGACCTCGACAAGATCGCCACCGCCACCGGCGGCGCTGGCACCAGCCCCGACGCCATCCTGACCTTCGAGGCGGACGGCAGCGAGCGCCTCTACCTCACCCTGCGTGAGAATGAGTACAACTTCGGCCCCGGGCACTGGTACACCATCGAGATCACCTCGATCGTCGAGGTCGAGGCGACCGATACCGGGGCGACCCAATAGTTCGAACCCCAGAGAGTGGGGCGTACGGAGGCGACATGAACCTGATTCCACTGATCGCGTTGGCGGTCGGTCTGGGCTGCTCGGACAAGGGCACCACAGACGACACCGGCGAACCCACCACTGACATCACAGACGACACCGGGCCCACCGGCGGCACGGATGACACCGGCACCACCGGCGGCACGGACGACACGGGCACCTACACAGTGCCCTGCGAGGTCGCGCTGGAGGAGACCACGCCCGAGGAAGGCGATGAGATCTTCTACCGGGATCCCATCGAGCTGGAGTTTGACGGGGAGGCCACCACCGCGGTGATCACCCTGACCAACGCCGACACCAGCGAGGCGGTGTCGCTCGACGCGCCGACCTGGGACAACCTCGACACCGAGGCCACTCTGGCCCCCGTCGACGCCCTCAACGGCAACACGAACTACACCCTTTCCGTCACCATCTGCGACGTGACGACCGAGGTGAACTTCGCGACATCCTCCTTCGGCACCCCGCTGACGGACGGCTCAGCCACCCTGAACGACCGCACCTATGTGGTCAAGCTCTCCGAGGTCACCTACACCGAGCCCGCCGGGCTCGGCTTCGTGCTCGCCGGCACCCTGACGGTGCCCATCCTGGTGGGCGTGCAGGCGGTCCAGAAGAACACCATCGATCTCATCGGCGCCGAGGGCATCCTCGCCAATGAGGGGTACTACTACCAGAACCCCAACCTCGACACCTGGGACTTCTCGGACGCGACCTGGATCGATCCCTTCTTCTCGATCGACGCGGAGAGCGTCAGCATCAGCTACGACGATATCGATATCCCCATCTACGACTTCCACCTGGAGGGTACCTTCTCTCCAGACGCCAGCAGCATCGGCGGCGGCAAGCTCTGGGGGCTGGGTGACACCCGCAACATGGCGGGCTTCGTGGCCTCCACTGACCCGGCCGCGATCTGTGACCTGCTGGTCCTCTCCGGGGTCTACTGTGAGCCCTGCCCGTCTGATAAGGAGCCTTACTGTCTCTATCTGAAGGCGGAGGAGATCGAGGCGGATCAGGAGCCCGATCTCATTGTGGAGCCGGTCGTTACGGATTGATCGGCGGTTTGACTTGTCGGTGGCGGCTTTGTCGTCGTCGACTTGTCGGCTCTTCGGGTCGGTTCGGCGGTTCGGCGGTTCGGCGGTTCGGCGGTTCGGCGGGTCGGCGGGTCGGCGGGTCGGCGGGTCGGCGGGAACGGCTTGGTTTGACGAAGGTTGATGGGACTGGCGAGAGCGGTTCTGGCAGTCGCGGGCTCGTTGTTTGAGCGTCACGGCAAGGCGCCGTCGTGCTGCCTGTTGTGTTGTTGGACTTCCCGATCGTCGTTGGCGGCGCGGTGCCCCTTGGGAGATTCGACGTGTGCTCGCTGCGCTAACGAATCCCCGGCCGAGTCGTCAGCGTCAAGTCGACAAGGTCTGGTGGCCGGTGCCGTGCAGCTTGCGTCACACACGCCCGAATCTCCCTGGTCGGGGCACTTCGCCTCGACGGTCCCAGGGCGCCCTCAGCTCGCAGGCAGACGACTGATCGCTTGTAGCCTTCCAGGATCGACTGGAGGTAGCGCGGGCGTTCCCCCAGCCTGCGTGACGGCATCGCCCTGGTCGACAACGGCGCGGGCTTACCGTCATCGAGCCCAGAAGGCAGGAGGAGAGAGGGACGGGGTGGGACCGGGACACACGGTGTATGAGGCTCCGCACCCACTGTTGCTTCATGAACAGCCTCCGATTGTTGCGCGGAGGACTGGATGGGGAATGGGTCGTCACCACCAGGCTTGTTGGCGCAGCTCGCCAACCTGGGCGGCACCTGTGACCAGGCGCTGGAGTTCGAGAACGTCCTCATCACTCACAGCCCGCGACAGCCCTTCTGAGTTTGTCGCCGTCGACTCCAAGGCTTCAACCCGCACCCGGGTTGGCGAACTGCGCCAACAGGCCCGTGATGTCGGCCAATCTCCCAACCAGTCCTCCGCGCAACAATCGGAGGCTGTTCTTGACGCAGAGGTGGGTGCGGAGCCTCTCACACCGTGTGTCCCGGTCCCACCCGCACCTCTCTCCTCTCCCCTCCTGGGCTCGATGACGGTAAGCCCGCAGCGTTGTCGAGGAGGGCGGTGAGGCCACGCAGGCAGGGGGAACGCCCTCGTGCCTCCAGTCGATCCTGGAAGGCTACAAGCGATCAGTCGTCTGCCTGCGAGCTGAGGGCGCCCTGGGACCGTCGAGGCGAAGTGCCCCGACCAGGGAGATTCGGGCGTGTGTGACGCAAGCTGCACGGCACCGGCCACCAGACCTTGTCGACTTGACGCTGACGGATCGTCCGGGGATTCGTTAGCGCAGCGAGCACACGTCGAATCTCCCAAGGGGCACCGCGCCGCCAACGACGATCGGGAAGTCCAACAACACAACAGGCAGCACGACGGCGCCTCGACGTGACGCTCAAACTACGAGCCCGCGACTGCCAAAACCGATCGAAGCGTCACCAAAAACATCCGTCAAACCGAGCCGAACCCGACCCCCAGCCGCCCCAACAAACCGACGAGCCGACCCGAAGAACCGACGACACCGATCAATCAACGAGGACGCAACAACTGCAGTCCTAAAGCGGTGTTCTTCACGGCCTGATCCCTCGGCACCCCGAAAGCCTCAGGCAGCTGATCGCTCGTGACATCCGAGCCGAAGAGACGATCCCAGAAGATCAGCGTGTTGCTGTAGTTCCCATCGCGCAGGTTCCCGTCCCGGGTGTGATGCCAGGCGTGGAAGTGCGGGTTGTTGAGCACCCGGTTCCAGCGGCGGTGCCAGGGGCGGGTGATGTCGAAGGTCATGTCGGCGTGCGCAAAGGCGTCCATTACGCCGCCGACGATCAGCACACCAACGACCACGCCTGGCGCGAAGCTCGCGAAGTCGAAGAGGAGGTGGAAGACCAGCAGCGGCAGCGCCGTGAGCTGGATGAGATCCACCGCGTGCATGCGCAGGCCGGAGGTCGCGTTCAGGTTCTCCGAGGAGTGGTGCACCCGATGGAACTGCCAGAAGAACGGAACACGGTGGTGCATCCGGTGCAGCCAGTAGCGCATGAAGTCCAGCGCCAGGAAGGTCGCGGCGAACTGTAGCCACACGGGCCAGTCCGACACCGAGAACATCCCCTCCCCCACCAGCGCCTCCACCGGCGCCAGCACCAGCACCCGGAAGGCGAAGAGGATCGCCCCGGTGAGCAGGTTCACGCTGGTGTCGTGCTGCAGAAAGCCCTCCCGGGATCGGGGCCAGATGAGCCCCGCCAGCAGGAAGAGACCGATAGCGCCGACTTGTATGACCGCTGAGAGCACGACTCTGAAGCCTCAGTGTGAGAGCCCGGAGATTGTATCCGGGTTTGCGGCGCGTCGAGCCGGGCGCGGCCCAGAAGACCTGGGATCTCAGCTTATTGACTGGAATCTCTGGATTGATGTCGCTTGAATTGACTTTAATTATGAAAATTGTCAAAATACCAAAAATCTCATCAGCAGGCTCATCGATGCTCCTCCTGGCGCTCCTCACCCCCTCCGTCCACGCCGCTACCCCGACGGAGTTCGAGGCTGGAAGTCTGCTCATCCCAATGGACACAGAGTCCCAGGATGATGGGCTCCTCAAAGCCTACGGGCTGGTCTATGCGCTCCTGGTCGAGGGCATCCCGGTCCACTGGGTCATCCTGGAAGGCAAGGGCTACGAGGACGTCGACCTGACCGCATCCACCTACGCGCTGGGCGGCGACGCCGCTGACGCCGCCGAGGTGGACTACCGCTCGGGGCCCTTCGCGATCGCGGGGGATGACGCCGAGGCCGCCGCGCTGGTCATCGCCGACTGGACCGACGCCCACACCACCGAGGTGCACGTCTCGTCCGAGGGCTTCAGCGCCGACGTGGAGCGCACGCTGCGCTACGCCCCCAGCATCGCCGTGTTCGCGGACGGCGAGGAGGACATCGCCTTCGAGCTTTTCAACGCCGCGGGCGTACCCAACGCCAACGGCGAGGCGTGGCCAGATGACCGCGACCGGGACTGCGACTACAGCGCGGACGGCTACGAGGGCATCCTCTGCTACGACGAGATCGCCGGCGACGATGACACCACGGTTGATGGCGCTCTGTTCGACGAGGACGGCTACCCCCTCTACTGCCACCTCGACTCGATGCACTACGACGAGTCCGACATCGACGAACTGGTCCAGGAGATCCGGCAGTTCGTGACCTCGTCCGAGAACCTGCACCTGAAGCAGTGCCGCGCCGCGGAGACCATCGAGAACGAGCCCACCTGGGGCAACATGCTCTCTCTGAGCGGCATCCAGGACGGCAACCCGCACAGCAGCGGCGCCATCACCTTCGGCATGACCGATCACCCCTACGGCCAGATGCTGGGCGACTGGGACATCCAGGGCGGCAGCCTCAAGGGCTTCACGGCGGTCAGCGGCTACGCCGACGGCGTCGAGGTCATCGTCGCGGGCGAGGAGAACGACGGCGCGCCGGTGGACCTCGCGGTGGCGGGGCACCTCGACGGCGATCCTGAGATGGGCGAGCTCATCTTCCTGGCGGGCCACGACTACAGCGTCTCCACCCCCGCCAGCGACAACGACGCCATCAACGGGGCGCGTCTGTTCCTGAACTCGCTGCTCACCACCGGCTGCGCCGACGCCGCCCAGAGCGCGGACCCCACCCTGGACGGGGTCGCCTCGGCTGACGTGACCGGTGAGGTGATGGTCACCCTGGACTGGTGCAACGACGGCGAAGGCATCGCCCGGGATGGGGCGCTGACGCTGCACCTGCCCGAGGGCCTCGCCTACGTGAGCGACGACTCCGACGGCGCCTACGGCAGCACGGAGCACGCCGTGGTCTGGGATCTCGGCGTGATGGACGCTGGCGAATGCGGCGCCACCGTCACCGTGGCCCAGGCAGACGCCAGCGGCGACTACGAGCTGCTGGCAGACCTGACCTACACCGTGGGCGCGACCGAGGGCATCCTCTACTGGAGCGGCATCGTCGACGTCTTCTTCGACCGAGACGAGGACGGGCTCTCCGACGAAGAAGAGGAGGAGATCGGCACGGATCCTGACGACCCGGACAGCGATGACGACGGCGTGCTGGATGGCGAGGAGGTCCGCAGCCCTGACCTCGACCCCGGTGATCCTGACAGTGACGGTGACGGCGTCGAGGACGGCGACGAGATCGACGGCGGAACGGATCCTGGCGACCCTGACAGCGACGGCGACGGCGTCGAGGACGGCGACGAGATCGACGCGGGCACGGATCCCCTGGACGACGACAGCGACGACGACGGCCTCACCGACGGCGAAGAGATCGACGCGGGCACCGACCCTCTCGACGATGACTCCGACGATGACGGCGTGCTCGACGGTGAGGAGGTCCGCAGCCCCGATCTCGACCCCGGTGATCCTGACAGTGACGACGACGGCCTGCTCGACGGCGAGGAGATCGACCTGGGGACCGACCCCGCTGACGAAGACTCAGACGGTGACGGCCTCACCGACGGTGAAGAGGTCGACGCTGGCACCGACCCTCTCGACGATGACTCCGATGATGACGGCCTGAGCGACGGCGAAGAGGCGGACGAGGGCACCGATCCACTGGACGATGACTCCGATGACGACGGCGTGTTGGATGGCGAAGAGGTCCGCAGCCCTGACCTCGACCCGGGTGATCCTGACAGCGACGGCGACGGCCTGCTCGACGGCGAGGAGATCGACCTGGGGACCGACCCCGCTGACGAAGACTCAGACGGCGACGGCCTCACGGACGGCGACGAGGTCAACGAGTACGGCACCGATCCTACCGACGCGGACAGCGATGACGGCGGCGTGAGCGACGGCGAGGAGGTGCTGGATGACGGCACCGACCCCCTGGACGCCGACGATGACATCCCCCTAGACACGGACGGCGACGGCCTGAGCGATGACGAGGAGGACACCCTCGGCACGGACCCGGACGACGCTGACACCGACGACGACGGCCTCACGGACGGCGAGGAGGTCCACGAGACCGACACCGATCCCCTCGAGGGCGACACGGACGGCGACAGCCTGCTCGACGGCGACGAGCTGGACAGCTACGGCACCGATCCGCTGAGCGACGACACGGACGGTGACGGCCTCACCGACGGCGACGAGGTCAACGACCGCGCCACGGATCCCGTCGACGCGGACACGGACAATGACGGCCTCACCGACGGCGAGGAGGTCAATGACTACAGCACCGACCCGCTCGCGGAGGACACCGACGGCGGCGGCGTAGGCGACGGCGTCGAGGTTCTCGAGAACGGGACCGATCCCCTGAACCCGGACGACGACGGCCTCGACCCCGACACAGACGGCGACGGGCTCACGGACGGCGAGGAGGCCATCCACGGCACGGACCCCGACGACATGGACAGCGACGATGACGGCCTCATCGACGGCGAGGAGGTCCACGAGACCGACACCGAGCCCACCGACGCCGACAGCGACGACGACGGGCTCTCGGACGGCGAGGAGATCAACGAACACGGCACGGATCCCCTGGACGATGACTCCGATGACGACGGCCTGAGCGACAGCGACGAGTTGGATCACGGCGCCGATCCGCTCAACGGCGACACGGACGGTGACGGCTTGCTGGACGGTGAGGAGGTCGAAGACCACGGCACGGACCCGACCCTGGAGGACACGGACGGGGACGGCCTGGACGACGGCGAGGAGGTCAACGAGCACAACACCGACCCGCTCAACGAAGACAGCGACGGTGACCGCCTGAGCGACGGCGACGAGGTCAACGAGCACGGCACCGCCCCCAACACCGCGGACACCGACGGCGGCGGGGTGGATGATGGCGATGAGGTGCTGGACAACCACACCGACCCCCTCGACAGCGCGGACGACTCCCCGGACACGGGCACCGACACGCAGGACACCGACACCGGCACGCAGGACACCGGCGACACCACCAGCTCAATCACCCCGGGAGACACCGGCGAGGTCGGCGTCGAGCCCAACGAAGACACCGGTCTCGACGACCCGGAGAACGTCAGCGGCGGCCTCCTCGACGGCGACAAGGGTAGCTGTAGCTGCACATCGAGCAGCCCGAGCAGCCCGGGCCTCGCGGCCTTCTCCCTCCTGATGCTGGGCCTGATCCGCCGCCGAGAGGAGGAGAACTAGGGGTCAAGCGGTGGGCTTTCCCGTCGAATAGACAGATCAAGGAAAGCGCCCGCGCTCCCGACTGGCGTGAAAACTCATTACGTGGGTTCGCCCCCGCCACGGACTCGTCATCACCTCCCTGCTCCTCATCCTGTTCGCCTGCGCCTCGGGCCCGGAGTCTGACGGCGCGACCTCATCCGGGCAGCCGGGGGCGGAGGAGTCGGATGCGTCCCAGGCCTCGCCAGAGTTCCCTGAGACCCCTGGCTTCGACCCGCTCCCCGAAGGCGTCCCCCTCCTCCCGGAGCCCCTCACCATTCGGGCGCTGCTGGACGAGAAGGGCCTGACGAAGCACGTCGCCACGCTCGCCGCAACGAACAAGTACAAGACGGGCGTCATCGTCAAGAACCTCTGCGCCGCCCGCACCGGCGCCGAGATGACCAACCTCATGATGGAGTCCGGCCACGCCGACCCCGAGGTCACCAGCAACCGGGTGAACCGCATCCAGGAGGGCCTGGAGGTCTTCCTGGGCCCGGCGATGGCCGAGAAGATGCTCAGCGGACTGGCCGAGAAGGCAGCGGGCACCACGGGCGACGCCTGGGTGGAGGAGCTGCAGGTTCGCCACGGCATCATCACAGGCGAGATCGCAAACATGAAGAACCACCCGCAGCTGCCGCTGGTGCTGGCCGGGGTCTGGCTCCAGGCGAGCTGGCTCACGGCCTCAGCGCTGGAGGAGGCCGGGAACACCACGGACGCCCACGCGCTCCTCTATCGCCCAGCGATCGGCACCTACTTCCGCAACTACGTGCACACGCGCGGCAAGGAAGACTTCCCTCAGAGCGTGCTCAACTCTCTGGAGAAGACGCTCGATGTCATGGACACCCGAACCGCCAAAGATCCCATGACTGCCTCGGACATCACGATTGTTCGGAAGTCTGTCGAAGGGCTTTTGCACTCGATGTAGTTGGTGTGGGTTTCGGGTCGTCGGGGTCGGCGGGGTTGGTCGGGTCGGTGGGTTCGGCGGGGTCGACTGGTTCGGCGGGTTCGGCGGGTTCGGCGGGTCGGTAGGGTCGGTAGGGTCGGTAGGGTCGGTAGGGTCGGTAGGGTCGGTAGGGTCGGCGGGTTGGGCGGGTTCGGCTCGGTTTGACGAGGGTTGATGGGACTTGCGAGAGCGGTTCTGGCAGTCGCGGGCTCGTAGTTTGAGCGTCACGGCAAGGCGCCGTCGTGCTGCCTGTTCTGTTGTTGGACTTCCCGACCGTTTTTGGTGGCGCGGTGCCCCTGGGTAGATTCGACGTGTGCTCGCTGCGCTAACGAATCCCCGGACGATCCGTCTTCGTAGAGTCGACAAGGTCTGGTGGCCGGTGCCGTGCAGCTTGCGTCACACACGCCCGAATCTCCCTGGTCGGGGCACTTCGCCATTGGCGGTCCCAGGGCGTCCTCAGCTCGCAGGCAGACGACTGATCGCTTGTAGCCTTCCAGGATCGACTGGCGGCACGAGGGCGTTCCCCCCGCCTGCGTGACGGTATCGCCCTCGTCGACAACGGCGCAGGCTTACCGTCATCGAGCCCAAGAGGTCGGAGGAGAGAGGTGCGGGGTGGGACCGGGACACACGGTGTAGAGGCTCCGCACCCACCTCTGCGTCAAGAACAGCCGCCAACCATTGCGCGGAGGACTGGCTTGGGGATTGCTCGGCATCGTGGGGCTTGTTGGCGCAGTTCGCCAACCCGGGCGGCACCTGCGACCAGGCGCTGAAGTTCGAGAACGTCCTCAGGACTCACGGCCCGCGACAACCCTTCTGAGTTTGTCGCCGTCGACTCCAAGGCTTCAACCCGCACCCGGGTTGGCGAACTGCGCCAACAGGCCCCGTGGTGATGACCCATTCCCCATCCAGTCCTCCGCGCAACGATGGGAGGCTGCTGTTGAAACAACAGTGGGTGCGGAGCCTCTCATACCGTGTGTCCCGGTCCCACCCCGCACCTCTCTCCTCCGACCTCTTGGGCTCGATGACGGTAAGCCTGCGCCGTTGTCGACGAGGGCGATACCGTCACGCAGGCGGGGGGAACGCCCTCGTGCCGCC
>Ga0316204_10003813_pt1 | contig 28872 bp, 25 predicted proteins | sample 6monrhotite_MG_2_FD_205661 | JGI IMG/M metagenome (GOLD analysis project Ga0316204, IMG submission 205661) | Microbial mat bacterial communities from mineral coupon in-situ incubated in ocean water Damariscotta River, Maine, United States -... | ecosystem: Environmental > Aquatic > Marine >...
ATGGGTTTGAAGTGGAGAGTATCATCAGAATTATCAAATATCATAGTTGTATCAGTTAAGGGTAAAGCTTGTTTTATATTGTCCATAGTTCGGGGAATTCGAGAAATGATTTTTTGCTCAGGAACCGTATGACCACCTTGACTAACTCTTTGAGCGACACGAGCTTGGTTTAAGCTGACACTATCCAAATGAATATAAATTAAAATAATTTCGTAACCCAGGCCTTTTGCTTTGGCTAAAAAATCAATTTTAGACGGATGTGAAAAGACAGTCTCAAAACAAAAAGATGCGCCTTTCTCTAAAGAAGCATACCTCAATTTTTCAGCTTTTCTAGCTGCGAGATAGCTCCATTTTTCGGGGTTATCTGGATGTTCTTGTTTTGCGATTAAATCTGCGTTTATGAATGGTAATCCACGCGGTTTAAGATATTGATCATAGAAAGTTGATTTGCCGGCACCGTTTCCACCAGCAATAAGGTATATTTGCTTATGCATTTTCGGCTAGTTTTATCGGTTGAAAAATACCATTTTTAAATTTGCCAGTAACTCTTTTACCATTTTTTTCTATTTTGATTAAAAAGCCAGATTGCTCAGGATCTGCAATATACCTGTAAGGGGCTTCGGAAACGCTTTCAAGTATTTTGCCCTGTTTATGTTCTTGCTCTATTTGCGATAGTATATCTTCGGGATCTATTGGTTTTAAAGTAATTGGTTTAATCTCTAGCTCGACTAAACCTTGTTCTAAAGCCGTTATATCTGTTTTACTTAAAAGATTTTCTAATGAGCGTCCTAAATCAGCCCAATATTCAATCTGTTTGGGTGTGCTACGTTTTTGAGTTTGCGCCTCTATTTTAGCGGCGTTGACTAGATTGTTATCTAACCGTTGGGGGCTGGCCATTTTTTCATCTCTACCAATGGTAACGTGTATCAAGTGTAGCAAGATTATATGTATGTTGCAATTTGCTGCATTTTGTATTGCATTGCTATCCGTATTATCCGCCATGTAATGTTAACAATTTGATTTGATGTACGCTTTGATGTACGGTTGGTCGTAGAGGTATGCGGATATGAATAAACTGAAAACGATTACAGAACTACGAAACTCTTTATTTGAAAGTTTCGATGATGTTGTTTCGGGAAAAATACTAGAAGTTTCCCACAAAAATGGAAGTCGAATTGCTATGATTCCAATAGATGAATTAGAGAAATTGGAGAACGAAGCGGAGTTACATAAGAATTTAGCTATTGGCTACGCTCAAGCTTTACGAGGCGAAGGAATTTCTACTCAACAATTAAAGCAAAAGTTAAAATCTAAAGAAAAAGCATTACGGGAAAAGTATAGCTAATGGGGCAGGTTAAATGGACTGCTAAATCGGAAGAGGATCTTGACGAGTTAACCGATTACATTGCTCGAAATTTTAGCGCTGATTTAGCGATCGAGCTGGTAAACGAGTTAATAGAAACAACAGAAATGATGCTTAATGAAAATCCATTGTGCGGTTCCGTTTTAGAATCAAATCCATTATTTTCTAAGCTTATTTATAAAGGGAATTCTATATATTATTGTGAAAACCCAAGAGATAGAAATCTCTATATAGTCTATGTACAATCTAGAAAAATGCAGTATCAAAAAGACAGGCTTGTTGCCACATAAAAAAGCCTAATCAATTGATTAGGCTTAAAAAAATAACTCTCGGCAGAGAGAAGTCTTTATTTTTTATTCTTTGGCTTTAGCCACATTTAGAATCGCCGCAACTTAAACATGTCATACAACCATCCATCAAAATAGCCGCTTTAGTCATACATTTAGGGCACATTTGAGCGCCGTCAGGGTAGTCTTCGGACGACTCTGTTTCACCTGCTTGCATTGATGCATATTCAGCGCGTTTACTATCAACTAATTTTTGCTGATGTTCATCTAGTCCTTCATCTTTAAGTAAACCAATCATGCGCAAATGTGATTCGATAGCGTCACCAATTTCGGCGACTAATGAGGGCATAAATTTACCACCAGGCTTGAAATAACCACCTTTGGGATCGAACACTGCTTTTAATTCTTCCGCCAAAAAAGTGCAATCACCACCTTTACGAAATACTGCTGAGATAACTCGAGTTAGTGCGACAACCCACATAAAATGATCCATGTTTTTTGAGTTGATAAAAATCTCGAAAGGGCGCCTTAGTTCATGCTCCGTTCCCTGATTTAAAACGATATCGTTGATAGTCATATAAAGAGCGTGCTCAGAAAGCGGCGTTTTAACCTTATATGTCGAACCAAGCAACATCTCAGGACGTTTGACGCTTTCATGCATTTGCACGATTTCTGCAGATGGTTTTTTCTCAGAAATTTCACTAGAAGCAGTATTCGCTTCGGTTGTATCTTCATCCTGCTTTTTAACTTTGTAGCCAATAATCGATTGCTTAATTTGCTTTGTCATTTTTTTCTCGTCGTTTTCTTGTGCAGTTTATTCAATAAATGTTATTTACTATCCCAAATTACTAGATTATAGGTTTTGTTATAGCTTTCCGTAATAGCCTTCTTTTAGTGCATCAAAAAGGTTAGCTGCTGTATGGGTTTCACCATCGTACTCAACTTCTTCATTACCTTGTAGATCAACGGTTGTGCCGTCTTCTAAAGTAAATTGGTAAGTAGTGTTTTTGAGATCATCTTCTTTAACTAACACACCTTGGAATACTTCTGGGTTAAAGCGGAATGTTGTACATCCTTTTAACCCTTGTTTATAGGCATAAAGATAAATATCTTTAAAATCATCAAAAGGGAAATCTGTTGGTACGTTAGCGGTTTTCGAAATTGAAGAGTCAATCCATTTTTGCGACGCAGCTTGTATATCAACATGCTGGGTCGGCGTAATTGAATCGGCTGTAACAAAATAGTCAGGAAGTTTTTCATCTTCTTTTTCAGAGAAAGGCATTGCGTTTTTATTCACTAATGTGCGGTAGGCAAGTAGCTCATAAGAAAAAACATCAACTTTTTCTTTGCTCTTTTTACCTTGTTTGATCACGTTTCTTGCATAGTGGTGTGCAAAACTTGGTTCAATACCATTACTAGCATTGTTTGCAAGAGACAGTGAAATAGTTCCCGTTGGAGCAATTGAAGAATGGTGAGTAAATCGAGAGCCATATTTAGCGAGAGCTTCAACGAGTTCAGGTTCTACTTCTGCAATTTTTTGCATGTACCGGCTGTATCGAGCGTGTAATACTTTGCCTTTGACTTTATGTCCGACTTTGAAACCATCTTTAATCATTTCTGGACGTTTGTGCAACATACCTCCAGTGATTTCAAACTCATCATCCATAATTGGTGCGGCACCTTTTTCTTTGCTTAATTCAAGCCCAGCTCTCCAACCTTCTATCGCTAAAGTTTTGGTAACTTGCTCTGTGAAATCGACAGATTCTTTGGAGCCATATTTTTTGCAAAGCATAGTGATGGTAGAACCAAGACCAAGATAACCCATACCGTGTCGACGTTTCGAGTTAATTGCTTCGCGTTGACCGATTAATGGAAGACCATTGATTTCGACTACGTTATCAAGCATTCGAGTAAATATATTGACGACTTTTTTGAATTTTTTCCAATCAAATTCAGCTTGTTCTGTAAAAGGCTTGTTAACAAAACGAGTAAGGTTAATAGAACCAAGAAGGCAAGAGCCATAAGGCGGAAGTGGTTGCTCCCCGCAAGGATTAGTTGCACGTATATTTTCACAGAACCAATTGTTGTTTTTGTCGTTGACTTGGTCAATCAAAATAAAACCAGGTTCAGCATAGTCATAGGTCGATGACATGATGAGATTCCACAACTTAGACGCTTTTATTGTTTTATGGACACGACAAGCTACTTGACCAACATCATTGCTAACATAACTTTCGGTCGTGGGCCATTCTCGCCAAACAATTTGAGAAGGGTTAGCGATATCTAAATTATCGATTTCGACTTCTTTTGGAGTGACAGGGAAAATAAGTTTCCATTCATCATCATTAATAACCGCTTGCATAAATTCATCTGTAATTAATAGCGATAAATTAAATTGACGAAGTCTGCCATCTTCTCGCTTGGCGCGGATAAATTCTAAAACATCTGGGTGACTAATATCAAAGGTCGCCATTTGTGCACCACGTCGTCCACCGGCAGATGAAACGGTGAAACACATTTTATCGTATATATCCATAAAGGATAATGGACCTGATGTGTAGGCACCTGCACCAGATACATAAGCATCTTTTGGCCTTAAGGTTGAAAATTCATACCCAATACCGCAACCTGCTTTTAATGTGAGCCCGGCTTCATGGACTTTTTCTAAAATATTGTCCATTGAATCGGTAATGGTTCCAGAAACAGTACAATTAATTGTAGAAGTTGCAGGTTTATGTTCTAACGCGCCAGCGTTAGATGTAATTCGACCTGCGGGAATTGCGCCATTTCTTAACGCCCACAAGAAATCTTTATGAACCGATTCTTGTTTGTCTTCTTCTTCAACCTCAGCAAGTGCTCTAGCGACTCTCTGATAGGTTTCGTCAACTGTTTGATCAACAGCTACACCATCTTTTGTTTTTAGCTGGTACTTAGTCTCCCAGATATCAACAGAAGTATCTTGAAAATCTATTTGAAAGTTTTCAGGTGTGCCTTTCGCTTTTAATGATGCTGCCATTAACGGTTTTCCTTGAATATCTTATTGTTCTTTAAATAAGAACTTATTTTAATTATTGATTTGAGTCGTTATATCAGGTTTATATTTGATGAAATACAATGAGCTATGTTGTCGCCGTAATTCAAAAAAAATACATCTGTGTTTTATACGATTTACACAACTTCATTGGCTATTTGAATAAGCGCAGAATGATACATCTGTGAACAAATACGGTATAAACTATACGCAAGGCTGTTAACAACCAATGAATAATCGCTATCGACAATAGGGATAACTAAAATTCTTTACAAATCAACAAGCTACTACATCTGGTAGTTGTTGCGCTAGTGGGTACACAATATATAGGTGGTAGTGATAAATGTAAAGCACAATCTGTGAAAAAAATGCAGGAAAATCGGCAAAAAATCTGGCATAAAAATTGTATTTTTTACCCGCCCTAAAATACAAGGGGTGTGAGCCTATTTATTAAGGAATGACATTATAATTATTCTAAAAAATTATTTTCGGACACTTATGTGTAAAAATATTTAGGTCAAAAATGTAAGTTTACTGGTACTTTTAAATTTATATGATAACTTAGCCAACTTTTAGCGGATACGGATGTCATTTAATGAATAATTCTGACGGTTTTACACGAGATAGCGAATGAACAGTCGAATAATGGTTTTAAAATTTGGTGGAAGTAGTGTTGCTGAGCCTAAGCATTGGCGAACAATCGCTGAACGATTGCAGCTTCACTTGGGTAAAGGTAATTGTCCGATATTGGTTCTTTCGGCATTAAAAAATGTTTCTAATCGGTTAGAGGAATTGCTTCATCTGGCGATTAAAGGACAGCATGATGAGGCGATTAAACATTTAAAAAAACAGCACTTAAATTTCGGTCAGCAGCTAAACCTTAATTTAGAACAAGGGTTGCAACCTTGGTTTAATCAATTGGAAGCTGATTGCTTATCTATTTATCATAAAAAACAAATTAACCCTAGTACACATGCTCGAGTTTTGGCTGTAGGAGAGTTATTGTCTACCACGATTGGAGCGGAGTACCTTCGTCAGCAAGGATTTGATCTTTTGTGGCAAGATGCACGAAAGCTATTAAGGTCAACTACTCAACAAGATCAATGGCATCATTATACAAGTGCGGAATGTCAGTACGAATATGATGTTCAAATGATTGAAAAACTATATGGAAGTAAGCAACCAAATAATCAGTTAGTGGTGACTCAAGGTTTTATCGCCTCTGATTCTAAAGGTAATACAGTACTACTCGGACGTGAAGGTTCTGATACATCTGCAGCTTATTTCGCTGCAATGGTTGGCGCGAAAAAGATAGAAATCTGGACCGATGTGACCGGTGTTTTTTCTGCTAACCCTAGAGATATTGAGACAGCTAAACCCTTACCTTATTTGAGTTATTGTCAAAGCTATCTGATGGCAAAATTTGGTGCAAAGGTGCTGCACCCTCGTGTTTTGAAACCTGTTAAGGAAAACAACATTATCGTGAATGTACGCTCAACCGGTCATGTTGCCCATTCTGGCACGGTCATTAGTTCACAAAATATTGAGCAGCCACAGTCAGAGCCCAAGGCTATTGCAATTGTGACAGAAACAAAAGTGGATCGAATAATTTTTAGTGGAAGCAAAGCTAAGGAACAATGCAAACAAATCGCTAGCCGTCTAAATTTACTTGGTTTTGATATCCTTTTTGATGGTCATCGAAATGATGAATATTATGTTATAGTCAAATATGTCAATGCCAATATGGCGGTATCTAACCAAAGAGATTTGAAAACAAGTTTTCCAAATGAAAGCTTGAATATTTATTACCAAGGCGCTTTAGTTACTTTGGTAGCTGAAACTAATCACGGGTGTTGGAATCATTCGCTTCAAGGTTGGATAAATAATCAAGAGGACGGAAGAGTCGTTGACTATTTTCATAAAAATGAAGGTTCAACTTATATTTTATTTGTAGCTTCATCCGATTGTTTGCCTGTTAGCCGGTCATTGCATCGCAAATTTATTGAGAAAACTAATTAAAAATATTAAGGATACAATATGGAATGGCTTAAAATAGTCCCACCGCTGGTTGCTGTAGCAATTGTCGTTTGGAAAAAAGAAGTGATTTTAGCTCTGATCATGGCTATTTTTGTTTCTGAGTGGCTATTAATAAGTAGTGGTACTGTGGGTAATCTTGCATTTGGTGGACTACATACTTTAGATCGAATTTCGCAAGTGTTTGCCGATCCAGGAAATACTAGGATTTTGATTTTTAGCGTGATGGTTGGAGCCTTATTGGCTTATATGCGAAGTTCTGGTGGTGTCACAGGGCTTGTTAAATCATTAATATCCAAGGGGCTAGCAAAATCACCAAGGCAAGTATCTTTAATGGCTAGCTTTACCGGAGTGGTGATTTTTATTGAGTCAAATCTCAGTGTATTAACCGCAGGTATCGTTTCAAGAGGGTTATTTGATAAATTTGGATTAAGTCGAGCAAAACTAGCATATATTATTGATAGTACATCAGCGCCAATTTGTATCTTGATTTTACTCAATGCTTGGGGAGCTTACGTTTTGGCTCTATTAGGCAATTATGAGCTTGAATCTAGTTCTGCAGAAGTTTTATGGGGAACCATCCCCTTTAACTTTTATGCGTTGGTAACTTTGGCGATTGTTTTTTACTCTTCTTACACGGGTAAATATTATGGGCCACTCGCAACGAGTCCTGCTCGGGTGATGGACGATAATGGTGTAAATAATCAATCGATTGAACAATCCAAAAGTGAGAGTTCGGAAGGTATTGAATCACAAAATTCAAAACTTGAAAATATCGAAGTAGAAGGGCATGCAAGTTTTATGCTGGTTCCTCTTTTAGTCATGGTAGGAGGTATGATCGGTTTTATGTTTTGGACGGGAGATGGAGTTCTTTCAGCGGGAAGCGGCTCTAAATCAGTTTTTTATGCAACTAGCTTAGCTTGTTTTACTGCCTATCTAATGATGTTAACGAGCGGTCGGTTTAAGCATCGTCAACTAGTTAAAATTGGTTTTGATGGTATGTCAGAGCTGTTGCCGCTGGTGACTATTGTATTGTTATCTTTGGCGTTAGGCGCTAGCTTAAAAGAATTAGGTACGGGGATATATATTTCCCAAGTCGTGGGTGATTTTTTACCCTTGTATTTAGTTGCGCCAATAATCTTTATTGTTGGAGGTATTATCTCCTTTTCGACGGGAACTTCTTGGGGAACCTTTGCTATATTAATTCCGATCGGAGTACCCATTATTCAAGTGATGGGGTTACCGCCAGAACTGATCTTGGCGGCTATTCTAGGTGGTGGTGTTTTTGGCGATCACTGTTCTCCCATTTCTGATACTACGGCAGTATCAGCAATTGCATCGGGCTGTGATCTTTTAGAGCATGTAAAAACTCAGTTACCTTATGCACTGGTAGCTGGCGGAACGTCTATCTTGTTATATCTTATTTATGGACTGGTTATGCTATAGCCTCAAGTTAAAAAATCATTAAAAGAAATATATAATGTCGAGAAAAACACAAGCGGTTGTTAATTTATCTAATATAAAAAGTAATTATTTATTAGCAAATAAATTAGCCGCTCAATCAAAAAACATTGCAATAATTAAAGCCGATGCCTATGGTCATGGATTAGTAGCTGTGGCGAAACACCTAGAGTCTTTGGTGCCCGCGTTTGGTGTCGCAATTATTGATGAAGCAATGACTTTAAGAGAAGCGGGAATAAGCAAAAATATTTTGCTACTGCAAGGTGTTTCCTCAAAAGAAGAAGTTAAGTTAGCTTATAAAAATAACTTATGGTTGTCTGCACATTCTCTAGCACAAGTTGATTTGATTCTATCTGTCGCTAACGATTTAAAATTTGAACCATCGACGATCAAACTATGGTTAAAAGTTGATACGGGAATGCATCGTTTAGGCCTTGTTCAAGAAGAGTTAATCGAAGCAATCGGATTAATTAAAAAGAGTAAAGCCTTCGATAGAAATTATGTGATTTCATCACATTTTTCTTGTGCTAATGAACTATCAAATTATGAATCTGAGCAACAACTAAAACGATTTAACTCGATACTTGGAAATGCGAATATTTCTCAAAACATTCAGTTAAGTTTTTCCAACTCTGCGGCATTAGCTAATTTAGCAACAGCAAATCTGGACTGGAATCGTCCAGGAATTATGCTTTATGGTTTACCGCTATTTGATGGAGAACATTCGACGGATACTCAATTAAAACCAGCGATGGGTTTTGAATCAGAAGTCATTGCCCTAAGACAGATTCAGTCTGGCGAGTCCGTCGGCTATGGTAAAAGCTGGACAGCTCAAGTGGACTCAAAGATTGCAACGGTTGCAGTCGGTTATGCCGATGGATATCCCAAGCAAGCTAAAAATGGTACACCTGTTTTAGTTAATGGAAAACGTGCAAAACTAGTTGGCGCTGTATCAATGGATCTGATAACTGTCGATGTTACTGCAATTAAAAATGTATCGATTGGAGACAAGGTTGAATTATGGGGAGCTAATTTACCCGCTAACGAAGTAGCGCGTTGGGCTGACACTATTGGTTATGATTTAATTACTGGTGTTAGTCAGAGAGTTCCTAGAATTTATATCTAACATTTTGTTTGTAAAATTAAAGATGAAATGATTATTAAATATTTTTAATTTATATAGTTTTGTACAAGCCCTTCAATTTTAACCTAAGTTAATGAATAGCTCTATGGAAGTTGATTTAATAGGATTATGAAACGATTATCTAAAATTTTTTTTATATCAGCAATGATATTCAATAGTTCTCTTACTGCTAGCAAAGAGCTGCCTTTGTGGGAAGCTCATGTGGGAATTGCGGGTATGAATTTGCCTCATTATCGAGGCTCTGAAAGCAGCAGCACACGTTGGATACCTTTTCCAAGTTTGACTTATCGAGGAGAATTTTTCAAAGCAAGTGATGGCAAGCTTCAGGGGCTTCTTTATTCTTCAGACAAGGTGAAGCTTGATATTAGTCTCTCTGGAAGTTTCCCAGCTAGTCCTGAAGATAATAGTGCACGAAGAGGAATGCCTGAACTAGACGCAACATTTGAAATAGGCCCGTCAGTTACTAGCCATTTATGGCAATCCATCAATCAAAATACAAATATTACATTAGAAATACCAATAAGGTCTGCTTTTTCCCTCAACACAGATAATTGGGCAATAAAAAGTCATGGTTGGACATTGGCGCCATCAATTAATTTACATCACAAATATAATTCTTGGGATGGAGGTTTATCGTTAGGCCCAGTTTATGGTAGTCGTCGTTATCATAGTTATTTTTATGATGTACCAGAACAATATGAAACATTTGGACGTTCAGTGTACCAATCAACGAGTGGTTACAGTGGTAGTCGAGTAATCTTATCTTTAAATAAACGGATTAATAAATGGTCGTTTAAAAGTTTTATTCGCTACGATATGTTATCCAATGCTGTGTTTATGGATAGCCCGCTGATAGAGCGATCTAATAATCTAAGTTTTGGTTTTGTCTTAATGTGGCAATTCGCAAAATCGGAAACGTTAGTTAATCAAGAGAATTAAATACAAAACCTATTCGTTTTGGGTTGTTTTTTCATTGATGAAACAAAATTATTTAGCTTGCCGAGTAAATGTTCAGCTTGACTCAAATTTCTTTCAATTATTTATACAAGGGCAGAGCCAGAGGCTCACCAAAGACCCTATTTTTCATAAAGTGTCGAATGATTTCTAAAATCACTGCATGGTCTGGTTTACTGGGAGTGGCAAAAGATACGCTACGTGGGCACTCTAATACTTATAATTATTAATTGTAATCAAAATGATGTTATTATTCTTAAATGAATAGATAAATAGCGACTATATTTTATAGTGGTTAAATCATATTGTACTAGTTGATTCTGATGAAATATTAAGATAGTACATTGTGACACGGTTCATACTATCTATTATGATGTTGGACTACTCTGTAACTTTAAATTTTATATAATCCAAGGAAGTCGGCATATGTCACTTGATATAAATGAGTTGTTAGCAACTTGCGATGAGCTAAAAGAAAAATTTGCAAAAAGGGCACCTAAATATGATGCAGAGGCTTCTTTTCCTGTTGAAAACTATGAAGATCTAAGAAAAGCAGGAATGATGGGGTTGATGGTTCCGGAAAGCCATGGTGGAATGGGGGCTAACTTTTATGACTATACTCGAGCAGCAGGAAAGTTTGCTCAGGGGTGTGCATCGACAGCGGTCAGTTTCAATATGCATAATATTGTTATTGGAGCGTTAGCTGAAGCAGATTTGACGGGTGTCGAAGGTCGTTTTGGCAAGATAATGAAAGATTTTCAGGACTGGGCGTTTGGTGAAGCAATGGCTGGTAAAGTTTTCGGTGCAGCTTTAACTGAGCCGAATGTAGGTTTTCACCCTGGATCACTTAGTACAACTTATAAAAAAGTTGACGGCGGTTTTGTGTTAAATGGGAAAAAAAGTTTTGTGTCTATGTCTGGTCATGCTGATTATTATGTAGTAGCTGCAGTACCAGAAGTTCAACCAGGTGGTGATGTTCCTGTTGTGAGCTGGTTAGTTCTTCCAAAAGATGATCCAGGTATTGAAATTGAGCAAATGTGGAACACTATGGGAATGAGAGGAACTGTTTCTAATAACATGAAACTGACTGACGTATTCATACCAAGAAATAGGTTGTTTTTGGGCTTTGAAGGATTGGTACTTCAAAAGTTAGCCAGTGAACCTCATTTTGTCGTTGGTGGATTTACAGCTTGTTATTTTGGCGTAATTGAAGCGATGTACAACTTTACTATTGCGCACCAAAAGCGTAGAAAAATGGCTGGTACTGACGTTCCATTGATTGAAAATGAAATGATTCAGACACGGATGGGAGAAATGAGCGTTCTCGTTGAAGCGGCTAGACAACTTGTTTATCATGCTGCCAGAATGGTTGTTTCTGATAGAGGAAGTAAAGAAACAAATGCAGCGATCCATCGAGCAAAATATTTTGTGGGTGAAATGGGGCCTCAAATAGCATCAATGGCTGTTCGAGCATGTGGTGGTGGAACAATTTCTAAGCATCTGCCAATGGAACGTTTTTATCGTGATATTAGATGTTGCGGATTAATGCCTGCTAAAAGCGATGAATGTTTATGGTATGTAGGTAAAGAAGCTTTTGGTATTGATATTAATCAGCCTTCAGAAACTTATTGGTAAAAATTGCCTTGGTAAGAGCGATCAATAAATTCTTAAAGTGATTTTATTGATCGTTTTTTTACTCTTTCCATTTTTCGATAAAAGTTAGTTGCTTAGTAATATGTTGCTATTTTCATTCTTTTTATAAAGCTAGAAAGTTTTTCTATCATTGTTTCCTTCTCATCTATATTTTGTTCAATAATCTTAACTACTGCAGAGCCGCTAATTACACCGTCAGCTCCCAACTTTAATGCTTGTTCAACCTGAAATGTATCAGAAATACCAAATCCTAAAAGACTTGGAGACGCATCGTATTTTGATAATGTTGATATGATATTATCAATCGGCATTTCTGCTTTAACATCGGTTCCGGTTACGCCCGCACGACTAAGTAAATAAGTGTAACCTTGTCCGAGTTTAGCAACTTGTTTTAATGTTTCTTCAGTGGCATTGGGAGTTGCGATAAAAATGGGTTGAATTCCATATTTTGTAGCACTCTTAATAAATGGAGCAGACTCTAATATAGGAACGTCAGCGATTAATACTGAATCAATATCGGCTTCTGATGCTTGCTGATAAAAATGATCCATCCCGTTTGCAACAACAAGGTTTGAATAAACTAACAGCCCGATAGGGATGTCGTTAAAATCCTTGCGGATCGTTTTGATTAGGTCAAAACATTTCTTTGAGGTTGCACCACTTTGCAAAGCTCTAATCGATGCCTTTTGGATAACTGGACCATCAGCAATGGGATCTGAAAATGGCAAGCCTAGCTCTAATGCATCGGCTCCACTTTCAATTAGGCAGCGTACGATTTTAAGACTGTCGTGAAAATTGGGATCGCAAAGAGTTACAAATGGAACAAACGCGCCTTGGTTGTTTGCTTTTAATTTTGCAAATGTATTTGAGTAACGGTTAGTCATAATAATTCTTCTATTGTATGATTTTTTGGGTGTTTTCAAAGTTGCGCACGTATTCAAGATCTTTGTCGCCGCGACCAGATAAGTTAACTAAAATTGTTGTCGGTTCGGTTAATTGTTTGGCTAATAAAAAGGCATAGGCAAGTGCATGAGAAGATTCAAGCGCAGGAATTATGCCTTCACAACTTGCAAGTTTTTTAAACGCGTCAAGCGCTTGTTGGTCGGTTATTGATACATATTCAACACGACCTACTTCTTTTAAAAACGCATGTTGTGGACCAACTGCCGGATAGTCGAGGCCTGCAGAAATAGAGTATGATTCTTCAATTTGACCCTCATTATCTTGCATCACAAAAGTATGAGTACCATGCAGAATTCCTTTTCTTCCTTTTGTAAGTGTTGCTCCGTGCTGATTAGTTTCTAGCCCTTTTCCGGCAGGTTCGACACCGACAAGCTTTACACTTTCTTTGTTGATAAATTCATGAAATAGGCCTATTGCATTTGAGCCACCTCCCACACAAGCGATTGCGTAATTGGGGAGGCTTCCTTCTTTTTCTAGAATTTGTTGATGCGCTTCTTCGCCGATCATTTTTTGAAATTCTCTGACCATTGTTGGAAAGGGGTGGGGGCCTGCAGCGGTACCTAAAAGATAATGTGCATCCTGATAAGACGAAGACCAGTCGCGTAAGGCTTCATTAACAGCGTCTTTTAAGGTACCACTACCAGCAGAAACAGGAATGACTTTTGCGCCCATTAGTTCCATACGAAAAACATTGGGTTGCTGACGAGCACAATCTTTTTCTCCCATATAGATTCGACAACTAATACCTAATAACGAGCAGGCGATGGCGGTTGCAACACCATGCTGTCCTGCGCCTGTCTCTGCGATTATTTCGGTTTTTCCCATTCGTTTGGCAAGCAGTGCTTGTCCAAGGACTTGGTTGGTTTTATGAGCACCGCCGTGTAATAAGTCTTCACGTTTGAGATAGATTTTCACTTTGTCATTGGGAGAAAAATTCTGAGTGAGGGTCAGAGGAGTCGGTCTGCCTGCGTAATCTTTTAACAGTGCCGAAAATTCATCCAAAAAGCTTTGGTCTTGTTGAGCAGAAACGAAAGCATCTTCAAGCTGTAAAAGGGCTGGCATAAGCAATTCGGGCACAAACATGCCGCCAAATTCGCCAAAGTATCGATTAAGTTTTGTCATATTCTTCATTCCAATTTAAATTCAAGTTCCAATTCTATTTGTTTGTTTCAAGCGTGCAATAATTTAAAAACGTCTGCAATTTTTTCGGGTGACTTCTCGCCGGGAGAACTTTCGACACCAGAATTTATATCAAGCGCAAATGTATTGAGGTTTTTTGCTTCTAATAAATTCTCGATTTTTAATCCGCCGGCAAGGATAATGTTATTTCTATCGAACTTATTGAGTTTATCAAAAATCGACCAGCTAAATTGTTTACCGCCGCCACCAACTTTATGCTGATCATAGGTGTCGAATAGAAATTTATCAATTTGAGGATAGTTTAATAATAATTGATCATTTTCTGAAAGACTTTTTTTTACTTTAATGGCTTTCCATATGATGCAATTAGGTATTTCCTGCTTTAATTGGTTGATATAGTCTTGAGTTTCATCGCCGTGTAGTTGGATGATTCCAATTTTTAAGTTTGTCACGGTTTCAATAATGGTGTTTAAATTTTCATTCACAAATACAGCAACATATTTTAGTTTAGCTGAGTCTATAATTTCTTTCGCTTGTTTTTCATTTACAAAGCGGGGAGAGTTAGGATAGAAAATTAAACCACCATAAATAGCACCATTCTTTTCAGCCGCTATTGCTGCTTGTGTATCAGTTAGTCCACAGACTTTTACATTACCATAGATGAGTGATTTACATTGCATCGCTGTATCCTTTTTTGCCATGATACTGGATCCGATTAGAAAGCCATCAACCAGTGGCACTAGTCGCTTAACCTGTTGGTGTGATTCTATCCCAGACTCAGAAATAAATAATGTGTTTCTTTTAATTTCATTAGGAACTTCAGCAATGAGTTTTTCGGTGGTTGTCAAATCAATGGATAAATCTTTTAGGTTTCGGTTGTTAATACCAATTATCTTTGCTTTCAGATTAATCGCTCGCTGCATTTCTTTAGAGTCATGAACTTCGGTTAAAATACCCATATTCAGTTTGTTGGCGACATCGGCAAGCTCACTGTATTCTTGATCGGTTAAAACTGAGAGCATGAGTAAAATCGCATCAGACCCATAATATCGAGCTTCATAAACTTGATATGGATCGATAAAAAAATCTTTACAGATGACCGGTTGTTCAACTGAGCGGGTTACTTTTTCTAAATGAGCAAAACTGCCTTTAAAGTATTTATTGTCAGTTAATACCGAAATGGCACTGGCGTAGTTTTTGTAAATAGATAATATTTCATCGAGATCGTAAGTCGGGTTGATCAGACCCTTTGATGGAGATGCCTTTTTACATTCGAAAATAAAGTCAGAGCGCTTATTAGAAAGTGCATTATAGAAATTTTTATTGGAAGCATTTAGGTTTTCGGTTAGCTTTTCTAAAGGTTGAATTTTCTTACGAAGAACAAGCTCTCGACGTTTGTTAGCAACGATTTTTTCTAAGATATTAATCTTCATTGCTTTTCCCTTCTAGTTTGCGACTAAAATCAATCACTGATTGTAAACGGACAAAGGCTTTTCCCGAACGAATGATCTTTAACGCATCTTCTGCGCCTTGTTTTAAAGAATTAGCTTTATCTGTCATTTTCAGTAGAGCACCAGCATTTGCGGCAACGGTATTAGCGATAGCAATCATTTTCGGAGTCTTGAGTTTACCCTGCAATAGGTCAATGAAAATTTCTGCATTAGATTGAGGGTCATTGCCGCCAATATATTCTTTGTTACATTGGGGGAGTTCAAAATCAAGATGTGAAATAGTATAAGCCTTAAGTTTTCCATCTATTAATTCAACCACCGAGGTAGGACTGTGTAGAGTGATTTCATCATAACCATTGCTATGAACAACCATTGCGGATTGACAGCCCGCCAATTGTAATGTTTGCGCTGCTGGCATGCATAGTTCCGGTGAATATACACCCATTAGTTGAAATCTTGGTTTTGCTGGATTAATCAACGGGCCCAATAAATTAAACATGGTTCTTGTTTTTAACGCGTTTCTTACGGGCATAACATTGCCAACGCCAGGGTGAAATTTTGGTGCAAATAAAAAACAAAATCGAGTTTTATCTAAGCATTGTTTTGCTTCAGAGGGAGACATATCAATTTTAACACCAAGATGTTCTAAAACATCGGCAGAACCGCATTTAGAGGAAATAGAGCGATTGCCGTGCTTTACCATTGGGAGTTTTAATTCGGCTAAAACAAACGCAACCATCGTTGATATGTTGACCGTATTCATCCCACTACCACCTGTACCACAAGAGTCGGCGGTAATGTAATTAGCTTCTGGAAATGAAATGGCATTTGCTCGTAAAGCTTGTGCTGCTCCGGCAATTTCCTCTGGCTGCTCACCTTTCATTTTCAAACTAATAAGTAGGCTCGCAATATCGATGTCGGTTAATTGACCTTTAATTACTTGGTCAAATATTTGATTCGACTCGTCGAAGGACAAATGCTGTTTGCTATAAATTTTTTGTAGTAAGTGGTTCATAATCCCTATCTTATTTAATTTAAGTATTTAATCTCGAATCATTAATATCTAGCTAGTCTTAGATAGCCAAACCAAAGCGTTTCTCATTAACTCTTTTCCTTTAGGTGTGAGTATAGATTCTGGGTGGAATTGAAAACCTAAAACCTTGTGCCTGATATGTTTTACTGCCATCACTTCATCATCACATTTTGCTATGATTTTTAAATTGTTGGGAATGTTTGTTGCAGCTAGCGAATGATATCTCGCTGCACGAAAAGGTGAAGCTAACGAGCCAAATATTTCTCGTTCACCATTTTCAAGCTCTATGTCACAGGCTTTACCATGACAGATATTTTTTGCGGCACCAATCTTTCCCGTATAACTTTGAATAATTGCTTGATGACCAAGGCATATTCCAAGAATGGGAATAGAGCCCTTAAACTGCTCGATTAAACCCAGTGTAATTCCAGCGCTAGTTGGGTCTCCTGGACCGGGAGAAATAACAATGATTTTTTTTGCATTATTTGAAAATTCGTTATTAATTAATAGCTCTAAATTGGTATTGTTTCTGAATACTTTCAATTCTCTGACTAGCTGTCTAAGTTGATTAACGAGGTTGTAGGTAAATGAGTCAAAGTTATCAATAAGAATGATTTCAATATCTAACAATTGTTCAGTGATATGAGCTTGACCATTATTTGATAATTGAGCTTTTTTAAGGTTAAGGTTCATTAGTCTTTTGCTCTAGTTGTTCTGGTTAGCTTGTAAAATGGCGTTAATAACGGCTTTAGCTTTATTGGTTGTTTCATCGGCTTCTGACTTTGGTACAGAATCATATACAACACCAGCACCAGCTTGAATATAAGCTTGGCTGTTTTTGCAAAAAGCGCTTCGGATAACAATGCAAGTATCCATATCTCCCTGAGTGTTGATATATCCAACAGCTCCACCATAGCTACCACGACGCGTTTTTTCGGTTTCTCTGATCAATGATGTTGCTTTTATTTTTGGTGCTCCAGTTAGTGTCCCCATATTCATGCAGGCTTGGTAAGCATGAAAACAGTCCAACTCATTTTTTAGTTTTCCCTGTACGCAGGATACTAAGTGCATTACTTGAGAGTAACGATCTACCTCTAATAGCCGTGGAATTTTTAGGCTATTGATATTTGATATTCGAGCGATATCATTTCGTGCTAAATCGACCAACATCATGTGCTCGGAAATTTCTTTGTGGTCGAGCTTTAGTTCCGCTTCTAGTCGCTTGTCTAGATCGTGGTCAATATTACCATTGCTATCAAAGCCTCTGATCCGAGTACCTGCGATAGGGTATAGTTCGACCCTGTTTGATTGTTTTTCGTATTTAAGTGCGCTTTCCGGCGATGCGCCAAACAATACAAAATCTTGATCTTGCATAAAAAACATATAGGGACTGGGGTTATTTTGTTTCAAATGTTGATAACTTAAAAGGTAGTTATCACATTTAAGGGAAAAGGTTCTTGAAGGCACAACTTGAAAAATATTACCGGCAAGGATTTCATTTTTTAATTTGACTACAATATCTTGGTAGGCTTGTTCAGACAGATTACAGCTGACTGATTGATGAGTGTCTTGTTTTTTTTGTAAACTCTGGTTTAAATTGATTTCTTCGTTTGTTTTTTCAGAAATTAAGTTTGAAATGGTTTCAATTTTTCTCGATTTTTCAAAATAATTTTTTTCTGAATCAATACCAGAAAAAATATTGCTATGGATATTTGTTTGATGGGTTTGATGATCAAAGGCGATGATTTCTTCGGCCAAATAGAAAACGTAATCAGGACAGTCATTTTTTCCTTGCTTAACATCAGGCAATTCTTCAAAGGTTGCAATAAAATCGAAAGAAAAAAGGCCGCACAGAAAAACCGCATAAGGGTGCGATGATTTGAATGCCGAGTTTATTTGTCTTAAGCAATCAATCGGTGTGGTTTGTTTTAAACGTGTTTCCTCGTCAATGTCATTGTTGGCAATAGTCGGATAATCAATAATAAGTGGATCTATTGAATCATTTTTTAGTTCTATTTTTTTATTAAAACAGCCGGCTAAATGACTTAGCGCATTGTCACCATTACTTGATAATGAATGAATTTTTACTTGTTGCTGTTGGCATTCGATCCTCAAAGCAGCCTTATTTACGATGATACTTTTTAACTCTGCTTTGCTTTCTATTTCGCAAGATTCAAGCAGCATTCGGTTTTTATCCGAAGAGTTACGTGATAATTTTTTAAACAGATCTATCGGTGTCAGATCACAATCGATGGATTTGTTGAGTGTGGTTACGTCAACTTTTGAAGAAATTTTGTGACTCATTAGGCCATTACCTTACCTGCGGCAGAAACAAAAGGTTGCAAGCCGCGCATCAATTTCTCAAAGTCTCTTTCATCTAAAGACTGCATACCGTCAGACAAGGCCACTTGAGGGTCATAATGAACTTCCACAATAATGCCGTCAGCGCCACAAGCTGCAGCAGCTCTTGCCATTGGACTAACCAGTTCTCTGATTCCTGTTCCATGGGAGGGATCAACAATAACCGGTAAATGGCTTTTGGTTTTGATATATGCGACAGCCCCTAAATCTAGAGTATTACGGATCGCTTTTTCAAAGGTTCTTATTCCTCGCTCGCAAATGACAATGTTTTTATTACCTTCGTTGTAAATATATTCAGCTGCTAGAAGTAGTTCTTCAATCGTTGCCGACATGCCTCGTTTTAGAATAACGGGTTTGTCGCTTTGGCCAACTGCTTTTAATAACCGGAAATTTTGCATGTTACGCGCACCGATCTGAAAAGCATCAATGTATTGACTCATCATATCAACATGATTGGCATCAATAACTTCTGTCACGCAAGGAAGACCATGTTGTTGAGAGGCTTGTTTCATCAATTCAAGGCCTTCTTCTTCTAGCCCTTGAAAGCTATAAGGCGAAGTTCTTGGCTTAAATGCACCGCCACGTAATCCAATGCCTCCATGTTTTTTGACTATGGCTGCACTTTTATTGATTTGATCACTGCTTTCAATTGCACAGGGGCCTGCAATTACTGCAAAGGAACCACCACCAATCAAATGATCACCAAATTTAACTTGGCTGTCATAGGATTGCATTTCTCGACTGACTTGTTTATAACTGGTCAATATTGGTTTTACGCTTTCCACTGACGGATGAGCAGCCAACTGTAAACTTGCTAATACACGTTCATCACCCAACGCGCCCAATACGATCCGTTCGACTCCTGGCATATAAAGCGGTTTGAGTCCAGCAGTCTCAATTTTATTAAGGATTTGTTTGGCATCTTCTTCAGTCGCTTGAGGTGTTAATACGATAATCATTTTAGGTTCCTTTGGGTTGTTCTTTGTTTTAGTAATATTATTCGTTAATTAGTTTTGGTTAATAAAAAGCCCGCTTATAGCGGGCTTTCTGGTTGATAGTTAATTTTTGTTATCGCACAGTTGATAGCCCACTTAGAATATCTAAATGCCAAGGCCACCAATTTGTATTATTTAAGTTAATCATTTACTTTATCCATTAATTTTTGTAGTTAAGAACATTTGTGACTAAAAACAAAAAAGCCCGTGAGTTTTATCTAACGGGCTTTGTTAAACTAGCTTAATTTTTGTTCAATCAATTAAAATAAGCAACCACCCGTTTGCAGCTAAGCCACCAACGGTTCACTAAAAATGCGTTTATGTTTAGTTTAATTTTCCTCATGCAGCGACTTTATACCTTTCGCTCTTTAACTGTCAAGATTAAAATAGCATTCATAATTAATTGTTATAACTATACCCGTTCTACCTTCAGGTGCAACTTTCTAGCTGAACACTGGATAATGCATCTTGAGGTGGAATGGGTATAATATGAACATATTTAATTTTACAGTTAAAAAAACAACACAAGTTTCCAAATTTTGACTATATTTATAAACATCTACTGAATAAATGATTGTTTATACTGCTTGTCTCGATTAGTAGTTGTTCAGTAAATAAACTATTTTATAATATTTGGTACATATTTTGCCTGTAAACGATAATAGTTGTTGTTTTCAGGTAATTCTGACAAAAATTTGACTAATAGGAAAAATTGTCGTGAGTTCAGATGAAAAGCAACTAACAAGTGATGAAGACGCGGTACTCCAATGGGTAACCTTTCGTTTAGCGAATGAGACCTATGGAATTAATGTCATGCAAGTGCAGGAAGTGCTCCGCTACAGTGATATAGCACCAGTTCCGGGAGCGCCCAGTTATGTATTGGGGATTATTAATCTACGTGGAAACGTAGTAACGGTAATCGATACCTGCCAGCGATTTGGCTTACCCCCAATTGAATTGACTGATAATACGCGAGTCATCGTAATTGAAACTAACCAGCAGGTTATAGGGATATTAGTTGATGCCGTTGCTGAGGTTGTATATTTAAAGCGTTCGGATATAGATTCAACGCCAAATGTTGGAAGTGATGAGTCAGCCAAATTTATCCAAGGTGTGACCCATCGAGAGGGCGAATTATTAATACTCGTTGATCTTAACAAGTTGTTAGGAGAAGAGGAGTGGGACGAACTAGATTTTCTTGATTACTAGTTTGAGCTAAACCTACTCCATTTCTAAGTATTGATTCTTCAAATAAAAATTTTAGTACAGGAAATTTAGAAATGGCACAGTGGTTTTCAGATCTTAACGTTTATGCAGGTTATATCTATAGCCTGTTTCTTGTTAGCATTGTCATGTTACTTTTCTTTTATTATCGTTTATCCAGCAAATATTCTTTATTACAAAACCAAATAGTCCACTTGCAAAATGAGATCCGAGCTATTAATAGCGGCAATCTTGGTATGGGACGAAAGATCAATCAATGCGCCGAGGAAATCGCTAAAGTTGAAGTTAATCATATTGCTTCGGATACACCTCAAACTAGTGAAAAAGTTTACCAACAAGCTGGGCTTTTGCTTTCTCGAGGTGCAACAATTGAGGAAGTCGTTGAATCATGTGATATTGCCCCCGCAGAAGCTGAATTACTTGCCATTATGAAGCATTCTGGAATTCGAAGACCTGCCGCTGCTTAAGCGACTCTTACGAACTTTTATCTTTATAGTTAATAACATCCAGCTATGAGACAAAATATTACACTAGAGTATTAATCGATACTTGACCAATTCAGTCAAAATAAGCATTATTAGCACTCATACCATAGATGAACCCAAAATCAATTCTTTATATTTAATCTGAGCTTTCCTGCTCAATTTTTTGACTGTGAGATTTTATGCAACCGATCAAAATGTTCAACAAAGCATTAGCACTAAAATTATCGCCACTTTTTTCCGGTATCAAACGTGGTATAGAAAAAGAAAGTCTACGTATTGCACCCGATGGACATTTATCTCAAACACTTCATCCTTATGAATTAGGGGCTACCTTAACCAATCCAAACATAACGACTGATTATTCTGAGGCTTTACCTGAATTTATTACTCAAGCCACTACCGATAGAGATAAACCATTAAAAGAATTGTACGAAGTTCACCAGTTTTGTTACCAATATTTGGGAGATGAAATATTATGGTCGGCCAGCATGCCTTGTATTATGGGAGATGAAAAAGACATTCCGATAGCCCAATATGGCAGCTCAAATAGTGGACAAATGAAAGAGATTTATCGTAAGGGGCTTGGCCATCGATATGGCCGTTTTATGCAAACTATCTCAGGTGTTCATTATAATTTTTCTCTTTCCGATGAATTCTGGCAGAACTTCCATAAAGAAGAGGGATCTGAGTTATCAGTGAAAGATTTTACTTCTAGTAAATATATGGGAATGATTAGAAATTATCTACGTTATTCATGGTTGATTCCTTTGTTTTACGGGGCTTCTCCTGCATTATGTGAAAGTTTCTTACAAGGCAAAAATATCGATTTAAAAGAGTTAGTTCCAGGAACTCGTTACGGGCCTTATGCGACTTCTCTTAGAATGAGTGACCTAGGATATCAAAATAAAGTTCAGAGCCAACTGAATGTGGGTTATAACTGTTTGGACTCTTATATAGAAGCATTAGAAAAGGCGATTAGAACAGAAGATCCTTATTATCGAGATTTAGGTGTTAAAAAGGATGGAGAATATCAGCAACTGAACGCTAATATTCTACAAATTGAAAACGAGTTTTACGGTAGCATTCGTCCCAAACGGGTTGCTGTTTCTGGCGAACGACCGACAAAATCGTTAAAACTTCATGGGATTGAATATGTTGAAGTAAGAGCATTAGACATTAATCCATTTTCACCGATCGGAATCGATGCCTCACAAATGGCATTTTTAGATGCTTTCCTGTTATGTAGTTTATTTGCTCAGTCAGAGCCAATCACTGCTAGAGAAATGGGTGAAAACACCGCTAATTTTGACCGAGTGGTATTAAAAGGGCGTCACCCAGATCTATGTTTAACGGTACAAAATACTTGCGTACCTCTAGCTGACATCGCTAATAATATTTTAAACGAAATTTTGCCATTCGCTGAAATGTTAGATAATACTTATGCAACCAACGACCATTTGAACGAGCTAAATCGTTTGCGGGCGCAACTTGAGGATCTTGATCAGACTTATTCAGGGAAAATAGTAAAGGAAATCGAAGCGCGTAAAGAGGGCTTTTTTCCATTCGCACTTGAGCTATCTAATCGTCATAAAGAAGAATTTATTAAACATCCTTTATCATCAGAAAGATTAGCCTATTATCAAGAAATAGCAGAAGAATCTCATCGAAAGAAAGCTGAAATTGAAGCCAGTGATAGCATTAGTTTTGAAGCTTTTTTAGACAGTTATTATCAATAAAAATACTAATAAATCGATTTAAATTCAGGAGTAAATTGATGGCTGAAATTAATATTCGAAATGCAGTCGTTGCAGATTGTGAGTTAATTTTATCATTTATTCAGCAACTTGCAGACTATGAAAAAATGTCCAACGATGTTGTTGCAACGGTTAAAGACTTAGAAAATACACTGTTTGGCGAAAACCCTTTTGCCGAAGTTGTTATCGGCAGTTTAGATAATGAACCAGTGGGTTTTGCACTGTTTTTCCATAATTATTCAACATTTATTGGAAAGGCTGGTCTTTATTTGGAGGACTTATTTGTTGCACCTCATGCGAGAGGAAGAAAGGTCGGTAAAGCGCTTTTGATCCATTTAGCTAAAATAGCGGTAGAGCGAGATTGTGCAAGGTTTGAATGGTCAGTATTAGATTGGAATCAACCTGCGATAGATTTTTACCGAAGTATTGGTGCCGAGGGAATGGAAGAGTGGACAGTGCAAAGAGTGGATGGGGAGAATTTAAGCCAATTGGCTAGCCTGTAGTTTTTCTAACAGGCGAGGAGGTATTAACAAGGTAAAAGGAAGTTAGCAAAAGAGTTATTGGTTTAAGCTAATTAAATATGAACATATCTGACCAGTAGTCTGATATAATTTCATTGTTTGAAATAATTAATAATAGAAAACAGTGACACTTCAGGTCTTTCCAAAGACAAGAGTACACAAAGGAAACCAATGGCTAATCTTATTACTGCTCGAAGTCCAGCAGCTTTCGCAGAAGAATATATCGTCGACTCAATTTGGAACGGTAAGTTTTCTCCAGGTACTATTTTACCGGCAGAACGCGAACTGTCTGAATTAATTGGTGTTACGCGAACCACCTTAAGAGAAGTTCTGCAAAGATTGGCTAGAGACGGTTGGTTGACGATTCAACACGGTAAACCAACTAAAGTAAATAACATCTGGGAAACTGGCGGACTACATATTTTAGAAACCATCACTAGGCTAGATGATGAAGGTTCTTTGACTTTAGCGGATCAGCTATTAGATGTGCGTACTCAATTTGGAGGTATTTTCTTTCGATTTGCTATGAAAGAAAACGCCGAAAAGATGAGTGAACTATTTGCCAATATCGCTAATATTGATAAAGATGCTCAGTCCTACATTGATTTTGATTGGCAAGTTCAGCATCAGTGTGCATTTTTATCAGGTAACCCTGTCTATGTATTGATGCTTAACGGTTTTAAGAATATTTACTACCGAATTGGTTATTATTATTTTGGCCATCAACAAAATCGCGAATTAGCATTAAACCACTATCTAAATTTAAGTAAGATAGTTTTAACCCAAAATGTTGAAGAGCTAAATGATGCAATTTGGAGCTATGGAAGAGAAAGTGGTGAATTATGGATGTCCGTTCGTAAGAATCTTCATTCACTCAAACAGATTGATTAAAAAGTCGTCAGAATTGAATATATCGCATCCGATTTACCTAGTCGAAAGTCGTTAATTCCCGTAAAATCCCATCCCAATTGTCTTAATTACAATCAAATCTAAATAAATGGCGTTTTAACTAAAAACGAAACGCTGTACCAACCAGAGGTGTATTTTGGAATTTTTAATTGAATATGGTGTGTTTTTAGCCAAAGCGATAACGATAGTTGTTGCGATTATTCTTGTAATTGGTGCGTTGGCCAATTTAGGTAACAAAAACAAGAAACACAATGAAGGACATATTGAAATCACTAACCTGTCTGAAGACTATAAAGAAATAAAAGATGGTATGTTAGAGGAATTGTTATCAGAAGAAGAATACAAGGCGCTACAAAAAGAAAAGAAAAAACAAGAAAAGTTAGAGGCAAAGGAAGAAAAGAAGCGGCTAAAAGAAGAAAAAAAACAATCGAAGAACAAAGAAGAGAAGCCGCAAACAGAAATAACTCAAGACGAGCCAGAATTTACTGATTCGAAAGCTAGCGATTCAACTAGTGAATGTTCTGAAACTGGTTCTGAAATACATTCTGAAATTGCTGATTCAGACGTAGCCGATGAAGAATCAAGCGGTGATAAGCAAGATGATACCAAAGGCCGACTTTTTGTCATTAATTTTGATGGTGATGTTGAAGCCTCAGCCGTTGAAAATATGAGAGAAGAAATTACTGCAGTTATTTCCGCAGCAGACAAGAATGACCAAGTCTTAATTCGTTTAGAAAGTCCCGGTGGTATGGTGCATTCTTATGGTTTGGCAGCTTCTCAACTAAGTCGCATTAAAGCCGCTAATCTAAAACTGATTATTTCTGTCGATCAAGTTGCTGCGTCAGGCGGTTATATGATGGCCTGTGTTGCTGATGAAATTTTGGCTGCACCTTTTGCCATAATAGGTTCGATTGGTGTGGTTGCAGAACTGCCTAATTTCCATCGATTATTAAAGCATAATAAAGTCGATTATGAGCAACATACAGCTGGTGAATATAAGCGCACACTCACCATGTTTTCAGAAAATAGTGAAGCTGCTAGAACTAAATTTAAACAAGAATTAGAGGAGACCCAAGAATTGTTTAAACAGTTTATTACCAATAATCGCCCATCACTTGATATTGATAAGGTTGCTACTGGTGAACATTGGTATGGAACTCAAGCGATTGATTTAGGTTTGATAGATAAAATTCAAACCAGTGATGATTATATTGTTAATATGGCACAAGATAAGGATGTTTTTGAAATCAGTTATCAAATTAAAAAAACATTATCAGAAAAATTGTCTTTTTCCCTACATTCGGCGATTGAAAAAGGAATTCTATCGGTATTGCAAAGAAATATTGAATCAAGGCTTTTTAAATAACAAATCTATTCAACACAAGGTTACGATGAAGAACCAGTCTTTTTGGCACAACAAATGGGAATCAAATGAAATAGGCTTTCATTTGAGCGATGTTCACCCTTTGTTAAAGAAATTCTACTCAGATATCTTTATATCAGGTGAAATCGTTTTTGTGCCTCTGTGTGGAAAAACTATCGATATGAGCTTTTTGCAATTAAAAGGTAAAAAGGTGATCGGTGTTGAGTTAAGCGATATTGCAGCAAGCACTTTTTTTCAGGAACAGTTTCCCGATAGTCGCTTGAGCAATCGTCTAGTTGAGCAGTCTAATTTTAAAGAATTTTCAGCACAAAGCATTCGGATTCTAGTTGGTGATTATTTTAATTTAACACCTGAGCTTCTTGACGGAGCAAAACAAGTTTATGACAGGGCTTCTCTAATTGCTTTACCGCTAGAAATGAGGAAGAGTTATGTCGAAAAACTTCATAGCCTTCTCCCCAAAGCTTCAATATTATTAATTACATTGGATTACGACCAACAAAAAATGAGCGGGCCTCCTTTCTCAGTTGATTATGATGAAGTCATTGATTTGTTTTCTTTTGCAAAGGTTAAACAGCTTCATCGTAAAAACATTATCGATAATGAGCCAAGATTCAAAAGTAAAGGTTTAACAAGCTTTTATCAAACCGCTTATCATATCAGTTGGTAATTTAGGAAATATCGATGTTCAAATTTTTGATTTTATTAATTATGCAATTGAAAACCATTAAGGAATTACCATGAAAACAATAAAACCTTATGGAAGTTGGGACTCTTCTCTGAGTGCCGAAATTTTGGCACAAAAAGGCAATCGCTTTGGTCATATGTGTGTTGACGGTGATTCTGTTTATTGGCTTGAATCAAGAGCGACAGAACAAGGACGAGGTGTGATTGTTCAATGTGACTCCTCCGGAAATTTAACTGATATATTACCAGATGATATTAGCGTCAGAAGTAAAGTGCATGAATATGGTAGTGGCGATTTCACGGTTAATAATGGTGTTATTTATTTTTGCAATGCAGACGATCAATGTATCTATCAATATGATGGAAGTTTAACTCAATTAACGGAAGTTAATTCCGAACAAGAATCACGTTACGCAGATTTTATACTATCGCCAGATAAACGATTTTTAATTTGTGTTAGAGAAAATCATTTTTCTGATAAAGTTGTGAATGAGCTGATTAGTTTATCGTTAGTTGGTTCTTTAGGTAAGAATAGATTTGCTAAAATAAATTTGTTGCACACAGGATTTGATTTTTATAGTTTTCCTCGATTAACTAAACAAGGGCATAGACTCTGCTGGACTTGCTGGAATCAGCCGGATATGCCTTGGGATGCTGCGGAACTTTGGGTGGCAGATTTTCGTATCGATGGTACGATGGATGCCGCACATAAAGTTGCTGGTGGTGGCGATGAAAGTAATAAGTATTCTATCTATCAGCCATCTTGGAGTGATGATGGTGTGCTGCATTATATTTCGGATGCGAGTGGTTGGACTAACTTATACTCATGTCGAGACGGTGTTCTTAATGCACTTACGCCAATCGATCGTGAATTCGGGATCCCACAATGGGTGTTAGCAAGTTCAACCTATACCTTAACAAAAGATAACCAAATTTATGCAGTTTATATTCAAAATGGACAACATCATCTTTGCCGCATTGATGAAGCTTCAGGGCATGTTGAACCGATAGCGTTACCCTATAAATATTTTGGCGACCATCTTCTTTGCTTAGGTAATTACCTATATTTCCGAGGCGCAGGGCCAGCATCCCAAGAAGCTATTTATCAATTTGATTTATCAACTCAAATGGCTAAACAATTAAGTCAAATAAAGGGATTTCCTTTACCCGTTTCTGAATTAAGTGTTGCCGCACCCATTGAGTTTGAATCTGTTGAACAAAGACCTTGTCACGCTTTTTATTACAAACCAAATAACACCCAATTTGAAGCGCCATCAGATACCAAGCCTCCTTTGATTGTTATGAGTCATGGTGGGCCGACTGCTATGACTAACAATTCATTGGATCCTGCAATTCAATTTTGGACTCACAGAGGATTCGCTGTTGTTGATGTTAACTATGGTGGTAGTACAGGTTTTGGTAAAAAATATCGAGATTCATTGGTTGGGAATTGGGGAGTGGTTGATGTTGAAGATAGTATCGCCGCAGCAAATTATTTAGTAGATGAAGGGCTAGCAGATAAAAATGCCCTGTTGATCCGAGGTGGCAGTGCGGGTGGTTATACCACTTTATGCGCATTAACTTTTTATAATGTTTTTGCTGCGGGAATGAGCCGGTATGGCGTTGCAGATTTAGAAAGTTTGGCGTCTGATAGTCATAAGTTTGAAGCTAGATATTTGGATAGTATGGTTGGTGCTTACCCAGAAGAAAAGGAATTATATCAAGCTCGTTCGCCAATTCATTTTACCGAGCAATTATCCTGTCCTATTTTATTATTACAAGGAGAAGATGATAAAGTAGTACCACCAAATCAAGCTGAGATGATGGTTGAAGCGCTTGACAAAAAGAAAATTCCTTATGCCTATCGTTTATACAAAGGTGAAGGGCATGGTTTTAGGAAGGCAGAAACAATTGTTGACGCATTTAATTCAGAGTTGAGTTTTTATCAACAAGTATTGGGGATACCTCATAACGAGGTTGACCAGTTAGATATTAATTTTTTGTTAAAAGGTTAAAAACAAATTTAGTGAGACTATAAATT
>Ga0316204_10003814_pt1 | contig 28864 bp, 26 predicted proteins | sample 6monrhotite_MG_2_FD_205661 | JGI IMG/M metagenome (GOLD analysis project Ga0316204, IMG submission 205661) | Microbial mat bacterial communities from mineral coupon in-situ incubated in ocean water Damariscotta River, Maine, United States -... | ecosystem: Environmental > Aquatic > Marine >...
AGCAGCAAACATTAAACTATCGATTAACCAAATCAAACCTGAGCCGACTGTGAGCGCCACCAAAAAAATTGAAAAATAATTAGCCATTTAATTACCTACCTTCAGTAGAGCTAAAAAGGCCTCTTGAGGCAGTTCTACGTTACCAACTGATTTCATACGTTTCTTCCCGTCCTTTTGTTTCTGCAAGAGTTTCTTCTTACGACTGATATCGCCACCATAACACTTGGCAGTCACGTTTTTACGTAATTGCTTAATAGTACTGCGAGCGATTATCTGATTACCAATAGCTGCTTGGATAGCAATATCAAACATTTGCCTGGGGATAAGTTCTTGAAGTTTTTCTACTAACTGCCGGCCACGGGTCACAGCGTGGTCTTTGTGGGTAATCATGGCAAGGGCATCAACACGCTCGCCATTAATCAAAATATCCAAACGTGACATTTCAGCCCCTTGAAAACGTTTGAAATTGTAATCCAGAGACGCAAATCCTCGACTAGTCGATTTTAATTTATCGAAAAAGTCCATGACCACTTCAGCCATAGGCAAATCGTAACTCACAGCAACTTGTTTACCGTGATAAGTCATACTGGTTTGCATACCACGTTTTTCAACACATAATGTAATGACATTACCAAGATACTGTTGCGGCACCAAAATATGGGCTTCCACTATAGGCTCGCGAATTTCTTCAATATCATTAACAGCGGGCAATTTTGAAGGGTTATCAACATAAATGGTTTTACCATCTTTGTGGATCACTTCATACACCACTGTAGGTGCAGTGGTGATCAAATCCAGATCGTATTCACGTTCCAAACGTTCTTGAATGATTTCCATATGTAACATACCAAGGAAACCAATACGAAAACCAAAACCCAGTGCAGATGAACTCTCTGGTTCAAAAAACAAAGAAGCATCATTGAGGCTTAATTTTGCTAAGGCATCACGGAAATCTTCATAGTCATCAGAACTAATAGGAAACAGGCCTGCGTATACTTGTGGCTTTACTTTTTTAAAACCTGGCAGGGCTTCAGATGCTGGTCGTTTCGCTAATGTAATAGTGTCACCCACTGGCGCGCCGTGGATTTCTTTTATTCCAGCAACAATAAAACCTACTTCACCCGCTCTCAAGACCCCTGTATTAGTTGCTTTAGGCGTGAAAATACCCACTTTGTCTGCTTGATGAATGCCATCGGTTGACATAATTTTAATCTTATCGCCTTTGCGTAACTCACCCTGCATAATGCGCACAAGAGATACAACACCTTGATAATTATCAAACCAAGAATCAACGATCAAGGCCTTTAACGGCGCGTCAATCTCGCCTTCTGGTGGCGGTACTTGGCGCACAATCACTTCAAGTACGTCCTCAATTCCTATACCTGTTTTGGCAGAACAGCGCACAGCATCGATAGCATCGATACCCACTATATCTTCAATTTCCTCTGCAACACGATCAGGTTCAGCTTGGGGTAAATCAATCTTGTTTATTATTGGCACCACTTCCATGTTCAAATCAATGGCTGTATAACAATTTGCCAAGGTTTGTGCTTCTACCCCCTGACCAGCGTCTACTACCAACAAAGCACCTTCACAAGCGGCAAGAGAACGTGATACTTCATAAGTAAAATCCACATGTCCAGGCGTGTCGATGAAATTTAATTGATAGGTCTGACCATCCTTTGCCGTGTAGTTTAGTGTGACACTTTGCGCTTTGATGGTAATACCGCGCTCTTTTTCAATATCCATTGAATCGAGAACTTGCTCAGACATTTCTCTGCTGGTCAATCCTCCGCAATGTTGTATCAGGCGATCAGAAAGAGTCGATTTACCGTGGTCAATATGAGCAATGATTGAGAAGTTACGTATGTGCTTGTGTTGCATAAAATTTTAGAAAATTACCAAGTGGTTTTGTTTCCAAGCAACTAGTTAAACAGGAAATAGTCGCTAGAGTATGGGACAAAAATTAAATAGGCCGGAATTTTACAGTTTTATCAGTCACTTTGCGACACAACAAAAGCATTGTTTATGGGTTTTTGTAGGAGAAAATTGCTATCACACTTGTTTGACGTGAATATTATCTATTTCTAAGGGGAAAACTTTAAGAATACGCGGGTAAAATTCACCTTGGTCAGCACTGTTTAAATAACGACGTACAAACCTAAAGGTCAAGTAAGTGCTGATAGCGGACAATAATATTAGCCAGCCTTCGGCCATCAATCCAACTAAGGGGAGAATACTTTGTCCAACAAGCGCTGACAAAACAAGGGCAAATAATGGCAAACAATAAACCATGGCGGAAGCTTTGAGTAAGTTTTCTTCGGGTATACCTAAACTGACTTTTTGCCCTACTTCAACCAATTCATTCAATTGAAATCGTAACATTTCCCGTTTACTTGCAAAAACTTTAGCTATTATGCCTGTACCGCAATTGGGCTGAGCTTCACAACTGCCACAAGTCGATTTAATTTGTGTTTCAACCATGACCACTTGTTGATTATTGTGTTGTTCAATAGCGCTAATCACTCCAATTTCTTCGATCATTTAGTTAATTCTTTGAATTGATTTAGCGATAGCATTAGCGGTGTTAGCTGGAAGCTTACCAATAATTGTTATATTAAGTTCGCCATGCTCTATGGTTAGTAGTGTGTCAGATTGAAGCGTACCCACTAAATTATTCTGAGGTTTGTTGTTCCCCCGATCTTGAATATACACAGAGATATCAACCAATCCGTCACTTAACATAATGTATTCAACCACTTCACCCAAACCAGACAGGCGACGTAGATTTCTTTTAACTATTGTCATACCTTTAGGAAGATAGTTAATTGTCCACGGTGAATTAATTGCGGAACTGGGACTAAAACTCACGACTTCAGGTAACATTTCGGGCTCTATTTTTGCAAAGAAAGGATCAGGCTCTTTAGTTACTTGTAGGCCTGTCACTTGAATTTGCTCCAAAAGCTGTGCATCTTGACCTACCAAATTCATTTTTAACAATAAGCCTGTTTCTTGATCAAGCCAAACATTCAAACCAAAACGACTCTTATCTTTACTGATAATCCGAATTTGCTGTGCCGCTCGCCCCGAAATACGGCTTCGACCGACCATAATAAATTCATAACCCAACATTAATTTTTCTGGATGTTGGAAAAATTCACTAGGAAAAGGCCCATTGATAATGGATGACTGCAAGCTGTAAGGAGGAACGTTAGGTTCAAAGTAACTCACTTTATTACCAATACGAACGACTTCCCTGCCTGGGCCGTTTAACAGATTAAGCTGCTCCATTTCGAGGCCATCTTCATTCACACCATGACGCCAAAGATAAGGTTGGGAGTCCACACCAGGCTTTAACAAAATGAAAGAAATGCTGTAATTAAGAGTCTTAACGGCATCAGACATCTTAGCTAACCATGCTTGAGCACTGTCAGATGGGTAAGAATTAGTAGAGGTGTTGTTAGTCGGTTCTTCTTCCTGTGCGAAGGCTTGCATAGGAACAAATATAGTCATTAGCAGAGTCAATATGACTCTGCTAATAATTTTATTGAGGGGAGTTTTCAACAATGTCTGATTGCGCCTCTTCATTTTGAACGTTCTGATCTAGTATCGAAGACTCATTATTGCTCAATTGCATAGTTTTAAAACGTAATTGCTGTTTATGATCCGTCAAATACGCATTGATCCGACGTCTTTGCTCAACCCCATCAGAGTTAGGCATCGCCCGAGTTTGATCAAAGCTCACAGGTGATAATCCACCTTGAATTCCGAGTATAGGTGGAGCCGCATTGAAGGGTTGGTTTGCATCAGTCTGATTGATCTGCTGGACTCCAATTATCATAGCGACTGCAACCGAAGCGGCAATGGCCATTTGCCCGCCTTGCTTTGCAAAAGGTATAACTCTATCAACTAAAGGCAGATCACGCCAAGTTTTCTTCGGTGCCAAGATTGCGGGCTCAGCTTCTAACGCCTGAGCAACCCTATCAGCAATATCAAAGTTAATATTTGCTGGAAGTTCCTGACGCAAACCATCGCGAATAAGATGGTAACTTTTCCATTTAAGCTGCAATTCAGCATCATTTTTAACCGCATCCAACACATGACTACTCGATGAGGTAGAAGCACAATGTTCTCCATCAACCAATACAGACAAATTTTCAAATTTTTGCGACATACAATATGGTTCCCGCTAATCTAATTTTTACTTTGATAAAAAATCAATCATTCATCAACAATGGTTGAATAACTTTATCTAATGCTTCTCTGGCCCTAAATATTCTCGACCTTACGGTTCCTACAGGGCAATCCATAACATTAGCAATATCTTCATAACTTAAACCTTCTAGTTCGCGCAGACTAATAGCCATACGTAAATCTTCAGGCAGCTTTTCCATGGCGTCAAATAACAGCTTTTCCATTTGCTCTGACATTAATTTTTTTTCGGGTGAATTATTTTCCTTCAATGCATCACTACCGTCATAATAATCTGCTTCATCGGCATCAACATCACTTGCCGGAGGCTTTCTTCCTTGAGAAACTAAATAATTTTTGGCGCTGTTCACTGCTATTCTATATAGCCAAGTATAAAAAGCGCTATCACCTCTAAAATTTGGTAAGGCTCTGTAGGCTTTGATAAACGCCTCTTGCGTCACATCAGCCACATCCCCTGAATTTTTTACATACCTAGAGACTAAATAGGATACTTTGTGTTGGTACTTAGTTACCAATAACCCGTAAGCGTTTTTATCTCCGCGCTGTACTCTTTCAACAATTTGTTGATCTGCTATCTGCTCGCTCATTCGAGCCCTTACTCCTGTGCGAAAATATACTACGGCTCATGCAAGCACTACTATTGACTCTATGAAGTTTGGAAAGTTCGCATATAAGCAACTTTTTTCAAAAAAAATCAATAATGTATAATTATTTAACCATCAATAATGGACATTTACTTACATTCAACTATGAAAAGCATTGTAATTTAAAACCTGTAAACTAGTATTGCCCAACAAATCCGCTACTTTTCCCTAGTTTACCCTATGCACTCTACTATTGAACATCAATGTGACGTACTTATTATTGGAAGTGGCGCCGCGGGCTTAAGTCACGCTTTGAAACTTGCCGATCATTGCCAGGTTATTGTGTTAAGTAAAAGTGATATTTCTGAGGGCTCTACCAAATATGCTCAAGGCGGTATTGCAGCCGTCTTTGATGAAAACGATTCTATTGCTTCACATGTTGAAGATACCCTTTTAGCCGGCGACGGTTTATGTGACAAAGACGCTGTAGAGTTCACAGCCTCTCAAGCCAAAACTTGTATGCAATGGCTAATTGATTTTGGAATGCCATTTGATCAAGAGCCATCTGAAAATGGTGAAACTCGATTCCATTTGACCAGAGAAGGCGGCCATAGCCACAGACGAATTCTACATTCAGCCGATGCCACAGGGGCCGCAGTGCAATTAACCCTTATTGAGGCAGTACAACAACATCCCAATATTCACCTATTCCAACGTTACAACGCCGTTGATTTAATCAAAAGCCTGGATATAGATAATCATTTACTTGGTGCCTATGTTTGGAATAGAAAACGAGAGGGAGTAGAAGTTATCCGCAGTAAGTTTGTATCTCTGGCGACAGGAGGGGCAAGTAAAGTTTATCAATATACCTCTAATCCAGACGTTTCTAGTGGTGATGGTATTGCCATGGCTTGGCGCGCAGGTTGCCGTGTTGCCAATATGGAGTTTAATCAATTTCATCCAACTTGTTTGTATCACCCAGAAGCGAGAAACTTTTTAATTACCGAAGCATTACGAGGAGAAGGTGCGAAACTTTGTCATCCCGATGGCACACCTTTTATGCATAAATTTGATCCAAGAGGAGATTTGGCGTCCCGTGATATTGTTGCCAGAGCCATCGATTTCGAAATGAAACGCCTTGGTGCGGATTGTATGTACCTTGACATCAGCCATAAACCCAGCGACTTTATTGTTAAACACTTTCCCAATATTTATCGAAAGTGCCGGTCTCTAGGGATCGACATAACCCAACAACCCATACCTGTTGTACCTGCAGCACATTATAGTTGTGGTGGCGTCGTTACCAATATTCATGCAAAAACTGATATTGACAACTTATATGCGATTGGAGAGGTCGCCTATACAGGCTTACATGGTGCAAACAGGATGGCAAGCAACTCAATATTGGAATGTATTGTATATGCACACTCTGCTGCAAATCATATCATCACTAGGTTTAACGAAAATACATCAAATGAAGCAATAAAAGCTTGGGATGAAAGCAAAGTGAGTGACTCTGATGAAGAAGTCATCATTCAACATAATTGGCATGAGTTGCGCCTATTTATGTGGGACTATGTTGGAATAGTGCGCACCAACAAACGTTTAGAACGAGCACATCATCGAATTGAATTATTACAACAGGAAGTAAACGACTACTATTCAAATTTTAAAGTCAGTAATAATCTACTGGAACTTAGAAACTTGCTGACAGTTGCTGAGCTAATCGTCAGGTGCGCTAAACAACGCAAAGAAAGTCGAGGGCTGCATTTTAATCTAGATTATCCAAATAAACTAGATAATCCCAAACCTACTATTATACAAAATGACATCAAATAGAACGAATATTACCCGTTAAGTGTAGAGGTAGTTGTCCATTAAAGGGGATATTACCTAATACTTTAAAATACAATTCGTCATTAATACTTCCAGAATCCGAAGTTTGAGTAACCCATTCAACTTCACTCGGCAAATACAAAGGCTGTTTGAAAGCTGTGTTTACCTCATAAGCGTGCTTAAATATAGTAGGATTCACTTTCTGCAGTGCGGAAATACAGTAAGACTTGGTCCACATTCCGTGAATAATATGCTGCTTAAAACCGAATAACTTAGCCGACCATTTGCTTAAATGTATGGGGTTAAAGTCGCCAGATACTTTTGCATAACGTCTGCCTAAATTTGCCTTCAGTTGCCAATTTGCAATTACGTCGTAAGTTAACTTATTTACATATTTTTCTGCCGTAGGCTCAACCTCTTGACCATGTTTGGTCAGAAACAAATTTGTACTAATACTTTGCCAAACAAGTTCAGCACCGCTGTAAAACTCAACTTTAATTGAAAATAAGCAACCTTTGGGATGCAATTGCAACTGTTCAAAACAACTCGATATAGTTAGCCTCTCCCCTTTCTCAATAGGCCTCTTTTGGGTTATCTGATTGTTTATGTGTACCAGTCCCAATAGAGGAAAAGGAAACTCTGGTAACAAAAGCAACATGACATGCATTGGAAATGCTAACGAATGTAAATAACAAGGGTGCAGGCGGTCAGACTCGGCCTCCCAGCCTACTACTTGATGAAAATGTTTGGAATGAAGTTCATTTAGCTCGATTCCTTCAAAATAAAATTTAGTATTAGGCAATGTAAAATTCATAGATCGTTGCTGATCAAAACTAGACCGTTTTATCGCTGCCTTTAATAACAAAAATTTAATGTTAGGGATATTATCTAGCTTAATTATATCCAATGGGGATAAGCTCATTAATCAATTTTCCTATGATTCTGTTGTTGATAAATAACAGCACAACAAAGGCGGCGGAAATCTCTCTCGGTGACTTGGTCTTTATATATTAAACACCATTTTGAATGACGAGCATTAACGGGGGAAACTAAATGAATAAATAACAGAAGGCTACTGATTCTAGATTTATCGGTAATTTTCCAGCCTGTTTGCCCATCTACATCTGTTTCCAACCATTCTCCACGTAAGGACAAAATAACTGGAGGCTGCGTTTCACGTCTACTCTGTAAAACCGCTCTGAAGACAAAAAAAGTAATAATAGCTACAATCAATATTTCCAGTAAAAATTGGTATTGGATGATCTCAGATTGCCAGTTTAAGACCGATAAAATCAAAACCCCATAAGTCAGCAACTGCAAAATCAGCAGTAAATTAGACGATTTAAACTCAACTCTATACTTTGACACGACTCAAAATATGTTGAATCATTTGGCTAAACTCTTGGTCTTCACAGGTTTGATGCCCCATAAACCAAGCATACAGGTCAGGATCATCACTGGTTAACAAGCGTTCAAATATTTCTTGTTGCTGATCAGATAACTCGTTAAAACCACTTTCTGCAAAAGGCATAAATAGCACATCAAGCTCCAACATTCCGCGGCGACATGCCCATTTCAATCGACCATATCGTTTTTTATCAAACATTTATAACCTCTTATCCTAGTACACTTCCAAGTCAAACTTGGTAATCAAGTTTTAGCAACTACTAATAATAACAGTAATAATCGGTTGTTTTCAGATCTTTCCTTGCTAAATCAAACTCGTACCCCATATTAATTCCAAGTGCTGATTAGCAAAAGAGACCAAAACATGCCACAAACACCCTTAGATCATGCGCAAACAAAGCAGTATGCCAACAAACTTAAGAATAGTGGCGTCATCTTGCTCACGGGAGATGAAAAAGTTAACTACCTGCAAGGACAAATAACGGCGGATGTTAATCAACTGACTGACAATAACGCGCTTTTGGCCTGTCATTGTGATTTCAAAGGCAAAGTATGGAGTGTTTTCTACACCTTCGCTTGGCAGGATTCTATTTTATTAGTCACCCATAATTCCGTGCTAGATAAATCCCTAGCCGAATTAAATAAGTATGGGGTATTTGCCAAAGTTGAGATCATCAAGCAAAGCGATAAATGGCAAATAACGGGTGGCTCTGGCCCTATATTTGAAAAGGCTATCATTGAGCTATTTGATGAATTACCTGCTGGTGATAGAAAAGTTAAATCAAATACTTATGGTCTAGTTATGGCAATTGAACAGCCAGAACAACGTTATCTTGTTTTACAACCCTATAATGCTGAAAAACACTTGAGTTATGACGTACAGGAGGATAATGAGCTATGGGAAATTGCAGACATCAAAGCAGGACTAGGTGATATCCGCGATACAACAATAAACGAATATGTACCACAAATGCTAAATCTACAGGCTTTGCATGCCATCGATTTCGAAAAAGGCTGTTACATGGGCCAAGAGGTTGTAGCAAGAACAAAATACTTAGGACGTAATAAACGTGCCGGTTTTGTTTTACAATCAGATTCCATCATCAATAATTTAAGCGGCGAACTGCTAGAATACCAAATTGGTGAAAACTGGCGCCCAGGTGGAAAGATACTTCGCAGTGGATCTGATTCGGGAAAGACTTGGATATTTGCAGTTTTGGCCAACGATACAGAAGTCGGTAGTGTTTTTAGAGTTAAATCTTCGCCAAATACAATCTTCGTTGCTCAAGCACTTCCCTACCCTTTACAAGAAACAATAATATAAATTTTGATTGGAATAATATGAATATAACCAATAAAACCATTGCAACTATCCACTTTACTGTTTGTTCATCTGATGGAACCCAAATAGACTCTTCTAGAAATGGCGAACCAATGGTTTTCTTGCAAGGTAGCCACTTTATGATCCAAGGCCTAGAAAATGAATTAGAAGGTAAAACAGTGGGCGACAAATTCGTTATCGACATTGCCCCTAGTCTCGCTTATGGCGACCGCCATGAAGAATTAGTTCAAGCCGTACCAAAGTCAATGTTTGAAGATATGGAAATTAATCCTGGTATGACCTTTAGAGCAACAACAGATGACGGAGAACAGTCTGTGATGATTCTAGATATCAATGAGGAAGAAGTCATAGTTGACGGTAATCACCCTTTATCAGGACTAACCCTCAACTTTGATGTTGAAGTACTTGAAGTCAGAGAAGCAACAGAAGAAGAAATTGCCCATGGCCATCCGCATACCGACGGCGGATGTGGGCATACTCACTAGGCGATAAAATGTACACTTTTAATCCGATCTTCCGCACCCACTTTAAGAATAAATCCTCTGGTACTTGAAGCCTAAACAATGAATAACCTCAATTGCCGCAGTGCATCTTGACGAGATGTCAGCGGCGTAAACAATGCCACTATTGACTAATACTTGGTACTTTGTCTTTCTCTGTGTAAAATATCGCTCTGTGCGCGGCCCCCGGAGGCCCCCAGAGTCTTCAGTGGTGAATAATCTTTTGCTTTTTTACTCTCACCTCAGTTAATCTGAAACACGCATTGTGAGGTGTTATGGGTATATATGAACCTAACCATCATCAGCCCCAGCCACTATATTGGCAATGTTGAGCAAACTAGACACTGCCATATAGTTAACCGAACCTTTTGGGTATCGGCCCTTGGTATTATGTACACCCGCCTCTTTATCCATCAACAACGCTAATGCATCATCAACAGTTTCCACCACACAAATATGAAATTTTTGCACTTTCACCGCCGCCAATACTTCTTTATCAAGCATAAGATTCACTTGATTAGACTTGGGAATAATCACCCCTTGAGTACCTGTTAATCCTCGATGTTGGCAAAGCTTAAAGAACCCCTCAATTTTTTCATTCACCCCGCCCACAGACTGCACTTGTCCATATTGATTGATTGAGCCGGTTATGGCTAAATCTTGACGCACTGGCATTTTGGTGAGTGCAGAAATGAGCGCCACTAATTCTGCTAATGAAGCACTGTCTCCGTCTATGTGTCCATAAGACTGCTCAATAGCGATATTGGCTGATAACGTTAACGGAAATAGCTGCGCATATTTGTGTCCTAAGTACCCCGTTAACAACATCACACCTTTTGAGTGGCTGGGCTGACCGAGTTCGACTTCTCGCTCAATATCTACCACGCCATTGGCGCCTGCGTACACAGTCGAGGTGATGCGCGCTGGTGTACCAAACATACTATCGCCGATTTCCAGTACCGTTAGACCATTCACTTTACCTACGTCGACGCCTTGGGTCGCAATCAGAATTTGGCCCTGCTTAATATCATCTAACACCGCTTCACTTACACGACCAGTGCGATGGGTTTTTGCCGCCAAAGCAGCCTCAATGTGAGTTACATCGAGTTCTTGAGTCTGTTGTTGTCTGCAAAAATATTCGGCTTCATGCAGTAATTCAAGCACGTCTGAAAAACGCGCGGACAGTCGTTGTTGATGTTCAGCAAGACGCAAACTGTATTCCACTAATCGGTACATGGCCTTTGCCGATATACTCTGTAATCCCAGCTCTTTGACTTGAACTCGCACCCGACCGACAAAATCAAACAAGGTCTTTTTATCCAATGGGATCTCGTGATCAAAATCCACTAACACCCTAAACAATTCATAAAACTCGTCGTCGTAATCTTGCAAGGTGTAATAAAGATCACGAGATCCCAACAATATCACTTTGACATCTATAGGTATTTGCTGTGGATTAAGGGTAATAGAATTCACCATTCCCACATCATGCTGGGGTAAATCCATTTTTAACGAACCAAACTTAAGCACTAATTTTAGGGTTTCCCATGCATAAGGTTGCTCAATGAGTTTATCTACATCTAACAGTAAATAGCCACCATTTGCTCGGTGCATTGCACCAGGGCGGATCATACGATAGTTAGTAAAAACCGAACCTTGAATATTGGTATATTCAACCCGACCAAACAAATTTTGATGAGTGGGGTTAGGCTCATATATCACGGGTGAGCCGCTATTTAATTCATGGGACACAATAATATTCGGTAAATACTGCTCTTCTAAAATGGCACGTTTGTCGTATTCGTCATGTTTGTCTTCTTTTTTATCGTCAGCTAAGACTTCAACCACAGTTTCAACTAAGTGTGGTTTAAGCTGACGCAAAAATTTTAAAATAGCCAAGTCAGATGAATATTTATGCTCTAAATCTTTTAGCAAGGGCCTAATCCCCTGCTCTGCCGTTTCCTTTTTTAGGCTTCTTAATTTTTCAGCCGTGGCCCGCTTCCATTTGGGTAACTCAATTAACGCTTCGCTTAATTTGTCTTCAAGTTCACCAATTAATTGATAATAATGTTGTCGCTCTTGATCTGATGCCTTAGCAAAATCAACGTCGGTAACGGGCTTACCATCGACAATGGGCGAAAAAGTAATAGTGCCGCCGTCTTCATACAAGGCCACACTTTGTTGTTGTGCTTGTTTTTCCACAGCATCAATGACTTTGTCGTATCCCTGATCAAATTCTCGGGTGATCGCCGCTTTTTTACGCTGATAGCCGGGATTATCAAATGCTGCAGGAAAGGTATCTAATAATTCATCAATCAAATTTTCCATGTCTTTGATCAATTTTTTACTTTCTCCTGCCATCAACCTTAATGCAAAGGGCTCACGCTCATCTTCAAAATTATTGATATAACACCAATCATCAGGTGTAGCGGTTTTATTCACATATTTATCAATAAATTCATGTACTAAGGTAAAACGACCAGTGGCTTGTTCACCCATCACATAAAGATTGTAACCTCGCGCTTGTATACCTAAACCAAAAGACAAAGCATCACGCGCCCTATCCTGGCCTATAAAAGTAGAATTTAACGCATGCTGATCTTTTAGTGCTTGATTAATCAAACGTCTACTGGGTTTTGCAGTCAACTGCTGCAGATGTAAGGCATATTTGCTTTGCATGTTAAAAGGCTTAATTACGACAAATGAGGAATATGTCAATTAGTGAAACCTGTAATCAGCAGGCTGTCAAACGGATACGAAAAGAATCTCGAAAAGTGACGATTTATAATACAAATTAGCGGAAATACTGATGCAGAGTATAATGGCATTTAAATTGTTCGATTTTTGCACATTTAAATGTAAATGGCTTAATACATCTAAAAACTTCGGAATAAGCTCGATAAATCATGCATTTCCTATTGTTAGCATGGGATACGCTAAGGTATTCTAACAAGCTAAATTTTATATCATTGTTTAGGGTCGTTTTGACCTTATCCCTCTAGTCACGGAAATCTTTTTTAATGGCCGAAAAACTGTATCAACCTCAAGCAATCGAAAAAGAGGTTCAAGCCTATTGGGAAACTCAGCAAACATTTAAAGCGACCGAAGACACTGCTAAAGAAAAATTTTATTGTCTTTCTATGTTTCCTTACCCCAGTGGCCGTTTGCACATGGGTCATGTTCGCAATTACACCATTGGTGATGTGATCAGCCGTTATCAAAGAATGTTAGGTAAAAATGTGCTGCAGCCTATGGGTTGGGATGCCTTTGGCTTACCTGCTGAAAACGCCGCCATTAACAATAATACTGCGCCGGCCAATTGGACCTACTCGAATATTGAGTATATGAAAACCCAATTAAAAACCTTAGGGTTTGGTTACGACTGGGATCGCGAAATAGCCACCTGTAAAAAGGATTATTACCGCTGGGAACAATGGTTTTTTACGCGCCTATTCGAGAAAGGTTTAGTCTACAAAAAGAACGCCACTGTAAACTGGGACCCGGTTGATCATACAGTTCTTGCTAACGAGCAAGTGATTGACGGCCGCGGTTGGCGTTCTGGCGCCTTAGTAGAACAAAAAGAAATTCCTCAGTGGTTTCTTAAAATTACCGACTATGCAGAAGAGTTAGTCAACGATTTAGAACAATTAGACGAATGGCCAGAACAAGTCCGTGCCATGCAAAAAAACTGGATTGGTCGTTCAGAAGGCGTAGAAATAACCTTCGCTCTTGAACAAACTGTGGCGCAGCTCACAAATTTTGATGTGTATACCACACGCCCAGATACGTTATTAGGGGTGACTTATGTAGCCGTTGCAGCGCAACATCCCATTGCATTAGAATCCGCTAAAACTAACAGTGATTTAGCGGTTTTTATCGATGAATGTAAAAATACTAAAGTGGCCGAAGCTGAAATGGCCACTATGGAAAAGAAAGGCTGCGCGACAGGTTATTACGCTATTCACCCATTAAGCGGTGAAAAAGTGCCAGTTTGGGTAGCCAATTTTGTGTTAATGGGCTACGGTTCAGGTGCAGTCATGGCGGTGCCGGGGCATGATCAACGTGACTGGGAGTTTGCCACTAAATACAAGCTTGAAATAAAACAAGTTATCCAAGGCGATGCACAAAGTAATCTTGAGTGTGATGTAAGCCAAGGCGCGTTTACCGAAAAAGGTCTATTGGTTAATTCTGGCGAATACGATGGACTGACATCAGAACAAGCCTTTGATAAAATTGCCCAAAGTCTGGTGGAGCAAGGTAAAGGTCAAAAGAAAGTCAATTATCGTTTGCGAGATTGGGGCGTTTCACGGCAACGCTATTGGGGTAGCCCTATCCCAATGTTAAATTTAGAGAATGGCGAATCTGTACCTGTTCCTAGTGAGCAATTACCGGTTGTATTACCAGAAGATGTGCATATGAACGGGGTTATTTCTCCCATCAAAGCGGACCCAGAGTGGGCAAAAACAGAATATAAGGGCCAAGCTGCATTACGAGAAACCGATACCTTTGATACCTTTATGGAGTCATCCTGGTATTACGCCCGATATTGTAGTGCCCAAAACGACCAAGCCATGTTGGATCCCGCACAAGCCAACTATTGGTTGCCGGTGGATCAATATGTGGGCGGCATTGAACACGCCATTTTGCACTTATTATACTCGCGTTTTTTCCACAAACTGATGCGCGACGAAGGTTTAGTGCAATCTGATGAGCCTTACAAACGTTTGTTATGTCAAGGCATGGTGCTAGCTGATTCGTTTTATCGTGAAGATGCCGCAGGCAAAAAAGAGTGGTATTCACCTGCGGATGTCATCAGTGAAAAAGACGATAAAGGCAGGATCATCAAATCGATACTTGAGTCTGACGGCCAAGACGTTATCCATCACGGCATGATCAAAATGTCTAAGTCGAAAAATAATGGCATCGATCCTCAGCAGGTAATTGATTTATATGGTGCGGATACCATACGCGTATTCACTATGTTTGCAGCGCCGCCTGAACAAACACTGGAGTGGATTGATTCAGGGGTGGAAGGTGCACATAGGTTTGTAAAACGCCTCTGGAACTTAGTGCAAGAACACATAGAAACAGGCGAAATAGCCACGCTAGATAAAGCGAGTTTGTCTGGCCCGCAGAAAAACCTTAGACGTTTAATCCATAAAACCATTGAAAAAGTCAGTGATGATATTGGTCGTCGCCAGACTTTCAATACGGCTGTAGCCGCCACCATGGAATTGCTCAATCATTTGCAAAAAGCGCCAAAATTTTCTGCTCAAGATTTAGCCGTGCTCCGTGAAGGTATTGATGCAATAGTATTGTTGCTGACGCCTATCGCCCCACACATTTGTCATGTGATGTGGAAAGACTTAGGCCATAAGCATGCAGTGGAAACCGCGCCTTGGCCATTGGCAGAAGCTGACGCTATGGTTGAAGATGAAAAATTAGTAGTAGTACAAGTGAATGGTAAAGTCAGAGCTAAAATTACCGTCGCTGCAGATGCTACCAAGGAGCAGGTTAAAACCTTAGGTTTGGGCGAACAAAATGTGCAGCAACATACAGATAGCAAAACCATTCGAAAAGTGATCTATATACCGGGTAGATTACTCAACATTGTGGCGAATTAAGGTGTTAAAACGCATAGGCGTAAACGTTGCTATCCTCACTATTATGTTAACTATAGTAGGATGCGGTTTTAAGTTACGTGGTGATTATGGGCTGCCCGCTGATATTGCACAACTGCAGCTATTGGCGGTACAAAAAAATACGCCGCTATATCGGATTTTGTGGAAACAGCTGCAGGGGTTTAACATCGAGGTTTTCGACAACTCGGCCAGTGCTAGTCAAGTGGATGAACAAGTCGACGCCATTGTTTATTTAAGCTCCGATAAACTTGAAAGACGTTTGTTATCTCTGTTTGCAACTGGGCAAGTAGCAGAATACGAATTGGTATACACCATTAAATATCACATCCAATTTCCAGCCCAAGATGCACAAGAGATAGAGTTCGATGTCACGAGAGAATACCAAGACGATCCAGAGGCCGTGTTAGCTAAATCTCGTGAGTTGGACTTAATCCAAAACGAAATGCGCCAAGAAGCAGCTGATCGCATTATTCGCCAAATTGCCAGTTCCCATAGTCGTTGGCAACAGTCAACAGGTGGCTAATGCAGGTTTATCCCAACCGTTTTAATCTTGATGCCTCCTCAGAGCTAAAACCCTTTTATCTGATTTTTGGTGATGAGCCGCAACAAAAACTCGCATGTATTGAGTTAATTCGCAGTGCCGCTCTTGCCCAAGGCTTTGACGAACGTCAGTCTTTAGTGGCAGATGCTCAATTTAACTGGGACACATTAATTGAAGCGACCCAAACCTTGTCGTTGTTTTCTAACAGACAAATCATCGAACTTGAATTACCCACAGGGAAACCTGGCGCTGAAGGTAGTAAAGTATTAAGTACCCTAGCGCAAAAGATTAATCCAGATGTACTGATAGTGATACATGGCGGCAAAATTGGTAAGGATGTACAAAACACCAAATGGTTTAAGGCAGTGGATAAACACGGGGTTTATGTGCCTTGTTATCCTCTGGAAGGCAATGCCTTATATCAATGGTTAAATAACCAAATGCGCCTTGCAGGCATGCAGTCATCCCAACAAATTTCGCAGTTGTTGGTTGACTACTGCGAAGGCAATTTACTCGCTGCCAAACAAGAAATTCAAAAGTTAATGCTGCTTTATCCACAAGGCAATCCAAGCTTTGAACAGGTTGAACAAGCGGTAGTTGATCAGTCCAGATTCACAGTGTTTCATTTAATCGATGTTTTGCTCAGCGGTGATGCTCAAAAAGCAGTCAAAATGCTGTATCGTTTAGAAAGCGAGGGAGTCGAACCGAATATTATTGTTTGGGCCTTGAGCCGCGAATGGCAAACCTTGCAATCCCTATTATTTGACCGACAGCAGGGTAAAACGATCAACTGGAATCAGCACCGCATATGGAAAAGCAGACAGTCCTTATATCAGTCAGCATTACAACGTTTATCCTTAGAGCATATGCGAGCGCTGCAGCAAAAGTTAACTGAGTTCGATAGTGCCATCAAACAATCCCAAGTTGTCCGTCCTTATGTGGAGTTATGTCATTTATGTTTACTGTTTGTTCCATTTTCACTCAATAACCTGCCTTTAGACTATGGCATTTTAGACTAGAGGTTATTGACTTAGATGCAACTTGCTCCTCCTTTAGGTATTTTTGGTGGCACCTTCGACCCCATTCACAATGGGCATATATTCCCGGTGCTGGAGGGGGCAGAAAAAGCCAATATCAAAAAAATAGCTTTGATGCCGTGCTTCATACCTAGTCATAAAGATCCAGCCACTGCAACAAGCGAAGATAGGCTTAAGATGGTTGAGTTGGTTTGTGAGGACTATCCATTATTTTATCCTGACGCAACAGATATTCATCGAGGCAAGCCGACCTTTAGCGTCGACTCTTTAACAGAAATACGCAAAGTAAAACCCACTACCCCGCTGTGTTTTTTCATCGGCAGCGACTCGTTACAGAATTTGTTCACATGGCACGATTGGCCAACACTGTTTTCCCTTTGCCATTTTGTGGTGTGTGAAAGAAACGGAGGACCAGTAAAAGCGCTAAAAGGTCAATCTGATAACTCTTTAAAAATGCAAGCGCCACAACTACAAGCACTGCTTAACAAAAGGCAAATTTTTAATCCTATGGCTCTGCATAATAGTCTCGCTGGGCATATTTATGTGGCCAATACACAAACATTAACAGTGTCATCCACCAAAATCAGGCAACAACTGGCTAATAATCAGTCGGTTGAGGCTTTTTTGCCACCGAAGATATTAGATTATATTCAGCAGCATAAGCTCTATCAGCCAAGTGCTGATTTCTGTTAAACTATATCAAACTCAAATCGTATAAAATTCAACCAAAAGGAAAACCTTTGGATCACCAACAATTAAAAGCCTTTGTAATAGATAAAGTCGAAGACTTAAAAGGTCGTGACATTATTGATTTAGATGTTGCAGAAAAATCTTCCGTTACCGAAACCATGTTAATTTGCTCCGGTAATTCTAAACGTCATGTTATTTCAATTGCCGAAAATGTGGTAGTTGAAGCCAAACGAGCCGGCACTGCCCCTTTAAGTATTGAAGGCCGTGAAACCGGTGATTGGGTATTAGTTGACTTAGGTGACGTGGTTTTGCATGTGATGCAAGACGAAGCCCGAGATTTCTATCAACTGGAAAAGCTCTGGGGTTAAACCAGTGCGTATACAACTGATAGCGGTGGGCATAAAAATGCCCACTTGGGTTGCACAAGGTTTTTCGGAATATTGCAGACGTTTTCCTGCTGATATGCCTTTGCACCTGACCGAAATAGTCGCAGGTAAACGTGGCAAAAATGCCGATATCAAACGTATCTTGCAAAAAGAAGGTGAATTGACTCTAGCTGCCATTCCCAAAGGCAATAGAGTGGTCACGTTAGAAGTAACAGGTATACCTTGGGACACGCCCAAATTGGCTAAAACCATGCAGAGTTGGCAAATGGATGGCCGAGACGTCAGTTTATTAATTGGTGGGCCAGAAGGTTTGGCCCCCGAATGCATTAAGATTGCGGAACAAAAGTGGTCGTTGTCGAGTCTTACCTTACCACACCCTTTGGTGCGCATAATTGTAGCTGAGAGCTTATACCGGGCTTGGTCAATTAATAATAACCATCCTTACCATAGAGAATAAATTTGCCTTCACCGCGTATCCTTATAAAAGATCATTCCGCAGAAGCCAACCTTTTTGCGAGGCGCACTTTTATTGGGCTTCTGGTGGTATTTGTGATGGTCTCCATGGTGTTGAGCAATCTGTATTATTTGCAAATAAGTCGCTTCGAAGATTACCAAACTCGGGCAGATGGTAACCGCATAAAAGTGTTACCTGTTGCACCCAATCGCGGATTGATTTACGACCGCAATGGCATATTGTTAGCAGAAAATCGGCCCGTCTTTAGCCTTCAAGTCATTCCAGAAGATATTGAAAATCTAGAATTAACCATCAAGGAACTAAGCACTCTATTAGAGATTGATGAAGAAGATGTCGGTGACTTTTATCAAGATTTAAAAGGCAATAGACGCTTTAAGCCGGTTGACTTGATCAACCGTTTAACCCCTAAAGAAGTGGCGCTGTTTTCTGCCAAACAACATAAGTATCCTGGTGTATCTGTAGAAGCTAGGCTCGCTCGATATTATCCCTATAGCAATGCCCTTACCCATGTAATTGGTTACGTTGCCAAAATTAACAAAAAAGATTTGCAGAAACTCAGTGAAGCTGGGTTTGAAGCAAACTATGCGGCAACCTATGACATAGGCAAAAGAGGCATAGAAAAATACCACGAAGAAAAGCTGCACGGGAAAGTGGGATTTCAAGAGGTGGAAGTGAATAATCAGGGTAGAATTATCCGTATATTAAACTTCAATCCACCTGCTCCCGGTCAAGATATCGTTCTAAATATCGATATGAATTTACAACTTGAAGCAGAAAAGGCCTTTGCTGGCAAAAAAGGAACGGTTGTTGCCATCGATCCTAAAGATGGAGGCGTACTAGCGTTATACAGTAGTCCCAGTTACGACCCTAACCTTTTTGTACATGGTATCAGCAGTAAGAATTATAAAAAATTATTAACGTCAGACCGCCCTTTGTTTAACCGTGCTACGCAAGGGCAATATCCGCCAGCGTCAACCATTAAACCACTTTTGGCATTGGCAGGGCTTGAAGAGAAAGTGATTACTCCCGAAAGCCGGATTAATGACTTTGGCAAATATCAGTTAAAAAATGTTGAGCGTATATGGCGAGATCATAATCCTTGGGGTCATGGTTGGGTGGATGTAACAAAAGCAATTGAAGTGTCCTGTGATATTTTTTTCTACGATATGGCTTATAAATTAGGCATAGACCGTATCAGCGAAAGCATGAGCGAATTTGGGTTCGGTGACTACACAGGTATTGATTTACATGAAGAAGCTGATGGCATTATGCCCAGCAGAGGCATTGTTAAAGCCCGGTTTAATCGCCCTTGGTATATAGGAGATACCATCAACATAGGAATAGGACAAAGCTATTGGACAGCAACACCTGTACAACTTACTCAAGCAATTGTGACTTTAGTTAATAAAGGTAAACGAATCATTCCGCAAATTATTCGCGGTAATATGCAAAAAGACACCGTCATATTAGAAGCCATAAAAGAAAGGCGTCCCATAGCCATCAAAGATGAGCACAATTGGGATATCGTATTAGATGCTATGTACGGTACCGTCAATCGAAAAGGCTCCGCTCGTAAGGCATTTAAAGGGGCTCATTACATATCCGCCGGTAAAACAGGCACCGCCCAATTAGTCACTATCGCTCAAGACGAAAAATATGATGCTGAAAAGCTCTCCAAGAAAAACCGCGATAACGCCATGTATGTGGGTTACGCACCCTATGACAACCCACAAATCGCCGTCACAGTGGTATTAGAAAACGCAGGGCACGGCGGCGCTGAAGCTGCACCTATCGCCCGAAAAATGATGGATAATTATTTTAGAGATCAGACTTTTCCTGAGCACAAAGTGATAGAGTATTTAGGGCAAGATTTAGAGAGCACTGAGATAACACAAGTCGAGTCCCAACCCTAATGCTGAGAACTAAACTCGCTTCAAACAGCCGTTCTTTTTTGCAGAGAATACATTGTGATGGCGCGTTACTATTGGGATTGCTGGTGCTAATGACGGTGGGACTGGTGACTATTTATTCGGCCGGAGGTCAAGATGTTGGTCTCATTCAAAGACAATTTACGCGTCTTGCACTGGCTTTAGGTGTCATGCTAGTTGTGGCACAAATCCCCCCCATGGCTTACCAGAAATTATCCGTTTATTTTTACGTTATTGGCATAGCCATGTTAATTGCTGTGTTAGTAATAGGGGTATCCAGTAAAGGGGCGCAGCGCTGGTTAGATTTAGGGGCATTTCGCTTTCAGCCCTCTGAAATCATGAAACTAGCTGTACCTATGATGGTGGCTTGGTATATCAGTCGATTTAACTTGCCACCTAAAACATGGCATATACTGATTGGATTTACATTAGTTGCCCTACCCACTTTATTGATTGCTCGCCAGCCAGATTTAGGCACCTCCCTTTTGATTGCATGCTCAGGCGTTTTTGCCCTGTTTCTAGCTGGCATGAGTTGGCGCTTTATATCTTTTGTTGCCATTGCTGCGTCTGCTTTTACACCAATAATGTGGATTTTTTTGATGAAGGATTATCAAAAACAAAGAGTACTGACCTTTCTCAATCCCGAAAGCGATCCACTTGGGTCGGGTTATCATATTATTCAATCACAAATTGCCATTGGCTCAGGCGGCGCCCAAGGTAAAGGTTGGTTGCAAGGTACACAATCACAACTAGAGTTTTTACCGGAACGTCACACCGATTTTATCTTTGCTGTGTTTAGTGAAGAATTTGGTTTTTGGGGCGTGGTAGCACTGTTGGCTATCTATGCCTTTATTGTTATTCGTGGCATGTTAATAGCGGTGAAGGCACAAAATGCATTTAGTAAAATTTTAGCCGGTAGTATTACCCTGACCTTTTTTGTTTATGTGTTTGTGAATATGGGCATGGTCTCGGGTATTTTACCTGTTGTTGGTGTACCTTTGCCCTTAGTGAGTTATGGAGGTACGTCTATGGTGACCTTATTAGCTGGTTTTGGTATTTTGATGGCAATTAGCACACAAAAAAGAATTATGTCTAGAGAATAATGAGGGACTGTTGACCTTTCATATGTCGCCGAAATATAAAAGGTCAACAGCCCCTAACAGTTTGGGTTAAGTAAAAGACTTAACCCCCAAGGAGAAACCATGAAGTTGTTTAGAGCGTTTTTAGCAGTAGGTTTGTGTATATCAGGATTTAGTATCCAAGCCTCACCTTTAGAATTACAAAAGCAGTTTATTGATTTGATGGTAGATAAACACCATTTTGATCGAAAGGTGATTGAGTCAACGCTTGCAAAAGCCAACAAAAATGAAGTGATATTACAATCCATTGCCAAACCTTGGGAAGCCAAACCTTGGCATCAGTATTACCCTATATTTCTTACCGAGAAGCGCCTAACAAAAGGGTTAGCATTCTGGCAAACTCATCAGCAAACCTTAGCTCGTGCAGAACAAGAAAGTGGTGTACCCGCTGAAATCATTGTGGCCATCATTGGTGTTGAGACTTTTTATGGCACTTACAAAGGCAAATACTCAGTGCTGGATGCACTGGTCACTTTAGGTTTTCATTATCCCCCTAGGGCAACGTTTTTTCGTAGCGAGCTAGCACAGTTATTTTTGTTGGCTAAAGAAGAAAACTTTGATATCACCGAATTGAGAGGCTCCTATGCGGGGGCAATGGGTTGGGGTCAATTTATTTCCTCTAGTTATCGCCATTATGCAGTAGATTTTGACGGAGATGGTGTGAGGGACTTATTAAACAATCCTGAAGACGCCATAGGTAGTGTCGCTAACTACTTTAAAAAACATCACTGGAAGGCCAATTCTAATATTGCATTTAAGGCACAAGTTAGTGGCACTCAACATTCAGCATTGTTGTCAAAATCACTCAAATATTCTCATCAATGGGCGCAATTGCAAGATGCAGGAGTCAGCATTACTGAGCCCAACTTAAGCAAAGAGTTGAGTGTCAAATTGTTCGAATTTGAGCAACCGGATAACCAAGAATATTGGGTGGGTTTACCTAATTTCTACGTAATCACTCGCTATAACCATAGTCCGTTGTACGCCATGGCAGTATTTCAATTCAGTCAACAACTCAAACAAGGCTTCAACGCAGCAACAACAGCCAAAGTAGACGACTAGCCCTGTCATGATAAATTCTGGTCGTTGCATTGGTTTACTTGTATTGGTCCTCATTATCGCTGGTTGCGCGCCTAAAGGGCGTTATTATCAGCATCAAGACTCGGCACCCAAAGTTGTTCCGCAAAAGGTGACAAGCCATGACGCCGTCGCTAAATATGAGTCATACGCTGCAGCTAACATGCGTCCTTACAGCGTTAGAGGTATCCGCTACCAGCCGCTCAACACAGGCAAAGGTTTCAGCGATAAAGGGCACGCCAGTTGGTATGGACAGAAGTTTCATGGCCACCGAACGGCTAATGGTGAAATTTATAATATGTATCAAATGTCGGCCGCACACAAAACCCTGCCTTTGCCCTCTTTTGTGCGTGTTACCAATTTAAAAAATAGCAAACAAGTAGTGGTTAGAGTCAACGATAGAGGACCTTTTCACAGTGGTCGAGTCATAGACTTATCTTACGCAGCAGCGTTAAAGCTTGATATGCTTAAAACAGGCGTGGCAGACGTAATAATTGACGTTATCCACGTGGATCAAGAAGGGCAAATCACGGTAGGACGCTCCCCTATCATCAAAAAAGACACCAATAGCAGCCAGCAACGGGTCTTTATTCAAGTGGCGGCTTTGCAAAACAAAACACAAATAGACAAATTAGCCAGTGGCTTAAAAACCTTATATCAACGCCCCTACCAAACCAAATTCGAACAAGGTATGTATAAGTTACACCTTGGACCTATGACAAGTGAGCATGAGGCAGATAAGTTACTTAACGTCCTTAAAAGCAATGACTACCCTGATGCTTATAAAGTTTACGCCGATTAAACCCACTTCATGGATAAACTTAAACTATTTAGTATAATTTGAGTCTCACTAACTTGAAGCTAACAAAAATCCCCATATTATTGAGGATTAGTTATTAGTTGAGCAGCAATTTAAGCCTCGAAGTGCTATATTGCTGGGCAAAATTTGAGGTCATCATTTATGTCGAACAAGACGTATTTAAAGCTTCTATTCTTACAACATTTTCAAAAACGGTAGTTTAATGCTTAAACCAAAAACGTATTTCGGCTCACTTATAAGCAGCATAGTTCTGTGCTTATGTATCTTTTCAGCCTCAGCCGCCGTGGTTATCCCACCAGCACCAAGTGTTGCGGCCAAAGGATTCATATTGATGGATTTCCAAACTGGCAATGTGATTGCTGAGCAAAATGCTGACATTCAGTTACCGCCTGCCAGTTTAACCAAAATGATGACCAGCTATGTGATTGGCATAGAACTCGCCAACGGTAATATTAAAGAAACCGATTTGGTGACTATTTCGGAAAATGCTTGGGCCAAAAACTTTCCAGATTCGTCAAAAATGTTTATTGAAGTAGGCAAAAAAATATCAGTCGCCGATCTCAATCGTGGCATTATCGTGCAATCTGGTAACGATGCTTGTGTGGCAATGGCAGAACATATTGCAGGTAGTGAAGATGCCTTTGCCAGCATGATGAATATGCATGCTACAAAACTCGGCATGACCTCCACCTACTTTGTTAACAGTCATGGATTACATGATGCCGAGCATTACACCACACCAAGAGATATGGCGATTTTATCAGCAGCGCTGATACGTGACGTACCACAAGAATATGCAATCTATGCTGAAAAAGAATTTACCTTCAACGATATTAAACAATACAACCGCAATGGCCTATTGTGGGATAAAAGCCTGAATGTAGATGGCATAAAAACAGGCCATACCTCAGACGCAGGTTATAGCTTGATTACCTCTGCTTACCAAGGTGATATGCGTTTAATTTCAGTGGTAATGGGCACAGACAGCGAGCGAGCGCGTAAAGTTGAAAACAAAAAATTACTCAAATACGGCTTCCGCTTTTATGAAACGATCACGCCTTATAAAGCGGGTGACAGCTTTGTTTCGCACCGCATCTTTATGGGTGACAAAGAAACTGTCGAGCTTGGTATCTTGCAAGATACCCCAATTAATATTCCTCGTGGCCAAAGCAAAAATTTACAAGCTAACTTTAAGTTAGATAAAAATTTACAAGCCCCCATTGCCAAAGGTGAAGTCGTCGGCAAACTGTACTTACAAATTGAAGGCGAAGATATTGCTGAATATCCCTTAGTCGCTTTACAGGAAGTAAAGGAAGGTGGATTTATCGACCGCATGGTTGATTTTGTAAAATTACAGCTTGGCTTTGATAGTTAGCGCCCTTTAGTAAATATTCGAGAGAAAGATGGACACACAATTTGATCAACTGCTGGACTTTCCATGCCAGCAAACCTTTAAAATAATGGGTATTGCCCATGAACGTTTGCCTAAAGATGTTATTTCTTGCCTACAAGTTCATGCGCCCGGTGACTATGTGCCAAAGGTAAAGCCTAGTTCAAAAGGTAATTATCACTCCATTTCACTTAGTATTACCGTTACCAGCAAAGCACACATGGAAACTCTTTATGTTGAACTAGCTAAACTAGAGCTAGTTAAAGTGGTTCTGTAGTGTGAATTTGCCTGCAAAATGCAAACGAAATTGATAATCAGACAATTAGGCCTGCAGGCCTACTTGCCTATTTGGCAAGCGATGCAAGACTTCACCAATAACAGAGATCCTGAAACCGCCGACGAAATTTGGTTAGTTGAACATCAAGCTGTTTTCACCCAAGGCCAAGCGGGTAAAGAAGAACACTTGCTTATGCCCGGCGAAATTGCAGTGGTCAAAGTCGATAGAGGTGGCCAAGTCACCTACCACGGACCCGGCCAACAAATGATGTACGTGTTACTCAACCTTAAACGTAACAATTTAGGTGTGCGCAGTTTAGTCACAGCATTGGAACAATGTGTGGTCAATACACTCAAAGATTATTCAATTGATGCTTACCCTAAAACGGATGCCCCTGGCGTTTATGTTGATGGTAAAAAAGTCTGTTCTATTGGCCTGAGAATACGCAAAGGTTGTTCTTTTCATGGTTTAGCCTTGAACGTCAATATGGACTTAAGCCCTTTTAAACGCATAAATCCCTGTGGTTATGCCGGTCTGGAAATGGTAGATTGCGCACAACTGAATGGTCCAAATACGCTTGCTGAAGCAGGCACAAAATTAACTGTTCATTTATCTGCCTTATTAGGCATAAAAAACACAGAATATAGAGAAGGCTTCAATGACTAACGCACGACCGCAAGCCGGAGTAAAACTTCGGGATGACGAAAAAGTTAAACATATCCCTATTACTATCATGCCCACTGAAAAGGCAGAGATGTTGCGTAAACCAGCGTGGATCAAAATAAAGCTGCCACGCAACACAGACAAAATTGAGCATATCAAAAAGACCTTACGTAAAAATAATTTACATTCTGTATGCGAAGAAGCCAGTTGCCCTAACCTAGCCGAATGTTTTAATCACGGCACCGCCACTTTTATGATTTTAGGTGATATCTGCACCCGTCGTTGCCCATTTTGTGATGTGGCGCACGGTAAACCTTTACCTCCTAGTGCAGAAGAACCAATAAAGTTAGCCAAAACCATTGCTGAGATGAAGTTAAAATATGTGGTGATCACCTCAGTAGATCGAGATGATTTGCGGGATGGTGGCGCGCAGCACTTTGTAGATTGTATATCGGCTATTCGCGAACACAGTCCATCTACCAAAATAGAAGTATTAGTGCCTGACTTCAGAGGTCGAATGGACAGAGCCCTTGAAATACTCAAGCAAAGTCCTCCAGACGTGTTTAATCATAACCTCGAAACCATTCCACGTTTATACCGAGAATGCCGACCTGGTGCTAACTACCAATGGTCATTAGACCTATTGAAAAAATTCAAACAGCAGCACCCTGATATCCCAACCAAATCAGGCTTAATGATGGGCATGGGCGAAGACAAACATGAAATCACCGAAGTATTAAAAGATTTACGCACCCACGATGTAGAAATGCTGACCTTGGGCCAATATTTACAACCCAGTAAACACCACTTCCCATTAAAGCGTTATGTACACCCAGATGAATTTGACGAGCTAGGTGAAGTAGCCAAAGAATTAGGCTTTAGCCACGCTGCTTCTGGCCCTATGGTGCGTTCAAGTTACCATGCAGATAAACAAGCTGCCGGTGAAGAAGTCAAATAAGCTTCGGTTTGATATATACCCAAAGCCATTGGAGTTGCAGCTAGGCGGCAAAGGAACTCAGCCCCATGAGCTTAACTTACTAAGTGATTGGGGTGAGTGAGAGCAGCCAACAACGCTGCAGCTTCAAGGGAGACGGGTATATACGGCAGAATATATACTTTCGTTTAGTTTAGACAAAGTGAAGATAGAAGAAACCTTCAAGAACAGCGCATATCTATGTGTTAATATCCAATAGCTTACTTAATCTTAAAATTACATGGAAGAAATAGAATAACAATGAAGAAGTTAACTGTTTTACTAATTTTTGTTATTGGCTTAATAATTTACCTGTACCCAATAAAAAATAACTCTACCTCAAATGACACTGAAAACAAGCAGAATGGATTTACGTCAGAACTAAGCATCTCCAAAGAAGTTTTTCCGTATAGCAACAAGAATTTTGCATCACAAAAGCTCAAAGAATTAACTATAACCAACGCTCAATGCAAAGAAAGAAATTTAGATTTCAGTAATCAAGTTGATAATATACATCAAATATTAATTCAGACACTTGAACATGAGTTGAGAAACGGAAAAACAGAGCGTGAGTTACTTGGTTACTCTAACCAATATAAGACTTTTTATAGCCGTTATGATGACCTGCTTCTTCAAGCAAAAGTAAACATAGAAAAAGAAAAATATGACTATACCAACTCTGTAGATATTTTAAATAACTGGAGTGGGCTGTCTGTAATTAACAACTTTTCAGCCATAAACATCCCTATCATTGTCCAAGGATTGAAAGCTTTTGAAGGTGAATCTAATGGTTTAAGTATGACCCTAGAGCTGGAAACTGAAATTAGTAAATCTGATATTCTTGCCCTGCTTGAAAACACTGAAAGTTTCAACACGTATTTAGAGTCGCCTCTTGGTATTAGCGGTAGTCCAGTGCTATCACCATCTATATTATTTGTATTAACAGCTAAGCAATTAGATATTGACGAATTTACCCAAGTGGCATCATTACAATCTTTTAACGTCAATGATGTCGCAATCGCAATAAAAAATAATATGCCATTTGAATATTTAGAATTACTAATAGGTCAAACGCAGTCAATTGAAGACATGCCACTAGTAGTCCAAGGACGTTACGATTCTTACACCAATTTAGCTGACTTTGCTACTTCAACTCATAACGTTGAACTTCTTAAATTGTTAGAAGCTTATGGTGTTCGACCCACTAACGAGCCGGGGATGATCACGGGGCTAGATATCGCTATAATGAATTTACCTGACAAACCCAACGCCTATGAAGATTTAGCGTCTTTTCCTGATAATTACTTAAACACAATAAATTATTTAACTAAAAAAGGTTACAAAGCGCATGGATCAAGTTACCAAATCGATAACCAAACTGAAATTTCGTTTAAAGCGCCTAACAGAAGACACTTTCAAAGTTCAAAAGTTTTATCGCCAACTCTGAGGCAAGCCTTACATAATATAGAACTTGTAGACAGCAGTTATAGTATTCCTCAGGTCTCAGGCGATAACTCATTAGTTTCAAAAGCAATCGAAACTATGGAGATCAAAAAGTCAGCTTTAAACGACAAATCTAAGTCTTGCGAGTCAATTAGAAAAGAGATGTTGGCTGAAGAAGGGTTTCTAGATTATCGGGAAGCTTATGATGTAATAAAGCGTGTTGAAAAAGATGGAGAGAATATTACTGAAAAGTTACATGGAATTGACCCTGTTTTAGTAAATTTATGGCGAGATACTCAAGCAAATCATAGTATAGGCCGTGAGACTACCAGTAGTTTCATAAATACGTTGCATGAACAGAAGTTTCAGCAAGCACTTGATTATAGTTCATCAACACCTCTTACTGAATATGAAACAGATGCATTGCTGCTTTCTTTACTTCGTAGCACGGAACGTATTTTGCCCATTTGGAACGCTAGAATAGTTCACACACCTCCATCTG
>Ga0316204_10003816_pt1 | contig 28851 bp, 28 predicted proteins | sample 6monrhotite_MG_2_FD_205661 | JGI IMG/M metagenome (GOLD analysis project Ga0316204, IMG submission 205661) | Microbial mat bacterial communities from mineral coupon in-situ incubated in ocean water Damariscotta River, Maine, United States -... | ecosystem: Environmental > Aquatic > Marine >...
ACGCTGCGCCACCACCTTGGGATGGACACCCATATCTTCGGACAAGATGGCGTCTGGCGGGACGACCGCTTTCCGCCAGTGGCAGCAAACAGGCCGGTCACGATCCTTGGCATCGGCGCGCTGGGGGCGGCCTGCGGGCAGGCGTTGCATGGGCTTGGGTTTCCCGTGACAGGTTGGAGCCGAAACCCAAAGGACATTCCGAATATCCGGTGTCTGCATGGTGATGAAGGGCTGCGCACGGCACTGATCGACGCTGAAATTGTCATTCTTCTGTTGCCCCAGACCGCTGAGACGACAAATATTCTGAATGCCGGAACTCTGGCACTGATGGCCAGGGGCGGTTTCGTGATTAACCCCGGTCGCGGACCGCTGATTGATGATGCCGCACTCCTGGATGCGCTGGGCAGCGGCCAGATCGCGCATGCCACCCTGGATGTCTTTCGCACCGAACCGCTGCCGCAGGATGACCCTTATTGGGCGCACCCGCAGGTCACCGTGACCCCGCATATCGCCTCGACCACGCGGCCCGAAACGGCAACTGAGGTGATTGCTGAAAACATCCAGCGCGGCGAAGCGGGCAGGCCTTTCAACTTCCTCGTGGATCGCGCGCGCGGCTATTAAAGCGTTTTGCGTTTTATCTGAGGCAGCGTTATCGCAACGCGCGTTCGACCGAAGGGTAAGGCCGCGAATTGCGATTCACATCAAACGCGGAACGCTCTAACGCAGCTTTGGCGGCTTTGCCGGGTCCATCCCTGGCGCGCCCGGCACATGAGGGTCAGCGGGCTCCGGCAGATCAAAGCGCAGGCCAACCTTGGCAAGATGCGCGGCTAAAGGATCGCTTGCCCGCACAAAAAGCACGTCCATGACGCCCGCCTCGATCCCCGAAAATGTCAGCGCCTCGCCCGCCGCCGCGGCCAGTGCCTTTTCCGCACCCTCCGCCGCATCAACAAAGGCAAGCACATGGCCGCGCGTTCCGTCATCGTAGGTGGCGGCCGCAAGATAGGCAAAGCGCGCGCGCCCCGCCGCGATCGCCAGCTTGCGATCCAGGCCCGATACCACCGCCTCGGGCAAGCCGCCGGGTGCCGACACCTCTGTCAGGCGTGCCTCTGTTTCATCGGGGCCATGGGAAAGGGTGGCGACCAGCCAGTCGACCGCCTCTGCCGGGATCAGAATGGCTGATGGCGCCACGTCAAGATTCAAGGCAAGGCCAATGCCCTGCCCGGCCAGCATCTGGACAAGTGCACGGCCCGGAACGCCCGCATAGGGTGCGACACGCCCCACGAATTGCGAAAGCCGCGCTTCGCGGTCGAATACAAGCGCAAAGCGTTGATCCTCGATCTCGAACAGTTCCGGTGTGATCTGGTCACCTTCGGCTTCCGCGCCCAGCAGCATGAACAGCTCTGTGTCGGCCAGCCGCTCGTAAAACCGCAAGCGCGCTGCGTCATCTTCGGGGGCTGTTTCCATCGCGGCATGGGCTTGGTCAAGGTCGGTCATGACAGGGCATCTTTCACGGCAGCGCGCAGTTCGGGCAGCAGATCGCGTGCGAACCACGGGTTTTTCTTCAGCCATGCGGTATTGCGCCATGACGGATGAGGCAAGGGAAAGACGCGCGGAGCATGATCGCGCCAGCCCTGAACGGTGGCAGTGACGCTTTTTTGCGGGCCCAAGTGCCAACGATGGGCGTAGCCACCAACCAGAACAGTCAGAGGCACTTCGCCAAGTTCTGTGATCACTTTTTCGTGCCATGTCGCGCCGCAGACGGGCGGCGGTGGCAAGTCAGAACCGTCGCGATCATAGCCGGGAAAGCAGAACGCCATAGGCACAATGCCAATCCGGCTGCGGTCGTAAAATACCTCTGGCTCTATGCCCAGCCATTCCCGCAACCGGTCCCCGGAGCGATCCCAAAAGGGTTTTCCGGTCTTGTGCACCCGTATCCCGGGGGCTTGACCGGCGATCAGTATCCGCGCCGAGCGTTCAAACCAGACAACGGGGCGCGGCTCATGCCCGGTCACGGTTGCTGCAAAGCGGTCCGCGCAAATCCGGCAGGCAGAAATTTCGTCCTGTAGGCTGATCAAGGCGCAATCTCGCTGATTTCTAGGGTATTTTCCTGTTTACCTCATGCCGATCAGAGTTCAAACATAGGCAAACTGCAATTGTCTTGGACGCCAGCAGTGTCAGTCATTCTACCGGGGAGCAAGAAATGTATCGCGTCTGGAACTTCGTCACCAATTACTCATTGCTATTGATCATTGGTGCCGTGATCGCCCTGATCTGGGCCAACGTCGATGCAGATAGCTATCAAGCCTTTGTCAAATGGGAAATTCTTGAAAAATCCATCGTCGGCAAACCCGGCTATAATGCAGCCGGTGAGGTGATTTACCGCAAGTTGACCCTGGGATACCTCGTCAATGACGTGCTCATGGCGTTCTTCTTTGCGATTGCGGCCAAAGAAGTCTGGGAAGCAGTGATTCTCAAGAACGGCTCTTTGCGCGGCAAAAAGGCAGCGACCCCGCTGGTTGCAACGGTCGGCGGCATGGTTGGCCCGATTTCGGTCTATCTTGGCATTGCGCTGGTGATGGGCTCTGAGACGTTTGATGCGGTCGCCAACGGTTGGGCGATCCCCACCGCGACCGACATTGCATTCAGCTATCTTGTCGGGCGCATGATCTTTGGCGCCGGCCACCCGGCCGTGCGTTTCTTGTTGCTGTTGGCCATTGCCGATGATGCCGCAGGACTGATCATTCTGGCGGTGTTTTATCCGTCGGGTGTACTGCAACCGGAGTGGCTGTTGCTGTCAGTGGGTGCGGCTGTAGGCGTCTTTTACTTGTTCAACCGCCTGCCGCGTCAGTTGGATCGCGGCAAGCAAAGCCGCCCGGTGTCAACTTGGGTGCGCAACAAGCTGTCGTTCTGGCCATACCTGATCGCGGGCGCCCTGAGCTGGTATGGTTTTCAAGAGTCTGGTATCCACCCTGCCTTGGGTCTGCTGCCAATCGTGCCGACCTTGCCGCACGCGGACCGGGCCTTTGGGATCTTTTCCGAGGCAGAGCAATACCTGACCGACCTTTTGAACCATGCCGAACACCTGCTCAAACACCCGGTTGAAGTTGTGCTGTTCTTCTTTGGCCTGCTGAACGCGGGCGTTGAGTTTTCTTCCATCGGGTCGCCAACATGGCTTGTCCTTGCGGGCCTGCTGATCGGGAAACCTCTTGGTGTGCTTCTTTTTGGCTGGCTTGCAGCAGGACCGATGGGGCTGGGATTGCCCAAGGGCATGCGCACCAGTGATCTGTTTGTGATCGGCTGTGTGGCGGCCATTGGCTTTACCGTATCGTTGTTCATTGCTTCTGTTGCCTTTGACAGCAGCGCCATGCTGGGTGATATTCCGGTGCAGGATGCGGCGAAAATGGGCGCGCTCTTCAGCTTTGCAGCAGCGGTCGTCGCCATTATTGCAGGCAAGCTGACCGGGGTCGTCAAACAAGAAAACTAAGGCATGCGGATCACGCAATCGTCGCTGTAATCCTGCCGCAAAGTCGCGGTATGGAAAGCTGTGCAGGCATGTTAACCTATTGTCTGTATCAGAGACACGCCGCGGTGAGCGGACGTGGGCGGGATCATGAATGCTAGAGTTTGCGGAAGTCAGCAAATCCTTTTGGACAGGCACACAGCGCAAGGTGATCCTTGATCGCGCCTCTTTTCGTGTGGAATTGGGCAATTCACTGGGGATCCTTGCGCCAAATGGCACCGGCAAGACGACGCTGATCAACATGATGTCCGGCCTGGAAAAGCCGGATGAGGGCACGATCCGGCGCAGTTGCCGCATTTCCTTTCCGCTGGGGTTCATGGGCGGCACAGAGCCAACGCTCTCTGCGATGGAAAACAGCCGCTTTATCGCGCGCCTTTATGGGCTGGACCCCGACTATGTTGAGGCGTTTTGCCGCTGGTTGTGTGGGTTGGAGGAATATTTTGACATGCCGTTGGGCACCTATTCCTCGGGGATGCGCGCGCGCTTTTCATTTGCGCTTTTGCTGGCGCTCGACTTTGATATGTACCTTATCGACGAAGGGATGCCGGGGGCCACGGATGCAGAATTCAACCGCAAGGCCGGCGAAATTCTGCGCGAAAGGCTGGAGAAGGCAACCGTAATCATCGTATCCCATCAGCCTGCCACGCTTGAGCGGCTTGCAAAATCGGCGGCAGTCCTCAAAAATGGGCAACTGCATATGTTTGACACCTTGGAAGAGGCGCGCGTGCTCTATGACTACCAAACCTAAGGTTAAAAAGTTCCGCATCCGGCGCAAGACGCCGGGCGATGAGGCCGCGCCACAGCCGGAATCAGAGGCCGAGGATGCGGCCAAAGAGCCATCGCAGGCCGAGCAGATCGCCGCAATCAGCAAAGAGGGGCTGACAGGTCGGCAATTGCGCATGGCTCGGCGTGTCGCGCTGAAGAACGGCTTTCACGCATCGTCTGACTATGATGCCGTGCGCCAGTTGCGCGCAGCAGGGATTGATCCTTTCCAACGCAGCTCTGTCCTGGAGCTGGTCAGACCGGACGGGGCGAAATTGCCCGGACGCAGCGGGCGCATCCAATTGCCCGATACCACCCAGGAGGACGGTATTTCCCTGCCGTCAACCAACACGCAAGCCACCCTGAACCGCAATGCCGCCGAAATCCTGCAAATCCAACGCGACATTGCCCGGCGGCGCAGGCGCAAGCTCGCGCTGCTGTTCACCCGCCTGTCATTCTTTGTGGGTCTGCCCACATTCCTTGTGGGGTGGTATTTCTACAATATCGCGACCCCAATGTATGCCACCAACTCTGAAATTGTCATCCAGCAGGCGCAGCCACAGGGCGGCGGTCCGCAGGGGTTGGCGACATTATTTCAGGGCACGTCAATGGCAACCCAGCAGGACAGTATCGCGGTGCAATCCTATCTGGCGTCTCGCGAAGCCATGTTGCGGCTGGACGCCGATCACGGGTTCAAGGCGCATTTCTCGGACCCCAATATCGATCCTATTCAACGGCTTGAGGATGGTGCAACCAACGAACAGGCCTTTGGGATCTATAGTGATCGCGTGAAGATCAGCTACGACCCGACCGAAGGGTTGATCCGAATGGAGGTCATCGCCGCGGACCCTGTGAAGAGTTTTGAGTTCTCCCACGCACTTATCAGCTATGCCGAAGAACAGGTCGATCAGCTGACCGCGCGGCTGCGCGACGATCAGATGCGTGGTGCGCTGCAAAGCTATCAGGAGGCCGAACAGCGCAGGGCCAATGCCCTTGCCGCATGGCTCACGATTCAAGAGGACGTGCGCCAGATCGACCCCCAAAGCGAATCGACAGCGCGCATGTCGCAGATCAGTTCGCTTGAAAGCGAACGGCAACGGTTGGAGCTCGTCTTGCAGTCCCGCCTGAATGTGGATCGCCCCAGCGAGGTGCAGGTGCAATCCTTGCGTGACCAGATTGCCAATATTGACGCACTCATTGCTGATCTGCGCAATCAGCTTGTCGGCGGCACCGGCGGACAGGTTTCTCTGGCCGCCCGCAACACAGAGCTGCGCACTGCCGAAGAAAACTACAACTTCCAGACTGTGATGGTGCAACAGGCGCTGACCCAGATGGAAACGGCGCGCATTGAAGCCAACCGTCAGGTCCGCTACCTGTCACAAAGCGTGCGCCCGGTGATCACCGATCAGGCAACCTATCCGCGCGCATTTGAAAACACGATCCTCGCGTTTTTGATCTTCTCAGGCATCTACCTGATGATCTCGATCACCGCTTCGATCCTTCGTGAACAGGTAAGTTCTTGATGCATAAAGTTGAAATTGGCGATCTGGCGGTCAGCAATGACCTTCCTCTTCTGGTGATCGCCGGGCCTTGCCAGTTGGAAAACCTGGACCACGCGCTAATGATCGCAGGCAAGATGGCTGAGACCTGTGCGGCCCATGGCGCACAATTCGTGTTCAAAGGTTCCTACGACAAGGCCAACCGCACATCACTTGGCGGCAAGCGCGGACTGGGCATGGATGAGGGGCTCAAGGTCATGCAATCGGTCAAAGACAGCATCGGCTGCCCGGTGCTGACCGACATTCACGCGCCCGACCAATGCGCAACGGTGGCCGACGTCTGTGACATCATGCAGATCCCTGCATTTCTGTGTCGCCAGACGGATTTGCTGCTTGCGGCTGGTGAAACCGGGGCTGTCATCAACGTCAAGAAGGGGCAATTTCTGGCACCATGGGACATGCCCAACGTTGTGTCCAAGATTGAAAGCACCGGAAACAGGCGCATTCTATTGACCGAACGGGGCGCGTCCTTCGGATATAACACGCTGGTCGCCGACATGCGCTCTTTGCCAACGATGGCGCGCACGGGCTATCCGGTTGTGATGGACGCCACCCATTCGGTGCAGCAACCCGGCGGCATGGGTGGATCATCGGGCGGGCAGCGCGAATTTGCACCCGTTATGGCGCGCGCGGCGGTATCTCTGGGTATTGCGGCCGTCTTTATCGAAACCCATCAAGACCCCGACAACGCGCCCTCGGATGGGCCGAACATGATCCCGCTTGACCAGATGGACGGTTTGATCAAGAGCCTGATGGGTTTTGACGCGCTGGCAAAAGCCGATCCATTGCGGGTATGACAGGGCCACCTTGACTGCTATGTTGCGGTATCGCTTGAGGGATCGATTTCATGCGCCTTCTTCTGCTTCTCATTCTGTTCGTGACACTTGCGTTGCCCGCCGCCGCCCAAGAGGCCAACGGCACGATCACGACCGAAACCTCCGCACAGCAGGACGCGGCCATTGCCATGCGTATCCGCGAAATCCTTGGCGAATTGGGCAACTATGATGATGTCAGCGTCACAGTCAGCGAAGGCGTCGTGACCCTGCGAGGCACCACAACTTCCGCGATCGAGGCGGTCGAACTTGATCCACTGGCCGCGCGGGTCGAGGGCGTTGTCGCGGTGCGCAATCAGGTGACAGAGACGACGGATATCGGCGACCGGCTGAACCCCGCAATTGAGCGGTTCCGGTCTCGCATCGACCAGTTCATCGTGTTCTTGCCGTTGGCGCTGATTGCAGGTGTGGCCTTTGGGTTCGTCGTATTTTCGGGCTTTGCGCTGGCGCGCATGCGGCAACCTTGGGAACGGCTGGCACCCAACACTTTTATCGCCGAGATTTACCGGCAACTCTTGCGCATTGCGTTCGTGATTTTCGGCATTGTCATGGCGCTGGATATTCTGAACGCCACAGCTCTCTTGAGCACAATTCTCGGCGCGGCGGGCATTATTGGTCTGGCACTGGGCTTTGCCGTCCGGGACACCGTTGAAAACTTCATCGCCTCGGTGATGCTGTCTTTCCGCCAACCGTTTCGGCCCAATGACACCGTTGAAATAAACGGTGATACAGGCAAGGTCATCCGGCTGACCAGCCGGGCCACGATCCTGCTCTCTTTTGATGGCAACCATATTCGCATTCCAAACGCCACCGTATTCAAGAGCCGGATCATCAACTACACCCAGCACGCCGAACGCCGGTTCATGTTTTCGGTCATCATTGACCGTGACGCGGACTTGCAGGAAACGCGCGGGCTGGTGGCAGATACGGTGCAGGGGCTGCCTTTTGTGCTGGCCGAGCCCGCCGCCCAGACATGGATCGAGGCGTTGCTTCCGACTGGCGTTGAATTGGTCGTCACCGGATGGGTCGATCAGAATGAGACATCAATCGTGCGCGGCAAGGGCGAGGCCCTGCGTCAGGTCAAACTGGCCATTCAGGCCGCAGGCGTTGTCATTCCCGACGCGACCCAGGCCATTCAAATCACCCGCGATGCCCATGCAGCCCCCCCAGATCCACAAGAAAGCACGCTGGTCGGCACCGTCGACGCCAGTGAAGAGGCCGCATTGGGCCGGATCGTCGAGGCGGAACGGAAAGAAGAAATGTCCCACGACTTGCTCCGCGAGGACAGCCCCAAGGAATAGGCGTATTTCTTTGCGAACGGGGCTTGAACCGGTCCCGCCTTCGCAGTATCTAGCCCCTCGCTGCTGGGATGTAGCCAAGTGGTAAGGCAACTGTTTTTGGTACAGTGTACCGTAGGTTCGAATCCTACCATCCCAGCCAGCTCTCTTACTTCAGTGTTGTTTTCGTGCGCTCAGATCAAAGCATGATCTTGAGGCGCTACGAGGGTGCCCCCTTCTCTAGGGTCATTCATTGGTCATCTTCGTGTGGTATCTTGTTTGGATACGCTTTGGGAAACATCCTTTGACCAGTATCTTTTGGATATGGAGTCTCCTGCGGTTGCGGGTGGGGGGCGGACGATGGCCCTGTTTGGTTACCGTGGGCGAAGCGCCACGGGTCCTTAGCCGTCATTCTTGGATATTGCGCCCAACGGCGGGAATGAGCCCCGGACAGCCGAATGCGACAGTGTAGCAAACGTCTGGTTTGCCGGGCTTATGTTCGCTCAACTGTGGCCAAACTGCCGATGTGTCCGCCTTGGTTGGTGCATAGTCTGCCCGGGTGAGCACCGGTATTCTCATCAAAACTGGCAGGATGAACAGCATTTGATGCACAATGGTTCAGCTTGCGGGCGCCGTTTTTTTGACGATTTAAATTATAGGTTTGCAATAATATCGATATTCTGGCAGCGTCCTTCCACTATCTGTAGGCACCCGGTTCATCAATGACCAACGACGCCAACGCTGAAAACATAAGAGGCTCTGCACCTGAGGTCTAAACAACCGCAGAGCCCCATAGCAAAGAGCGTAGTTCTCTTTGTGGAAGCGAGAAGGCGGCGAAAGGCTGTTGTACGCGCCAATCACGGCGTGTGCGGGACCTGGAACAAGAACCGGCTAAACGCCAAAACCATCTGGGAGGATGATATGAAATTACTTGCACGCACGGCCCTTCTGGGGCTCATGCTGACGTCAACGGCAGTATCGGCACAAACCGTCGAAGGGCCTGAAGTCAATTGGAGCTTCTCGATGTGGGGCAACCCACGCGCCTTGTCTGCGGGCATGGAAGCAATTGCCGATGAAGTCCGCGAACAAACTGGCGGTAACTTTGACATCGAGATTTTCTATGGCGGGCAGCTGTCAGGTTCACGCGAAAATCTTGACGGGCTTCAATTGAATGCGTTTGAGGGCGCGGCGATCTGTAACTTCTACCACCCTGGCAAGAACCCGGCTTGGATGGTCTTTTCACTGCCGTTCCTTCCCTTGGGCGATCCAGCTGTTGACCAATACGTGCGCGCCAAATTGTTCGAACATCCCGCGATCGTCGCTGATATGACGAACTGGAACGCGATGCCGTATATGTCCGGCCTCTTGCCGCAATATGAGATATTGGGCAAAGGCGATGCACCTACCGAACTGAGTGGATGGGAAGGTCTTCGCGTCCGCGCGGGTGGTGGCCTTGGTGACGCGATGGAAGCACTTGGCGCGACCAAGCAAACGCTGCCTGCAGGCGAGACATCCACGGCATTCCAACGCGGTGCACTTGACGCCGCGGCTTTCCCATACACCTACGCACATGTGAGCTTTGGCATTGCTGATGAAGCCGAGTGGTTCACCTCCAATCTTGCACCAGGCACGTCTGAGTGTGGTTGGGTCTTCAACAAGACCGCATATGACGCGCTGCCAGATCAGTACCAGACCTTGCTGATGGATCTGCGTGAAATGGGCATGGACGTTGAGCAGGCCGCCTACGCTGAGCAGGACACAATCAACCTGCCGGTGTTCCGTGAAACGATGCAGGAAATTGTCTACACCGATGAACAAATCGCAGAGTTCCGCGAAGTGGCAGGCCAGCCAGTTTGGGACGCATGGATTGCCGCCAATAGCGACAAATTCGATGCTCAAGGCTTGTTCGACGCTGTCTGGGCCTACGCAGAAGAAGCGCAAAACCAGTAAACCTTTACCTTCGGCCCTTTTCTTGCGGGCCGAAGGTATCCTCTGAGACTTGTAAGGATAGCCAATGGCTGACGACACGCTGGAGAACCGCAACCTTCTGGCACGCCTGAACCGTGGCCTTATTCCTATTGAAAATCTCGCAAACCTCTTGGCCGCCTTTGCGATCATGGCGCTCATGATCCTGGGTGTTCTGCAGATCGTTTTGCGTTCAGTATTTAACAACCCGATCGACGGCTACATTGACCTCGTCGAACTTTCGATGGCCAGCATGGCGTTCCTTGGCGCGGCATATACCCAGCGCGTCGGCAGTCACATCCGTATGGAGTTGCTGATCGGACGTCTCAAAGGACGCGCGCTTTGGACGATTGAAGCCTTGGGGGCTGCCCTTGGCATGTTCATCATCGGGGTATTGATTTACTACAGCTATGGGCATTTTTTGCGTGCCTACACGCTTGGCGACACGACGATTGATGCAGAATATGTGACCTGGCCTTCAAAGCTGCTTGTCCCGATCGCCTTTTCAATCTGGTGGGTCCGGCTGGCGCTCCAAAGCGCGGGCGCATTGCGGCTTGTTCTCCATCCAGGTGCGGCGCCAATCGCTGTCATCGTTGCAAAGGACGTTGCTGAACAGGCCAAAGATGAAATTCATGAAGTCATGGGTGCTGAGGCCGACCTTCCCGACCCGGAGGGCAAGTCATGATCCTTGGAATTGGCATGTCTGACCCATTCCTGGTTGGCATCATTACCTTGTTCCTGCTGCTGGGCCTCATCCTGATCGGGGTGCGTGTGGTCTTTGCCGCTGCAATCGTCGGGCTATTGGGCCTTGTCGAGCTTCGCGGCTGGGGACCTGCGGCGGGGATTGTTGGGACCATCCCCCATTCAAAATCCTCGACCTATGCGCTGTCGGTCTTGCCGATGTTTATTTTCATCGGGTTTTTGGCTTTCCACGCGGGCATGACACAACAATTGTTTGATGCCGCTCGCAAATGGCTCGGGTGGCTTCCTGGTGGTCTGGCGATCGCTACTGTGTTCGCAACTGCTGGCTTTGCGGCGGTGTCGGGTGCTTCCACTGCGACGGCGGCGGTGTTCAGCCGAGTCGCGATCCCCGAAATGCTGAAATACGGTTATGACAGACGTATGGCTGCGGGCGTTGTGGCATCGGCGGGCACGCTTGCCACGTTGATCCCGCCTTCTGCAATTCTCGTGATCTATGCGATCATTGTCGAGCAATCCGTCGGCAAACTCCTGCTGGCTGGGTTCTTGCCCGGTATCTTCTCGGCAATTGTCTATGCCGGGATTATCGTGGTCTGGGCCATGTTGAAACCCGAGGCTGCCCCATCCGTTTCTGGCTTCACATGGGGCGAGCGGGTGCGCACCTTGCCCGGCATCTCTCCGATAGTGTTGGTCGTGATCATCATCATGACGTCAATTTACAGCGGTTGGGCGACCCCGACGGAAGCAGGAGCACTCGGCGCGTTTGTTGTTTTCGTACTGGCGCTGGTTCGCGGCACGCCACTGTTGTCGATCAAAGACTCGCTGATGGAATCAGCCAAACTGACCGTGATGATATTTTCGCTGATCTGGGGCGTCCTCATTTTTGTACGCTTCCTGGGCTTCTCCGGCATCCCTGGCGCCTTCACCGAATGGGTCGTTGCGCTGCCTTACAGTCCGATGACGATCATGATCTGCATTCTGCTGGCCTATGCCGTTCTGGGCATGTTCATGGATGCGATCGGGATGTTGTTGCTGACGCTTCCCGTCGTCTACCCGGCCGTCATCGCCCTTGGCTTCGATCCGATTTGGTTCGGAATTATTGCGGTGAAAATGGCCGAGATTTGCCTGATCACCCCGCCCATTGGACTGAACTGCTTTGTTGTCAACGGGGTCAGACCTGACATACCGCTGGGTGAAGTATTCCGGGGTGTCGCCTTGTTCTTCATCGCAGACGTCATCACCATCGCGGCTTTGTTGATGTTCCCTGAAATCGTGACATGGTTGCCCAACTTTGAATTTGAAGTTTGGTGGTCCGGCCTTTGGGCCACAACTCAGTAAGGAGCATCATGCGTCTACATACATCCTTGCCTCTGGCCAAAGCCAACGCAATCATTGCAGAAGCTCTCCACCTTGGACGCAACGCTGATTTGTTGCCTTTGACCGTCGTTGTCTTGGACGCAGGCGGCAAAATGGTTGCGATGCAATGCGAAGACGGGTCCGGCGTGATCAGGTTTGAGGTTGCGTTTGGGAAGGCCTACGGCGCATTGGGAATGGGTATTTCAAGCCGCCTGATCCGGGACCGGCTGAAAGAGCGACCAACCTTTCAGAACGCTTTGGCAACTGCGGCTGACGGACGTCTGATACCTGTGCCGGGGGGCGTATTGGTTGAGGACGGTAACGGCATCACTTTGGGGGCTGTTGGTATCAGCGGCGACACTTCCGACAAAGACGAATACTGTGCAATTGGGGCAATCAAAGCAGCAGGCTACGCACCCGAACCAGAAGAACCGGACCCCAATTGGCGCACATCTTCGCTATCAGATCATTACCCTGCCTCAAGTTGAATCGGCAGATCAATATGGCGATGGGTCACCTGCAGGCGCGGCAGATCGGCGTCCGCCGGGTCCATCAGGCTAAACGTGGATTTTCCTGCGAATATCGCTGGAATAACCATGGCCCTTACAAAGCTGGTCATACCTTGCTCGTGCAACGCAACCGCGCGCACTGGCGTGTTGCTGGCCTCAAACCAACAGTCACCAACGGTCATGATTTGCGTGTGATCGTCTGCCTCAATGCGCAACGAACCGCGGACAAGATAGCGAATGCCTGCTCCAGCATGAGTGTGGCGGTGGGCGACTGCACCGACGGGAAAACAAACCTCGTCCAGCCGCAATATCGCTGGCCCATCGGGCATATCGCAGGGTGCGCAGTGCAGGATGCCAGATCCTGTCGGGGCCGGGACAGACAGGGCAAAGGTCAAATGATCGTCCGGCAAGTTCGGAACGTCGACCGTATCCCCAGCAGGATGCGCCGTTCCCCTCTCAGTGCGCAGCGCCCAAGACAACGCGGCAATCGGTTCGATTTCAGCCGCGCCACCCTTTATCAAACTCATGAACATCAACGCGCGCCCTTTCGCCACGGTCAAATTACATGACGCAGGCAGCGCTCGCTACCGTTTTGATTGCCGTATCGGCTGCCGTTCTGGCAGCAAACACATTTGGAGGACCTCTGGCCGATGCAACGGTGCGCACCCTGTTCGTCCTGCTCTGCCTGCTTGGTCTGCGCACAAGCACGATCCGCGAAATACTGCTGGCAATCGCGGCGCTGATCCTGAGCACTCTGTTGTGGCGCACCCAAGAAGGCCGCGCTGTCCTGTCGCAGGCCATCGACCTTGCTGCATATTTTGCGGCGTTCATCGCGCTTCTGACTTCTCTCAAGATCGCAGCAGAAAGATCGCAATCCATACTGTCGGTCGGCCGCTACTTGATCCGGCAGCCGTCGGGGCGCCGGTTCGTCGCGACAGCGGCCGGCGGACATGTGCTGGGCGTATTTCTGAATTTTGCCGCCGTTAGTTTGATGGCGCCGTTGATCCAATCAGCGACGAAACGCGCAGATGGCACGAACGATCAAGACCTCGAACGCCGTCAGATGTCCGCCCTGTTACGGGGCTTTGCGTGGATTTTGCTTTGGGCGCCGACAACCTTGACCCAAGCGGTGCTACTCACTCTGTTTACAGACATCAACCTTGGTAAGATCGTTGCTGTCGGCATCATGACCTCATTGTTGATGATGGGTATCGGATTGGCCTACGACAGGTTCGAATGGCGCGGCCTGCGCCAGCCCATAGACACCCGACCTGTCGTGGTTTTGCCGGTTCGTGCAATTGTCCGGGTGGGGTTGGTTTGCGCAACCTTGATCGGCACAACAGCGGCGCTTCAAATTGGCGCGGGTTATACAACGGCATTGGCGCTCATGTTCATGGCCCCGACCGTTACGCTGCTGTGGTTCGCGCTTCAAAAACCCAAGGGCGCTTCGCTTGGCAAGCAGATCGCGTCATTCTGGCCTGCGCTACAGACCGATGCAGCACCGCTTGCGCGCTCTGCCATCGCTTTGGGGCTATCTGGCTTCATCGGGCGGTCCCTGGCCGAGGTTCTTCCTATGGAAACCCTCACTCAAAATCTAAACATCACAGCAATGCCGGGGTGGCTGTTCCTGGCAATCCTTCCAATCCTGATCACTTTGGGTGGGCAAGTCGCCCTGAGCCCGATCATCCTTGTGGTGTTCATCGGTCAGGTGGTGCAGACATTTCCAGCCTTGCCGGCAGATCCGACAAACATCATTTTTGCGCTCAGCGCCGGGTGGGCAATTTCAATGCTGGCGTCCCCTAACGCAACGGCTACGCTTCTGATCTCGGCTACAACGAAAATTCCACCCACCACGCTGACCTGGCGTTGGAACCTCCGGTACGGTATAATTTGCTACGTCGTTCTGGTCGGGGTCTTCGCGCTGCTCGAAGCCTAACGATCCAAAAATGCGCATCAATCTCAGCCAAACGAAACCGGACGCTCATGGTACGAAGCGAAAGCCTTCATTGTCCTCCGAAGCAATATGGCTACCTACTCCTGCAATGATCGCTTCATAAAATCAGGAGCAAGACCATCTGATACGACAGTGGTAGCGCAAAAGTCTTAGTATGATGTTGCGTAGGTTCGACACCCACCATCCCGCCAGCTCTCTTACCTTGGAATTGATCCTTTGTGGCTGTATCGGTGTCAGTCGCTTGAGCCACTGCAAGAGCGCCCTTCCTTTCAACACGACCCGACAAGAGAATCCCTTGGAGAACTGGTCTGGACGGGTTTAGGCTTTCTCGGCGGGCATTTCTGCCCGCGCTTGGGATGAAATGTGCCACGGCCTTTTGAGTGCTAAGCGCCCCTTTTTGCAAGGAGACGGATACATGACAGATATTTCGGTAATTGGCCTGGGCGCCATGGGTTCGGCTCTGGCCCGGGCGCAAATGGCGGCTGGCCACTCGGTTACGGTTTGGAACCGGAGCCCTGAAAAAACCGCGCCGCTGGTGGCTGAAGGTGCGATTGCCGCGACAACAGCATCCGAAGCGGTCGCGGCCAGTCCTGTGACGATCACTTGTGTAAAGTCGCATCCTCAAACGATAGGCATTCTGCAGAACGCCGCAACTGCGCTGCAAGGCAAGACGATCATCGAGCTTTCCACAGGCGGGGCGACGCAAGCCGAAGATCTGGCTCACTTCCTGGAGAGCGCCGGGGCCGAATGGATGTTTGGCATTATCAACGCCTACCCGCACATGATCGGCAACGAAGATGTCGTGCTTTCGGTCGTCGGCACCGAGGCGCAATGGCTCTCGCATGGTCCGGTCATCAAGGCGATGGGTGGCAGTTCGGTCCATGTCGGCGATCAGGCGGGGATGCTGGCGGCGCTCTTTGCTGGGCTGTTCACGGTGCGCCAAGGGTTCATGTGGGGCATGATTTACGGCGCACTTGCATGCAAGAAGGCCGGTATTTCCATGCAAGCGTTTTCGGATCTTGTACCAATCTCGATGGGCATGATGAAACCTTATTATGAATACTTCGCCGCAACCGCGCCGAACGCCACCTATGATGATCCCCCTGCAACCATGCAAACCTACGCCGCAGCACTTGAAGATGTTCTGGCCAGCTTTGAGGCCTTGGGCGCAAGAGACGAGTTGCCGCGTCTGTTCGTGGACATGGCACACAAGGGTATGGCAGCCGGATATGAGGACAAGGCCCTGACCGCCGTAATTGATGTGCTGGCGCAGGATCGCGCCAAATAGCGGAACCACACAGGTTGCCGGTCATTTGCCCGTGATTTGACGCGCGAGGTCGCTGGCATCGAAGAAACCGCGACAGCGTTTGACGCGCATGTCGTCGTCGAGCTCCCACTCGTGCCAACCGGGTAGGGATACAAGATTTCCGGTGTCTGCGTGTTGGCCCTCGAGGGTCCAAATAAATACGGCTCTGTCTGCGGCTTGACGGGTTTGATGGCAATGCACGACCAATCCCGGGAAGGTCGCCAGCAATTCCTTGGCATTTTCACTGATGGCGGCACGCCCGACATGGGGTTCGCCACCGTTGACGGAGATGGCGCCATCTTCAGCGAAGAGTTCCGCAATCTTGCCCGGGTCCCCCGCGCACCAGGCCTCCGCATGCTCCATCGCCATCCGTGCGACTTGTTGGGCCTTTTCGGTTGTCATTGATGTCTCCCCGAATCAAAGTTCTGTCATTCGCATGATGCCAACAGGGCCGAGGATGGGAAACCTATTTGGGATGGATGCGTCGACAGAGCCGCATTGGGGTGACTTCAGCATCCGGCGATTGCGCTGCCTTTCGGAAGAGACTGAAGAAAGCAAGTCCCCATTGCGTTCGGCGTGGTGTCCGCGTTTCAATGGCGCGCGCGGCCTCCAAGCGATGTGGCGGGGCCCGATGCGGGTCGTCCTGATCGCGAAAAAGATGCGGATAGCGCAGGCGCAGGTCAATGTCATTGAAGTTCATATCGTCGTCTCCAGCAATCGGTCTGCCTTTAGAATAGGCTTGCCAAATCAGTGAAACTTCGGTAAACACCGAAATATGCCATCTTCGAACCAGATCGCGGCGGTCGCAGCTGCCATGGGGGATCCTGCACGGATCAATATGCTGATGTCGCTGCGCCTTGACGGCGTGCTTTCAGCGACGGAACTATCATTCGTGGCCAATGTGGCCCCAAGCACTGCAAGTGAACACCTTGCCAAGCTCATGGCGTCCGGCCTTGTTGCGCAACAGAAAGCGGGGCGGCGCAGGCTCTACACGCTGACAGACGGCGACGTATGCGACATTGTCGATGGTATCGCTGCTTTGGCTGACAAGCGCTTCGCAATTGCCAACGACCGGTCCTTGCTCCCGCAGGCGGTCCTGCACTCCAGATTATGCCTGGACCATCTGGGCGGTCGGCTGGGGTATCTGACCACCAATGCGCTGTTTGCGCGCAGTTTTCTGCGTCATGGCGCCAACGGCCCCGAACTCACCCCGGATGGTGACGCATGGTTGCGCGGTCTGGGCATTGATACACAGGCGCATCTGGAAAGCATGCGCTGCCCGCTTCGGCTGTGCCACGACTGGTCGGAAGGGGCTTATCACCTTGGTGGCGGCATCGCCGGCGCACTCTTGTTGGCCTTTCGGAAGCGCGACTGGCTGCGCGTGAAGCGCGGCGAAATCGCCGTTATCCTGACGCCCAAAGGGGTCTCGGCCATGCGAACAGAACTCGGTCTCGACGCACGACAGAGCGGGAACGTGGCCTGATCTGAAGACGCGCTGACGCCCTCACGGAAGCGGAAGGATTTTCAGACACTCACCAGAGCGCATTTCCCGGTCAGCCTGACCGTCGCAAACCGGTGTCAATATCAAACAGATGCGATTTGGCGGGCTGGATCGAAAACCGCATGGAAGAACCCGCGCCATTCAAGACATGAACACCTTGTAAGCTGGCAGTGAAGCTTTCGTTCGTATCGACAAGTTCGCAATGCAGCAGCGTATTCGCGCCAAGCGGTTCGGCCATTTTGGCGTTAACATGGATGGCGCCGGTTTCCTCCGCGACCAGATGCTCCGGGCGGATCCCGAATTTAACCGGGCCATTCGGGCCAACGTTTTCGACGATGCGTTGATCGCCCAGCATCACCCAGCCATCCTTTATCTGCGCGTCCAGAATATTCATTGCCGGGCTGCCGATAAACTGTGCGGCAAAAAGGGTGCGTGGCGTCTCGTAAACTTCCAGCGGGGTGCCGATCTGTTCGGCAACGCCGCCGTTCATCACGATCATCCTGTCGGCCATGGTCATTGCCTCGACCTGATCATGGGTCACGTAAAGCGCGGTAATACCCAGCTTTGACTGGAGTTCCTTGATCTCTAGCCGCATCTGGACGCGCAGTTTGGCGTCAAGGTTGGACAGGGGTTCATCAAACAAAAAGACCGCCGGTTCGCGCACGATGGCCCGGCCCATTGCAACGCGCTGGCGCTGCCCACCGGACAGCTCTCTGGGCTTGCGATCCAGCAGCGCTTCCAGTTGCAAAAGCTTGGCGGCGTCCTGAACTTTGGCGTTGATCTGCTCTTTGGGCAGCCCCGCAATCTTTAGCCCATAGCCCATGTTCTGACGCACCGACATATGCGGATAGAGCGCATAGTTTTGAAACACCATCGCAATATCGCGATCCATCGGTTCCTTGTCATTGGCGCGCGCGCCACCAATCAGGACATCGCCCGCTGACACGGTTTCCAAGCCAGCAACCATGCGCAACAGCGTGGATTTGCCACAGCCGGAGGGGCCCACGATGACGATAAACTCGCCATCGGCAATATCGGTTGTGATCCCGTGGATCACTTGGATCGGGCCAAAATCCTTCTTGATATCTTGCAGGGAAACCGTTGCCATTTTCTATTTCTCGCTATCGACAAGGCCGCGGATAAACAGCCGTTGCATGCCTACCACGACGATCACCGGCGGGATCATCGCCAGAATCGACGTTGCCATGATCGTCGGCCAATGGGCAAAGTCATCGCCGCTGGGGAACATTTGCTTGATGCCCATGACGATGGTGTTCATCTCCGGCTCGGTGGTAATCAGAAGCGGCCAGAGGTATTGGTTCCAGCCGTAGATAAAAAGGATCACAAAGAGTGCCGCAATATTGGTGCGGCTCATCGGTATGACGATATCCCAAAAAAACCGCATCGCGCCGGCCCCGTCCACGCGGGCGGCCTCTGCCAGTTCATCGGGGATGGTCAAAAAGAACTGTCGGAAAAGAAAAGTTGCCGTGGCAGAGGCAATCAGCGGAAAGATCAGACCGGAGTAGGAATTCAGCATGCCAAAGCCCGCGACGACCTCATAGGTCGGCACGATACGCACTTCGACGGGCAGCATCAGCGTCAGGAAGATCAGCCAGAAGAACACGGTCCGACCCGGGAATTTGAAATAGACGATGGCAAAGGCCGACAAGAGCGAGATGATGATTTTGCCGACGGCAATCCCCACGGCCATGATCAGGCTGTTAAGCAACATGGTGGCTACCGGCACGTTGACGCCCGAGAAAAGCGCGCTCTTGTAGTTGATCAAGAACTGATCGCCCGGCCAGATCGGCATTGGTGGGCGGATGATGTCCGATTGCGTCACGGTGGACGCAACAAAGGCCAGCCAGATCGGAAAGAAGATCACCAGCACGCCAAGGATCATGAACACATGGGTCAGCCACAGCCCGGCCCCACGCTTTTCCACCATGCCATGTGTTGCGCGCGCCATCAGTAGTGCACCCGCTTTTCAATGAATTTGAATTGCACGACGGTCAGCAGGCCAACCACGACCAGCAGGATCACAGACTGTGCCGCAGAAGAGCCGAGGTCTTGGCCGACGAACCCGTCAGAAAAGACTTTGTAGACAAGGATTGTGGTGGTTTGTTGCGGCCCCCCAGCCGTAATCGTGTGGATCACGCCGAAGGTTTCAAAAAAGGAGTAGACGATGTTCACAACCAGCAGAAAGAAGGTCGTTGGCGACAACAGCGGCAGCACAATGGTCCAGAAGCGCCGCCAGAAATGTGCGCCATCAATCGCTGCCGCCTCGATCACCGATCTGGGGACTGCCTGAAGGGCAGCAAAGAAGAACAGGAAGTTATAGCTGATCCGCCCCCAAGAGGATGCAACAACGACAAGGCCCATCGCCTCGCCGCCGTTCAGCACATGGTTCCAGTCATAGCCCAACTGCCCCAGATACCAGGACACCACGCCAACACGGGTGTTGAACATGAATAGCCACAGCACACCGGCCACCGCTGGCGCAACTGCGTAAGGCCAGATCAGCAGGGTCCGGTAAACGCCTGACCCTTTGATCAGGCGGTCTGCCGTGACGGCCAGGAAAAGCGCGGGGATCATTGAACTGAGCGTCACAAGGATTGAGAATAGCGCCGTTGTCACGAAAGACGCGCGGTAATACCTGTCCGAAAGCAGATATTCAAAATTTCCCAGCCCCACCCATTTCATCGACAACCCAAATGGGTCGGGAATGAAAAGCGACTGCCAGATCGCCTGCCCTGCGGGATAGAAAAAGAACACCGCCGAGACCGCGACCTGCGGCGCAATCAGCAAGAGCGGCAATAGCCAGCCCCGAAACTTGACTCGTTTTTCCATTGGTCCCCTCAGCAGGAAGGCGGGCTGTTTCGCCCGCCTTCCTGATTGCCTTAGCGGTTCGCGGCCTCGAACCGGCGCAAGAGCACGTCACCGCGTTCTTTTGCACTGTCCATGGCTTCCTGCGCGGTCTTGTCGCCCGCCCAGATTGCTTCCAGCTCTTCGTCGATGATCCCGCGGATCTGATCAAAAGAGCCAAGGCGCAGACCTTTGGAATTTGCAGTCGGCTCGTTCGCGGTCATCTGAATGACGGCCACATCAGTACCGGGATTGTCCTCATAGAAACCCGCCATACGGGTGGCTTCGCCCGCCGCTGTGGTGATCGGCAGGTAACCGGTATCCTGGTGCCATTGTGCCTGAACTTCGCTGGAGGACAGGTAGTTCAGGAATGCCGCGACGCCTGCATATTCTTCAGGCTCCTGACCTTCCATGACCCAAAGCGATGCGCCACCGATGATCGTGTTTTGCGGGGCGTTTCCAACACCTTCCCAATAGGGCAGTGGCCGGACATCAAAATCAAACTCGGCCTCGGCGCTGATCCCGGCATAGCCTGCCGAGCTTTCCGTGAAGAGCGCACATTCGCCGGCGCGGAAGTTCGCGCCACCTTCGTTGCGGCGCCCGGTATAGATGAACTTGCCTTCCTGTGCCCATTCACCCAACGCCGTCAGGTGGGCGACCTGCGCTTCACCGTTGAGCATCAGCTCTGTTTCGAGCCCACCAAAGCCGTTGTCGAGGCTGGCAAATGGCACGTCATGATAAGCCGAGAAGTTTTCAAGATGAATCCAGCTTTGCCATGCTGTCACCAAGGGGCACTCCGACCCGCCTGCCTTCAGCGCATCAAGCGTATCTCCGACGTTCTGCCATGTCGACAGATCGGTATCGGGGTCAACACCGGCTGCTTCAAATGCGTCTCGGTTCACCCATAAGACGGGTGTTGACGAATTGAACGGCAGCGACAGCATCTGACCTTCGGTTGTGGTGTAATACCCTTTGACGGCACCGATATAGGCACTGGGGTCAAAGTCTGCGCCGCTTTCGGCCATCACTTCGTAGACCGGTTTTGTCGCACCTTGTGCAGCCATCATCGTCGCGGTGCCAACTTCGAAGACCATCAGGATATCCGGCTGTTCGCCTGCCCGGAAGGCCGCGATACCGGCATTCAGCGTTTCAGAGTAATTGCCCTTATAGTTTTGCACGACGACATATTCGTCCTGGCTGGCATTGAATTCTTCAACCTGTGTCGCGACCAGCTCTCCCAGCCGGCCGGTGAAGGCGTGCCAGAATTGCACTTCGGTCTGAGCCATCGCCGCAGCTGGCGACAGAATTGTGGATACGGCAAGTGCGCCGAGAATCGATCTTTGCATAGTTCCTCCCTTGCACCGCAGCGGTGCTATGTCATGTCTTGTCGTAGTTCGTTGACTACTTTCGTTATGTGACAGTGTGACGATACACCTGAACGCATATTTATCAATAAGACAGTATCAAACTTTAGGTGGCGCCCACTTCAAAGCTCAGACAGCAGGGATCGGCCTGCTCCCTGATGGCCATTCAATCTCGTCGGGCTCTGTGAATATTGGTTCACCGACCTTGGATTTCCGGGGCAAGTCAGCAGCAATCGGCGGCAAGATCACCTTGCGATTATCGCTTAGTGCACTTCGATCACCCAAATTTCGCAATAAAACTCTGGCTCGGTTGTTGGCATCATCTGAAAGGGCGCGCCGCGACTTTTCAAGCTGAGCCGCCCGGCCCTGTGCAGGTCCGCATAGATGTCGGCATACCCACATGCCTGCCAAGGGTCGGGCACGACAGCGAAAACAATTGCGCCGCCGGGGCGTATGATTCTCTCGAATTCCCGCAAACTGGCAGACGGCATTTGAGACGTGGTGCCGCAAGTGACAACACCGTCGAAGGCGTTGGTGGGAAAATCAGTGGGTGCGGACAGATCACAAGTGTGAAGCTCGGAGTAGATATCTTTGCCCTGCGCAATCGCCAGCATTTCCGCTGAGTAATCCACAGCGATCAAATTTCGAAAGCCCTCCTGGCTGAGGGTTTCGCCCAGCAAACCTGTCCCGGCACCGGCATCCATGATCCGCGCGTCGGGATTGAAAACACCCTTGGCAACCTTTGCGGTTTCCATGGGCGCCAAATAATCTTCAGCGCTGCCGACATCCGCATCATAAGCCTGCGCCCATATATCGTAGCGGCGGCGCATCTCGGCGTTGTCGGGGGCTCTGATGACCCAATCTATTCTGGCGGCCTTGGTGTCAGGAAGTTCGGTTGTCATCGAATGCGAGCCTCTCATTGGTTGATGGCACAGGCGTTGCCTGTTCGCACAAGACTATCAGCAAGGCACTTGGCGCAAGCCAAGCTTCGCAAGCAGGTAGCCGGCCTGAATTTCTTTGACTGTCATTTCTCATGCCACTTGTGACAGTGCGTCTATCACAGGACACTCTGGCACAGCATCACCAGTGCACCGCGCCACCGTAGAGGATAAAACACGCTCAATGCGCTTGAGATCGGCGATCTTGGCCCGGACGGTTGCAAGATGCGCGTTCGCAAGGCCCTGCACTTCGCCACAGGTCTGTGCCCCACCGTCGACCAAGGCAAGAAGTTCGAAAACTTCGCCGAGCGAAAACCCCAATTCACGCGACCGCATCACAAAGCGCAACCGTCCGACATGGCAGTCGTCATACGCGCGATAGTTTTTGCTGGTCCGTGGTGGCTCTGGCATGATGCCGATTTTTTCGTAGTAGCGAATGGTCTCCAGATTGCAGCCAGTCATCCGGGCCAAATCGCCGCGTCGTATGATCTTCACCTGTTTGTGATAATTTTCCACGTCGAACACCTTGAGCCTGTATTAACTACAGACCCTAAGTTGGATTTATCGGCGATGCAATGCGGCTGGCCAGGCCGCGCCATCAATCCGGCGACGCCGTGGTGAGGAGTAGATGATGAAGAAACAACCAGATGACCGGTCACTGCTTCGGCGCGGTCTTTTCAGCAGTGCCTTTGCCGCTATTTGCTGTTTCACGCCCTTTCTGGTGGTGATCGTTGCAGGAGCCGGACTTTCTGCGCTCATCGGCTGGCTCGACTATGCGCTTTTCCCGATGCTTTTCGCGTCCCTCGGTGTTGTGGCGCACGCGCTCTGGCTACAGGCCGGACAACCGGGGCGCTGTCCGAAGAACCTCATTGTTGTTCTGGTTCTGGCGCTGACGGCGCTGCTTTTCTGGTTGGAGTTCCGCTTTGCGCTGCGGGTCTCGGTCGCGGCAGCGCTGGCGGTGGCGGGGTATGCGCTGTGGCTTAGAAAGATGGCCGGGGTTGCCACGGCGCCGGTGGAAAACGGACCGCGTTGAACCCCGTCTCGATCGTTCCGTCGCATTTGGGACAACGGAATAGATATGACCAGATCCGGCGACCTCATTGCAATCGGCTGCAAGGGTGTGGTCCGGGTCGCAAGCGAAGGACAGAAGAATGAACCAAACCGTCAAGACAGATGATCGCAGCAGTTCCAGTCACGCCGGCAGCGACAACTATGACCTCATTGTCGTCGGCGCCGGATCAGCCGGGTTCTCTGCCGCGATTACCGCAGCGGAGGCTGGCAAACGGGTGGCGCTGGTTGGCTTCGGCACCATCGGCGGTACCTGCGTGAACGTCGGATGCGTGCCGTCCAAGGCGATGATCCGCGCGGCAGAAGCGGCGTATGGCGGCGCATCCGCCGCCCGCTTTCCCGGCATTAAACCTTGCACACATGCCGTGGACTGGTCGGCAGTCGTCGCAGGCACGGCCGATCTGGTCGATGAGATGCGGCACAAGAAATACATTGATCTGCTGCCCGCCTATGAGACCGTCACCTATATCGAGGAAGGCCCCGCGCGGCTGATCGAAGGCGGTATCAAGGTCGGTGAGCGGGTCATGTCCGCCCCGCGTGTCCTGATCGCCACCGGGTCGCGCCCGCATATGCCCGCAATTGACGGGATCGAAACAGTGGAGCCTCTCGATTCCACTGGCCTTCTGACATTGCCCGAACGCCCCGCCAGCCTCATCGTCCTTGGCGGCGGCTACATTGGCTGCGAACTGGCGCAGATGGCCGCGCGGTTGGGGGTGACGGTCACGCTTGTCACGCGCTCGCGCCTTTTGCCCGGCACCGAGCCGGAAGTGGCCGAAGCGCTGACTGGGGCACTAAAGGCCGAAGGCATCGCCGTCGAGGCCGGGCTGACCTACCGCTCAGTGACGCATGGCGAAGGCGGCGTTACCCTGACAATCGAACGGGACGGCAAGACCGGGACGCTCACCGCCGAGCGACTGGTCGCGACCACAGGCCGGGTGGCCAATACCGCGCAACTCGGACTGGCCGAACTGGGCATCGAGGTTGACGCGCGCGGCGCGGTCAAGGTCGGCCCGGACATGGCAACGACGCGGGCCGGTGTCTGGGCAGCGGGTGACGTGACCGACCGCGACCAATTCGTCTATATGGCGGCCTATGGTGCCAAGGTGGCGATCAACAACGCGCTTGGGCTGGCGCCAATGCGCTATGACAACGCCGCGATGCCCTGGGTCGTGTTCACGGACCCGCAAGTGGCTGGTGTGGGGCTGTCCGAGGCAGAGGCAAAAGCCGCCGGTCACGCGGTCAAGACCAGTGTGATCACACTTGATCATGTCCCACGCGCCGCGGCGGCCCGTGACACCCGCGGCCTGATCAAACTGGTGGCGGATGCAAACACCGACCGGCTGCTGGGTGGCCAGATTGCAGCGCCTGAAGGCTCGGATGCCATCCAGACCCTCGCGATGGCGCTCAGGTTCGGCATGACCGCGAAAGCGCTTGGCGAAACGATCTTTCCCTACCTTACCACGGTTGAAGGATTGAAACTGGCGGCTCAGACCTTTGACAAGGATGTGGCAAAGCTCAGCTGTTGTGCGGGATGATGGGATGACCGAGAAAGGTTGGCCGCGCGCTCAGGTGTGCCAATTCGGCGCAAATATGCAGCACAATTTGGCGCCGGTGAGGCCCATCAACCCTGTCTGAATTCAACTTCGCTAGCGCGGTCGTGCCCGGCTTTTGATGCCTCTTGCACGTAGTTGGCTGGGGCGCCTTGGAATGACCGTACATTGCTGTGCTGCGTCCTCCGGTACCGCCTGAGGTGCGTTTTTTGAAACCACTGCTGAAATGAATGCGGCGACGTCAAATTCACTCTCGTCCGCCGCGCGCATAAGCGCCTTTTTCAATGCCCGGTTTGACAGCGCGGCAGTCAGTTGCGCGGCTAGCGCGCGCCGCAAATGGCTATCCGATTCGGCGGCCTCAGCCTCGGATTTCTGAAGCTCTGCTTCAGACAACTCGAATCCAGCCTCTTCAAGGAAAAGCCGCACAATCGGCGGCGCAGAAGTCACCACATCCGCCGTATGCGGATCTCGAAAAAAAGCGACAACTGTATTGGAACGTGCCTGCCCTTGACTGGTAAGGCTTTTTCCAGAGCCCAAACCTGACGCGCAGGGAGCACTGTCCACAGAAAACATCTCAAAATCGTAACGCAACACGGGCTTCACCAAAATAAACAATTTCGACTTCTGGATACCAAATGTGGCGGCAATGGGCAAAGAAATTGTCAACAAAGTGACAAGATTTTGCCAAAAATATGTCGGATGTAACGGATATTTTCTGGGGCTTGCAGTCTTTCTCCGCCCCCGGCTCGGGCAAGAAACGACTTAGACGGGCTCAAGCGTGTCCCGCAAGACAGGGCACGCCTGCAACTCGATCGGCTTCAGCGGCTCTCCGTCGCGCAGCAGTCTTGCCAGAGCACGCCCCGCCCGGCGCCCCATTTCGCGATGCGGCACATGCACTGTGGTGAGTGCCGGATATGCGACCTGTGCCAGTTCGATATCATCAAAACCGATCACCGAGACATCTTTGGGCACGGATATACCCAGTTCACGCGCGCGGCGTAACGCGCCAACGGCCAAGACGTCATTGCCGCAAAACACTGCGGTCGGGCGCGGCTTCATCTGCATGATCCGCTCAAAACTTTCAGCGCCTTCCTCAATCCCATAGGTGGTCTCGATAAAATGCAGGTCCTGGCTGTTCAGTCCCGCAGCCTCCATTGCGTGCTTGATCCCTTCATGGCGGGATGCTGCGCGGTCGTTCATCGCAGTGCCTGCGGATATGAACGCCAGTTGCCGGTGCCCCATATCAATAACCTTGGCAGCCATTTCCCGCATTGCCGCATGGTTATCAAACCCGACCGATGGGCGGTCCGCTTTCGGATCAAATGCCCATGTCAAAAGCACTGGCACGCCCTGGGCGTCCAGAAACTCATAAATCGCCGGATCGCGATGATAGCCAATCAGCAAGAGCGCATCTGCGCCACGCGCCACAAGTGACCTGATCTGTTCCTCCTCTGTCGTCGGTTGATAGGCGGTGCTGGCCACCAGCATCGTAAACCCGTGCTGGCGCAGCTCTTCCTGAAAAGCCTGCAAACCGCGCGCAAAAATTGCGTTTTCCATCGTGGGAATGATCGCCCCGATCGTGTTGGTCCGGCGCGCTGCCATGACGCGCGCGCCGAAATTCGGGGAATAGCCCAGTTCAGCAATGGCTGCATTCACCTTGTCACGTGTCTTGGGCGCAACCTGATCGGGAAAGTTGATGGCCCGCGAAACGGTCGCGGTCGAAACCCCGGCCCTTGCCGCCACATCTTGTATCGTCGGTATTGGTCGCTGCGATGTCATCCTGCCTCCGGCATTGGTCCCCTGTCGTACCACAGGTCGCACCAATTTGAGGAGGATTAGTGCGCCGTGTCATCAAAAGAAATGTAAACGCTTGCATTTACGTCATGTAAGCGCTTACACTTTCCTCAGAATCGGATCAAGGACTGGGAGGAGTCGCGCCATGCCGCTTTGGGGAGCCATCATCTTATTCGTCGTTTTCGCCGTAAACGTCGGCCTCGGCTCTTTTGCCGATGCGTCGTTCCTCGGCGATGTGGGCGAGATGCTTCTTCTCTTTGCTGTCGCGATCTTGTTCGTCATCGCGATTCTTCAAAAGGAAGCCGCGTCGAAAAAATGACGCGGTCGTTACCGTCCAGGGAGGACATGACATTGCCTAAGAGAACAAACGACCTCAAGTCGGCCACGCGCCGCAATTTTCTGAAACTTGCCGGAACAGGCGGCTTTACCGCTGCACTGGTCGCCGGTGCAGCCGGCACATTGTGGTCAACAGAGGCCGCAGCACAGACAGCCGCCGAAGAGCGCGAGCGCGAAGCGGCGGCAGATCACGTGATGACCATCGCGACCGCTTATGTGTTGGGCGCTACGCGCAGCTATCCCATCATGCAGCTGGACCTCAAAGAGAATATCCAGAACGCGACAAACGGCAATGTCTACGTCAAGCTGGCCCCCGGTGGTCAGTTGGGCGCTGGCGGTGCGTTGGTGCAAAAAGTGCAGGGCGGCACGATCCAGGCCGCACAGCATTCGCTGTCCAACTTTGCACCCTTCGCCAGCGTTGTTGACCTGATCAATATGCCGTATCTCTGTGGCTCCAATCAGCGCTTCACCAACCTAGTGCATTCCGACGTCTGGGCCACCGAAGTAAACCCAAAGGTCGAGGCAGCAGGTTTCAAGCCGCTCTTCTACATCAATATTGACCCCCGCGTTGTCGCATTGCGTAAAGGCGGCGGCGGCCCGATCCTGTCACCTGGCGATCTGGACGGTGTCAAATTCCGCGTGCCCGGCTCTGCGATGTTGCAGCAATATTACCGTATGGTTGGCGCAAACCCGACACCGGTTGCATGGGGCGAGACGCCATCTGCGATCAAGCAGGGCGTCGCAGACGCGCTGGACCCATCGGTAGGCGCCTTGCACGTCTTCGGCTTCAAGGACATCCTGAGCCACGTGACCTTCACGCAGGCCGTGCCGGACAGCCAAGTCTATTCCTGTAACCTTGAGTGGTTCAATTCCATGCCCGCCGACGTACAGGACGGGATCATGGAAGCCTCTGAAATCACCCGCCACCAGAACCTTGCCAAGGTTCCATCCGCACGCAACTACGCGATGGCAGAGCTGCGCAAGGCCGGTGTTGCATTCCACTCGCTCAGCGAAGATCAGCTGGCAGAGTGGCAAGATGCTGGCGGTTATCAGAACTCTGAATGGGACAGCTTCAAGGTCGAACTTGCAGGCTCCATGGAGACATTCGCCAAGCTGGAAGAAGCAGCCGGGACCATGGGCCGTTTCTACGTCCACGACGCATAAGCGTTCTTGCGGGCGCCCGATTGTCGGGCGTCCGTTCTCTCAACGGCCAAACGGGGACTTGTATGTTCGCGCCATGACGCGCTGAACGACAAGAGTGGTGCAACATGAACATACTGCACAAGATCAATCAGAATGCCGAGCGCTGGGCGCTATTGGTGTTTTACGTCATGCTCGTCATGACCATGGCGGTTGAGGTTCTGCGTCGCGAGGTCTTTTCATACTCTTCCATCTGGGGCGAGGAGATCGTGCGCTACACCTTCATCTACCTTGCCTGGATTGGTGCGGCAGTTGCTGTCAAGGAACGCGCGCATATCCGCATTGACGTGATCATGCATTACCTCGGGCCGCGCCCCAGGGCACTGATGTATATTTTCGGCGATGTCGTGATGTTCATTGTCGCGGTGATCGCGCTCTACTGGTCGTATGAATCCGTCTATGTCTCGGCCAAATTCGGGTCAGTTACCGATGGGCTGCGGATATCGCGGGTGTGGTTCCTGATGGCAGTGCCGATCGGATTTGCCCTCATAATTC